>Ga0209517_10003297_pt1 | contig 22017 bp, 18 predicted proteins | sample PeaSoiMetSII2010_FD_187695 | JGI IMG/M metagenome (GOLD analysis project Ga0209517, IMG submission 187695) | Peat soil microbial communities from Weissenstadt, Germany - SII-2010 (SPAdes) (version 2) | ecosystem: Environmental > Terrestrial > Soil > Wetlands > Peat | place: Germany...
CTAGAACACCGATACCCAGGGGGCCGATACTCATCCACATCATCACTTCCGCGGGCCACCCAATAGCAGGATGAAGAACACGACTATTGGCCACGTAGGGCGAAGCTGAACGTGGAAAAGTGGCAGCCATCATCGCAAATACTACTATGGCGCCAAAAACAGTGAACAAAACACCGCCGATGCTCCCTATGATCGCGTCGCCGCCAGGAGTTGCAAACCAAATGAACCATGGGGTGACGGCAAGAGAATAGAAGAATGTCACACCGTTAAGGTTCGTCAACAAGTAATCAAGAAAACCAACCTCACGAACGAGGCCCGTAGCATCCCGAACGAAAGTTTGCCGAGACATTTAAGACCGCGACGAGCCGCAGTAAAAACGTAATTTAAGAATTATGACCAAGACCCAATCTTGCCGTTCCTAAGACCAGCCTAAATAGAATTAATCTTGTATTGGTAGAATCCAATAAAATCGCTTACGCGTAGGAGCGAATTATCCGAACGTTCTCTTATGCGGTTGAGTGTGAAGTTTTGTGACGTTCGCGTCTCTGAGGTAATTTGTATAGATTCAGTCTTCGGAGATGGAAGGGTGGAATGTGGGCACCAGTTTACGGGTACAAAATAGCTGACTTAGTTCACGGATTTCGATAAATAACGGAAGGTATCGTGGCTTAAACGAGTATGTACCTGGTTTATCAGAACCTTATCGTAACCGGTTAAGCGTGAACAGTTTTCGGAGTACTCCATTATTGCTTTTTGATAATTCTTTCTAGCTGAGCTATCTCCCCGTCTATGGTCTCCGGTTCGTTGAGGTCGGAGATTATTTCTGGGCTCTTAAGGCCCGAACCTGTGATCAGTGATACTATACTCTCATCGGATGAGATTGTTCCCGCGTCTTTCAATTTTTTGACGGCTGCAACGGTTGCGGCGGCTGCAGGTTCCGCGAAGATGCCTTGATTTCGAGCGATGAGTTTCACTGCGTCTAACATTTCTTTATCAGTTACGGATTCAGCGCAACCGTGAGAGGCGCGGATGCTGTTTAGGGTTAATGTTCCGTCGCGTTCATAGCCAACCAGCGGATCGGCAATTGACAGGGCTATAGTTTTCGTCTCGCCCCAAGCTTCGACTTCTTTTCTGTTTTCCTTGTACGCTTTTACGATTGGGGCGCAGCCCATAGCTTGGACGCCTAACATTTTAGGAAGATTCTTGATCAAATCGAGTTGTTGAAGTTCTTTGAATCCCTTAAACGCGCCTACCAGTAGCGGGCCCGCTCCGAGTGGAATAACGACCCAGTCTGGAGTTTTCCAATTCAACTGCTCGCATATTTCGTAAGCAACCGTCTTGTCTCCCTCAACCTGGTACGGGTTAGCACTTGAGACGGAAGTCAGGTTATGCCATCCGTAATTTTCGCAGGCGTTTGTGATAAGATTGAATGAGTTGCTGTATGAGCCGTTCACTTTAACTACGATAGCCCCGAAGACCAAGATTTGTGTTAGTTTCGCTTGCGAGACTGCGGCGGGCACGGCAACCACGCAATTCATAGCAGCTTTTGCAGCATAGGCGGAAAGAGACGCTGCTGCGTTCCCACTCGATGCTATCGCTATGGTGTTTGCTCCAAATTCTCTAGCTTTTGAAATGCCGACCGCGTTCGGTCGGTCCTTAAAACTGCAAGTAGGATTTCTTGTTTCATCTTTTAAATAAAATTCTTTGAGCCCATATTGTTGTTCGATCCTTGGGGTTGCAATGAGTGGTGTTTGACCTTCGTTCAGAGTTATAGTTGATTCTTTTCTCAAAATTGGGAGAAGGTCAAAATATTTCCATAAGTCATGTGAGTCTCTCTGGAATGTCTTTATTGAAATTGTTTCTTTGAGAAACTCAGGGTTGTAACTAACTTCGAGGATGCCGCCGCATTTCGCACAATTGTACTGTCGCGATTCAGGACCATAATTAGTCTTGCAGTCGAGACAGGTTAGGTCTTGTATCTTTGTGAGCGTCATTTGTTACAGGCGACTCCTAGAACCAAATATTTGTAGTGGCGCAATCATGAGTCTGATGTCAGAATTAGGGCACGTGACTCTAGAGTCTCCGTCCATGTTTGATCCAAGTAATTTTGGTGATGGCGTACTTCAACTGTTCCGGACATTGTCGAATAGAGATAAGAGCGGAATGGGTGAACGTTACCACAGGCAGCACATCGGAGCCGCCGCACTGTGGTGTTCATCTCGCGAGATATAGCTAGGAGCCAACAAAAGTTACGGTGTTGATTATCGGATCAGAGTCCTGTCCGCCGAAAACCGGATCGAGCAAGAATGAGTTTATCACGCTCTTCTGCCACACTATCGAACCGTCGCCGTACCAGAGTTTGAGTGCCCCTATCCATCCGTAGGGAGCATCCTCATAGAGCTGCTGCTGCGCAGTTGTGCAGAGACTCTTGATGAGCGACTCATCGGTTGTGGATGTAAATGAGTCAATGCATTTCTGAACGGTTGGATTATAGTAGATGGCCGTATTTCCCCAGGTCGAGTGAACGCTGAGGAAGTCGACCCAAGGTTCCGCAGGAGTGGCTGTGCTCGGGTACCAGGCGACACCCTGGCTCAATTGAAGTTGGCCGAAAGCAGATGGATTCTGCTTTTCGAATGCGTAACTACCGAAGGAGGCGAGTAGTTGGCTCTCGGGCATTGAGACTATGTTGATCGTGAAGCCTAATTGAGATAGGTCACTCTGGATTATGTCAGCTATCACAGAGTCGTAGCTGACGTCAGAAGCAATTCTGAACGTAAGCGTTGGCAGGCTTGGAAGGTTGGCCTTTGCTAGGTCCTCCTTCGCGAGAGTGAGGTTGTATGTGTAGGATGGAGAGTTGGCTAGATTATAGTAATCTTTGAACACTGGATACTCGGGGCCCACCCATGGGTTGAGATACCCGTGGAACGCTTCTTGCTCGATATCCGTGTAGTTTATGGCGTGTACGATCGCTTGTCTCACGAGCGTTATGTTTGTCGGATACAGTTGGGTATTGAGGACCAGCATATCGGCCGCCGAACCCCAAGGAGGCGTGACATAGAATGAGTATTGCGGGTTCGTGGAAATAATTTTCCAGCTACTGGCAGCAAGATCTGCGATTTGTGCTGTTCCTGAAGAGAGGTCAGTATACCTCGCTACGTCGTCACCCTTATAGTAGATGATAACGTTTTGCGCGTGACCTGGATCAAAGTAAGGATTGGCCTGCACCTCTGCTGCTGTCCAGTTTCTAGCCCAATAGTTGGGGTCCTGCGCGAACTTCACATAATTGTTTTCCAGTACACTACTGACCACGTATGGGCCTGAACCAGGGATCGGGTGAAGGTTGAAGTAAGTATTGAATTGGGCTGGAGTTCCGAAACCTCCGTGCTCTAGGACCCATTGGGTATCGAACATTAAGCCACAGTAGACGATTAGCGCTCCAGGGAACCACAGAAATGGAGAAGCCAAGTGAAACACTATTTGATACGGTCCGGTAACGTAGATCGGTTGCGATTGGTCCATCATAATGCTGAGAGCCTGTTGCGATGGATTGATCAGGCCGGTCTGGTTAATCAGCGCGATAGTTGAAGGTCCGAACTTGACGGTGGACATATCAAAGACAGGGTATGACTCCAACCAACCCGTGCTGTTCCCGGAAAGGTAAATGAAACCATACATTTCCATCCACACTTGATACGCGTTGAATGGATCTCCGTTAGAAAACTTGACGTTGTTTCTCAGATTGAACGTGTACGTTCGTCCGTCGGCAGATGCCGTCCAATTCTCCGCAAGTCCTGGGAGATACTGAACGATACCCTGCCCATATTCAGCGGTAGAATTTATCGACACAAGTGGCTGGTAAACGCTGTAGGTTAGCCAGTTCGGCCAAGGAATCTCGTTAACGGAATTAAGTTGATTCAAATCACCCGCAGGCCAATTGTTTGCGTCTATCACTAGAGTGTTTACAAGACTGCTTGAAGTGCTCGAAGACGGCATAGTGGAATTCGTAGTGGTTGGTCTTGGAAGTATAACGTATCCTGCTACTGCCACAACCACAATTATTACGACAATCACTGCTGCTAGAATCTGCTTAGACATTGCCCTTCTTGATTGCATGCCGAAGCGCTGACTAAGCACTGATAATTAAGAGCGCGTCTAGAATTTCATAATCGAAATTGACCGCTAACGTAATGCCTTTTGTAGTTTGAATGCGCAAATGAAAGAAGGCAGAATCTCCGTGAACATTGTAAGTTTCGTTCTTCGACGGCTCTCTTTTTCCGTCGTCGTGCTTTTTTCCGTAGTCACGATTACGTTCGTGTTATCACACCATCTCGGAGGGAACATCGTAGCCGCTTGGCTTGGGAAGACGGCGTCCCTTCACCCGGAACTCGCCCGCCTTTACACAGAGAAGTACCACCTTGACGCTCCTATCTGGGTGCAGTTCTACTACTACATCGTTGGGTTATTGCATGGAGACTTCGGCTATTCCCCATCTAGGGGTTTCCTTCCCGTGCTCACGGTAATCGGGGAGACCCTACCCTTTACCTTACAAATAGTCTTAATCGGATTCATCATTAGCATGGGACTTGGCATTTTTCTTGGGATGATTTCTGCGAGGTATAGAAACACTCCGATCGATGGAGGAATCCAAGCCTTCTACCTAGCAGGATATTCCTCACCCCCGTTTTTCATGGCGCTTATTCTCCTGATTATCTTCGCGGACATCTTCAGACTGCTTCCCAGCGGCGGAGCCTTCGACCCGAATTTGGCTATGCCCACCTCGATAATTGGAATTCCACTCCTGGACAGCCTGATCGAAGGAAACTGGGCCTTCTTCATTAGTGCTCTCGCGCACGTGCTCTTGCCGGCTGCAGCGCTCGCTCTTGTTACATTCGGCGTAGTGACCAGGCTTCTTCGAAGTTCTCTTCTCGAGGTGATGCGTACGAACTATATCAGGACAGCAAGGGCGAAGGGGCTCGATGAAGACGTCGTCTTCTATAAACACGGATTGAGAAACGCCCTCATACCGATCGTAAGTCTTTCCTCGATAATCCTGACCTGGCTCATAACAAGTACGATCTTCGTCGAAAACGTTTTCGCGTACCCTGGAATTGGTCAGTACTTGGTAACTGCTCTCTTCGATCAAGATTATCCTGCGATACTCGCCACGGCGATCGTCTTCGCAATAGTTATCGTCCTTGGGAACCTTGTCGTTGACATACTCTACGCAGTAGTCGACCCGCAGATCAGACTTGGGTGAACCAGTTGAGCAAAGACAAAAGACTTCAGACGGCGAAGATAGGCTCCTTCCTGACTTTGATTAAGAAGAAGAAAAAAGCGACAGTGGGAGCCGTGATCGTCGCTGCGTTCCTCCTGACAGCGATCATCGTCGCAATTACGAACGCGTTGGGAATTCAAGTTACACCCTACGGCCCACTACAACAGAACACGGGCCCCGTGTTATCTCCGCCTTCCTTCTCCCACATATTCGGGACGGACTTGGTCGGAAGGGATGTGTTCAGCAGAATAATCGCCGCTACACCGAATGATGTTTCAGTTGGAGTTTCTGTTGTTGCCGCCGCATTTCTACTTGGGATTTTGATAGGCTCCATCGCAGCGTTCAAGGGTGGTCTCTTTGACGAGTTATTGATGCGTTTCACAGATGTGATTTTCGCGCTCCCTGCCCTTGTCATAGCGATGGTGATCGCAGTCGCCCTTGGTCCTGGAGTGTTGAACATGATGATTGCGCTGATGATAATCTGGTGGCCGCCCTATGCCAGACTCGCGAGGGGGGAAGCGCTCAAGATATTCCATCAGAACTACATCGAGGCGGCTCGGATTTCCGGGATGCGGGCTTGGAAGATAATCGTTACGCATGTCGTGCAGAACATAATCGGGACTATGTTGGTTTACGCAACGCTCGACATCGGCACCGTGATCCTCATGTACGCTGGACTCAGCTACCTAGGTCTCTCGGTAAGACCGCCTTACCCAGATTGGGGAGAAATGGTAAGCTCATTCAAGGACTATATCATCACGGCTCCGTGGCTGCCACTCGCTCCCGGTTTCATAATCGCGGCCAACGTGGTCGGATTCTGTCTCTTGGGTGACGGTGTACGTGACGCATTAGAGGAAGGATGAAGATGACGCTCCTTGACATCGACGATCTCACGATCCGGTACTCGACAGGGCACGATACGATCACTGCAGTCGACTCGGTAAGCCTTGAGGTAGGCGAGAATGAATTTCTGGGAGTGGTAGGCGAGTCAGGGTGCGGCAAAAGTACTCTTGGGCTTTCAATCATCGGGCTTCTCCCACCTAATTCACAAGTCCAGGGATCTATGATCTACAAAGAGACGAACCTTGCGAAACTGGACCAAAACGCGATGAAGAGATATCGTGGCACAGAGATAGCCATGATATTCCAAGAACCACTTACGAGCCTGAACCCAGTATACAGAGTGGAGGATCAGATCGCAGAGGCGGTGGTGGTCAGAAAAATAAGGAAGGAATCTGGCGAGAAAGTAACTGGAGAGATAATGCAAAAGGTCTACAAAACAAAAGGCATCCACATTCCCTCACGAGTTCCGTCTCTGAGAAGAAGAATCTCTCAAGAGCTAAGGGATGAAGTGACTCATTGGTTAAATCTTGTCAGGATAGCGGACCCGGAGCAGGTTCTCGAGCGTTATCCATTCGAGCTTTCCGGTGGGATGCGCCAAAGGGTAATGATCGCAATGGCACTATCTCAGGAGCCCGCATTGCTGATAGCAGACGAACCCACCACGGCCCTTGACGTCACGACACAGGCACAGGTACTCAAACTGATGCGAGAGCCAATGGACAAAGTCAACACCAGCATCATCTTGGTGACACACGACCTTGCAGTCGCGAGCCAAGTGGCCGATAGAGTCGTGGTGATGTACGCGGGACAGATAGCAGAGGACGCTGAGGTCCACGACTTCTTCTCTAGACCAATGCACCCATACGCAAAAGCCCTACTGAACTGCATTCCGAACGGAACCAAGAACGACTCAACCCTCAGTGCTATACCAGGTTCGGTTCCCGACATGATGAACCCCCACCACGGTTGCCAATTCGCGCCCCGGTGTCCACATGTGATGGACAAATGTAACATGACTCAACCTGGGCTAATCGCCGATCAGAAAAATCACAAGGTCGCTTGTTTCCTATATGATAACCCAGCCAGCGATTTGATCTAATATGGCAAACGAAGCGATTCTAAAGACAGTTAATCTGAAAAAATACTTCCCCGTTGGGGCCGGATTCAACCCATTTAGAAGTGACGGACAGAGGTATGTTCACGCGGTTGATGATGTCTCGCTTTCGATTCCAAGAGGAAATACCGTCGCAGTCGTTGGCGAGTCAGGGTGCGGCAAAAGTACACTCGCGAGAACCGTTATTTTACTGACCGAACCCACTAGCGGAGAGGTTTACTTCGACGGAAAAAGGATTGACGGCGCACGCGCCAATCCGAAGGAGGTGTATCGCAACATGCAAATGGTCTTTCAGGATCCCGACTCGAGTCTCGACCCGAAGATGGCAATAACCAGGTCGATTGGCGAACCTCTCCGAGAACTGATGAACTACTCCGACGCTGAGATCAAAAGTATCGTCAGAGAGAGCCTTCTATCTGTTGGACTACCTCCAGACTTCGAGAGGTTCCCGAGACAACTTAGCGGTGGACAAAAGCAGAGGGTAGCGATCGCGAGGGCAATCTCTACTCATCCCAAGCTGGTAATACTTGACGAACCGACAAGCGCCCTCGACGCCTCCGTACAAGCGCAGATTCTAACACTTCTCGTTGAACTTCAGAAGAAATTCGACCTCTCGTACATGCTGATTACCCACAACATTGCAGTGGCTAAGTATCTAGCCGACACGGTAGCTGTAATGTACTCGGGTAAGGTGGTCGAGTATGGCCCAACTCTAACGGTCATCGACAGACCAAGACATCCCTATACTATGGCTCTAATTCGTTCGGCCCCGATTCCGGACCCATGGAACAGAAACCTACTCCAAACTGAGATAAGAGGGGAAGTACCCAGCGCAATCAATCCGCCTTCAGGGTGTAGGTTCAACCCCCGCTGCCCCTATGCTGAAGCGATATGCTCGCAACAGACCCCGACACTAGAGGAGATATCTCCTTCGCACTTCGTCGCCTGCCACTTCACCGACAAGACCGCCGATGTCACCTAGTGCTAGATTCTATTTCGTCGACAGCCCAGAGGTCCTTCCTTAGAGGGACGACGATGGCTGAGAGCATGAGTATGCCGATCGACCCAACCGCTAAAGCATTCTGGGTGATCCAGGACTTCAAGTCCGGATTACCTCTACTCGGTATATATTATTGAGCGCCATGATTACTTCTCCGCGTCGAGACTCATTGAAGCTTTGCATCATCTACAGAGTTGCTTATGCCACAAGCAGTCGCCGCGGTTAGTAAAATCCGGCAGTGAGTCCTCCATCTACGAATAGTATATGTCCGTTGACGTAGCGGGCGTCGTCACTCGCCAAGAACAGAGCGCCAAGCGCGATATCTTCTGGACTGGCCACTCGCCCCATCGGTATTTTTGTAAGTAGAAATTGTTCCGCTGCTTTCGGATCTGGTGCGGTCTTGATTGTAGCTTCCCATTGAGGCGTCCGCGTTTCTCCTGGGACTAGCCCGTTCACTCGTATGTTGAACTTCGCATAATCGAGGCACATTGCTCTCGTAAGCTCGCGAAGCCCTCCTTTTGCTGTTCCGTAAGCCTCACAGTTTTGATAGTTCATGTAGGCATTGGTGGTGACGGTGTTGATGATCGATCCTCCGCCATTCTTTATCATTATAGGAATGGCGCGTTTAGAAACAAGGAATGTGCCTCGTAGATTCAGATTGATTAGTCTATCCCACTCTTGCTCACTGTCATCAATCACGTTGTCCTTCATCTCTCTCTGCCATCCACCAACGTTATTGTGGAGGATGTCTATCTTGCCATATTTCGCGACAATTGCATTGACCATGGATTCAACTTCCTTCAGTTTGGTGACGTCAGCCGCAAAAAATGCGGCTTCACCTCCACTCTGTTGGATTAAGCGTACAGTCTCCTGCCCCCCCTTCTGGTCGACATCGTTAACCGCTATTTTCGCACCTTCTTTCGAGAAGAGCTGCGCAGTTGCTCGTCCAATGCCGGAGCCTGACCCCGTAATCAATGCAACCTTTCCTTGAAGCCGATTCAACTATATGACCAACCCACTCTCTAACTGTTAAATAATTAAAGGTCTGGTCCGATTTTCAAAGAAAAGCATAGCTCGAACGGGCTCGAAAGGCGTTAAGTGTGATGGTTTAGTTTCGTGTCGTTCGATTATCTAATACGACCATGAAGCGTTCTACTGCAGTAAACGTATAAGGATCCGGAATAGTTTCTGAGTTCTCGTCCGAAGTATTGTTCGGACCAACTACCGAACCCATTACTTAGGACCGAACAAGCGTTTGTGGGTCGGCTTACACGTAGGCTTTCCAGTACTTTACGCTCTCTACTATATCCTGGACGACTTGGTCATCATTTTGTTCGAACGCGGGAATCGCCTCAAGGTACAAGTAGGTTTTGCCGGCTCTAGCTTTGTCTAAGGAAGATATGACCTTCTCGCCATCGATGATCCCGACCTTGTTGTAGTCCTTTGTAAAAGGCCAATGCCTATCTCCTTTCCCATCCGTCTGCTGAAGATGAACACACGGAGAAGATGATCCAAGTTCGCTTAACCAGCTATACGGATCACGATCACGGGGGTCAGTGGCGTTTGGATTGCACGCATGACCAACATCAATACAAAGTTGGATAGGGATCGCTGATGTCTTGTTTATTCGAGTCAGGAGAGTTCTCGCCTCTGGAATAGAGGAAGGTGGCTCTCTTGAGACGGGCATAGGCTCCCATAGGATGGTCTTCAACCCACAGTCCTTTCCCATGCGGGATAATGATACAAGTCGCTCGATGAGTTCTGAGAGAAGGCTTTCTTTCCGTTGCGGATCGTTGAAATCTTTCTGTGAGAAGGCTCCCATATGTCCGCCTAAGGTTTCCGCGCCGAGCGTTTTAGCAATAGTTGCTCCTTTCGAATACCAATCGAACGCGTTTTTCCGCATTAGCGAAGCCGGATGCAACATGTGATTGGTTGCGTATGCAAGCAGACCAGTGAAGCAACTCTGAATTGTTACGCCATAGTTCTTACAGCTATCATTTGTTTTTGAGATAATATCTTTCAATGTGGCGTCGTCCGTCATAACTGGATCGAGAAGATCAAGCGAGAATTGAATTAGATTAACGTCCATTTTCGTGGCGGCAATTTCAACCCAAACCTCAGGTTCAACGAATCTCTTCATCGCCCAGACATTATTTAATCCAAATAAGTAATCACTCAAACTAAGGGCCTGCATTCATTACCGTTTTGTCTTCTCGACGAAGTGGCATGCAACGGTATGCTTAGGGGCTAACTGTTCAAGTCTAGGTTCTTCAACACCGCAGATCGTTTCCGCATAGGGACAGCGTGGGTGAAATCTACATCCAGCTGGCGGGTCAACTACGCTTGGCACCTCTCCCCTGAGCTCTACGTCAAGCATAGTCTTGTGGCGTGGATTGGCTATCGGAGCGGATGCGATAAGGGCTAGAGTGTATGGGTGTCTTGGTTCACTTATTATCGACTTAGCTGGGCCTTGCTCAACAATCTTCCCCGCGTACATCACGTAGATTCTATCCGCTAGGTACTCTGCCACGGCTATGTTGTGAGTGATGATGAGATAGCTGATTGAGTATCTCTCTTGTAGTTCTATCAAGAGATTGAGTATCTGCGCTTGTACGGAGGCGTCGAGGGCGCTTGTCGGTTCGTCAAGTATTACCAGCTTGGGTTCAGTAACCAATGCTCGTGCAATACTCACTCGCTGTTTTTGGCCACCGCTGAGTTGCTTTGGTAATCTGTGGAGGAAGTCTTCTGCAAGCCCAACAGCTTGTATTACTTCGGTTACTTTGCGCCGTCTGTCATCGCTACTCAATTGAGTTAACTCAATCAACGGCTCGTTGAGGGTGTCGATGATTTTCATTCGAGGATCGAGAGACGACTCATAATCTTGGAACACTATCTGGGCATGCTTGAATCGTTCTTTCTGATTTGATTTGGGTGCCAAAAGTTCCTTTCCATTCAACTTTATCGATCCGCCCGTCGACTTCGTTAACCCTACTATTGTCCGCGCGAGAGTTGTCTTGCCGCAACCGCTCTCGCCAACTATCCCTACAGTCTCGCGTCTTCTGACTACTAGTGATACGTTGTCGACCGCTTTGACGTATCCGCTCTTAATTTTGGCGAAAGGCGCGTGTGCTTTTCCTCTCGATTTGAAGTAGGTCTTGAGCTCTGTCACTTCCAGCAGGGATTCAGGGTTGCTCTCATTTGTCATAGAGGTGGCAAGCAACTCGATGCTTCTCCTTCACTGAGCTTAACTTGGGCTTCTCCTTGTTGCATCGTTCCATCGCGAAAGGGCACCGAGATGCAAATTTGCATCCAGCTATCGCTAATCTGAGATCTGGGACGTTTCCGCGTATAGGCTTCAGTCTACTCACTTCCTTGGGTGCCGTTGGTACACAGGACAATAGGCCCTGTGTGTATGGATGGAGTGGTTCGGAGAAGAGTTCTAATACATCAGTTTCTTCGACGACTTCGCCGCCGTACATCACAGCGATCGTATCTGCAACTTGTGAGGCGACAGCTAAGTCATGAGTGATTAGCAGGATTGATGTTTTCGCATCGTCCATTAGGTTTCTCATTAACTTCAGGACTTGCGCTTGCGTAGTCACATCAAGCGCCGTAGTCGGTTCGTCGGCAATGAGGAGTGATGGTCTCTGTGCAAGTGACATTGCGATCATGACTCTCTGCCGCATCCCTCCGCTCAGCTCGAATGGATATCGGTTAGCAACTTCTTCTGGGTCCGGAATGAGAACCTTATTCAAAACGGAAATAACTTCCTTCATCCTCCCTGGATCATCGGTACCGTGATCCTTGCCAGGTTCCCCAAGGCCTTTCGCACGCTCCTCCCTAACGGATATTGCTTCTTCGATTTGTGTATGGATTTTTTTCGTCGGGTTAAGCGAGCTCATAGGTTCTTGGAATATCATGGCAATCTCTGTACCACGAAAGAGTCGAATCTGTTCTCGATCTAATTTTACAAGATCTGTTCCCTTATACAGCACTCTGCCATGCGTGTATTTTGCGGGAGGCATTGGCAGCAGCTTGATTATTGACAACCCGAATGTCGACTTCCCGCATCCACTTTCACCGACGATTGCAATCAACTTGCTTGCTTCTACTGAAAGCGACATGGAGTCGAGCGCGTGCACTGTTCCAGTCTTAGAGACGTAGTCTACAGATAGATCGGTTACATCAAGAAGTGATGTCAACTCGGCTCCCCTGCGCTGGGGTTGCCACAGTTCGTAAACTTGTTCTTATCCTTAAACCTAAATTCAGAAAATGGAAACACGCATATGGCTTTATACGGTTGAGGCCTTGGCCTGAGATAGCATTAACCTCGTTATGAGATCATCGCGGCGAGGATGAGGGACCAATGGAATTACTTACTTACTTTCTGCGGCGGCTCGCTCTGACAATCATGGTTCTATTCACCTTGCTGCTGATGACTTTCATTCTAACTCATGCGATATCAAGTAATCCGCTCGTCGCATGGTTAGGTAGATCTGCGAGCCTTCATCCAGAATTGGCTGCCCTTTACGCAGAGAAATATCACCTCAACGACCCCATCTACGTGCAGTTCGGCTACTATGTTTGGGGCGTGATCAACGGGAATCTCGGTTTTTCAGCGGTTAGGGGTCAACTAGTGTCGGCCGCGATCATTCAGACTCTTCCGAATACTTTGCAGATAGTGTTCTTTGCTATACTCATAAGCCTCGGACTCGGTCTTCCCTTGGGAATCCTTTCAGCGCGCTATAGCGGTCGGTATGCGGATAATACGATACGCGCATTTTATTTGGCTGGAATCTCCTCGCCGGCGTTTTTCACAGCAATTTTATTGATGTTGGCCTTCTCGTTTTTCCTGCATCTACTGCCTACTGGCGGACTGATTAGCCCGGACATCATTAGACCGAGAGCGATAACGAATTTTCCACTTATCGACGCAATCTTGTCGGGAGATACTACTGCTGCATCTGACGAATTGGCGCACTTGTTGATGCCGAGCTTAGCTCTTGCTCTCACTGTCTTTGGATTCTTAGTTAGGGTTCTTAGAAATTCAATGCTTGAGGTAATGCAAACGAATTATGTTAGAACCGCAAGGGCCAAAGGATTAACGGAGAATGATGTTTTTGTTAAACACGCGTTGAAAAATTCGCTGATGCCTGTCGTAACCTTGATCGGGCTAATGGTGACCTGGCTTGTCACCTCAAGTCTGTTCGTGGAAACCGTATTCAGCTATCCAGGCATGGGTCAGTTAGTTGTGCAAGCGTTATCGGCCCTTGACTATCCGATTATCTTAGGAGCTACAATCGTTTTTGCGCTAATCATCTTTACAGCTAATTTCTGCGCTGACATAGTGTACGCTGTCATTAACCCTGAAATAAGGTTGGGCGGATGATGGCTCAAGACCGATTGAAGCCTTTACGTTCAATCTTTTCAAGCAAGAGTGGAACCTTTGGATCCATTATAATTTTGACCCTCTTCGGAACAGCTCTTGCGGTGGCAATTTTTGGCAAGTCACTAGTGCCCTATGACCCTATTCAACAAGATGTGGGACCTATTTTGGGCGCGCCGAGTATGGCCCATCTCTTCGGGACAGATCAGTTAGGTAGAGACGTGTTTAGCAGAGTCGTCTACGCTTCAGTTAATGATGCATATGTCAGTGTAGTCGTGATTGGTGCCTCACTCGTCATCGGCGCACTAATAGGGTCATATGCCGGTTTTCGTGGAGGAAAAATTGATGATGTATTGATGAGGATTACAGACTCGTTTTTCGCCTTGCCATCCTTACTCTTGGCGATGGCGATCGCGGTGGCTCTTGGGCCAGGCGTTATACACATGATGTATGCCCTGATAGTGGTCTGGTGGCCATCATATGCTAGGATGTTTAGGGCAGAGGCTCTCCGAATATCTAGGCTCGGATTCGTAGAAGCGTCAAAAGCTTGCGGGACGCGAACTTGGAGAATACTTGCGAGGCATGTGGTTCCAAATTCTCTAACGACCATGATACTTTATGCGACTCTGGACATAGGTACGGTGATCATCGTCTATTCTGGGTTGAGTTACCTAGGGCTATCCGTTGCACCTCCCTCGCCTGACTGGGGAGAGATGGTGGCTGAGTATCAAAGCTTCATGGTCACGGCGCCTTGGTTACCGATTTTCCCTGGACTGGTAATTGCTCTTATGGTCATCGGATTCAGCCTCTTCGGAGACGGCTTAAGAGATATCCTAGAGTCCACCCGCTAGTGTTCACGGCCACTTGCTACTTACAGCCTGCCGATTACACGGGCTTGACTGCATAATACACGGGTTCGGCCGCGTAATAGAGAGTGAAATTACACAGGCTTAACTGCGTAATTTACAGGTGTGACTGCGAAAGAGAGAGGGGGGGTGAGCGAGTATACGTCTAGCGCGGTTCCTCGGAACACTATTGTGTTGAACGGCGGGACGTCTGTTACCCCTTGGTAATTCGGATCATAGTACATGTATGCTATGGAGTTCTTGTTCCATACATATGAACCGTCGATTACGAGGAGATACGTTTCACCAAGCCACACATATGGTGCATCGATGTAGATCTGCTGCTGTGCCTTCGCCAAAGCGTTTATGATTTGAGTTTCATTATTCGTTTCACCCATCAACGCGACTCCTTGATCGACAATCGGATTACTATATATCGCCTGGTTCCCCCAAAGCGAATAGGAGGACACAAACGCAACCCAATAGTCGGCCGGCGAAACGAAGTCCGGTGAATAGGCGAGTGGTTCCCACATCGACATCATAGGAACAGTCTGAGCATTTTGGACGTTGTATTGATAGCCTCCGAACATTCCATTAAGAACGGACAGCGGTTGTGATTCAATTTTAATCTGTATACCGATCTGAGCGAGGTCTTGTTGCACTACTTGCGCTATCGCACTCTGATAACCAGAACCAGCCAATATTATGAAAGTTATAGGAGGCAACCCTTGCCCATTTGGAAACCCAGCTGTCGCCAAATAATTCATGGCTTCTGTAAGATTATAATCATACAGGGGAGTGTTTCCCGGATTATAGTAAGCACCGTAGTTGCGCGTCTCCGGACCCACAGTCCGAGTTCCTTGTCCTAGAAACGCTTTCTGAATGACGTCTGTGTAGTTTATGGCGTGCACTATCGCCCTTCGAACATCCGTAATATTCAGAGGGAATACATGAGTGTTCATGGCGATAGCGTTGATTGTGGCAGGAACAGGGTTAGCAGCGTACGCGTAATTGGTATTGTTAACTACTGCTGCCCAATCCTCTCTTGTGATCGCGGCAAGCTGGCACTGCCCAGTCGAAAGATCTGTATACCGTGTAATATCCGTAGGCTTGTATTGGATCACAACGTTATCTACTTGACCTGGGGCGATCGCTGGATTTGCTAATATTTCATCCGTAGTCAGATTCTTACCCCAGTAGTAGGGGTTTCTCGTGAAGGAAACATGAGAGCTGAGTACCACCTCCGTAACCATGTAAGGCCCAGTTCCAGGAATCGGATTCAATGTGAAGTAAGGGTTGAAAGCCGCCGGAGTCCCCACACCACCATTCTGCAGTACATAAGTTCCATCCCAAATTTGACCCTCCCATCCGGTCAGGATTCCAAGCATCCAAAGGTAAGGCACACTCAGCCGGAAGACGATCGTGTTCGGACCTTCAACGTATATCGGCCAGGTCGTATTTTGCATCATGGCTAAGGCTTGCCCGCTTGGATTCGCAAGTCCACTCTGCGCAATCATAGCATATGTTGCGGGACCAAACTTGACTGCGCTCGTATTGAATAAGCTCAGTCCAGCGAGAAAGGTGCTGGAGTTTCCTGCAAGATAATACCAGCTATACATTTCGAACCATACAACGTAAGCATTGAACGGGTCTCCGTTACTAAATTGAACACCATTCCTCAGATTGAACGTAAGCGTCTTGCCATCTGGCGATACTGTCCAATTAGTAGCAAGATCAGGTACAAACTGAATACGCCCAACCCTATACTGCGCTGTTAGATTAGCGGCAATCAAGGATTGGTACGAAGCAGTTTCCATCCAGTCGGGAGCAGGCATGTATTGGAGCGCGTAAAGAATATTCATGCCTTGTCCTGGGAAGTTAAGGTCGTCGATGACGAGCGTGCTAGGAATCGCCGCGGGTGCTACAGAAGACGTGGAGGAAAGATAAGTAGACGTAGTAGATGACATTGATGCCATGTATGATTGAGCACCAAAATACGCTACGACGACAACAACAATTACAATAATTCCAAGCAGTACTTTGTTCTTCTGCAACTTTCTTCGAATCGTAGGGCGGGTAACTATCTCAATAAAAATTTATGGACTCATTAGCTGATGTGAAATCAGCACAGATACGAATTAACTAATCATCCGAACGGCAGCCCAAAACCTTTGACGTCTTCGCTCCGTTCGGGACTAAATATCCGAACCAACGCAAAACTGCAGCAAATAATACTCGTAACTTTATCCTACGGTTGGAGTTGCTTCTATCAAGTGTTCGCTCAAGACGTGATGTTCTTATTGCATGAGAAAAAGAGCACGCTTCTTCTCTTGAGAGGATGTTCAAGTTGACTCTGCATAAGTTAGAGGATTTGGTCTGCGTAAGCTGTGGCACTAAGCATGGCGCTGACTCAAAACGTTATTCCTGCACAAAATGCGGTGGAATCATTGAAGTTCGTTATAATCATGAATTTCTGGCGGAACATGTTTCCATCAAGACCTTCGAATCCAAAGGACATAATCTCTGGAAATATTTCGATCTGCTACCAGTGCCGCCCAAGTACCCGGTAATCTTGGGTCATGAAGGCGCTGGAATTATAGAAAAAGTCGGAGACGGAGATCGATGGGGAATTGAAAGTGGTAATTCCAAACTATCCTAGAGTTAATCAGACGCAGATCGAAAACTTCCACGCCTAGCCGAAAAGGCGAGTTATGGCTGTAAGACAATTCTAATCGGATTGTCTGTTTGCTTGTCAAGGCTTTCGAGAGCTTTATTCGCTTCCGAAAGGGAATACTTCTGTGAAATCGATCCTGCCATGTTGATTCTCCCTGTGCTTATCAAGTTGAGGACTCTTCTCAAATGATCGCGTGTGTGGTTTTGAGTGGTTCTTAGCTGGGCCCCCTTGAAAAGAAAATCGTTTGCGTCAATTTCAAATTTTATGCCCGAAATTCCAACCATAACCGCTACGCCACCCTTCTTCACGCTTCTTACTAATTGCTCTTGGGTGGTTCGGAGTCCGATGAACTCAAATGCTACGTCAACTCCTCTACCGTCAGTCAGCGACTTGATGGCCTCCACGGGATCCTCTTGTTTGGCGTTTACAAGATCCGTTGCTCCAACTTGTTTGGCTGCTTCCAGTTTTTTCGGATTGATGTCAACAGAGATGATTTGTGCAGCGCCGAATAGTTTTGCCAGTTGTACTCCATGAATTCCAACTCCACCGGCGCCGTACACGGCCACGGAGTCTCCTGGTTTGACCTCTCCAACATTCATGGCATGAAACGGCGTCACAACAGCACAGCCCGCAAGTGCCGCTCGATCGAACGGAACTCCCTCAGGGAGCCTCAAGGTAGAGGCAGCCGGCAAGACCACGTACTCCGCATATGTGCCGTCCATCGCAAACCCTAAGTCCCGCAACTCGTCACAAAGATTCTCCTTGCCAGTCGTACAGTAGTAACACCGCCCGCACACTGACATATAATACAAGGCAACTGGATCACCCACTTTGACACTCGTCACTCTTTCGCCGATCTTCTCGACGATACCAGATCCTTCATGACCTAAAGTCAAGGGATACGGAACCGGAGGAACCAGCATCCCATTCACAATGTGGAGATCAGAATGACAGACCCCTATAGCTTTCAGCTTAACGAGAACATCTGTCGGTCCTACTGATGGAACGGAAACTTCGTCAACGCTCAGTTTTTTCGGTGCATGTAATCTTACGGCCAACATACTACTTCAACTCATTCGGTGAGCATGCTGTTACTCTGGAGTTCTATTCAGGTGGAATCTGTTCGAACGCACGCGCGATGTCGATTCCCTGCCTCATGTGATACGCTCGTGATATGTAATAAACTGCAAAACAGAAGACGATATTCGCTACCACGGCTATCCATTGCACTCCCCCGACCGGCCCTGAGAGGGCGGCATTTCCAACCATCAAGTAAATCAGCAATGCGAAGAACGCGGCAGTAACTAGACCACAGATTGTCACGAAGGGAACTCCCCCCACGGTAGGACCTTTCAAAGGTGAGTTTCGATACATCTCTTTTTTGATAAACGGAAACGCAGCGCAGACAATACCTGTAATCAAATATGCGACAGACATGCCTAATCCAAAGTTCATGAATACTCCTATGGGAGTATATGTAGTAAGGACTAAGCCTACGATGTATCCGACGGCTCCTACGAGTACCGCGTAAGTTGGCGTATTGAACCTGTCGTTCATGTGAGCAAATATTGTAGGAACTACTCGATCGAATGACCAAGCGAATATACATCGCGTTATGTAAAACATGTTGGTGACGCCGATTATTATGATCCAGAAGATGAAAGCAATGCAGATCCATCCAGCGACAAAGACGTTCCTAGTGAGAACGCTCCCGATGAAAGTTATGTACGAATAGGTATAGGGCTCTGTCGCGGGGCTGCCGAATACTAGCTGACCTATCGAGCCTAGGAACTGCATCCCAACTGTGTTGTCCAGTAATACCGCGGTAGCTGAATAGATCACCCAACCGAACAGCAGGCTGCCCGGAATCGAGTAAAGCAAGCTTTTCTTAACTTGTTTTATTTCACCGGCAGCATATGCTATAGTGACATAGCCACTGTATGTCAAAAATGCGAGCGGTAATGCTGCAATCGTTTGACCAAAGTTTGGTGCATAGCTGTAACCCGCCGCTGTTGCACTAGTTATGATGTTTTGATACGACGTGCCTGTATAGTAGAGGAAACCTGCTTGGAAGTCACTGAGCGATGATGTTGCCAGCAAAGCCATTATCGTGAACCAGCCAAGCAACGCGATTATGAAGCATACCCACAAGAGCTTGAACACTTTCTGAGTCGGGAATTGAAGAAGTATTGCGACAGCTATCGTAAGGAGTATCCCGAATCCCAGCATCCACGGAGGGGTCGCTGCAAGTTGAGATAGAGCTAAGAGAGACGAATTATTTTGGAGCGTGCCTACGATCCAGAAAAGTTGCGACAATCCGACGTAGCTAAAGTATGACATTATTGATCCAACGGCAACGGTCAGGTAAGCGATAAACATCCAGTTGACAGTAAATCCAAGCGCTGGATGCGCAATCCTACTCACCCAAACATAGTCGCCTCCCGACCTTGGCATGGACGAGCCCATTATCGAATAGAGCAACGCATGAAACAGGAGCGGTATGGCTGCTAGGGTGTACGCCAATGCAATATTGCACCCTGGGAAAAGAAATTGTGACCAACCAAACATTTGGGCGCCGCCAACGCCAATGTTAACAACTCCCACTGCAAACATCCAAGCTGCAGCGGCACCAATTGGTCTCGTAAGACCGGTTGCGTCCCTTAGAAAAACTGGCCTTTTAGTCGCCAAAGCCCTCGATGAAAAATCTGCAATTTACGCACATATGAGGCTTGTGAGCAGATAGCAAAAATGATTTTGAGCTACTGAAATACTAAATCGTACACGTCATATACCGAGTGACTCCCTTGCATATTTCGCGCTTTCCTCGACTGTCCGGTGCTCACGAACGAGAGTTTCTTCTTCAGTAAAAGCTGGTTGTGACACGACCTCGATGTTTATGTTCGGATCGTGTGCCTTCTGCTTCAAAATATCAACGATCTGAGCCAGAGGCAGTAGACCACGTCCGAGGCCGGTATGGGTGACATTGGTTCCGTATGGCGACATGGCGAAACAACAGTCTTTGAAATGTGTTGTAAACGAATAGGGTGCAAGCTCTTGAGCAGTGTAGATCGGATCTTCTAGGACAGCTAGTGAATTGCCTGTGTCATAGCATATTCCCAGATGGTCGCTATCGACTTGGTGGAGTAGTGAAACGAGTTCTGAAGATTTAAGGTCTTGATGGTTTTCTATTGCGAGCTTAATGTCTAGCTTCTCGGCGAGAGGCGTAACTTCCCTTAGTCTTAAAACCGCTGCCTTGAGCTGCTCTTCAACCGTGAAGTTTCTTGAGTATCTGTCGAACTCAACGGTTATCCTCATAATCTTGGAACCAATACTTTGTGAGAAGCGGAGATCCCTTGAAAGTCTCTTGACGTCAGTTCCATCTGTTCCTGTCTCGATGTAAAGATGCAACTCATCGGCCTTCGTGCGGATCGATCTGATGAACTCATTTGACTTCTTCTCTTCTTCGCTGAACTCTACTATCATCACTCCCTCCACGCCAAGGGATTTTGAGGTTGACATAAACTCGTCCCAAGTCATCCGTTTGCGAGGATGATACTCGTAGCATCCTATCGCAAGATGATAGCTGTATGTATCAATACCAAGTTTCATTGGTCTCATCCCGTCTCGATTATTACTTCTTAGTGAGAAGTCTCTGGGATTCACCAGAAGAAGAACCATTGTCCACTATCAGCGCGGTACCTGTGCTCATCGTGGCGTTATCAGAGACGAGATACAAAATAGCATGGGATATTTGTTCGACAGGGATCAGTTTTGGAATTATAGGCGCCCTTCGTTCTTCAGAGAACCGTGCGAGATCTCTAAGTTCCATTCCCGCATTAGTGTCACCTGGACAGATGCAATTTACAGTTATTCCATAATCTGCGACATCCATCGCCATAGCCTTTGTGAGCAATATTACTCCCGCTTTAGATGCGCAATAAACACTTGCGTTCGGAGCCGCTATGAGCCCCCAATTCGAAGCAACATTTGTGATTGTGCCGCGACCGTTCTTTTTCATAGCAGGGAAAGCGAATTTCGAGCACAGAAACACTCCTTTGAGATTGATGTTCATCACATAATCCCATTCCTCCTCTGACAAATCAGCAAATGACTTAAACGGAGCTTCTGTGCCAGCATTGTTCACTAGAATGTCTAACTTACCAAATTCACGTAACGTCTCATCGACGATTCTCTTTGCGTCCTGACTTTTGGAAACATCCGCCTGAACCACTAACCCCCGTCCTCCATGAAGTTCGGACAGAGTATCCTTCAAAGGATCCAGCCTTCTGCCGACAAGTACCAACTTAGCACCCATTTTCGAGAACAGAACCGCTGTTGCCCTTCCGATCCCAGAACTGGCACCAGTGACTATTGCGACTTTTCCTTCAAGAGACATGCTCTAACGATTCGGATGCTTCTATATAATTCTCAGCATCAAGGACCCCCATTATCACTTGCGTTGGAACATTATCGTGGGTTAGTCTCGTCACAATGAGATTCGCTGGTTCGATGGTTTCCACATGGATTTGCTCGTGGGACACATTCCGAATCATCAAGAAATGAGACGATTCAGGTAGAAGTTCTTCGCGACCTCAGGGACGAGGCGTGGGACTTTAGCACATTTCGAGACTGCAAAGCGCGTTTTGACCGCTTTATACCACCAAACAAAAAGTTAACAGTTGAATCCGTTTTCATATTCTAACGAGACTTAATTCACGGATTTAGTTCGATTAATAATGGAAAGGTAGCTTAAAATGGTGGGGCCGGTGGGATTTGAACCCACGATTTCTGGCTTCAAGACCGGTTTTTCTTGAGGTCACCAACGCCCCAGGTTCACCGCGCGTGTTCGCGCTCTGGTATCCTGTTGGCGGAATCGTGTT
>Ga0209517_10003298_pt1 | contig 22009 bp, 21 predicted proteins | sample PeaSoiMetSII2010_FD_187695 | JGI IMG/M metagenome (GOLD analysis project Ga0209517, IMG submission 187695) | Peat soil microbial communities from Weissenstadt, Germany - SII-2010 (SPAdes) (version 2) | ecosystem: Environmental > Terrestrial > Soil > Wetlands > Peat | place: Germany...
TCCTTGAAAGATGGGGTTGGCCGGACGCTTACTCTTCTCGTTGCCGTTTCTATTGCCGCTTCTCGTTTCCGCTTCTTGTTGCCGTTTGGCGGACTAAGATTTCTGATTGTAAAATATAGGCTATTGGTTTTTGCCGCTCACCGCTCACCGCTCACCGCTCACCGCTCACCGCTCACCGCTCACCGCTCACCGCTCACCGCTCACCGCTCACCGCTCACCGCTCACCGCGAACCTCATTTGGTTTTTGCTGCTCACCGCTCACCGATCACTATTCACTGCGAAGCCCGCTCTTTGAAAACCACATAAATGAGTCCACGAATTACGGACAGGGAAAGTCTCAACGGGAGTTGTTCATTCGTAATTCCTAACCCAGACGAGCCGAAACCAAAGTCAAGGGCCTCGCTGAGAACCCGGCCGCAATCCGACGATTTGATCGGGAGGCGAACCCTCACTCTGTTCGGGTTCCGCGTTAAACGTTCGATCCCACGTTAGACGCTTATAGTTCGGCGTCCGATCTTTTGCGAGGACGCATCCCTCACTCTGTTCGGGTTCCGCGTTAAACGTTCGAGCCCATGTTAGACGCTTATAGTTCGGCGTCCGATCTTCTGTGAGGTCGCGTGAGGACGAAAGAAATCGTTTTCTCTTGCGATCTCTGCCCTCTCTGCGGCCAGTGCTTTAAAATTTCGCCGCACAATGGCAAAGTGCGCAGGGACCTCATTTTTTTTACTGTCTGTTAATCGCTTTTCTCAGCGCTCTCTGCGTCTCTCAAGATCGACCGTGGCCCCACGCACGAATCGCTGGATTGCGGCCGGGTTGTCGATCGGTGGGATTCGTTTTGGTTTTCTTTCCCCTCACCCCTCACCCCTTTCGGCAGGTGGGCTAATCTCTGTAAAGCGTCTGTTTTTCACAAAGGGCATTTTAATGATATCGGTGACTTGCACCTATTTTCTCTGTAGTCTCTCTGTATTTTCAGAGAAACCTCTTGTGCATACTGAAGCAGTTGAACTGGTCTGGGCAGCGGCGGATCGAACCTTTACAGGCAGCGCACCGGCCGTCGTCCTCGGAGAAAGAAATTGGTGAAAATAATTCTTGCAATTGCCTTTTTGACCTGTTACAAGAACTCACTTTCTTATCAGGGATAAATTTTATGAATCGTGATGTAGTAGAAACTGCAAATTTTTGGTTTTGGTGGCTTAGCTGCGGAGGTGCGCGCCTGACGGGTTAGCCATCAGCTCAATATATATACTGCTGGGACCGTGGGCCGCATCTAGGCTCACGGTCCTTTTGCTTTGTGGAAAGGGACTGTGGAGAAAATCTGCGGTCCCTTTCTCGTTTGAAGGTGCGCAAGTCGCGAAAAGGAGACAAATGTGCTTGTCGTAATGAAAAGAGGAGCTAAACCGGCCGAAATCGAAGCGGTGGTCTCGGGGATCGAACAAAAAGGCTATATCGCCAGAACGATCCCCGGCGGTGAACGGGTAGCGATTTGCGTTCTCCATAACGAGGGCCCGGTAGACGCATCGCCATTTCTGCAATTGGAGGCCGTAAAAGAGGTTATCACGGTAACCCGGCCGTACAAGCTGGTGAGCCGGGAATCACAGGGATGGGACACTATTGTGGAGGTTGGGGGGGTACGGATCGGCAACGGTTGTCTCACCATCATTGCCGGGCCTTGCGCGATCGAGAGTGAAAACCAGGCCCTTACAACCGCGCAGATCGTTAAAGACGCCGGCGCACAGATTTTCAGGGGCGGCGCTTTCAAGCCGCGGACCTCGCCTTACTCATTTCAGGGTTTGGGAGAGGAAGGGCTCAAGATCCTGGCCAAAGTGCGCCTGGAGACCGGGATGCCGGTAGTTACCGAGGCAATTGATCATGAAGTCTTCGACCTGGTCGAGCAATATGCGGACATAGTTCAGATCGGGGCAAGGAACATGCAGAACTTCAGTCTGCTCCGGCGTGCCGGAAAGTCCCGAAAGCCTGTTATTCTGAAGCGGGGTATGGCGGCCACTATCGAGGAGTGGCTGATGGCGGCCGAATACGTGATGGAGGGTGGCAACGACAAGGTAATCCTGTGTGAGCGGGGAGTTCGCACTTTCGCCCACCACAGCCGAAATACCCTGGACCTTTCCGCCATTCCTGTCGTCAGGCAGGAGAGCCATCTGCCTGTTATAGTGGACCCAAGTCACGCTGCCGGTTTCAGAGACCAGGTGATTCCTCTTAGCCGGGCTGCTGTGGCAGTAGGCTGCCATGGGCTGATGGTGGAGGTTCACCATGCGCCTGAAACGGCCCTGAGCGATGGAGCTCAGTCGCTTTATCCTGCTCAGTTCGCAGATCTATGCAGGCAGATAGAACCGATTTTCAGCGTGTATAAAAGCGCAACGAACGGATGCCGCTAAAAGGAGAAAGACTATGGAGCTGGGGGTTTACCCGGAAAGATCGGAATTCCGCACCATGGCTGAAAGAGGGAACCTCATCCCGGTTTGCCTGGAAGTTCTGGCGGATACGGAAACACCTGTTTCCGCTCTGGCCAAAATATATGACGGGAGCGGGCCGGTTTTCCTTCTTGAAAGCATGGAAGGCGGCGAGAGGTGGGGAAGGTACAGTTTCCTGGGAAATTCGGCCACAAAGTCGGTCAGGGTATTCCGCGATGAGGTGGAAATTGAGAGCGGGCCTGAAAAGGAGCGCATTGCCCATCACGGAGATCCCCTCAAAGTTCTGCGGGCCCTGATGGCTCGATACAAACCGGTGAAGCTGGCGAGGCTGCCCAGGTTCTGGGGCGGGATGGTCGGGTTTTTTACCTATGAGTTCGTATCCTTTTGCGAAGCTATTGCGAACCGGTTGCCGGCAGATACTCCATTAGCCCATTTTATCCTGCCCGGACAGCTTTTCATATTCGACAACATACGCCACACGCTTAGTCTTGTGGCCTACGGTCTCGTTGAAAACGGAGATGCCGATAAAGCCTATGATATGGCTCTTCAGACCCTGGAGCAGATGAAGGGCAACCTCGCAGGTGCGCCCAAAGTTTGCGCGCGGCATGCGGCTGAGGGATTTCCTTTGGATCACGAAGTCGAACCTGAAAAATTCCGTTCCGGAGTAACCAAAATAAAAGAATACATCAGGGAGGGAGACGTCATACAGGCTGTCTTCTCACAGCAGTTCAGTTGCCCGGCCCCGGACCCATGGTCGCTCTACCGGGCCCAGCGCTTCATTAATCCATCTCCGTATCTCTATTTCCTTCATTTTGACGATACGGTCCTGGTCGGGTCTTCTCCGGAAACTATGGTGAGACTCGAAAACGGGGTCGCCACGCTTCGTCCTATTGCTGGCACCCGCCCTCGCGGGAAAAACGAGCAGCAGGACCGCGAGCTTGCCAATGAGTTGCTCAAGGACGAGAAGGAAAGGGCTGAACACCTTATGCTGGTTGACCTGGGCAGAAACGACCTCGGACGGGTGGCCGAAATCGGCTCGGTACAGGTAACCGACCTGATGGTGGTTGAAAGATACTCGCATGTAATGCACCTGGTATCCAACATAAACTGCGATTTGGGTGAGGGATTGGACGCATTCGACCTTTTCCGTGCGACTTTTCCGGCCGGCACCCTTTCCGGCGCTCCGAAGGTCAGGGCCATGGAAATAATTGCCGAGTTGGAAGATGAGCCCCGGGGCCCGTATGGGGGAGCAATCGGGTATTTTTCCTTTACGGGGAACATGGACCTGGCGATCACCATTCGCACTGCATGCATCCGGAACGGAAGGCTCACGGTAAGGGCGGGGGCTGGGATAGTCGCCGACTCCGACCCGGAACGCGAACGACAGGAAACGATCAATAAGGCAAAGTCCATTGAGAGAGCGCTGCAACTGCTCGAAGCAGTTCCTCATGTGCACGGAGATACATTGAAACCATGAAATTCTTGTTGCCGCCGCCAAAAGCAGCAGCACACCAGGCTGGCGGTCCCGCCGCCCCACCGCACCCAGCCTGCGGCGATTTTGCAAGCAGGCAACTTGGCCGGCGGTCCCACCGCCAGGAGATAAATCATGCTTTTTATGATCGATAACTACGATTCTTTCACTTACAACCTGTTCCAGTATTTCAGGATGCTCGGAACTCAGGTGGAAGTCGCCAGAAACGATGCGGTCTCCGTTGAGGATATAGGAAAACTCGGGCCTTCGGCGATCGTCATATCACCGGGTCCGTGCAGGCCGGAGGATGCCGGGATTTCTATAGCCGCCATTCAGCGGTTTTCGGGAAAAATTCCTATTCTCGGAATCTGCCTCGGCCACCAGGCAATTGCGGCCGCATTCGGAGGCGAGGTGGTTTACGCCAAAAAGCTGATGCATGGAAAAGTTTCCACCGTCAACTCTGACGGAAGGTCCATCTATGATGGAATTTCAAATCCCTTCCAGGCAATGCGCTACCATTCTCTTGCCGTAGCGCCGGGAAGCCTCCCGGAATGCCTGGAGGCAACGGCTCACTCCGAAGATGGCGAAGTTATGGGAATCCGCCATAAAGAACATCTCACAGAAGGTGTGCAGTTTCATCCGGAATCCATTATGACACCCGTTGGGAAGCGGCTTTTGAAAAATTTTCTCAAGCTTGCAAACGGGCAAACGACTGGGGGAAAGGAGCTAATATGATACGCGAGTGCCTCAAAAAGCTGATTGGAAAGATTGACCTGAGTGAAGAAGAAATGTCCGGACTGGTTTCTGAAATAATGTCGGGCAATGCGACCGATGCTCAAATCGGGGCCGTGATGGCCGCGCTGGCATCCAAGGGAGAGACTTTCTCCGAGCTTGCCGGGGCCGCGCGCGCCATGCGGCGCAAAGCAGCCAGGATTCAGACAAACGCCGATGTGGTGGTAGATACCTGTGGAACGGGCGGCGACGGCTCCAACACCTTCAACATTTCGACCACTGCGGCCTTCGTTGTGGCGGGATGCGGTGTTACGGTGGCCAAGCACGGGAACCGTTCGATTTCCAGCAAATGTGGCAGTGCGGATTTACTGGAGACTCTGGGCGTAAATCTGGAAGCCGGTCCGGAAGTGGTTGAGGAGGCGGTCAGACAAATCGGCATAGGCTTTCTTTTCGCCCCCATGTTTCACGGAGCGATGCGGCATGCCGCCAGGGCGAGAAAAGAGCTCGGGGTGAGATCGATTTTTAATATGCTCGGGCCTCTTACAAATCCTGCAGGAGCCAACTGCCAGTTGATAGGCGTGTATGCGCCGGAGCTGACTGAAATGGTCGCCCACGCCCTCCAGCGGCTCGGCGCAAAGCGGGCTTTCGTTGTGCACGGCCATGAGGGGCTCGATGAAATAAGCGTCTGCGCTTCTACAAGGGTTTCCGAACTCAGTGATGGATTGATCCGGACATATGATGTCACCCCCGAACAACTCCTGGGCCGTACCGCCAACCCGTTGGATATGGCCGGAGGCTCGCCGGCGGAAAACGCGGCGATAACCAGGAGTATCCTGTCCGGTGAAAAGGGGCCAAGGCGAGACGTCGTTTCAGTCAATGCGGGTGCGGCCCTGGTTGCTGCCGGCGTTGCCGGTGATTTCGGCGAAGGTATCAGAAAGGCTCAAGATTCGATTGACAGTGGCAGGGCCGGCGAAAAACTCGAAGCGCTGATCCGGTTTAGCAGGCAGAATTGAGTAGGTTGGATAATGTCTGATTTTTTATCGAAAATTCTCGAACGGAAAAAAGAAGAAGTCAGGTCGACGGCGACCCATACGCCGGAACAGGTGCTGCGGCGAGCGGCCGAGAAGCTGAACGGCGACAGAAGGCCGTTTATCGAGCGGCTGGCCAAGCCTGGTCCTCTGGGGATGAACGTAATCGCCGAAATAAAGCGGGCCTCTCCATCGAAGGGTAAAATAAGGGAATTTGTCGATCCGGCTGATTATGCCCGCAAGTACGAACTGGGAGGAGCAGCAGCCATATCGGTTCTCACCGACGAAAACTTTTTCAGCGGGACCCCCGATGATCTGAGAAAAGTTAAATCCGCAGCCAGGCTTCCAACGCTCAGGAAGGACTTCATCGTAAGCTCCTATCAAATCTATGAATCGGCTTTGATGGGGGCTGATGCGGTATTGCTCATCGTCAGGGCGCTTTTGCCGGAATCCCTGCGGGATTTGCTGTCGCTGTGCCTTGAAATCGGTCTCGATGCCCTTGTGGAGGCGCATAACGAAAGTGAATTCGAAACTGCGGACAAAGCCGGCGCACGGCTCATCGGAATCAACAACCGCGATCTGAGTACCTTTAAAACAGACATTTCAACTTCCATCAGCCTTGCCGGACGAGCCGGCAGCGGCCGGGTCCTTGTCGCAGAGAGCGGTATTCATACACGCTCCGACATCGAGCGGCTCATCGATGCCGGCATATGGAACTTCTTGATAGGTGAGAGCATCATGAGGTCGGACGATCCCGTGGGATTTCTAAGGACGCTGCATGGAGTTCAGTCATGAAAAAGGGTGGACGGCATGATCCTGCTTCTCATCCTCGGGTAAAGGTATGCGGCCTGACCTTGGCCGATGAAGCGATTGCCTGTGCGGAACTTGGTGCGGACGCTATAGGCCTTGTGTTTTACCCGCCCAGTCCGCGTTTAGTGAGCAGGTACAGGGCCAGGGAGATCAGTTGGAGTCTTCCGGAGAAAGTCTGGAAGGTCGGTGTTTTTGTCGACGCTCCTTTATCAGAAATGATGGAAATAGCTCGATTCTGTGGATTGAACTGCATCCAACTCCATGGGACTGAAGCTCCGGAGATGGTTGAAGCGCTCGAGTCTGCCGACATAAGGGTAATCAAAACCCTGTTTGTCAGAAAGAGGCCTTTTTTGTCTGAAGCCCTCAGTTACCGTCCCACAGCATACCTGATCGAAAGCGGGGGAGGCAACGTTCCGGGTGGGGCAGGGCTGAGCTGGAAGTGGAGCGATGCGAGGGAACTTGCGGAGAGGGTCCCCTGTATCCTGGCAGGCGGGCTGAGCCCGGAAAACGTTGGTGAGGCCATCCATGAAGCAGGCCCGGCCGCCGTTGATGTCAGTTCCGGAGTCGAATCCGAGCCGGGAAGGAAGGATATCGATAAAGTGCGCGCTTTTATCAACGCGGTTCGCCGGGAGGGGGCAGAGGGGATTTTTCTTGCCGCCGCCGAAGGCAGCGGCGAACCTGGCCGGCGGTCCCACCGCCAGCAGGAATTCCCCTTAACCGGGTCATGGAGGATATTTTAATGAAATCGGCGGAGAATACTTTGGCAATGGCGGCATTTGTCGATACAAGACCGGTTCAACCGGATGCAGGGGGTCATTTCGGGCCTTTTGGCGGGCGCTATGTGGCCGAGACGCTCATGCCGGCGCTGATCGAACTCGAAAGCGCCTGGATATCAATATGTGCTGAGCCGGCCTTCCAGTCTGAACTGAAAATGCTGCTGAAAGACTACGCAGGAAGGCCCACCCCTCTTTTCAAGGCCGGGAGACTGAGCGCCCGGGTGGGAGGAGCCTCTATCTATCTGAAGAGAGAGGACCTTGCCCATACCGGTGCTCATAAGATCAACAACACGCTCGGTCAGGGCCTCCTTGCCAAATGGATGGGCAAGACAAAAGTGATTGCCGAGACCGGGGCGGGGCAGCACGGGGTTGCCACGGCCACGGCTGCGGCCCTGTTTGGCATGGAATGCAAGATCTTCATGGGGACCGAGGATATCTCCAGGCAGGCCCCCAATGTGCAGCGTATGAAACTGCTGGGCGCTGAAATTGTGCCGGTGGACTCGGGGAGCGGCACCCTCAAAGACGCTATGAATGAGGCGATGCGGTACTGGGTTGGCTCTGTGCGTGACACCTTCTATATCATCGGTTCGGTTGCCGGCCCTCATCCGTATCCGGCAATGGTTCGGGATTTTCAACGGGTGATCGGCGATGAGACCAAGACGCAAATCATGGAAGCCGAAGGGAGGTCGCCGGACATGCTGGTAGCCTGTGTAGGCGGGGGAAGCAACGCGATGGGTCTTTTCTATCCTTTCCTCGATGAGCCGGCGGAAATGGTGGGAGTTGAGGCTGCGGGCCATGGAATCCATACCGGAAAGCATGCGGTGACGCTCGGGGCCGGATCGGTCGGGGTCCTTCACGGCTCCAAGTCTTACGTCTTGCAGGATGAAAACGGCCAAATCAGGGAGGCTCACTCGATATCCGCTGGTCTTGACTATCCGGGTGTGGGACCGGAGCATTCCTGGTTGAAGCAAACGGGCCGAGTTCGCTATGAAAGCGTTTTGGACGAAGACGCGCTTAACGCTTTCCATCTGCTGAGCTCGATTGAGGGGATTATCCCTGCTCTGGAGAGCTCCCATGCCGTTGCCCGCGCCATTGTGGAAGCCGCTCGGCTGCCGAGGGAAAAGATCGTCATCGTTAATCTCTCCGGTCGCGGCGACAAGGACCTGGGAATCGTTTCCCGTTTTCAAACGGGCGGCGAGTAGGGGCGGGGTTTATGCCGGAGTTTATCCCCGCCCATAAGTGCCGTAGGTGCAGGCAGTCGCCTGCGGCGATTTTGCAAGCAGGCAACATGGCTGGCGGTCCCACCGCCTGAAAGAAAGGACAAGCTGTAATGAGCAGGATAGAAGAAACATTCAGCAGACTTCGCTCCAGGGGAGAAAAAGCGCTGGTGGGCTTCATCACCGCAGGGGACCCGGACCCGGGGCAATCATTGGAGATAGCGAAGCAAATGTGCAGTTCCGGGCTGGACCTTCTCGAATTGGGCGTGCCTTTTTCCGATCCGACCGCCGACGGCCCTGTAATTCAGCGCTCATCGGCGCGTGCTCTTACCGCCGGGATGAACATGAAAAAGGTTATCGAAATGGTCCGGCGCATAAGAGAGTTCAGCCGGGTGCCCATAGTTCTTTTCAGCTACTATAATCCTATCCTAGCATACGGGGCCGAAGAGTTTTACAGGGATGCGACCGCCGCCGGGGCCGATGGAACGCTGGTGGTGGATCTGCCGCCTGAAGAATCCGATGAACTGACCGGCGTCTGGGGAAACGGGCTCGATTTTATCCGGCTGGTCGCCCCGACTACCCCGCCCCGGCGCATGGCGCAGATAGCATCCAGGGCTTCAGGGTTTATTTATCTGGTGTCCATGACCGGCATTACCGGCAGTGGCGGACTCAATCGTGATGAAATAGCGACTGTGGCGAAAGAGCTGAGAAAAAGCTGCAATGGTCTGCCGATCTGTATCGGCTTCGGAATCTCCACCCCGGATGATGCTGCAAAGATTTGCGAATTGGCAGATGGAATAGTTGTGGGAAGCGCATTTGAGAGGCTGATTGAATCCAGCCCGGGAGATGGGAACGTAGCCGTCAGGGTAGGGGAGTATGTCTCCCGGCTGAAGAAGGCCATAGCATAGAAGAGGTCTTTCAATATCTTTTTCACGCGAAGCCGCGAAGCCGCGAAGACGCGAAGAAGAAAGATCTGATTGCGATGAGCAAAGGGGGTTGGTGCCCTTCTCGGCACTTTGGGGGGTAACATCTACTCGATAAATCTGATGACCGGAATGGCTCTGAGCGAAAGGCCCGGATCGGATGCAAGCTCATTTAGTTCCTCCCTGAATCGCCCGGCGGATTGAAGAAGGTGGGCCACATCGATCCCCATGCATTCTGGAGAGAAGTGACTTAGAAGCTCCATGCCGGAGGAGACGAGTCTCAGAGCCCCTTTCAGATTGGAGCGTTTCGCATGGTAGACGGCAACGCCTATCTGCAGAATGCCTTTGTAGAAATCCCTTATTTTGCCCTGCTCATGCATCCAGATTTCTTCCAGCGTTTCATGACAGTCGTAGTAATCACCCCGGTTGAATTGCCCGATGCCTTCGAGCAGCTTTGAAGGTGGTTTTTCCCTGCAATCGTTTTCCATATAAGGAATGCCTCAGTGTGCTACTCGCGTAAGGGCTTTTTGTGCTTGATAAAGGTCCCCTTGCGGTATTCGTCGAAGGCCACCCGCAGTTCATCCTGTGTGTTCATTACAATGGGGCCGTACCAGGCAACGGGTTCACCCAGGGGCCTGCCCGATACCAGCAGGAATCTGAGCGGCTCATCGCCAGCGGTAATGGAGACATGGTCGCCATCCTCATAGAGGACGAGGCTTTCATTATCGCATATGCACTGGCGGTCGATGTCGAAGTAGTTCTTGCCGACAACCTCATGCCCGAAGGAATCGAGGTCGTGGTCGAAATAGCCTTTTCCTTCGATCACATAGGCAAAAGCGCTATGACCTTTTTCGATTGCATGGGTGAAGCTCGAACCTTCCGGGATGTAGACATCCAGGTATTCGGGATCGATCACGATGTCATGTACAGGCCCCTGGACTCCCCTCACCTTACCGCAGATGATTTTCACTTTTACACCGCCATCGAGTGAAACTTCGGGGATCTGCTCCCCTCTTACGTCACGATAGCGGGGCTCCATCATTTTCTGGTAGGCGGGAAGGTTTGCCCAAAGCTGGAACCCTCCCATACGGCCGGATCGATCGCCCTTGGGCATTTCCTGGTGGATAATGCCGCTGCCGGCGGTCATCCACTGCACGTCCCCGGGATTTATATCGCCCTTGTTCCCCATACTGTCGCCATGTTCCACATCTCCCTCGATCACGTACGTGATGGTCTCTATGCCTCGATGCGGATGCCAGGGAAAGCCTGGGATATACTTCGCGGGGTCATCGGAGCGAAAATCATCGAGCATGAGAAAGGGGTCGAAGTCGGGCGCCTGGTAATAGCCGAAGGCCCTCTTAAGATGGACGCCGGCCCCCTCGATCGTGTGCTTACTCTTTGAGACTGTCTTGATCGTTCTGAGCTTACTCATCGCGCACCTCTTGAATTATGTTTTTATTTTACGGCGGGTCTCATAGTGTGACTATTTAAGACCGGACCTTCGTTGCGTCCAGGCTTGCGTGAAAAACATTGCGCGGTTCTGCATGGACCCTGACCTGCCGAAGGTTGGCCAAAAGGATCAATTTTAAGAAGTGGTTGCTTCGAGACGTAGAAATCCCCTAAAAAATGTGCTACATATCACCTTAAACCTAGAGGCGCGGGGGAAGAGATGTTCTTCCTGATAGGTGGAGTTCAGCCCAAGAGCGTTACAGTGGACGAGACTCCAAGAATTTGTCCCGGTTGCGGGCTGGCGCAAGCCAGGCTGAAGCGGGTCGATCATTACCTGAGTCTGTTTTTTATTCCTCTTTTTCCTGTTAAAAAAGGTGACCCCGTTCTGATCTGTGATCGCTGCGGGGAGCCTCCCGGGAAGCTCGCAGGGATACGTGCTCTGAATGCGGCTTTCCCGTGGCTCGCGATTTTCGCTATTGCCCTTCGTGCGGAACGCGAATATAAGAAGGACGAGCGTATACGGTGAAAAAGATGAGCGAGAGTAAAAAAGTTTTATATTTTCCGACGGTTTCGCAGCCCAGCATCGAAGAGGTGCTGGCGCTTTTTCTCAAAGAACAGCAAAAGAGGCTGAAGCCCAGGACTTTCAACAGGTATGAGGAAGTCGTGGATCTTTTGCGCCATTGTTTGAACGGACACGGTTATCATGAGCTGGATACTTCGTCCGAAGTGGCGCTCTACGAAAAGCTTTATTTTCAGAAAAACCTCGAATTCTGTTTTATTTTCGGTCCGGAGAAGATTGTTTCCTCACTGCCCAACTTTTTGAACTATTTCATGATAAGAAAAGTCATGGCTTCGGAGGCGCTGCTCCAGGCTGCGGGGGTGGTGGCAAAAAAACTGGTGAAGTGGCTGGAGGAAAACGGCTTCATTGGAAAGGAAATTGCCGACAAGGTCACAAGGCTTGCCGCCGAGGCGGCAAGAGAGCTGCCGGCAGCCGAACGGCTTGCAAGACTGATATACGAGTACGCCCAGACCCACGCTCCCAGATATTGGACCGCCGAACTGGACGACTATTTCGTAATCGACCAGGTTCACCCCGGAATCTTGATCTTGTCCGGCATGGCTACTACCGGAATAGTTGAAGTGCGCGTTCCCAAAGAGATAACCGATCATTGCAGAAAAGGATGGCAGGTCAACCTGCTCTTGGGAAAGACTCGAAACGGGTGGTGCATCCTGGAAACGGGGAATGTTTACCCCAGTTGAGGCGGTTAGAATCCATCAGGGAATATTCTGAGTGGCAGGCTTTTCAGCCTGCCACTTTTTTTTATTAAGAGGGTAAGGAGATTTTTCTTGCCGCCCCCGAAGGTGGCGGCGAACCTGGCCGGCGGTCCCACCGCCTACAGGCGCGAATTTACAAAATCCCAGTTGATCAGATTGTCGATGACCGCCTGCAAATAATCGGGCCTTCTGTTCTGGTAGTCGAGGTAGTAAGCGTGTTCCCAAACGTCCACGGTGAGCAGTGGATTGATTCCGTGCGCGATAGGGGTGTCGGCGTTTAGAGTCTTTGTTATTTCCAGTTTGCCGTTTTTGAGCACCAGCCAGGCCCACCCGCTTCCGAACTGCGTGATTCCGGCGTTTTTCAATTCTTCAGCAAATTTTTCGTAACTTCCGAAATCAGCATCGATCTTTTGCGCTATCTGTCCTGTGGGGCGGCCCCCGGCCTTGGGTTTCAGACAATTCCAGTAGAAGGAATGGTTCCATGCCTGCGCGACATTGTTGAATATCGCGGCTTTGGACGGGTCCCCGGCAACTTTTTTGATTATGGTCTCAGCATCTTCTTTGTCCAGTTCGGTCCCCGCAAGAAGCTTGTTTGCGTTATCGACATAGGCCTTATGGTGCTTGTCGTGGTGAAATTCGAGGGTCCTATCGCTGAGATAAGGCGCAAGCGCGTTTTTCGGAAACGGCAGGTCGGGTAATGTCAGAGGCATACTTGTTCTCCTTTTTTAATTGCTCTGGTTGACGGCATTGATGCTGAAGATTTTCGAATTGCAAAACTGAATCTTGCGAAATTTAAGCACGTCTTGAACAATGCTCAAGTATGGGATGGTGTTTTAATCCAGTGGAGGATTGAAGTAGCCGAGCTTGACGTCGGGAAATTCATCCCGAATTCGTGCGATCAGGCGCTGGATTCCGATCTTCTTTTCGCTCTGGTCGGGTTTGAGCCTGTCGAGGTACCATTCGGGATCGATATTAAGGTTTCGCATCTGGATCAAATCGAGGCGTGTTTCGGATATGAGCTTCCTGAGGGCGTTCCACTCGCCTTCCTGGTCCGTAAATCCGGGCAGGACGAAGTAATTTATGGACGCAAAGCCGCCGTTGGCTTTAACAACGCAGAGGGAGCGCCGCGCGTCATCAAAACTGAAACCTCTGGGGCGGAAGTATTTTTCATGATATTGAGGACGTGCGCTGTTGATGCTGACTCTAATGCTCTGCAGGCCGGCGCGGCAGAGCATATCCACGGCTTCGGGGAGACTTCCGTTTGTGTTCAGATTTATAGTACCCCGGCTCGTGGCATTGCGCATCGCGCGGATAGAGGCTTCAAGGGTCTTGGCCTCCAGAAGAGGCTCCCCCTCGCAGCCCTGCCCGAAGCTGACCACTGCCCCGGGGGCCTTTTGCAGGTGAGGGATTGCAACGGCGCATATCTCTTCGGGCGCAGGCACGAAGGTAATACGGTCCTGGGTCGCACAAAGGCCGGTTCCGTCCTGGCGGCTTATGCAGCCGATGCACCGGGCGTTGCACTCCGGGGAGGTAGGCAAAGGGGCTTCCCACCGGTTCATGAACAGGTTTCTCGCAGCGGGGCAGCCGTAGGTAAGAGCGCATCTGCCCAAGTGCTGCAAGAGTCTGTTTTCACGCTCCGCTTGCATCCGCCTGGCTGCGTTTCGTTCGATTAATTTTGGGTCGAAGTTGCGGAAATCCTGCCTCTGGTCACTGTCGATCCTGACTGCCGGGACGACAAAGCCGCCGTTTAGCCAACCGACTGCCGTATAGGCGAAAAGAGGCAAGAGAGGCGCACGGGCATTGGTCCTATAGGCGGTGGAGTAGAGTTGCGTATAGGCGGGGGAAATAAATGCGGCTACGGCGCGCACCGGTTTGGCCGGATCGTAGGGGTCCGAGGCAAGAGGTTCGAACCCGCGTGTGGCTGGATTGAAGCCAATGGGCAGACGATCCGGGAGAAGGAACAGTTCGCTTCCTTCAGGAAGGGCAATGAGTTCGTCCGATCCAGGCCTTTTCCATTCGCCTGAACTGGCCCCGGCCATTTCGAGGCCGGGCCAGTCGAATATATTTCCGTTCACGTCAGCGTACAAAAGTGCAGGCCGGTTTTTCATCGGGGGCTTTCAACATCTCCTTAAAGCTGATAAATGAGGTTTGCATTGTAACTCGACATGAGTCGGGCTCATAGGAGTAAAGCGTGGCAGGCTGTCAAATCGATACAAAAGGATTTTCACGCCGGATCAAAAACCATATCGTCGGGCCGGAGCATCGCTTCGCGATCGTTGTTCCTGCGGAATTTGCCGGGATATGTCTAAAAGAGGTCAGTTCGCTCGAAATCAAAGACCCGGAATCAAGCGAGGCCGGGATTGAATTTAGCGGCAGACTCAAAGATGCCTACCTTTGTAACCTTTGGCTCAGGAGCCCGAGCCGGGTGCTTTGCAGGCTTGCTCCTTTTCGCGCCGGCGTTTCCGAAGAGCTCTTTTACAAGGTTTCGCAAATACCATGGGAGCTTTGGCTAAACCCGGAGATACCGCTCGATATCGAAGCCCACGTGGAATACTCCCGCATAAGCCACGAGGGAAGGGTGGCCGAGGTCATTGCCGATAGCATTCAAAGATGTCTGCAGGAAAAGGGCGCTGTCTGTCCCCCCTGTGGTGCGCCCCGATCGGACGAGGCCGAAGTTAAACAGAAAATACTGGTCCGTCTTGAAGAAAATCACTGCCTGATCAGTTTGGATATGTCGGGCCGCAATCTGCACCAGAGAGGATACCGGCTCCGGCACACCGGTGCTCCGCTGCGCGAAACTCTTGCCGCTGCAATCCTTTCCAGATCGGACTGGAACGGCAATGAGCCGATTGTCGACGGTATGTGCGGTTCAGGCACTTTTGCAATAGAGGCGGCTTTGATGTCGCGGAGAATTGCCCCCGGCGCCGGCCGGGATTTCTTGTTTCAGAGGTGGCCTTCATTTCAGAAAGAGACTTGGGAATATCTGCTGCGCAAGGCAAAGGACGATTCACTTCTCAGGACACCGGGGACGATTATCGGGATCGATATCGATGAGGAAGCTGTCGGGGTTTCGGCTGAAAATGCCGGCCGCGCCGGGGTGGGTGCCGATATAGAGTGGAAGAAGATGGACTTTTTTGATTTCAATCCCAGGGATGTGGGAATAAAAGAGGGTCTGATCGTTTTGAACCCACCCTACGGAGTAAGAATGGGCGCCGGAGGGGTAAGTCTTTACGAAAAAATTGGCGCTCACCTCAGACGTAATTTTAAAGGCTGGAAATATGCCGTTCTCGCCAGGTCCCGGCTGGAGGCATCCGCAATGAGCACGGGCCGGGTACGTCTGTGGAGCGTCCGGCATGGAGGAATGAACATCGCGGTCGCGCTGGGCAAGGTTTTGTCATGAGCTTTCGATTTTAGATTTTAGATTGGTGATTTTAGATTGGCAAAATCAATCCTCGATTTTTTGGATTTTAGATAAGTGTCTACCAAGGACAGCCTCATGCCGCAACCAAAAGACTAAAAGCGATTCCCCCCCGGCCCAGAAGATGCCAATCTAAAATCTAAAATCTAAAATCGTATTTACCCTCGCTCTGGCAAAAAAATACAGGTCTTCTTATCTTGGGTGTAATCTTTTTTAAAAGGAGATATGCACTCCATGATCATTGGGGTTCCAAGAGAAGTTCACCCCAGAGAAAGCCGCGTTGCGCTTCTGCCTGAACACGCTGCCAGGCTTGCGCATGCGGGGGCCGAAGTAGCGGTTGAATCCGGCATTGGCGGTTCGCTGGGCATCACTGACGAATCGTACATCAAGGCCGGGGCTTCGGTCGTCGCCGGCCGGAAGGGCTTGCTGGAAAAGGCCGACCTGGTGCTGAGCATCCGTGGTCCACTCAGTGAAGATGTAATCAGTCTGAAACATAATGCTATCTGCATCAACCTTATGGATCCGTTCCGCGAAAAAGCAATGATCGAAATGCTGCGCGACCGGAGGGTTTCAGCGATAAGCCTTGAAATGATCCCCCGGATTACGCGCGCCCAAAAAATGGATGTATTGAGCTCTCAGGCCAGCCTGGCAGGTTATGTGGCGGTCATCCTGGCGGCCGAGCGGCTGGGTAAGATCTTCCCTATGATGATGACGGCGGCCGGGACGATTACTCCGGCCAGGGTATTTGTTGTAGGGGCAGGGGTGGCGGGCCTCCAGGCCATTGCTACTGCAAAGCGGCTTGGAGCGCGAGTCGAAGCTTTCGATACCCGTCCGGAAGTCGAAGAGCAGGTCAAGTCCCTTGGAGGCCGATTCGTAAAGATCGACCTGGGAGAAACCGGTAGTGCGAAGGGGGGGTATGCAGCCGCTTTGAGCCAGGAGCAGCTTGCCTTGCAGAGGGCGGGGCTCGCGGGCGTATGCGCCGCTTCAGACGTCGTGATTACAACCGCCCAGGTGTTCGGCCGCAAAGCGCCTCTCATAATCACCGAAGAAATGGTTAGAGGCATGTCCAGGGGATCGGTGATCGTGGACTGCGCGGTAGAGTCCGGCGGCAACGTTGCCGGTTCAAGGCCCGACGAGGAAGTGGATGTGAGGGGTGTGCTCATAATCGGCCTGGAAAATCTGCCTGGGCGCGTCGCCGTGCATGCCAGCCAGATGTTTTCCTCAAACATGTTCAATCTGGTAATCGAATACTGGGACCTGGGAGAAAAGTGGTTCCGGATGGATTTCGACGACGAGATAATTAAAGGCTGCGTGATCACTCACAATGGTGAAATCGTCAATGAGACTATTTCCAGATCCATGACCGGTAATTCCTGAAAATCTGCATAGATCGGAAGACCACTATGGAATGTCAGAATTTTGTTATCCTCCTTTATATTTTTGCACTGGCAGTTTTCGCAGGTTATCACGTCGTTTCAAAGGTGCCTCAGCTTCTTCATACGCCGCTTATGGCATTCACCAATGCTATTTCAGGCATATCGCTTGTGGCTTCGTTGATCATTGCCGGAGAGGGCCGCAACACTGCAAGCTCCATTCTGGGCGCCGTTGCAGTGGCTGCAGCATCGATAAACGTCGTGGGTGGCTTTCTCATTACCGACAGGATGCTCAAGATGTTCAAAAAGAAAGAGAAGGTCTGAGCATGGGCGTCTATGACCTGTTTGGCGTCGATGTGAGACAGACCGGATACCTCTTTACCCTGTTGATCGCCTCGGTCCTCTTCCTTATAGGGTTGCGCGGCCTTTCTCGCGCAGAAACGTCGCGCCGAGGGTTGAGCCTTGCGGGGCTCGCAATGTTGCTCGCCGTGGTGGGCACACTCCTGAACAAAAGGATTGTGACCTATGAATGGATCGTCGGCGGACTGGTCGTGGGAACGGTGATCGGAGTTCCAATGGGCCGCTGGATCCCCATGACCAAGATGCCTGAGCGAATCGCGCTTTCGCATGCTTTCGGAGGCCTTGCGGTGGCGCTGGTAGGTGTGGCCGAATATTTCAATCACGGTTTGGAACTCAGCGCCTTTGATCTCGGGGCCGTCGGCTTTGAAGTGCTGCTCGGAACCATCACGTTTACCGGGAGTTTGATGGCTTTTGGAAAATTGATGGGCATCCTGCCGGGAAGGCCGCAGACTTTTCCGGGTCAAAATGCTTTGAATCTGGCTGTCCTGGCCATAGCACTGTGTCTGTTGGCCATGCTGGTTGCCAGACCGGACCAGCGGGTGCTGTTTAATACGCTCGTCGCTTTAGGGCTGCTTTTGGGCGTTCTTATGGTAGTTCGCATTGGCGGGGCCGACATGCCCGTGGTCATTTGCCTCCTGAATTCCTACGCCGGTCTGGCTGCTGCGGCGACGGGCTTTGCCGTGAACGTTCCGGTTCTGATAGTGTGCGGGGCGCTCGATGGAGGCTCCGGATTCATCCTTGCGCTCCACATGAGCAAGGCCATGAACCGCTCGTTTCGAAATGTAATCTTTGGCGCCTTCGGGGCCAGGACCCACTTAAAACAGGCGGAAAAACACGCCGGCGTAGTTCGTGAAGGTACCCCAGAGGATGCCGCCGAACTCCTTAAGCTTGCCAATTCGGTTATTGTGGTTCCCGGTTACGGAATGGCGGTGGCGCAAGCGCAGCATGCGGTGCGCGATCTGGCTGAGCTGCTCGAAAAAACAGGGGCTGCCGTGAGATATGCGATCCATCCGGTTGCCGGACGAATGCCCGGACATATGAACGTTTTGCTGGCAGAGGCAAACGTGCCCTACGATCAGCTCTACGAACTCGACTTGATAAACGATGACTTCCCAAGGACCGATGTTTCCATAGTGGTAGGCGCAAATGACGTGGTCAATCCGGCCGCAAGGGACACACCGGGCAGCCCGATATATGGGATGCCGATTCTCAATGTGGATCAGTCAAAAGCGGTGATCGTGCTCAAACGGAGCATGAATCCGGGTTTTGCCGGTGTTGAAAACGGCCTCTTCGTAAAACCTAACACCATGATGGTCTTTGGTGATGCGAAAAAAACTCTCGCCCAAATCTCCGCCGCAGTCAAACAGGAGCGGTAAAACCCGTTGGGATAATTAGTACCCTAAATCTAAAGTTCGTGTTCTTTCTGGCAAAAAAATCTTCAAGACCGTCTCCGCGCTCTCAGCCTTATCTGCGGGCCATCAAATTCCACCGCAGAAGAGACGCAGAGGTTGCAGAGATCGCAGAAAAAATGAAAAATTATGTTTGTATGCTGGATTTCTTTCGTCGGCGTTCTCTGCGTCTCTCAAAATCGACCGTGGTCCCCCGATCAAATCGTCGGATTGCGGCCGAGTTGTCAATCGGTGAATCTTTTTGGTTCTGGCTGTCCAGGTTAGGAATTAAAAATTTCGAGAGCCTCTCGCAAAAGTCCTTGCTACTCTGCTCCCTGCTCCGGTTTTGTACTCAGATCATTCCCGACTCCTCACCCCTTGAGTGGCCGCTTTTTGCCGCGGTCGGGTGTATGGAATGGTTATCCGCTCTTCTTTGGGACATATTGGATCCCATCAATTTCCTTGAAGTCGGAATCTTGAGTCCATATGGTTGCTCCAAAGACACGTGAGGTTGCCAGTATGATGCTATCGGCCATAGGCAGGTGGTGCTCGATACTCATTCTTGCAGCCAGTATTGAGATGCTGGGCGTCAGATCTACGACAGAACCCTGCTGCTTAAGTGCTACCGATTGCAGGGCGTCAGACTCGTTGCGTCGTTGATGGAGAACCACCTTGAAGACTTCGTAAATCGTGATGGTAGGAACGACAAGATCGGCTGTTTTCTGAAGAGGGTTGGAAAAGAAAGAGGCATTAGGACCAGTCCGCGAAAAACTCAAGTCAGCCGGAAGAATCGACTATGTTCATATTCTATCGGGTTCCCTTTCGACGGTGGTATCAATCCCTTTGAGAAACCCCTTCATTTCCGAAATCTTTCTGAGAGGGATCATCTCGATTCTGTTGTCGTAGATAACCATCTGAACCTTCTGTCCTGGCGATAGCTTCAATGCATCTCGAAGTTTTTTGGGAATCACGATCTGGAACTTTGGGGAAATCTTAACTGTTTCCATACGCATTCTCGATCGATGGTAATTTTGTAATATTATAGCTCGTGGCAAACGGTCGCACAAGTAGCGTCTCACTTTGGAGTTAATCTTTCCCCATCCTGTTTCCGGCAACATCCGCTGAAGCTATATCGTGCTACTGTTCCGCGAGTTGGCGCGGAGATCAAGGAACATGAGGCCTCTCGTGTGGAAGTATTCTTGTCCTGACAGGCCGTAACCCCCTTTCGCTTCGCTCCTCACCAGGCTTTAGCCGGTGCTCAACGCCTTGCGTCATCAAAGATCATTTCGGAATAGATGGTTAAGCTCAAGCAGCTACTTATGTTCTGGCTGCTCGTTCCTCTGACGATTAAGCGCCCTCCACATCATGTCGTCATATTGGACCGGGTGCATCTTGAGGGCGCGGCTCTCTGTGTGTACAAGCGCCTGTATAGCCTTGTATAAGGTTTCGTCGACCTCTTTGATTGTCGTCGCACGAATCTTGGCGGTGGCATATTTGGATTTCTTAAGGGACTTCATGATCGCTGTGTCGACCGCCCCGTTCAGGAAAGGCACGATTCGTTCAGCAATCTCCGCAGCCGGCTGAGCGCAGTAGTAAACGTAGACCTTGATCGCAATATCCAATACCTTGGCGGCTTGGCCATAGGACGAAGGCTGGCTCTTCTGGAGCTTATCATTCTTCAGCGTCTTTTCAGCGGTCCAAATCTCCCGAGTGAACCACAGACAAAACGACCGATGGCAAACTTCGTAGTCATAGCGGGTGCCGATCTCGGCCAGTTTTGAGAAGAACTCTTCGAGTTGCGTTTCAATCTTGGACTTGGACCCCTCGGAGAAGATTCTGATCATAGCTGTGAAGCCCAGTGCCATCTCGATGATGTTCTTCCTCTTTGCCCCTTCGATGTCCGGTAGCTTGCCGGAAAAGAGAGTTCTTCCCGCTGTTAAGGCACAGATGAAGGAGCGAAGCGGGGTGGATGGACACGGGTACAGAAGGATGGCTCAAATTCAATAACCGCATCTTCTGGGAATGATCCATTCAGTTGCTCTCGCCATCCGTGTCCATCCGTGTTCATCCGTGGCCCAATTATTTTTTGAAATTCAATGGGATTCAATTTATTCTTGACGCAGCTATAGAATAGCTATAATATAACTTCGTTATGTCAATTCAGACATAATGAGCCATCACAAAACACCAGCTTTGCAGCTACGAAAGCCCGGAAAATTTTATGGACAGAATTTGCGCATATTCCTTTGAAGAATATCTGATAATGGTTGAGTCTTTCCATGGCAGCAAGTCCCCAGGTCTCGTATTGGGCGGGATCATGGTGGATTATGCAAAAAGCGAAATGCCCGAAACTGCTCTTTTCGATGCCATCTGCGAAACACTGCCCTGCCTGCCCGATGCGATCCAACTCCTGACTCCCTGCACCTTTGGAAACGGCTGGCTTAAGGTAATAAACCTGGGGCGCTTTGCCCTTAGCCTCTATGAAAAGCATGAGGGCAAAGGTGTAAGGGTATTCCTGGATCCCGCAAAGCTGGGGGGCTGGAGCGAAATCAGGAACTGGTTGTACAAGCTTAAATCAAAATCGGAGCAGGATCAGGATCGGCTTATCGAGGAAATAAGGCAGGCCGGCCGGAGCGTATTGGGAATCCGTCCCGTCCTGGTTAAAGCTCAACTTCTGGGAAAGAAAAGCAGAGGCGCGATTACAGACTGCGTGATGTGTGGCGAGCCTTATCCGGAAAGAGACGGTTCCGTGTGCCGGGCGTGCGGGGGCGAATCACCTTACATGGACAAATAGAAGAATAGAAAAATAAAAAATGAGGGTCAACGAAGTTAATGAGGTTTTTGGCGTGCTGGATATTAATGAGGCGCAGAAGCAGATTTTGGAAGCAACCCCTGTCCTGGAACGCGAAAGCGTACATATTCTCGATTCTTTGAGAAGGGTCCTTGCCCAGGATATCGTGGTAACCGAGGATTTCCCGGCATCGGATATTTCGGCAATGGACGGCTACGCCGTGCGGCATACTTCCCTGCATAGTGTTTCGAAGCAAATGCCGGTGCACCTGAGAATTATAGGGGAATCACCGGCCGGAAGGCCGTGTGGCGCAAGTGTGCGGGATGGTGAAGCGGTTCGGATAATGACCGGAGGGTTGGTGCCCGAAGGCGCGGATACCGTAGTGAGGCTGGAGGATGCTGCGGAAGACAGCGGCTATGTCATTTGCGCCAACGATCCGGGACGTGGGGACGGCATTCGCCTTCGCGGAGAATCTCTGAGGAAAGGCGATGTAGTACTTCGTGCGGGAGACCTTATAAGCCCCGTGGAGGTGGGAGTGCTGGCGACCCTGAGACGCGCCTATGTCTATG
>Ga0209517_10003300_pt1 | contig 22006 bp, 17 predicted proteins | sample PeaSoiMetSII2010_FD_187695 | JGI IMG/M metagenome (GOLD analysis project Ga0209517, IMG submission 187695) | Peat soil microbial communities from Weissenstadt, Germany - SII-2010 (SPAdes) (version 2) | ecosystem: Environmental > Terrestrial > Soil > Wetlands > Peat | place: Germany...
CGCACCGACTTGACGGAACTGATTTCTGCCGCGCGTGCCGCGGGACTCTACACCAACCTCATCACCTCAGGCATCGGGCTGAATGAACAGCGTCTGCAGGGGCTGGTTGATGCCGGCCTCGACCACATTCAGGTCAGTTTTCAGGATTCGCGGGAAGAGGCTGCGAACTGGATTGCCGGAGCGAAGGCGCACGCGCACAAAATCGAACTGTCGCGTGCGATACGCCGGCTGGTTGGTGAAAAAAAGATCGCGTTCACCGTGAACCTGGTCGTACACCGGCAGAACCTCGATCACCTGGAAGAGATGATCGCGTTCATCGAGCAACTCAACCCGGAGCGCGTCGAGATCGCTCACACGCAATACTACGGCTGGGCGCTGGCGAACCGCGCCGCGCTGATGCCTACGCGCGCGCAGCTTGAGACAGCGGTGGCGATCGTGGCGGACGCCGAAAAGCGGCTCGCGGGGCGAATTCGCATCGATTCCGTTGTGCCCGACTACTACGCGAAGTATCCCAAAGCCTGCATGGGAGGCTGGGGACGAAGATTGATGCTGATCAATCCCGCGGGCAAGGTGCTTCCGTGCCATGCGGCGGAAGTTCTGCCGGGCTTGTCGTTTGAGAACGTGCGCGAAAAGACGCTGGAATGGATCTGGCAGGAATCGTCTTCGTTCCGCCGCTTCCGCGGCGAAGGCTGGATGCCTGAGCCGTGCCGCAGTTGCGATCGGCGCAGTGAAGATTTCGGCGGCTGCCGCTGTCAGGCGTTCCTGCTGGCCGGAGACGCCACGGTGACCGATCCCGCCTGCTCGCTGGCGCCATCGCACGCCATTGTCGAATCGGCCGTGCGTGAAGCGAATGCAGAGCCCGCAGTCGCACAGCCTGTGCCTGCTTCATCGTTCGTGCAGCTACAAAAGCAGACCGGGGATCTTTGGAATTACCGCACGAATCCCGAGTAATCAGCACTGGGAAATTCGCTCGCGCTGGCATGATAAGCAACCAAACAGTTGCATTCTGCGGTCCCCTCGATTAATATGCAACCCGGAGGTTGCGTAATATGGACGACCGTATTGAGAAGCGCATCGAACTCAAGGCGCCGGTTCCACGGGTCTGGCGTGCGCTCACGGATTACCGGGAGTTTGGTGAGTGGTTTCGCGTGAAACTGGATGGCCCATTCGTACCGGGTCAGATCTCACGCGGCCACATCACCTATCCCGGCTACGAGCACTTGAAATGGGAGGCCGTGGTGCAGAAGATGGAGCCCGAACGGCTGTTTTCCTTCACGTGGCATCCTTATGCGGTTGATCCAAGAGCTGACTATTCGAAGGAAACGCCCACGCTCGTTGAATTCAGGCTGGAGAAGACCGCGAGCGGCACATTGCTGGTACTCACGGAGTCTGGCTTCGACAAGATTCCCAGCAACCGCCGGCTGGAAGCATTCCGCAGGAACGAGGGCGGCTGGGCAGAGCAAATGAAGAACATCGAAAAACATGTCGCCCAAGCGTCGTAGCAATATTGCCGCCAGACCGCGGCCTCGTTCACCCGTATTTGCCGCATTGGGCGACGAAACGCGGCTGGCGTTGGTGACGAAACTCTCTTCTGGGCAGCCTCGTTCCATCTCTCAGCTCACCAACTCTCAGTTAAACAAGGGCTCGAGGCTAACGCGGCAGGCGATTACCAAGCATCTTCGCGTTCTGGAGAGGGCCGGGATCGTACACAGCGTCCGGGTAGGCCGCGAAAGCCGGTTCGAATTCGACCCGCAGCCGATTGCGGGAATTCAGGAATATCTCGATTTCGTTTCCGAGCAGTGGGATCACGCTCTGTCCAGGCTCAAGTCGTTCGTTGAAGACTGAGGCGTGGAGAGTAGACAAAAGTTGTCGCACGCTCATAAACCGGCCGACGCTACCAGCGCACACCAATGGTGATGGGGCGCAAGTCGGTGGTGATGCCGTAGTGCTTGCCATGCAGATAACGGAACTCGGCGTAGAACTCCAGATTCGAATTGATCTTACGCGTTATGCCGCCGCCGAAGTTTTCGCCAAATTCGTTCTGGTTCGCCTTGAGAAATTGTCCACTCACGGGCATGTTCCCGTTCAGGCACGGCCCCCACCAAAGGAAGAAAGGGTTGCAGGCCGATCCCGGAATCGCAGTGGAGGAATCCAGCTTGCCCGATCGATGAAAAAAGGCCGGCCCGGCCAGGACGTACCCGCCCCAAGTCTTCGTGGCCGGAACATTGAGGATGGGATCGAGCGTGAACGAGTAGACATGACTCGTGGCCCCCGGGGCCTGCGCCAGTTCCAGCGCGGAATTGCGCAGAGGTAGGTTGTCGAACTGGAAATCCAGGCGGAATCCAAAATACTTGCTGTAGTTGCGAGCGACGCCGGCCGCCCCGATGGGCCCTCCGCCACGCACGAAATTCGCGGTGGTGCCGTTGGTGAGACTGGCTCCGCCACCTACGTTGAAAGTCCAGTTCTTGTAGTCTTTCACCTTTGGCTTACGCACGGGACCAATCTCTTCGGGCGAAGCTTCCTGCGTGCTGGACGGCTGCTGAGCGGGCTGTTGGGCCGAGGGCGGTTGGGTCGGTGGCTGCTGCGCCGGGGTTTGTTGGGCCGGAGTTTGCTGCGCCTGGGCTGGTTGGGCCTGGGCTGGTTGAGCAAAGACCGTTGCGGCTCCAGCCAGAATCGTCACCGCGATGAACACCAGAACGACCCTGAATGCAGGAACCGTCACGAACTTTCGAATCATTCATTCTCCTCCCGCTGCCGGGCGTGGTTTGCGGACTATTGCGCGCGGGCCAGACTTCGGCCTCATAGCTCGTCAAAAACAGGCGCTTCTGGAACGACGGGTCCGCGATGCTCCCGCCGGGATTGGACTCGCAGCAGGCAGGCACCATGATACCAACTTTGATGCCGATTCCGCCCGCGATGCCGCCCCGCCAGGTCATGGCCGCTGTTGGAGGGTCGACTCTTTGGTATTCGTGTGTTCACCGAGGCTGTGAAACAAAGTGGGAAGCCAGGCATTCCACTGGTTCCAGTCGTGGCCTCCGGGAACGGTATGAAACTCGTACCGAAAGTGACGCGCCTCAAGCAGCTTGGCGAATTCGCGGTTTGCAGGCAGCAGGCCCTCTTGTTCGCCGCAGGTCAGGAACAAATATGGAGCTGCTTCAGGATTTGCAGTCCGGGCCAAGGCGAAGGGATCGTTGTCGCGGCGCGTCTGGCTTCCGGAGGAACCGAAAATCGAGTTGTAATGGCGTGACTGTTGCAGTCGCTTGATAGAGAACGCGCGGCGGGGGACGTCGATAGCGGAACTGATTCCACCCGCGAAAATGAACAATTCAGGATGCCGCAGCGCCAGCTTCACCGCTCCGAACCCTCCCATGGAGACGCCCACGATCGCGCGGTTCGAGCGGCCGGTTGTGGCCGGAAGCTTGCTCTCCACCTCTGCGATCAGATCGCTGACGATGTAGTCTTCGTAGCGATCCTGCGGTGGGTCGACGGCATTCGCGTAATACGATGAGGCGCCCTCGGGCATCACAAGAATCAGGCCTGATTCCGCGAAGTGCGCGACGTCGGAATCGTTCGTCCAGTCGCGAAAGCCTCCGCCGCCGCCATGCAATAAGTAGACCACCGGCAACTTCTGTCCTGGCGCCATTCTGAGAGGCAGGACGACACGATACTGCATGTCGCGGTTGAGAGCCGCGCTATGGAATGTGACGTCGCGCAGAACCACGCTCGGAGTCAGTCGGGGATGGTCGGCCTGCGGCGCGCCCTCTTTCGTTTTGCAGCCGGACAATAGCATCAGGAGAACGGCGAGAAGCGCACTGCGCGAGCGGTGATGGCGGACGGTCCACATGGAGGCAGTGATCATAGCCGAAAAACGCGCCGGCAAAACGCTTTCAGGCTGGCAGAGATGGTTCTCCCTGCGTCGAACGTCGAAGCTGCGTGAGTGCCGCGCAATGCAGTTTGCAGCTTCCGATAATCACAGGTCGCACGTATGATAAGGGATTCCATTTTCTCAGCGAGAGACTCCTTGCCCAAGCGAACTTCAAAACCGGCGGCGAATGCGGCCACATCCAAGAGCCCGGAACAAAGCTCCGCCTGCCGCGTTGCGCTGATCGGCTTTGGAAGCGTGGGCCGCGCAGTGGCCAAGATTCTGTGCGAAGACGGCGGCGGATCTCTGAAGCTCACCCACATCTGCAACCGCAACGTGGAAAGAAAGAAGCAGGCCTGGGTTCCGAGCGACGTGGTTTGGACGGACGACGTGCAGTCTGTGCTGAACTCGGATGTCGAGATCGTGATCGAACTGATCGGCGGCCTGAATCCCGCCGGACAGATCGTGCGGAGCGCGCTGGAGGCGGGCAAGTCGGTGGTGACGGCGAACAAGCAACTGATTGCGCGCCACGGCCCCGAGCTTCTGCAACTGGCCAGCAGCAAGGGATGCCAGATCGAGTTCGGCGCGTCGGTGGCCGGAGGGGTCCCGGTTCTTCCAGCGCTGCGCACCGGGTTGTGCGGAGACCGGCTGCACGGCATTGCGGGCATCCTGAACGGTACATGCAATTACATTCTGAGCCGGATCGAAAACGCGCGCATTCCCTTCAGCGAAGCGCTGGAAGAAGCGCAAGCTCGGGGATATGCCGAGGCCGACGCCTCGGAGGATCTGGATGGCGGCGACGCGCGCGCCAAACTCGCGATTCTGGCGCTCGCGGGGTTGCACACGCAGGTTACGCCGGAATCGATTCGCGCCCGCACCATTCGATCGGTGGACGCGGTCGACTTCGATTACGCGGCGGAGCTGGGCTGTACCATTCGCCAGATTTCGCGGGCTGACTTGAAGGGTGACACTCTGTTCGCCGACGTTGGTCCGTGCGTGGTTCCTACCGACTCACCCTTCGGACGCGTGCAGAGGAATCTTAACCTGGTGCTCACTTCGGGCCAGTACGGCGGAGACATGGCTTTTCTCGGCGCCGGCGCCGGCGGCGATCCCACGGCCGTGGCCGTGGTTTCCGATTTGATGTTCGTGGCAGAGAGCCTGTCCGGCGGTGGGGGCAAGAGAGATGTAGCAAGCTACGTCTCTACACTGGGGATCAGCAGCGATTTCGAGACACCGTGGTATTTGCGGTTTTTTGTGCGCGATCAGCCGGGCATCGTGGCGCGGCTGGCGCAGATCCTGGCCGCGCATCGCCTGAACATCGACTCTTTGCTGCAGAAGCCGGGCTTTGACAAGGCCTCGCTGCCATTTGTGATCACACTGGAGCCCTGCCGCGATTCGCTTCTGCATCCTGCGGTGGAAGAGATGTCAGGGCTGGACTTCGCGATCCGGCCGTGTCTGTGCCTGCCCATCTTGCGGTAGGCCGGTTTGTAAGGGGAAAAAGCGCCAATCGTCGTCTTAGATCACTGCTGCAAATCTGCGTTGCGACCAACCGGCGCTGGCCGAGATTAGTTCCAGAAAGGATTCTTGAGACCCGCCGGCGCCAGCGCGCTGTCGGTTTTCGTTTCCGTGCCCGACTCGTCCGAGATTTTCTCGTCGATAAAACGGGAGGGCGGCGGTGCGATCAGTTCGTCTTTCTTGCCGGGCGTTGGGTTATAAGGATATTCAGATTTCATTGGGGGAGGACCTCCATCTTTATGATCTAGGTTCATTAAACACCTCGGGAGCTGGAACGAGGCCGCAAAATTTCGATGCCTGCTATCGAAAAACCAGCAAGGCGTCATTTTCCAGATAGATCGGCTAGAAATAGATCGGCTAGGGGCGGACGGTTGGGCGGGAATCTGTAGTTCGATATATGCTGGTCAGTCCGCTTCTGAACCTCTTCCCGGAACGGATATTTCTTGGAGGACGCCATCATGAAATACCGCAAGCTTGGCCGTACCGGTTTCGACGTCAGCGACATCGCCCACGGGCTGTGGGGAATGAGCGGGTGGAGCGGCTCCGACGATAGGGAATCTCTGGCTGCGATGCAGCTGGCGGTCGATCTGGGCTGCAATTTTTTCGATACAGCATGGGCTTATGGCGAGGGCAAAAGCGACGGCCTGCTGGGCGAGATGATGGCGCGGAATTCGGGCAAGCGGCTCTATGCTGCCTCGAAGATTCCTCCCGGCAACGACCGGTGGCCTGCGCTGCCGGAATACAAGTACAGCGAGGTTTTTTCACCGGCCCACGTTTTCAAGTATGCCGACCTCATCCGCAAGCAGCTGGGGGTGGACACGATCGATCTGTTGCAATTTCATGTCTGGGACGATTCGTGGACCAGTGTGCCTGAGTTCCGCTCCACGGTGGAAAAACTGAAGCGCGACAAGTGGATTCATTTCTTCGGCCTAAGCATCAACCGCTGGCAGCCGGAGAACGGCATTAAGGCTTTACGCACCGGTCTGGTGGATGTGGTGCAGGTGATTTACAACATCTTCGACCAGGCGCCGGAGGATGAACTCTTCCCGGTTTGCCGGGAACTCAACGTCGGCGTAATAGCCCGCGTGCCGTTGGACGAAGGCAGCCTCGGCGGCAAGATGACGCTCGAAACCCACTTCCCAAAAGGCGACTGGCGCGCGGGATATTTCGGCCCTGAGAACCTGGCGAAGACGGTCAAGCGGGTCGACAAGCTGAAAGAGATTTTGCCTGCAGGGATGACGCTGCCGGAAATGGCGCTGCGCTTCATCCTGTCGCATCCCGCGGTGAGCACGACGATTGCCGGGATGCGGAAAGGGCAGCACGTGCGGCAGAATATTGCCACGAGTGACGCGGGGCCTCTGGACAAAACGCTGCTCGCGGAACTGAAGAAGCATCGCTGGGACCGGACGCCGCAGCGGTGGTCGGACTAGAAAGGATCCGTAGAGATGGCCGTCTAGAGCGGACTGTGGCTGCGGATCTCGGGGGGGATGCCGAGGTCCATGAAGCGCAAATCGTGCGCCTCGTTGTGTACCGAACTCAGGGCCACGACAACTTCTCGAATGTAGTACAAAGTTCCGATCAGCAAACAAATCATTGCCAGAACAAAAACGACGACCGCCGCGACCGCGGCATCTTTCCAGTAAAGACCGAACCCCATGAGCAGACAGGACACAATCGTGCCAGCAAGAGAGATCAGCACCAGAAGGAAGCAGCGCCGAATCATTTCCGCGCGCTGCTCGATAAAGCCGATCTGGGCGGTGTAGGCCTCGGCTTCTTGCAGTCGGTTATTCTTGACGGCATCATGCTTGGCGTGCACATACTGTCGCAACCGGCTAACGATGCCCATAAGCCGGACGTTGATCGAGAGAACCAGCAAGGCAGTTGCAGAAACGAAGAGAGCAGGAGCAAGGAATGCCTGAAACAGGCGAGCGATGTCGGTCATGGCGGAGCCCTTCCGAAGCGCGAGCACATTCTGGTGTGCCGGATTCTAACCCATGTGAGACGGAGGTCAGGAATCGGCTAGCCGGAACGGAATCCTGGCAGTCCGGTTAACCCGGCGCTCCCGCAGCCCTGGGGGCTGTCAGATCTGTTGGGTTCGGGCCTGCCGCCTTGATTTCTGCGGAGGCATCGCCGGCATTCTCCGCAAAGTTTTTCTCGAACATGACGGCCAGTTCGCGCGCTTTGCGGTCATAGGCAGCTTTGTCCTGCCACGTATTCCGCGGGTTCATAATTTCGTCCGGCACCCCCGGACAGGAGCGCGGCACCGCGATTCCAAACACCGGATCGGTTGTAGTGGCCGCTTTGTTGAGCGCGCCGGACAGAACGGCTTTGACCATGGCGCGGGTGAATTCGAGTTTGATCCTGTGACCTTGTCCGCAAGGGCCGCCACTCCAACCGGTGTTGACCAGCCACACATCCACGTTGTGCCGGGCAATTTTCTCGCCGAGGAGTTTGGCATACACCGCCGGGGGCAGGGCCATGAACGGGGCGCCGAAGCAGGGACTGAACGTCGCCTGCGGTTCTTTGATTCCAGCCTCCGTGCCCGCGACTTTGGCGGTATAACCGGCAAGGAAATGATACATGGCCTGTGCGGGCGTGAGGCGCGACAGCGGGGGAAGAACGCCAAAGGCATCGCAAGTGAGCATGAGAATGTGCTTGGGATGTCCCGCTTTGCCGGAAAGCGTCATATTTGGAATATGCGTGATGGGATAAGCGGCGCGTGTGTTTTCGGTGAGCGAGGCGTCGTCCAGATCGACGTGGCGGGTGCGCATGTCCATGGTAACGTTTTCGAGGATCGTGCCGAAACGCCGCGTGGTTTCGTAAATCTCGGGCTCGCCTTCGGGCGACAGTTTGATGACTTTGGCGTAGCAACCGCCTTCGAAATTGAAGGTGCCGTCATCGCTCCAGCCGTGTTCGTCGTCGCCGATCAAGGTGCGGTCGGGATCGGCGGACAACGTGGTTTTTCCCGTGCCTGACAAACCGAAGAAAATGGCCACGTCCTTTTCATCGCTGCCGTAATTCGCGGAACAGTGCATGGCCATCACACCTTTTTGCGGCAGCAGATAATTCATTACCGTGAAAATCGATTTCTTGATTTCTCCGGCGTACGCCGTACCGCCGATCAGAATCAGCTTCTTGCCGAAGTGCATCAGCACGAACGCTTCGGAGTGCGTGCCGTCAATTTCCGGGTCGGCGTGAAAACTGGGCGCGTGCAGCACGGTGAATTCCGGGACGTGTCGCGCCAGCTTTTCCGAATCCAGTTCGCGGATGAACATGGTGCGGGCAAACAGGGCCGCGGTGGCGCGCTCGCTAATGATGCGAATGGGGACGCGATACTGTTGGTCCGCTCCCGCGTAGCAGTTCTCAATGAAAATGTCTTTGCCCTGGAGATAGGCGCAGAGCCGGTGCTTGAGCGCGTCAAACTTGTTTGGATCCAGCGGGCGATTGATTTTGCCCCACGCGATCTTGTTCTCGCTGGAAGGCTCGCGAACCAGAAACTTGTCCTTGGGCAAACGGCCAGTGTATTGCCCGGTGCGCACGACGAGCGGTCCCAGATGGCCTAAAGCGGCTTCATACCGTCGAATGGCCTCTTCATAGAGAGCTGACGTGGGCAAGTCCCAATAGACGTTACCGAGATTGTTCAGACCAAGATGTTTCAGACTTTCATCCTGCGAGTCCGGTTTGGTTGCAATTTGGTTCATAGCTGGATTCTCCGACGAACAAGCATTGCGGATTCTGACGACGGCCACATATCACGCGAAATCCGCCATCTCGCAATCGCGCAATGGAGCGTGCGGACGGCGATTACAAAAAGGGGTACCCCTCACCATGCGGTCTTTCAGTCCATCGGCCACGGCTAACGGGACTTTAGGAAATTGAGAGGGAAGAGCCGACGGGAGTGCATCTCCAAGGTGGGCGGCGGAGTTGCGGTACCTGATGCGGAGTTGCCCCACCCATCTCTACCATGGCTGGTAGTAGGTCGCTTCTTCAAGTTAACCTCGCTTTCCAACTGGGTGACCGCTCGGCCCTTGGAGACCCTCAGGAGAGAAATTGTTTCGCACATCGTGCCTCGTCATGTTGTCGGCGTTCGTGTTGGCCGCCGTTCTTCAAGCCCAAAACCCCAGGGGCTCGCTGCGCGGCACAGTGCAGGACGTGACCGGCGCCCGCATACCTGCAGCCAGGATCGTAGTGCGGTCGGTCGATTCCTCCATGCAGCGCGAGGCCGCCAGCGAAGACCGCGGCGAGTTTCGGCTGGATGATCTGCTTCCGGGCGCTTATCACCTCACGGTGAGCGCGACGGGATTCGCTCCGGCGCAGGCGGACGTTTCCATCGCCGTCAGTTCGGTGCGCGAAGTCACGGTTACGCTGAAGGCTGCGGCTCCGGGAGAAAGCGTCTCCGTGCAGGGCCAGAATTCTTCCATCACAACGCAACCGATTGACCTGGTCAGCGTGGTACATCAGGGAGTGATCAGCAGCCGGGATTTGCAGACGCTTCCCCTCGCCGCACGCAGTTTCGCGAACATTGCATACCTGGCTCCGGGAACCGAGCCGGTGGAGCCTTCCGATCCAACCAAGGCGCGGATCACGGCAGTTTCGACGGGCGGAAGTTCGGGGCTGAACAACGATCTGTCCGTGGATGGCGGCGACAACTCCGACGACTGGATTGGCGGATTTCTGCAGAACTTCTCGCCGGACGCGATTCAGGAATTCGCTGTGCGTACGGCGAACGAAGACGCCGACACGGGCGGGACCACGGCGGGATCGGTCGTTATCACGACCAAGCGCGGGACGAACGAATGGCACGGCAGCGGAGCGTTCTACGAGCGGGCGGCCGACCTGAATGCGCGGTTTCCGATCGAGAATCCCGCGCCCAATCCCAAGCAACCGTTCTCGCGGCAAAACTATGTTGCCGCGGTGGGTGGGCCGGTCGTGCGGGACAAGATCTGGTTCTTTTCTTCTTTGGAATATGTCCACGAAAACGCCAGCATTGCCTACAGCCCCAACAGCCTCGGCGAGTTCAAAGCGCTGGCGCAGATCGCCGCCGACGGGCTGATTCCAGGCGTGCCGTCGATCACGGTTCCGCAGAACGTGCCGATTCCGTTTCGCGACTACATTGGCTCGGTGCGGTTCGACTGGGCGCAGTCGGCGAAATCGCAGTGGTTTCTGCGGACATCGGAAGACAGTTACCTGACTCACAATGCGCTGGTGCAGCAAGGGACTCTGCCCTCGACCGGACTGACCACGCACAACAACTACTGGAACAGCGTCGTGAGCAATACCTACGGTTTCAGCCCGACTTGGCTGGGCACGTTCGTCTTCGATGCCAGCTTGCTGCACCTGACGCAGACGCGGAATTCCACGCTGGGGTTTGCGCTCGCGTTTCCATTCAGTTCGACGACGCTGACGGTGTCGGGTTACGAGACTTATGGCGACAACCAGTTCGCCACTCCGATTACGCTGTTCCCATCGCTGCGCAATCAGCAGAAATATCAATTCCGCTACGACCTCGGCCACGCTACGGGCGACCAGTCGCTCAAGTTCGGCGTGAACTTTATTCACGAGCCGGTGCTGGGAGGGGCGTTTCCGGGGAATCAGGAGACACTGTACTCATTTCCCAGCGATCCGACGTACTACACGTTGAATGCCACGAATCTGGCGCGGTTCCCCGTCGACTATGCGAACGGAGCTGCGACCACTCCAGCAAGCGATGGCACCTTCTCGCAAAATGTCCAGCGGCTCGCGCTTTACGCGCAGGATTCGTGGCGAGTGTCGCGCCATCTCACGGTCAACTACGGACTGCGCTGGCAAACTACTGTCGGCCTGTTCATCGCTTCGGGACACGACCAGAGACTGAACCCCTCGTTTTCTCTGCTGCCTTCGTTTGGACTCGCTCTGCGTGCTCCGCAGGATGATCGCAAGCAATTCGGGCCGCGAGTAGGACTGGCCTATTCGCCGGGGAACAGCGGGCGCACGGTGGCCCGCGCGGGCTTCGGACTTTTCTTCAACGATCTCGCGCAGAATGGCTGGGCCGCCGCGTTGCAGGCGGTGAACGGAGGGCCGAATCCTCCGGCCGCCCTGATCGATCCCAACTACAAGACTCCTTACGCGCTTCATGCGACCGGCGGAGTGCAGCATGCGTTCAACGCGAACTGGACCGCGAGCGCGGACTACACCCACGAAGAAGGCAATCACGCTTATCGCGCGTATCCGTTTGTTTCTCCGACCGCAGCTACCGTTTTCCGGTCCGACAACCGCTCCAGTTACAACGCGCTCATGCTGCATCTGCAAGGGAACGTGACGGATCGATTCAATCTGGTCGCAAATTACACTTTGGCCAAGGCGCAGACTTGGGGATGCGTGCTGGGCGAACTGTTTGACTATGTGAATGGAGTTTGCGATCCGCTGAACGCGTTCGCGCCAGGCAACTACGGCCCGTCGGGCGAAGATGTTCGACACCGGTTTGTGCTGGCGGGCACGGTCCACATCCCCGGCGGCTTTGAACTGACGACCATGACGCAAGCCGAGTCCGCGCGGCCTTTTACTATCACGACGTCCGATAACAGCCAGCGGATCGAGGTAAGGGGCAAGTCCACCGCTCTCGACGCCTTTCGCGGCACGCCTTACATCCAGATGGATCTGCGGGTCACGCGGCCGTTCAGGTTCGGCGACCGCTGGGAAGTTCGTCCCTTCGCCGAGTTCTTCAACGTCTTTAACCGTAATAATCCGGGCGCGAATTACGTGGCGAATATCAGCGCTCTGCCCCTGATTCCCAGCGACATCACGGCGGGCAACGCGACCACCATCTGTCTCGATTTTCCGTCTTGTAACCAACTCCAGCCCGTCACCAGCTTCAAACAGCTGGAGATTCCCGGCGGCGGCCTGGGTGACTTCTTCGGCCCCGGCACAACCGTGGGGATTCCGTTCGCCGCGCAGTTGGGCGTGAGAGTGAATTTCTGAGGATCATAAGCGGTCAGAATTGGCACGCGTGGTAAGCTTTCGCGTGCGATGACACCTGAACAAGAGAAGCACCTGCGACGCCGACTTCGTAAGGCCGTAAGTGAGCAACCCGACTTAAAGCGTCTTAAGGCGTTGCTCTTGCGACTCGGCGGAGATTTCCTCGTTGCGCCTCCTAAACGTGACCCAGACGTCCCGATGCTACTGGAAACAGGGTTTCTCACAGGTGGACCGATCAAACTGAAGGTCATGAATGCCAGTTCGTGCCATCAAAATGTGGCATCCGTCTGGAAGAAACGCAGGTTCGGAATTGTCGCCATCGCCACGGGCTATGCCCTTACTCAGGACGGGCTTTGGCGACAGCATTCCTGGGGGATCTTGCGCGATGGTGTTCTAGAAACGACTGTGGTCCGGGTAAAGTACTTTGGAATCCTTCTTCAACGTGCCGCAGCTGATCGCTTTGCCGAGCACAATCCCCCGTCTTGAGTGTCATCCTTTGTAGGAAAATAGAGGTTCTAGGAGAACCTAAGAAAAGGAAAAACTTGCCCTTAGCGCACCAGCCACTCCGTCGCGGTGTGCACCTGCGCCAGCAACTGGCTGTAGGTTACGGCGAAGACTGCGACTGTGGCCAGTGCTGCGCCGAGTCCGTACCACGGAGAGAATTTCTCGGGCAACGCAAGCCGGTCGTCTCTCCAGGCGATCAGGCGTTCGATGCGGGCGTTCATGATCGAAGCGGGGCTGTGCACCAGGGCAGCGGTCAGATCGGCGGAAGGCTCGACCGGGCTCAAGCGCGACAGTTTGATCAGGGCTGCCGCGAGGTCGAGCGCTTCGCCGGCGCTGGAGACTGCTGCGTCATCGGCGGCCATCTCGGTGGCTTCGAGCCAGGCGGCTTCCAGGCCGGTCATCCCAGGAAAGGTCACGACGCGCAGTAGAAGTTTTTTCAGGTTGTCGCGGCGGCGTATATGCGCCAGTTCGTGATTCAATGCCGTCCGCAATTCATTGGCGGTCAGCATGGATTCTGCGGCGCCGGACAGCAGGATTTTGGGACGAACAATTCCGGCGGCCGTCAGGGCAGGGACGGTCTTTGCCGGAAGGGCTTGGGAAATTCGCAGAACCGGAATTGGAGCGCGGGACCCGACCCGGCGCGCCGCGCTGGTCCACATCGCAATGGTGCGGGAAGCTCGGCGGAGCGCCATGCTGGCGTTCACAACCCCAAAAACCCCGAGCATCGCTCCGCTAATCCCCAGCGCCAGAGACATTCCGCCCAGGGGTTCGTCAATGGCGCGCGGCTCCAGCAGAAGAAAAGAGGGCACGATGAAGGTTGCCGTGATTACGGCTGCTGCGGCCAGCGGCAACATCCGCAAGGCAAACAGCAAATCCGCGACGCGCCGAGCCGGATGCTGCTGGCTGCGCAGCCAGACCGTGCGCCAGGCGAGGCACACGGCGAGCGATAGAGCGCAGTACACCATCACGAGGACTGAGAAGGAGACGGCGATACCGCGGGCGGCGAACATCAGGCTTTGTCCTTGGGTTTGGATTCGTTGCGGGCCTTGCGGTCGCGCAACTGACCACTGCGCAACTGCCGGCGTTTGGCTTCGACCACCTCGCGCAGGTCGTCGAGCAACTGCGCGTCACGCTCGGTTAGGACCTCTACGAGATAAGACAACGGCAACGACGATGCCGGGCTCGCGTCCATCCATTGCCGGAACGCCTCACCGGCGACTTCCCGGTGCAGTTCCTCGCGAGTGAAGCGCGGGGTGTAACGAAAGGCGCGGCCTTCCACCTCGCGCGCCAACAGATTCTTCTTGAAGAGGCGGTCGAGCGTGGTCATCACCGTCGTGTAAGCCAGGTCCTGACAGGCGCCGTCGCCGTTCAGCAGATCGCGGACGGTGGCGGGGCCGCACTCCCACAGAGCCTCGAGCAGGCGCTCCTCCAGCGGGCCCAGGTGGAACAACGACGCGCCGAAATGGAAGATGCGTTTCAAACGGCGAAAAGCTGAGGGAGGATTCTATCTCAGCCGGAAAGCCTGCGATATAAGGGTTTTCGGCTGCCTCGTATGCCATGTGGGACAGCCGCCTTCGGCTGTCCTCGGGACGAAGGCCCGAGTCTTTTTTTCAGCGGGGCATGGAGGTAAGCAAACCCGTCGAGCTGCGCTCGACGGACAGCCGAAGGCGGCTGTCCCTACAAAACCATTTTTCAGAGATGGCGGCCCCGGAGGGGCTCGAACCCCCAACCCTCAGTTCCGAAGACTGATGCTCTATCCAATTGAGCTACAGGGCCGTGGGAGGGAAAAATCTGGGGTGGGAAACGGGAATCGAACCCGCAACCGTCGGAGCCACAGTCCGGTGCTCTGCCAGTTGAGCTATTCCCACCACTCCGCTTGATTATAGCAACTGTTGTTGGCGGATGTCAGAGGCTGGGTGGAGCAATAAGACCGAACTATTGAGGAACAAGAAGAAGGGGAGAGTGAGACGACTTCGCGGCCTGATTCAACCTATCGGTGCGCTGGGCTTCGCCCAAGCTTGGACGGCCGAGGCGGCCATCCCTACATGGGCTGTCGTGGCTGTGGCTTATCCGCGGCCTACGCCTACGTACTCGAATCCCAAGGCGCGCAGGCGGGTCGAATCCAGAAGATTCTTGGTGTCGACGATAACCGGTTTTTTCAGCAGGTGCTTGATGCGGTCGAAATCGAGGGCGCGGAACTCGGGCCAGCCGGTGCCGACGACCAGTGCGTCGGAACCTTCCGCCGTTGAATAGGCGGAATCGCAATAACGCACCGTCGCGTTGAGCCGCGTCTTGGCATCGGGAATAGCCACGGGATCGTAAGCACGCACGTGCGCACCCTTTGAAACCAGCGTCTCGGCCAGGCGTACCGACGAGGATCCCGCTACTGAATTCGTGTTGGGCTTGAAGGCAAGGCCGAGAATGCCGACTTCCTTGTTCTCGACGGAGTTCAGGGCCAGAGCAATCTTGTCGACCAGGCGGTCAGCCAGGTAATGGTTCACGTCGCGGGCTGCGCTGAGCACTTTCAGGGGCACGCCATGCGTTTCGGCCAACTGCGCGAGTGAGTCCATGTCCGATTCGGCGAATACCCCGCCCATGCCGGCTCCGGGCTGCAGGCAGCGGGGAGCGATTTTCTTGTCCAGACCGAGAGCCAGAGCCAGGTTGACGGCATCGGCGTTTACCCGTTCACAGAGCGCGGCCACTTCGTTGATGAAGGAAATCTTGGTCGCCACGAAGGCGGTGGCGGCTTCGCGCACCAGTTCCGCAGTCGCCTGGTTGGTCACAATGACGGGCACGCCGCGCATGACCAGGGGATGAAAAATCTGCTTCAGCATCTGGACGGCTTCATTGGAGGTCGAGCCCAGGATCAGGCGGTCGGGCCAGTTGAAATCTTCGACGGCGCAACCATCGGTGAAGAACATCGGCTGTGACACGATGGTGGCCTGCAATCCGGCGTCTTTGATGGACTTTTCCAGCGCGCTCGCGGTGCCCACCGGAGCCGGAGTGACTATCGTCAGAATCGGAGGCTTGGCAGCCAGCCGCGTAATGCGCATGGCTACGTCCATCAGATTCTCCGCTTTGTCTTCGGCCAGGAAAATCACTTGGGTCTTTCGGGCAAACGATTCGATGTCGGTGGAATAAGCGAGCCGGCCCGCGCGCACGTTGCGCCGGATGATCTCTTTCAGATTCTTTTCGAAGAAGGGAATGTTGCCCTGGGCCATCTCGACCATGCGCGACCGATCGGGATGACAGCAGGAAACCGGTGTGCCAAAATCCGCCAGGCAGGCCGAAATCACCGTTCCCAGGTACCCTGAACCGTAAACTCCGATCTGCATGTGTTCTCCCGTCCTACACCGGAAACCCGCGTCAGAAGTGGCCTTTGATCGAGATCGCCGGATACTTGCCCTACTCTTTATCTACAGCCATGGGCGCGGCTTTTCAACGCACGGGAGGGAGATGTACCTAGGGCCATGGGCGCGTGGCGGGAGTAACTGGACGGAGTAACGGGAGACCGATTACGGAAGGTTATCGCGAAACGAGAGTTCGGCCGAGGACCACGGAGGCCAGGTCGACCCAGCAGTTGGGAGTGCCGTCGCGGACGTCTTCGCGCACAAAGGCGAGCCTTTCCAGCAGGATGCGACGGCTTTCCGAATAGCGGGCCCAGCGCTCGCGGGCCAGCTGAAAGGCGGTCTGGGCGGGCTGTTCCGCGCTCATCTTGACGATCGTGAGGTGTGGAATGTAAGGCCACTCTTCCTTGAACGCCAGCGCTTCGGTATTCAACTTGCTGTGCAGTTCGCTCATGCGCCCCGCCGCACCGTCCACGCGAATGTACACTGTGGGCGTGACCGGGATGAACGTCTCCACATTTCCCAGGGTCACTTCGAAGGGCTCCTCGTGGCCGCAGATTCGTTCCAGAACTTGCAAAGCCGCACCCTCTGGGCCTTGAATCGGACGCGGAGGAAGGATGGTCAAGTGCGCCGCCAAGTGGGGAAGGTCGGGATGAAGCTCGCGGCGGAGGTTCTCCACGAACTCCCCCGCGGGATTATTCAGATACGCCACCAGCGCGTAACGCGGCTTCTGCATACTGGAGGAAAATTATACCCCGCGTGGAGGGCCGGGCACTGCTCAATAGGGGACGCGCGTCATCTCATTTATAATGAGAACTTGTCGGGGCGTAGCGCAGCCTGGTAGCGCACCTGCCTTGGGCGCAGGGGGTCCGCGGTTCAAATCCGCGCGCCCCGACCAGTTCTATCCCTCTGCAGCAGCGGCTATGAAGCCGCGCCCTTTCCGCAGTCGTGGTTGGGTTCGCCTCGCTGCGCTTGGCGGGACGGGCGAAGGCGCCCGTCCCCACAAGAGTTCTCCTGAAGGCCTGTATTTTTCGCGAATAGGAATGCTGCGACGGCTGTGCTAGCATCAAGCAAGGGCTGAATTCCACGCTTTCTGTTGAACTTGCCACGGTAGACTAGCCAAGCTCCCTTCTCCCCGCAGAGGCAGCCCCTACAGAGGCACCGAAGAGGCATTCCACTTGGCGATGAATGACACGAAGGACCGATCGATGGTGGTAAACGGAAAAACAGATATCGCGGACGACGAGGTGACTGACCTGCTCCCACAAGATACGCAATCCCCCCAGGACGTAGACGATCTGCTTGGTTCTATTGGCACGCGCGGACTCGATGTAGTGGAAGAGCCGCATTCGCCGTATTCCGCGCTGGAACGACGGACGGCGCAGGATTCCGAGGAAGTCGAACTCGACCTGACCCCGGGCGCTCCCGACTCGGCCAGCGACCCGGTGCGGGTTTACCTGCGCGAAATGGGCGCCTCGCCGCTGCTGACTCGCGAAGAGGAGGTCGAGATTGCCAAGAGGATTGAACGCGGACAAGTCACCGCCATGAAAGCCCTTTCGCGCTCGCCCATCGTGATCCAGCAGGTGCTGGCCCTGGGCGAGGATCTGAAACGCGGCCTGCGCTCGATCAAAGACCTGGTGGTCTTCGACGAGGAAGAGATCACGGATGAGATTTTGCAGAATCGTGTCGACGACATAACGGGCCGCATCGACGAACTGAACAAGCACTACAAGACCGCCAACCGCCTAGCCGAGCGGCTGGCGACGATCTCCGCGAAAAAGAAGCCGCGAGAATATCGCCGCTGCCGCGGGCAGTTGAGCCGCGAAATGGTGCGGATTTCGCTCATCATCCGGAACCTGGGGTTGAACCACGCGGAGCGCAAGCGCCTGATCGAACGGGTGAATAAGACCATCGAACTGATGCGTGCGCTGGATCGGGAACTGGTGAGTCTGGAAGCGAAGATCACGGCCACGCGTAGCGAGGAACTCAAGAAGAATTACCGCGCCGCCCAGCGGCAGCATCGCGTCGAGATCAAAAGGCTGGAGGACGAGGCCGGAATGACGTTTCCGGACCTGCAGCGCACGCAGCGCAGAATGATCCAGGGCGACATGAACGCGGAGCAGGCCAAGCGCGAACTCATCGAAGCCAACCTGCGGCTGGTGGTCTCAATCGCCAAGAAATATGGCAATCGCGGGCTGCAGTTCCTCGACTTGATCCAGGAAGGCAACGTCGGGCTGATGAAGGCGGTGGACAAGTTCGAATACCGGCGCGGCTATAAGTTTTCCACCTATGCCACGTGGTGGATCCGGCAGGCCATCAGCCGCGCGATTGCCGATCAGGCGCGCACCATCCGTCTGCCGGTACACATGATCGAGGTCGTGAACAAGCTGATTCGCACTTCGCGGCAACTGGTGCAGGCGTCGGGGCACGAACCCACGTCGGCGGAGATTGCCAAGCAGATGGACATTCCCGAGGCGATGGTGCGCAAGGTGAAAAAGATCATGCGCGTGCCAATTTCGCTGGAGACTCCGATTGGCGAAGAAGGGGATTCGCATCTCGGCGACCTGATCGAAGACCGCACGAAAATGTCGCCCGCCGAGGCCATCCTGAACGTGAATCTGAAGGAGCGCACCGCGCACGTGCTACGGACTCTCAGCCCGCGGGAAGAGAAGATTATCCGGATGCGCTTTGGGATGGACGATGGCTCGGAGCACACGCTGGAGGAAGTCGGCCAGTCCTTCGACGTCACCCGCGAGCGCATTCGCCAGATCGAAGCCAAGGCCCTGCGCAAACTGCGTCACCCCTCGCGCTCCGGCAAGTTGAGATCGCTGCTCGACGATGTGCAGGAGTAATGCCGGTTCGCTGCGTCCTGCGATTGCCGTACCCCTTTGTCATCCTGAGCGAAGCGAAGGACCTATGTAATTTGACGGCGGGTTGCATAGGTCCTTCGCTTCGCTCAGGATGACAAGTGGGTTTTGTGCCGCGTTTTTCATCAAAAGACTCATCACTTTCTAAGCAATCCTCCAGGCAACAAACATCTTTCCTTGTTCGCTCTTGCCTGAATTCCTCTCCCTGCATGACCGCTATCACGCCCAGTTGTGATTTCCGTCACTGATGACAACGTCGGAATAGAAGATAAACACTGCATTCGACTCGATTGGACTGACCAGCGGACCGAAAAAACAGCCCAGGAAGGGAGACGTCGGAAAAGGCTAACCGGGATCGCACGCTCACTGGTAAATCGACTTCATTCGTTTTCATAACTACTCCCTACCAGCATCCCCGATCAGTCTCACCGACACTTCCCCGCAGTCGAACACGAAAGCCGAGAGTGCTGGTTGCGGCGGCGGTAATTCGCACGCGTCGCGGCCCAGGCAATTCTCATTCTCGGACCGGCCCGGGCCCGACTCAGGTAAGTCGAACGCTGCCAAGGGAGACTGTCCATGCAGACAGGCGAGAGAGAAACCATTGCGGCACATCTGAAGAAGAGTGGTGTGTCGAGGCGCAGTTTTCTGCAACTCTGTTCCACCCTCATCGTGACCGCCCCGGTAGGCCTGAGCTTGACCAGCAAAGCCACTGCCGCACAGGTGGCAAAACTCGTAGGCAAGGCGCGCCGGCCATCCGTCATCTGGCTGCACTTTCAGGATTGCACCGGCTGCACCGAGACGCTGCTGCGCACTTCTGCTCCCGACGTCGCCCATCTGATCCTCGACGTCATCTCTCTCGACTATCACGAGACGCTGATGGCCGCATCGGGCGCGCAGGCGGAAGCGGCTCTGCGCTCCGCCATCGCAGACAACGCCGGAAAGTACGTGCTGGTGATCGAAGGCGCAATTCCCACACGCGACGACGGCATTTACATGGAACTGGGCGGCAGGCCTGCAATTCAGGTCGCTAAAGAAGTCGCCGCGCAGGCGGCGGCCGTGATCGCTATCGGTTCGTGCGCGTCGTGGGGCGGAGTGCCGTCCGCCGATCCCAATCCTACAGGCGCGGTCGGCGTCGATTCCGTGATTTCTGGAAAGCCGATCGTCAATTTGCCGGGCTGCCCGCCGAATCCCTACAACCTGCTGGCCGTGGTTCTGGAGTACGTCACCATGGGGCGTCTGCCCGAACTGGATCAGTACGGCCGGCCGAGATTCGCGTACGAACGCGTCATCCACGAGAACTGCCCGCGGCGGGCTCACTTTGACGCAGGGCGATTCGCGGCGGCCTTCGGCGATGAAGGGCATCGCAAGGGATATTGCCTGTACAAACTGGGCTGCAAGGGTCCGGTGACGCACGCCGCCTGCGCGACGCGCCACTTCAATGAAATTCCCGGCGTGTGGCCGATCGGGACTGGCGTCCCCTGCATGGGCTGCACGGAAAAGGGCGTGATCTGGCAGATGGGAACGTTTGAAACCGTCCCGATCCATCTGGCGACGCCGCCTGAAACCTATCCGCCGATCTTCAGCACATCGGGCCAACTCAAGATTGGCGCTGCGGCGCTGGTAGGAGCCATCGCGGGGGCAGTTGGCGGAGCGACATGGGTGGCCTCGCAGCGGTTCCACAGCAGCATGGAGGCGGGCGTGACGCGGATTGCGGCCGACCGCGCGCATGCGGAGAAAGCGAAAACGCCTCCCGAGAAGCCAGCCGGCAAGAAAGAGGACTGACGTGTCCATCACTCGGCGACAACTCTTTTCTGGCATCGCCAAGGCGGGAATTCCGGCCGCCGTGGCCGTCACCGTCGGCACCGACGTGTTACAAGCCAGCGAGCACATTGCCGTGCCCAGCGCCGCCGTCGGCCTACTCTACGACGCCAGCGTCTGCATCGGGTGCAAGGCCTGCGTGGCAGCTTGTGCGGAGGCGAACGACACGCCGCCCGACACGCGCGGCGATGCGCTGCACCAGGCACCGTCGGATTTGAACGATCTGACTCGCAACGTCATCAAGCTCTACAAGCCGGAAGACGGATCGGCATTTTCGTTCGTGAAACGCCAGTGCATGCACTGCCTCGATCCGGCGTGCGCGGCCGGTTGTCCATTCCAGGCGCTCAGCAAGGATCCACAAAGCGGAATCGTCAGCTGGACCGCTGACAAATGCATCGGCTGCCGCTACTGCACGATTACTTGCCCGTATCACATCCCGCGCTTCCAGTGGATGGGATTCAATCCGCGCGTAACCAAGTGCGAGCTGTGCAGCCACCGCCTGGCGAAAGGTCTGAAGCCGGGATGCACGAGTGTGTGCCCGACCGGTGCCGTGATCTTCGGTCCGCGCTCGGTCTTGCTGCTGGAAGCCAAGCAGCGGATCAAGAACAATCCTGGGCGCTACTTCCAGGATCGCGTATATGGCGAGATCGACAACGGCGGAACGCAGTGTCTGTACCTGTCGAAAGTTCCGTTCGAAAAACTGGGCCTGCCCGAACTTGGGCCGGAATCGGTGCCTGCCCGAACGCTGCGCTGGCAGAGACGCTTTTACCAGTACTTCGCGCTGCCTGCGCTGCTGTATGCAGGCCTGGTGCAGGTGATTCGCAAGAGCCTGAAGGGCCACGAGCAGGACGCTCACGAACGCGAAAAAGAAACCGGATTGAGGGCGCAACTATGAGTGCCGCCACTACTACCACTGCTGCCGCCAGCAGCGATCGCGCTCGCAGCAATCGCTGGGAACGGAACGTGCCGGTGTACGGCTTTCCGGTGGTCAACGGATTTTTTCTAGCGTTGTCTGCTCTGGTGCTGGTGGCATTCGTGCTGAGCGGGTACCGCGAGTTGGCGGGCCTGGGCCCGGTCAGCGGCATGAATGACGCCTACGGCTGGGGGATCTGGAAGACCTTCAACCTGATGGTGCTGAC
>Ga0209517_10003301_pt1 | contig 22003 bp, 23 predicted proteins | sample PeaSoiMetSII2010_FD_187695 | JGI IMG/M metagenome (GOLD analysis project Ga0209517, IMG submission 187695) | Peat soil microbial communities from Weissenstadt, Germany - SII-2010 (SPAdes) (version 2) | ecosystem: Environmental > Terrestrial > Soil > Wetlands > Peat | place: Germany...
AGCGTCGCAAGTATCAGCAATCCCGGAAATGCTCTTACCCACTGGTTCATCGTGACGATCAGCACTACGAGGGCAACCAACAAAAGAACGCCCCCCAGTGTCGGCGAGTGATTGTTCGCCGTAAATAGAATCCCCATTCCAGCGAACACCAAGGCTAGCCAAGCACACGCCAGCAGAATTATTCCCGCACCAGCCAGCCCCTTCAGGACTTGTCGTTTTGCATCTGGCATCGGCTTCCTCGGAATCGCACATGCTATCAAAGCACTCGAAATGAATCCTGTGCTTTCTTGGTGAGGGAAATCCGACTCAAGTCCTGATTAACGCGCTAACCAGACAAGTGGGTACTGGGACCAAGATGTCCGGTAATCCGACTAATCGGGAGTTAGGCTCCAAATGGATTTGGGAATACGCGACGGGGAGCGCACTTTAGCTGAAAACTTGAGCGAGGACCACCACCAAGAATATGACAGACAACATTCCCGTCACTGTTTGAAGTAATGACAAGTAGGCCTTTATCTCGCCAATCGACCGTCCGGTGCGAAGAATAGCTTCTTGGAGCCAAGAATACCTCCTGATTCCCCAACAAACGACGAATGTCGTGATGAGGGGGATGAATGCGAGTGCCAACGGTGGCTTGGCGAAGGCACGCATTGGAAGGAATAGTCCATTCCAGACAAGGATGAACACTAGAATTGCGGTCCAGCGCACTGGGATTCCTCGCCACTTGACTTCTGCGGCGGCCGGTGCGGTCGGTAGGAATCCCGCTTGATGGATTTTCTCGATTAGCCTTTCTGAATTTCCGAGATACCAGAAAATGATTTTGTGAGGGTAGTCCAGGCGAGCATGGACGATCCGGATACCGCTGGAAAATAGCGGAATCCGTCCGTAGCGCTCCAGCGATACGACTTGGCTCGGAAGAAAATCGTACGTACCTTGTATCGCGCTCAACCTCAGCAGTGCTGAGGACACGACAAGTCTTGCCAATGGCCAGGTGGCGTTCACCCAACCGATCCGCGCTCCGCCCGTGACGCTAAAGACCGGTTCGCCGCTTTGAATCCATCTCATGTACGGACTCGGAAGAATTGTAGAGCATGACAGAACCCTAGCGCCGCCAAGGGCATCCTTCGTGTGACGGACTGAATAATGGCGATGCGTTAGGTCGCAATCAACACGCGCGTCTACAGGGAAAAGTGGGACAAGTCCTGATTAACGCGGTAACCGGAGAAGTGGGTACTGGAACCAAGATGTCCGGTAATCCGACGACTGCGCAACGCAGCTCCGCTAGAACAAGAATGGGACTAGGCGTTGGGTGCGACGCATATACTGCCTGTAAGGCTCGCCTAGGGCCGCAACCAGCGCGGCTTCCTCAACGGAAATGCGGTATGGATAGGCAATTCCCATACAGGCAAGAATTGTGAGAAGTGCTGCCCAATTTCCGAGCGCCAGACCCAGTCCGACTAGCGTGATGAGAGCGCCGGTGTAGGAGGGATGGCGGATGTAACGATAAGGTCCCGCCTCAACGACTGATTGGCCGGCCTGAACCGCAACGTCGTATGTAAAAAAACGCCCCAAAACCCACATCGCGTAGAAACGAAAAGCCAACCCCGCGAGCATGAGCCCGATTCCAACAAAGAAGACCGAAGTTCGCTTCCACATCATGGCTGCTTGAGGAAGGGCAAAGGAGAGCGCAAAGCCCACAGCCAATGATAGCCACATGAGAAGCATGAGGAGCCTATAAGACCCTCGATCGCGAGCCTTCGAGCGGTCGCCTGAGCGTTTGATTATCGATCCGACGGTTTCCAGCACGACCCACAATGCGTAGGTATACCAGAAAATGATCGCGTAGGCGGGATGACCCGAAAATGGCAAAGGGTGCAATCTAGAATCTCCCGAGCACAATACAAGCAATATACGCCGTGTTCTCTATGGTACGCAACGTGGGCCACGCCTCTTGTGAGGGTCCTCATATGGGCCGTGAAATTGCACGCGGCCACGTTTGCAAAACATCTTGGCAAACCTTTTGTGGTTGTCTGCACTGTTTGCGACACATCCGTTTTGACTTACTAGGCATTCTACCGCCCAGCTCCTGATTAACGCGCTAACCGGAAAAGTGGGTCCCGGTACCCAAGTTACCGGTAATCCGACTTACCAGGAGTTAAGCGATGAGAGGCACAGATTCTGCCATAGGCGCTGGTGTCAAAGTTCCGCTGAGTTGATCACGACGTTGACTACAGTGGGCTCGACTTCTGGCTTCGGCGCCGGGTAAGAGTCGTCCACCCGATTGATCTCTTTCACCGCTTCGAGCTGTAAATGGCCATCGTCGAACAAGTCCCAGGCTTGTCTCTTGGGGTTCCACTTTGGCGTCTTCGCTTCGCAGAGCTGCTTCAGCTTTTTTGCGCGATACTCCGCAGTCAATCCCGCGGCCTGAAGAGCCGGCTTGAGTTCGAGGTTGACGATTCTCGCGTAGCGGTGCGCGTTCGCCCGAGCTGAGCTGACTTTCATTCCGATCCGAAGGGCTGCTTGGTAAGCATTTAAGCCTGTCTCGAGGTAGGCTTCGCGAAATTGGGCGAGTGTTTCGGGGTTTGGCTGCTTCGGGCCCGGCTTCTTTTTTTCCATCAGAATCCATCACCTCCGTTACCGCAGTTTCCACGCGAATCCTTTGGGTGCATCCTGCGCAGTCTGACGATCCTCAGGAGATTGCGGGTTTGTTTTCGGCGTTTGCATCTCTCATCGTGAGGCGTTCTAAAGGGCCTGAGTTGGTCGGGTAAGGGTATCGGTCCAACTCGCATCTTGGCCTTTGGTAAGTCCTTGTCTTCCTATGGGAGTGTTACCGCTAATTTCGCGTTTTTGCCCTGTCCTCGACAGTTCGCGCCTCCGGTAACGCATCATGTGAGTGCGGCTGCAAAATTCGGCATCGGCTCGCTTACCGTCGAGCTTTACCCCGCACTCGAGACAACTCTTCGAGTTTGATTTGGAAACGCCGGCTGTAATTCCGTCGCGGCAGGATTTCGAGCACCATTCGCCCGGTTCGCCTTTTCTGGACCAGCGAACGGCCCCGAGCAATTGCCCGCACCTGTCGCAAGCCTCAGTGACCCAAATGCCGTGGTCACGCAAGAGTTTCTGGCTTTGCTCTTTGACCAGCTTCATGAGGGACACCTGTGTTGGGTGGAAATGGAGTGTGGGGACTTTTGTGGGGACCATACGAGCAGTCTCATACATTCAGCCACACCCGGCCACAACTGACTTAGGGTCGTATTTATTGATCTTTCAGGGTGGGGACTGAAGGTGAGAGGTTTGCCGATCCGAGTTGTATCACCCCAACCAATCCAGTCCCGCTCAATTTGTTCCTTCTCCGAATGCCGACAGACCTTGCCGTCCCTCTCGTGTCGCTGCTGGCTCGACAATTTCTTCGAAGGTGTGTTTATTGAGCTTTTCGCTTTTCCCATCGTTCCGCTCGTCGAACATTCGGAGATCATTCGAAATCCAAAGTTGAGAACAACTTGAGAACAAAACCGCCCAAACACCGTGCTAGATCGTGAGGCATGACACAGGAAGAGGCCAAACGATTCAGCAACATAGCTTTTCTGGAGTAATCAGCGGGTTGCAGGTTCAAGTCCTGCCCGGCTCACCACTTCTTTCCGATAGCTTACAGGTAGTTCACACCTTCTACGTTTTGGGCGGTTTGGCGAATACGGTAGCGGTCACCTTACGCCGAATTCTCCGTCGTGGTAGGGCGTGGGGCATTCGATGAAATGGGGCGCCCACACTCACAACCCAAAGGGTGGGGACCCCTCCGACGTGGATTGGGCTCCGCCGTTTGGCCGGCGAATCGTGCTCGCTGGTTATCGTACCCTCCCAGTGCCGCCCCAGAGCGCAACGATCACCTTTCCGATGTTCGCCAGATTGATGTCGGTCGGCGGGCTTGATAAGGTCCGGCTCGTGCTCTGCCGACCTACTTTCCCGTTTCGCACGAACGGAGTCGGGCCGCTCAAGAACGTGACGGAGGTCACAGACTGGCCGATTGAGCCAAATTATGGTTCAGTTGATGTCGTGCCTGGCAGACGCTCATCGTTTTGGCTCCCTGGCACGGGGAGGTGATGGCATGACCTTTGTGGAGAAACCCATTCTTCGGAAGCAGCATGCACGCGAGGTTTGCAATGTTTGCGGACATCCCTCGAAGGATACGATCTGCGAAGCTTGCGCGAACAAAGTCCGGTCCGAGGCGCTGGCCGCAAAGAAACATGAAGAGAAAGGCAACTGACCTCGAAAGAGAGTACGCTATCGGGGAGGCTGGTCGAGGAGCGGAACCGTTTCGTATCGGAGAGCGCCGCAACTTCGCAGTAATAAGATCGAGGCAGGTTCTTGGGAGAAGGTCATGGCCATGCGGCTCGTCGTGCTACCTATTGCTCTTATGTTATTCGCTTGTGTTACCCTCCCTGGTACGGCAGTGGACGAAACACAGCTCCCGCCAACCTACATGCCCACGGGCCAACAGATGTATAAGCAATACTGCGCTGTTTGCCACGGTGCGGACGCCAAGGGCCAGGGCCCCTTGGGCGCTTTACTGAAGACGCCTCCACCCGACCTGACCACGCTTGCGAAGCGTCATCTAGGCAAGTTCCCGTACGAGTACGTTTCGAACCTCCTGCAATTTGGGCCCGGCCCCACTGCTCACGGAACTTCGGACATGCCTACGTGGGGCCCCATCTTCCGATACTACGACAATCAAAATGAGAGGGTTGTCCAGCAACGCATCAAGAACCTCTGTGCTTTCCTGGCTTCTCTGCAGGAGAAATAGGCGTCCACCGCCGCAGTGGGCAGCGCGGGGTGTCCCACGGATTGCTTCTCGACATCCGAATTGGTGATGCGGATCACAGGCGAGGGTCGTGCTCATCACATCGCGAACGGTTGCGAGCGTCTATCATCTTTTCGGAGTGATAGATCGAAGGAGGCTGCCATGGTCCGCACAGATTATGCGTTCGTGGTTTTGCTGACTGTCGCGCTGTTTTTGGTAAAGTGGGAAGTTGGGCATTGGAGACACTGAGAATCCGGAGCGGTTGATGCCGGGCGAGCGCGGTTCCCGCGTGAGAGACGGCGGCAAGATTCCGAAGGAGTTGCCGAAATGGTTAGGCCAAGTCGCCCATGGTTGAGGTTTATTGCCAGGCTATCGTTTATGGCCCTGTTGTGTTCAGGCGGAGCGGTCGGCTGGGGGGCCGGCAATAATGCACGACAGTCTTGGAGGGCGCCGAAATCCGATCGGGAGTTGAGGAATCCAGTGGCCGTATCGCCGGAGGGAATGAGTACCGCGGCGAAGTTTTATAAGCAGAACTGCGTGGCATGTCACGGCAAATCGGGCGATAGCAATGGCCCGGCCGCAGGTTCGCTGTCTCAGAAGCCTGCAAACCTTACCGATGAGAAACTGATGAGAAGGGTGACGGATGGCGAATTGTTCTGGAAAATTAACACCGGTCGCGCACCGATGCCGTCATGGGGTGGGAGATTGTCGGAGACGGAGTGCTGGCAGCTGGTGAACTATTTGCGCATGCTGGCGATGCGTGCACAGTACAGATACCTGGGATCCGCATAGGGAAAGAATGAGCTGTCCATCGAGATTGGGGCGCGACGACATGATGAGACCACGATACCGAAGTTTCAGAATCGCAATTCCAGCGTTACTGTGTTTCGGATTCATCTGCGCTCCTTTGGCGGCGGGCGCCTTAAAATCGCAAGGGGGTCAGCAGCCCGATCAGCAGTTTCAACAGCTCATTCGTTCGGTTGCCGGGCCAGACCTGTTTCATGCCTACTGCGCTTCTTGCCACGGTTCCGATGCCAAAGGGCACGGTCCGGCAGCGGCGGCTCTGAAAACCAAGGTCCCCGATCTCACCGCTTTGGCGAGGAATAACAAAGGGCGATTTCCCGAGGCTATCGTGCGGAAGACGATCATGGGCGACGAAGTGTTGGCCGCTCACGGCTCTCGCGAGATGCCGATCTGGGGCCCGATTTTTCACCAAATTGAGGCTGATGTGGACAGGGGAAACGTGAGGTTGGAGAATCTGGTGAAATATTTGGAATCGATTCAGTCAACGTCTCCCTCCGCCGTGCAAGCGACGCGCGTTGACACAGCACCGGTCGCGACCGCAGCTTCTCCATCCGGTGCGAAACTGTTCCAACAGCATTGCGCTGCGTGCCATGGAAACGATCTGAAGGGTAATGGCCCGGCCCCTCCGCCATTTAAGGAGTGGTCACCCGACCTGACCACATTGGCGCGACGTCACGGAGGTCAATTTCCCGAGGCATACGTTGCGAACGTGCTTCGAATCGGCGTGAAGATACCGGAGCACGGTCCCGCGGAAATGCCGATCTGGGGGATGACATTCAAGGAATCGGAAAAACTGAGTGACGCGCAAATCACGGCGCGTATCGAGGAACTGATTACGTACATCAAGCTAAATCAGGCCAAGTAACGCAGCGCTCTGAAATGGGCGATTTCGGGAGCTGCAGTGTTTTCAGTAATCCAATCTCCTAAAGTCCGCAACGGGGGCGTCCAATGCAACCCTCGCCCGGTTCCGTCACTTGAGATGTTCGACTCAGGCCATCCGCGCTCGAAGTGTCGCGTCAAATTAGGAATTCTTCTCACCATGGCCGTCGCTTGGGGCGTGGCGGCGCATGCGCAGCAGAATTCGTACACTCCGCCGCAGCCTGCAGATACAGCCGCGCCTTCGCAGGAAGAGCCGGAACAGAAATCGGTGGCTCCCTGCGTGCAGCCTCCGCCCGTAGTGCGCTGGCAGGACTATCAAGGGCCGCTTGAGAAAGTTGTGGGAACTTTCGCGCGAAGACTGGAGCGCAAGTCCGTGCATGCTCCCCACTACAAGCCTGGTGTGTTTCTCTGTTCTCTTTCCCTGCAGGAAAAGTTCATCTTGTTTGCTGAGAATACGTTCGATCCGGTGACATTTCTCAGCGTCGGTTTCAATGCGGGCCTTGATCAAGCGCAGAATACGGACAAGAAATTCGGCCAAGGCGCGGAGGGTTATGGCAAGAGATTTGGCGCCGATTTCGTGGATCAGGCGTCGTCCGAATTCTTCAAGGACGTGATGTACTCAACGATGTTTCAGGAAGATCCGCGCTACTACAGGATGGCCCATGGCAGCGGGGAAAGGCGCCTTTTCCATGCGTTGGAGCACTCGTTCGTGGCGCGGCGAGAGAATGGTGCGAATATGTTCAACTTCCCCGAATGGCTGGGAACCACGAGCGCCGTCGCTCTCGGCGATGTTTATCACCCGGGAGCAAAGCAGGGCGTCGGTCCGGCCGCCCAGCGCGTAGGTATAAGTATCGCGCAGGATGCCGGCTTCGACGTTCTGCGTGAGTTCTGGCCGGAGATAGCCCGCAAGTTCAAACTGCCTTTCCGCGATCAGAGCGAGCCGCAGAGCCCCCCTCCCGCAAGGCCGTACTAAGAACCGCGACAAGTCCGCGGAAGCCGCGTGCTAACCAAGGCTACGATCCTTTGCTCGCGCGCCAACGGCGCCCCAGGGCCGGAATAATCGCGCCGCCTATATTTGGCAGGCTGAAATCGGGAACCGGCGGGCGTTCGGCGCGGGGGTTGATCGCGCGAATCGCGGTGCCGAAGAAACGACTCATGGCCCCCAACTTTTGTCTGATGGAGTAACGCGGCTGGCGCCCATTGGCGCGCACGACGAGCACCGTCACGTCGTCCTCCGACAGATTCTCGGGAAAGCGGTCGCCAATTTCTTTCAGCAGTGTCTCGATCAACTTTTGCGGTTCGACGTCTCCCAGCAGGCGCATGACTCGCAGCAGGCCCGCCTCGCCCAGCATCTCGCCGTCCGCGTCACGGGATTCAATCAGCGCATCGGTGTAGCTGAGCAGGCAATCGCCGGTTTCCAGCTCGACGTCGAACTCCTCGTACTCCGTCAGGTCCATAATCCCCAGCGGTATGTTCTGAGGTGTGCGCTTGCTTTCGGGGCCGTCGTCTCCCAGAAGAGTCCACTGCTTCTCCGCCGCGCGGTACAGAAACGGCCGCGGATGGCCCGCATTGGAAACGATGAGGCGCATGCTAGGTGCGAAGAACGTGGTGACGACCGCGGTCGCGAAAGTTCCGGCCCGCGACATCGCAACAAACTGCTGATTGAGTAGCCGCACAAATTCCTTTTGATCCAGGCGGTTCACGAATCGGCGCATCAATGTGCGCAGATCGGCCGCGGTCGCGGCGACGGATTTTCCGTGCCCCGAAACATCCGCCAGCAGCAGGCGGCTGATGCGGCCCGTTGCGCAGCTCGAAGCGTAATAGACGTCCCCGCCGCGCTGGGCCTGGCCATAGGGTTTGCTGTAAACCCACGCGTCGAGGCCGCCCATCTCAATGCCGCGCTCCGTAAGCTGGCTGTCGCCCCATACTTCCATGCACGTCATCTGTCGTGTTGGCTCGTCGCTCACGGACTCATTATACCGGGGGAAATGCCGAGGCGGGTGTTGGAACGGTGCGCTAACGCTTTCTGAATTGAGGAAAGGTCAGCGCGCCGGCTGAGTTGCCGTCAACTCGATTCCCAGAAACTTGGCAGCGTTGTGAAGCAGAATTTTCGGCCGGACGGTGTCTTTGAGCGGCAGCTCGGCAAACTCGGCGAGCCATCGCTCCGGCGTCATCATGGGAAAATCGGTGCCGAAGAAGGCCTTGTCCTGCACGAGGGTGTTGATGTTATGTACCGTGGATGCCGGCCAATATTTGGGCGCCCAGCCGGATAGGTCCATGTACGCGTTTCCCTTGTGGCGCAGCACGGCGAGCTGGTCGTCGTGCCAGGGCCACGCGGGATGCGCCATGATGATGCGCATTTCCGGATACCACGCCGCGAGGTTGTCCATGTACGGGATCGGCTTGCAGTACTCGAGCGTGATTCCTTTGCCGCCCGGCGAGCCCGCGGCCACGGCCGTGGTTCCGGTGTGAAAAATCACCGGAAGATTCAGCCGGACGATCGTTTCGTAGATGGGAAAGAAGCGCTCGTCGTTGGGATTAAATCCCTGCGCGGCCTGTTGGAATTTCATGCCGCGGAGGCCCATGTCCGCGCAGCGTTGCACTTCGTTGACCGCAATCTTGCCCTTCCAGGGGTCCACGCTGCCGAAGCCGATGAAGGTGTCCGGATACTTCTTCATCCAGGCGGCCGTTTCGCCGTTGTCGATCTTCACGCCGCTGCGCGTCTCGCCATCTACGTCGAAGATGACGCCCATCATGTTCAGGCTTTGATACATCTCCGCCATGCCGTCGGGATCGGGCCGCCATTTGCCCGTGTTGATCGGCAGCCCGGCCTTGTTCGCTTGCGCCCAGCCCTGCTTGGCGCGCTCGCCCGTCTGGATGTGGGCGTGCATGTCGATGGCTTGCAGCAATTGATGCCTCCGCTTAAACCAGGTCGAAGTTCAGGCCGCCGGCTGAGCGGCATGAAACTTGGCGGGAATATTCATCTCCCTGCAATCGGCCGCCACGCGCAGGGGAGCTTCCGTGCGAGACTGCACAGTTTGCGGATCGAGGCCCGGCGCGAATTCGCGCAGCACCAATCCTTCCGGCGTCACGTCGATCACGGCCAAGTCCGTATAGATTCGCTTCACGCAGTGCGGCGCGGTCAGGGGCAGAGAGCACTTGTTCAGAATCTTGGGTTTGCCCTTGTTCGTCGCGTGCATCATGGTGACCAGAACATTTTGCACGCCAAACGCAAGGTCCATCGCGCCGCCCACGCCGGGCACTTTTTCACCGGGCGTGCGCCAATTGGCCATATCGCCGTTCGCCGCTACTTCCAGCGCGCCCAGCACCGCGTAATTGACGTGCCCGCCGCGGATCATGCTGAAAGAAGTGGGGTGATCGAAAACGCTTGCGCCAGGATTCAGCGTCACATACTGCTTGCCTGCGTTGATCAGGTCCGGATCTTCGTGGCCGGGCGCCGCGAGCGGGCCCATGCCCAGAAGACCATTCTCGCTGTGGAAAAAGACATCTTTACCCGCCGGAATGTATCCGGAGACCAGCGTCGGGATGCCGATGCCGAGATTTACGTAGCTGCCTTCCGGCAGGTCGCACGCAACGCGATAGGCGATTCCGTCTCGAGTGAGCGACATTTCCTACCTTCCTTCCGTGGTGATTTTCAGATACTCGGGATGACGAACCACCTCAACCACATGATCGACAAAGATCCCGGGCGTGTGAACGTCCTCCGGATCAATCCCACCGACCGGCACAAGCTCGTCAATCTCCGCGACCACGAATTTCGCGGCCGTGCACATCGGAACGTTGAAATTCCTCATGGCCATGCGGTAATTGAGATTGCCCAGGCGGTCGCCCTTATGGGCACGTACAAAGGCGAAATCGGCATGCAGGGCCTTTTCGAAGATCATTTCGCGCCCGTCGATGACGCGAGATTCCTTGCCAGCCGCGAGGTCCGTGCCCGCTCCGGTGGGCGTGAAAAATCCGCCGAGACCCGCACCGGCCGCGCGAATCCGCTCTGCCAGCGTGCCCTGAGGCACGAGTTCGAGCTCGATCTCGCCCTTCAGGTACTTTTCCTGAAACGACTGGTTGCCCGGATTGCTCGGAAACGATGCGATGAGCTTGCGCACCTTCCCGTCGTGAATCAACCCGCCCAGCGAGTGCGTGCCGCCGCCGGAGCCATTGTGCACAACCGTAAGATTCGTCGCCCCTTGCAGCCGCAGCGCTTCGAGGATCTGCCCCGGCAACCCCGGATCGCCGAAACCGCCCAACAAGATCGTGGCTCCGTCGAAGACGGACGCCACAGCTTCCTTGCACGTTCCTAGAGTTTTATCAACCAAGTTTCCCCACCCCCACCAGCTTGGAAATTTATCACGCCGTCCGTCGGGGAAGCAATTCTACTGTCATTCCGCGAGGGTCCGCGCCACGTCACGCTTCAGGAACTGTGCGGCGATGATGAAGAGCAGACCGCCGAGAAGAGTGGTTGCCGCCGCCGTCGCCATCGAGTACCGGATCACGTCCACGCCCAACTGATGCGCGTACCGGTCATTGAAAGCCCCGATAAAGTACGGGCCCAAACCAAGTCCGATCAGCTCGGCGATTAGATAGAGCACGGAGGTCGAGAACGCGCGCATACCTACCTTCACGACGGAATGCGACACGCTGACGATCGGGCCCACGTGGACCGGGCTCATCGCGGAGATCACCGCAAATCCTGCCATCGAAATTGCGGTGCTGGGAGAAAAAAGAAACGCGAGGACCGCGGGGCCCGCGAGCATCGAGCAAATCGCAGGCACGTACAGTCTCCATCGCGGGTCCAGGTGGCCCGCCCAGTCCGTCAGATAGCCGCCAATCAACGTACCCACCAGCCCGGCCACTCCTCTCACCGTGCCCAGATACGTGCCGATCTGCGCGGAATTGAGATGCCGGATTCTGCCCAGGAACGGCGCGGTCCAGGTCCCGAAGCCAAATTGAGTGAAGGTCGTCAGGCAGAATCCCAGCAGCAGCAGCATGTAGGATTTCTGCCCCATGATAAACCCGAGCGTCCGCCAGAATGGTTGCTGGCCGGTGTCCACCTTCTGCAGTTCCGATTTGCCGCGGACCGGCTCCTTGACCGTCAGGCGAAACAATAGCGCGACCAGCAGTCCCGGCAGTCCGGCTACGAGGAACGCTCGATGCCAGCCAAAGTATTGGTTGACCCAGCCTCCGATGAACGCGCCCAGGAATCCGCCGAACACCGGTCCCAGTTGATAGACGGACATCGCCATGGCCCGCTGGTTGCCCGGGAAAAGGTCGGAAATCATGGATGCCGATGGCGCCGTACCCGCCGCTTCGCCGATGCCGACTCCAAACCGCGCGAGCGTCAGTTGCAGCGCGTTGCGCGCAATTCCCGCGAGCCCCGTCATGCCGCTCCAAATCACCAGTCCCCAGGTGAGAATGTTGCGGCGGTTGCTGCGGTCCGCCCAGCGCGCCACGGGCGCCGCGAGAATCGAGTACATGATTACGAAGCCGAAGCCGGAGATAAATCCCATGGCCTTGTCGGAGAGGTGGTAATCGCGCTTGATCGGATCGATCAGGATGGTGATGACCGTGCGGTCGAGGAAGTTCAGCGTGTAGATGATCGTCAGCATCACCAGCGCATAGCGCGGCGAGCTGTAGCTTTTTTCGGCTCCGGCGCCACTCTTCTGGCTGGCGGCTGTGTCGGTGTCCGGCATCCGTCCCCTTATCGGCAACGGGAGACTATGCTGCGCCCGCGACTTCGTCAACATGATATGAGGCAAGAACTTCGGACATCCGCAGAGTGCATAATTCGCATCTTTTTGTATCGAAATGACGCTGCCTAAATCCTATTCCTGCAATCGTTTCCGCTCATCGACAATGGCTTGTCGATTTGCATCGTGTGATAGCGTGGAAGTGACGATCCGATAGGATCGGCAACCCGAGGGACGAATGGGAGCCGAGGGATCTGGATGATGATGACGACGATGATAAGCCACAGCAGCGCGCCGAAATTGTGCGCATTTCTAATCGACACTGAGGCGATTAGAAACCGGCGCAACTCGTTGAAAACACGGAGTCGCAATGAGTTCTAATCGACACGGATCGGGGGCTCACAAATTGGAACGCCAGAATATTCTCACTCCAAGAGTGACCTACAATCGGTTGACATCGAAGGAGTTCGGAGATAAGAACAGCTATAGGTTTGACGAGAGCTTCTACGGGGGTGGAATCTAATGGTAATCGACGTCCACGGTCATCTGACCGCGCCGGATTCTCTTTACGTTTATAAGGCAAATATACTCTCGCACCGCGGATCGCACGGCCGCGGCAAAGTGGAGATCAGCGACGACGAAATGGTCGCGTTCATGAACCAGCCGACTTTTGACACCGGGAAATCGCATTTCGAATTGCTCAAAGAAGTCGGCACGGACATTCAGCTCCTTTCGCCCCGGCCGTATCAAATGATGATGGCCGAGAAACCGGCGAAAGTTTCGCAGTGGTTCATCGAAGAGTGCAACAACATGGTCGCGCAGCAGTGCCGGCTCTTTCCGAATGTTTTCCGGGGCGTTTGTGGGCTGCCGCAGTCTCCCGGCGTGAGCCCGAAGAACTGCATCGCCGAGCTCGAGCGCTGCGTGAAGGAATTCGGATTTGTCGGATGCCTGATCAATCCGGATCCGAGCGAGGCCACGAACTACGACACGCCGGGAATGGGCGACGAATACTGGTACCCGCTGTACGAGAAGCTCGTGGAACTCGATGTGCCCGGCTACATTCACGGCGCCGGGTGCCGGTCGACGAGGCACAGTTACTCGACGCACTTCATCAACGAGGAGACCATCTCCGTCATTTCGCTTGTGAACTCACGCGTCTTCCAGGATTTCCCGAAGCTGAAAATCGTGTGCTCGCATGGCGGCGGCGCAGTGCCGTATCACGCGGGGCGCTTCCTGGCGCCCACGCTCCGGCGCGGTGCGCAGACCAACTTCCTGGACAACCTCCGCAAGCTGTACTACGACACCGTGCTGTACACGGCGCTGGCCTGCGAACTTTTGATCAAGACGTTGGGCGCGGACCGCTGCGTGTTCGGCACCGAACGTCCCGGCGTCGGTACGGCCAAGGATCCGAAAACAGGGAAGTGGATGGACGACGTGCGAATCTACATCGACGCTTTTACCTGGCTGAGCGATGCGGGCAAGAAAACGATTTTCGAGGACAACGCGAAAAAGATTTTTAAGCTCAACGTGGGCGCAAAAACCGCCGGATAGCAGCGATCGTGACCGCTTCTGAAATCAAAGTTGGAAAAGGCGAACAAGTTGATGTCGATTGAATATCGAGCCGACCAGGTCGGTAGTTTCCTGCGGCCGAAGGAACTCTTGGCGGCGCGGAGCAGCGATCCACCAAACCCGGAACGCCTGCGCGCGATCGAGGATCGCTGCATCCTGCGCGTGCTTGCCAAGCAGAAGGAATTGGGTTTCGACATCTTCACGGACGGCGAGTTTCGCCGGTCGAATTTCATGGGCGATTTCACCGACGCGGTCGAAGGATTTGATTTCGGCGATGGGCTCCCGCGCAGTTGGAGCGCCACATCGCCGGCGGCTCCGTCGCTGGGAAAAGGCCGTGTGGCGGGTGTCGTGGTCGAAAAGCTTCGCGCCGTCCGTCCGCTGACCGGCCACGAATTGCCGTTCATGCAGCAGCACAGCCCCGGCGCGATTAAGATGACGCTGCCGAGCGCCACGCAGTTCCCGGCCATTTCGTACAAACGCGGCCGATCCGATAAGGCCTACCCAACTTACTCCGCGCTGCTCTGGGACATCGTCGCCATCATGAAAGTGGAGATGGCCCGGCTCGCTTCAGAGGGCGTGAAGTACATTCAAATCGATGCGCCGCGCTACAGTTACTTCATGGATCCGAAGTGGCGCGAATGGATTTCCACGGAGATGAAGGTCGAGCCGGAAGCGTGGTTCGAGGAGTCGATTCGCGCGGACAATGCCTGCTTCGAGGCCGCGCGGCGTCCGGGTGTGACGCTGGCAATCCATCTTTGCCGGGGCAACAGCCAAAGCCACTGGTATGCCGAAGGCGGCTACGACGCCGTCGCCGAGAAGCTGTTCGGAACGCTGGACGTGGATCGATTCCTGTTGGAATACGACGACTCTCGCTCGGGAACGTTTGAGCCGCTGCGGTTCATTCCGCGAAATAAGATCGCGGTGCTCGGGCTGATCAGTTCGAAGCGTCCAGAGCTCGAGGATGGCGATCAGCTTGTCGCGCGGATCAAGGAGGCAGCCAAGTATCTGCCGCTCGAAAACCTCACGCTGAGCCCGCAATGCGGTTTCGCTTCGGTGATGCAAGGGAATCTGATAACCGAAGACCAGCAGTGGGCCAAGCTGAAGCTCGTGGTCGATACGGCCCGGCGGGTCTGGAGCTGAGACTGTTTCGGCTCCGGCAGGAAAATGGAGGAAAGAATTATGGCTAAAGTCGTACTCGGCATCGGATCGTCGCACGGGCCGATGCTTTCCACGCCGCCCGACATGTGGCATTTGCGTGCGGGCGCGGACAAAAAGAATCCAAAGCACTTCTATCGTGGTCAAGCCTACGACTTTCCGGCACTTCTCGCGGCGCGCCAGCCGGGCTTCGCCGCCGCCATTACTCCGGAGGAAAGCAAGAAGCGCTACGATCAGTGTCAGCGCGCCCTCGACAAATTGGCCGCAAAATTCGCCGAGATCAAACCGGACGTTGTGGTAATCATCGGGAATGATCAGCGCGAAATGTTTACCGCCGAAAACACGCCCGCGTTCCTGGTGTACACGGGAAGCAAGATCGAAAATATTCCGGAGACGGAAGAGGCCAAGGCCAAGTTCCCTCCGGGGATTGCGGTCGCGGAGATCGGGCATTGTCCTCCGGGCGGCGCGGTCTACAACGGCTCAGCCGAACTCGGCGTTCATCTGGTGACCTCGCTGATGGACCAGGAATTCGACGTTTCGGAATCGTCCAAGCTGCCGAAAGTCGATGGCCACGACCACGGCATCCCGCATGCCTTTGGTTTCCTCTATCGCCGCATCATGGTGGATAATCCGCCGCCCAGCGTTCCGGTGTTCCTGAATGCTGGCATTCCGAATAACCTGCCGAAGATCCCGCGGTGCCTCAAGTTCGGACGGGCGTTGATGAAAGCCATCGAGAGCTGGAAGGAAGACGCCAAGGTGGCGGTGTTTGCCTCGGGAGGTCTCACGCACTTTGTCATTGATGAAGACCTCGACCAGCGCGTATTGAAGGCGATGCAGACGGCCGACGAATCCGCGCTGGCGGCGATTCCGGAGAGCTTTTTGCTGGGCAATACCTGCGAGCTGCGCAACTGGATGCCCCTGTCCGTGGGCATGAATGCGCTGGGGAAGAAGATGAGCCTGGTGGACTACGTCGCATGTTACCGGACCGAGGCGGGCACCGGCAGCGCGATGGGATTCGTTTACTGGCAATAGGGATGCGGGGGGAGACGAGATGAGCGCAGGCGCGGCGGTAGGCGATTTTATTTCCCGGCTGAAGAAGCTGGATTGCTGCGCGGTTTCCGACGCGCTGGATAGGCTGCACCTCAAGGGCGCCGTGACGGGCCTGACCGAGTTGGCTTCCTCGCGGCGCATCGCCGGTCGCGTTTTGACCGTGAAGCTCGGCGTGGGCGAGCCTCCCGCCGGAAGGCCGCGCCACGTCAGCACCACCGCCATCGAAGCGGCCCAGCCCGGAGACATCATCGTAGTCGAGCAGCACAGCGGGGTGAACGCCGCCAGTTGGGGCGGCATTCTCACGCTCGGCGCAAAATTGCGCGGCGTTGCCGGCGTGATCGCCGATGGACCCGTCAGGGACATTGACGAAGCGCGCCAGCTCGATTTTCCCGTGTTTGGAAGCGGCGTGACCACGTTCACCGCGCGCGGGCGAATCGTGGAGTTGGCCACCAACGAGCCGGTTAAGGTTGGGATAATTGAAGTCAAACCGGGCGACTACGCGATTGCCGATGGCAGCGGCGTCGTTTTCATCTCCGTGGAAAATATCGAGCGCGTCCTGGCGTCGGCGGAGGAGATCTTCGCGCGCGAAGCGGCGATGGCCCAGGCACTGCGGGAAGGCAAACCCATCACCGAGGTGATGGGCGCCAACTACGAAAACATGCTGCGCAATTAGACGAGGACGATTCCTTGCCAACCCCAGACCCATCCGTCGAACGCGCAAGCAAACTCGACACCTCCACGATCAGCGACGCGCTCGACAGGCTCGGCATTGCCGGCCAGTGCCTGAACATCAAGCCGCGCGATCCTCGTTTTCGGATGACGGGCCGCGCGTTCACGATGCTCTATCGCCCCGTCGGCAAGCCGGCCGGCACGGTTGGCGATTTCATCGACGATGTCGCGCCGGGGTCCATCGTGGCGATTGATAATGGCGGGCGTGAGAACGCCACCGTGTGGGGCGACATTCTGACTGAAATCGCGCACCGCCGGGGCATTGCAGGCACGGTGATTGACGGTGCGTGCCGCGATACGGCACTTTGCCTCGAGCTCGGATATCCGGTCTTTAGCAAGAGTTATTCCATGCGCACGGGAAAAGACCGCGTGCAGCTGGATGCGACAAACGTCGCGGTCAACATTGGCGACGCGCGCGTTGCGCCCGGTGACATCCTGCGCGGCGATGCGGACGGCGTGGTGGTGATTCCGCGGCAGCATGAGGCGGAAGTGCTGGCAACCGCGGAAGGAATTTCGACAGCCGAAGAAGCGATTCGAAACAGCGTGCGCGGAGGCAAGCGCCTGGATGAGGCGCGCAAGGAATTCGGCTACCACCATCTGCAAACGAAGCGATCCTGATCGGAAATTGCCGCTCGAAGAAACTACTTCGCTCTCTCACTCTTGAACGACCAGCTCATCCCCCAGGAATAGAAGGATAGGATGATCAGGATTTCGAGCTGCAACCCGAAGACGATGTAGAGGATCGGCATGAACAGCACGGATTTCTGCAATACGATGGCCTGCAGCAACACTTGAACGGGGAGAAACAGCGAGAGATGGCCCATGGTGATTATTGTTAGGAAGGCCTTACGGACGATGCCGAAATCGAAGATGTAGTACGTCAGGCCGAACAGGATGGGGACGAATGAGATAATCCCGATCGCATATCCGGTGAGGCCTTCCATGTAGCTGTCGGGCGAATGTGAAAAGCGCGCAGGCAGAAACAGAAAGAACAACTGCGCGGTGACCTGAATGAAAAGGACTCCGCGCAGGAGGTACATGACGGGCATCAGCTTCTTCGGGAAAAAGAAACTGGCTGCGAATACGACGATCACAACGGCGGTCGCGGACCACCACGTCCGCGCATCGGGAAGGATTCCCAGCAGACGAGGATAGGGAATCGCAAAGCGGATGTAGGGAGTGATCTGATGCTCAGTGAGCCCGAGCCCGGAGTCGATCGCGAGCAACCGCATCCCGATTTCGAGCGCGGATTGCCAGAAGCGGCAGACCCAGGGCAGCGCGGCGATCCAGCCGAACGTCAGCACCAACACCAGCAGGGCCGCGGTGACGAGGTCCAGCGGTTCGAGAACAAACCGCGCCAGGGCGCGATGCATGGCGATGACGCCGCCGCGATATCCGCGGAAGCGGCTGCGGTCGGCAAACCTCGGCGGCTGCTTTGCGTCTGTCGGAGGCGCGAGGCGATCAAAACTCTTTGAAGAATCCAAAGCTGCCACCACCTCGCTGGTAGAATGGGCTGTGGTAATAGTCGGCCACAAAGTTAAATCCCCAGTTCTTGCCCGTCCATTGGCGCCAGGTGATCGTAAGACTCTGGCTAAGGAATCGCGACAGAACCGTGTTCGGCCCCACGATCTGATAGGCTTCTTCGCCGAAGCCGGCGTTGACGGTGACGTAGTGGTGCTTGTTGGTCCCTTCGGTGACGGCGACGAATCCAGCGGGCGAGAAGACAACGCCGGGATTGCTGACGTTGAAGCGGATGCCATCCTCGACGATCCACGGCTTCTGAAAATAGTAGGTGGTGCCGAGGAAGACGCTCTGATCGCGGTGCACGTCCTTGGAAGCGTAGTAGCCGTAGCCGAGCGTGGTGATGAGTTGCTTTCGCGCCAGCCATTTACGGTTGACGAATGCGTCGGCGCGGAAGCGCGGCCAGAAGAAGCCGCCGACGCTGGAACCGAGCGTGAGCGAAGCGTACCAATCCGGGTTGAAGTTGTATGTATCGCCGGCAGCCATGTACACGCCGCCGGCGCCGAACTCATGCTGTCCATTGATTTCGCCGTTCCAGATACTTTTTCCAGTGGTGAAAACGCCGCGAGCGTAGCCGCCGCTCCAATCCCCGAAGCCATTCGTGAGCTGCCGGTAGCTGCCGCCGACCTCAACGTAGTCGGTTAGAGTTTTGTCGGGCGCAGGCACCGCGGGGACATTTGTTCCGGGCTGCTGCGAAGAGGCCGCCAGGGCTGAATCCTGCTGGGCGTTCGCGCCGAGGGCAAGGGCAAGTATCAAGATCGCCGCCACGCCAACTTTTGAGAAGCAGCGGCCGCGAATCATCGGTTCAGCACCCTCGCCTGCAATTCCAGCTGGGTTCCTTCGCCGGCTACGACGAGCCATGCGCTGCCGTTCTGGCGCACGGTGGCAGAGCCGTGCACGAGCGTAGGCTCTTCGAATTTGTCCGCCGGAAACCGCCAGGCCTGGTGCGCCAGCGTTTTGGGGTCGGCCGCTTCAAGAGAGGCCACGCCATCCCGCTCGGTCAGCCGCCAGCGGACCTGCTTGCGCGAGTTCAAGAAATTGGCCATCTGGGTCATTGTGTACCAGCGGAAGTCTCCCTTGGCCTTGAGCTGCGCCGTGATTTCCAACCAGTTATGAACTTCCTGGCGGTAGGCAAGAATGCCGGGAGGGTGAAAGTAGGCAAGCCGCACCTGCTGGTGGCCGACGACGAAATCGGTCAGCGCCTCCAGCCATTGCTGGATGACCGAGAAGGGAACATCCTCGGCGCTGAGCTCCTCGAATGACGCAGCGCGGTCCAACTGAACTATGGGAAATGCCCAAATGTTTTTCCCGGTGCGCCGACCGCCGCGATAGTCCTGCGTGGGGGCCATTCCCGTGTCGCCCGTAAAGTAGTAGGCAAGGAAGCCATGGTCATCGAGCCAGTGAGTTACCCACACGGGCTGATCGCCATTGGGGGCGGAGTACTCGACGACCGGCTTTCCAGTAACTTTCTCGAGCGCTGCTTTGTTCAGCTCGAGATACTTCACCATGTCCTTCGGGGGATCGGTCTCGACGTGCGCGGCGAAGTAATTGTGAATCCAACCGCCGTGGCTGCCGATCTCGTCGCCGCGAAGCGAGTGAATGCGAATGAGGTCCTGACTGACGGGATTGTGGAGGACATCGAAGCCTTTGCCGTCGCCGATCGCGTAGGTATCGGGCCCGGCGGTGATATCCACGGAATACGGACCTTGCTGAACGATCGTCCACGACTCCAGTTCCTGGAGGGATCTGACTGCGGCGTTGGAGTCCACGTGCCAGTTTAGGACCAGGCCGCCGACGCCGTCCGGCACAGCCAGAAGGTAGGGCAGCCCCAGCGTGTGCGTGGCGAAATATTTCAGAAACGCGTGGAGCGGCAGGCCGTCAGTGTTGTCCTTGAGATAGCCGAGAGGCAAATTCACAAACAGAACGGAGCCTTTTTGATAGGGATGCTGACCGGCGACGACGCCCGCGAGCGAATGCAGCAGGACCTGGCCGGAGTAGTCGCCGGAGGTGACGAAGCTGGGGTACGGCAGGCTGCCGTATTGGTATCGGCGGATCTGGGTTTCCACGGGAACTGAGGCGCCAGATTTGGCGGGCTTCGGCTGAACAAATGGAAAATACTTCCCGGGCGGGACGCCGAGTTCGTCCATCACGGTGATGGCGCCGCTGACGTCGCCCGATTGAATCATGGAGGAGCCGAGAGTCTTCGAGAGGGCGTAATCAACGCCGGCGAGATCGGAGAGCCGGGAGCGATCGCCGGGATAGAATCCCTCGAGAGATTCAGCCGCAGCGTCATAAACGAGCATCAGGTGTCCGCCGGAGGCCACGTAGTCGTGAATGGCACCGACGAACAGATCGCTGGCTTTACCGTGAATCGAATCGGGCAAGATCACGCCCGCGCATGGCGGCCTGGGAAAAACGGAGCGAATGAAGCTGGAGTCGTGCATGGGGACGACGTGAAGGCCCTCTTCACTGCCGGCGTCGAGCCATACGGTGACGCCGGAATTAGAAAAGCTTGTTCCGTCGGGGACGAGAAGAATAATGCGATCCGCATCGGGGCTGAACCGGTCGTAGGAATACCACTCGAAAGCGGCCGCCAGAACGAGCAGGCCGATGGCGATGGAAACGAGAATGCGCCGGCGTTTCGTCATGCCTTGGGAACCACTCGCCCTTCGTTTCGAGCCCACAGCGTGCCGAATACGAGAACGCCTTCTTCCAGTTCGATGGTGGGAGCGGCCACGGTTGTGGGATTAACGGCAGAACCGCAGTGCGTGCCGGACTCGATCACGATTCCACGTTCGGCCAGGACCGGGCCGCCGATCCGGCAGTCGGAACCGACGTGCATGGTGGTGCCGCCGATGAGGCTGCCTTCTACGGACGCACCGGAATCCATCGTCAGGTGGCCGTTGCTTTTCACGCTGCCGAGGATGCGCGCGCCGGAGCTGATATGAAGTTTTCCCCGCGTGACGACGCTGCCGTGGACGACCTCGCCCGCGCGAATTTCCAGGTCTCCGTCGTGAAGAGTGCGGCCCGCCGGGGGCAGCGAAGGTGCAGCGTCCGCAGCGACATTCGAGAGCCGAGAAAGGTATTGGCTGACCGTGGGGTCCGAGAATCCCGAGGCGATCACAGGCGCATTCACGCGTTGAAAGACGCAGCCGGACTGCAATTGGATTTCTTGATCGGCGGAGATGCGTCCGTAGAGGTCGCAATCGTGCTCGGCCCGAAACCTTCGCACGGCGTGGGCCCAGCGGATGACCTTGCTGGCGCGCTGGAGATGAATGTTTTTTCCCCCCAGAATCGCGCGGAAGGTGTTGCGCTCACCTCCGGTCAAATCTCCCGCGGCGTAGATTTCCTTGGCGAAGGTCAGATCATCGGGGAGCGCAAGATCGGCGCCGGCAACGACGACGGATCGCCAGGTGGAATCTCTTTTGGTGGCCGGGACGAAGAACGATTCGTCCGGGTGTCCTAGCAGGACGTATTCGTCGCCGTCGGGCAATACGCCTGTGGCCGAGGTGCCCGCTGCAACGCACTCCTGCAGCTGAGTCTGCAATTCGACGGCGATCCGGCGGAAGCCGTAGGCAAAATGCCGTATGTCACCGCCATATTGCTGGATGACGTCGAGTGGCTGAGCGTCGCGCTTGAGGCGCAGCTCGATAATGGCGGGCAGCAAGGGAATCGTCACCAGGAAGCCAGCCAGCACGACGAGAAGCAAAGTGGCGAGTGCCGGGCTCATGGCGTCGTCCGGAAACGCTCGGTTTTGTCCCAGTGGAATTTCGCTCCGGTGATCGGAGCCAGCACC
>Ga0209517_10003302_pt1 | contig 21998 bp, 12 predicted proteins | sample PeaSoiMetSII2010_FD_187695 | JGI IMG/M metagenome (GOLD analysis project Ga0209517, IMG submission 187695) | Peat soil microbial communities from Weissenstadt, Germany - SII-2010 (SPAdes) (version 2) | ecosystem: Environmental > Terrestrial > Soil > Wetlands > Peat | place: Germany...
CTATGACTTCAGATACTCTCGGACACCCTGGTAATTATCATCCATCAGAAACACCACTTTTTAGGCTTGAGACCGGTTAGGACCATAATTCGAGTATGACTTCAGGTACTTTCAAGATACTCATTAATCATTTAACTCTGAAATCTTGCATTTCACGGTCGCTGTTCGCCCTCCCCTGCCCCCTGATCTTTTCTTTTTGCTCGTTCCTTCTTTGTCTTATTTCCCGCTCATTTTCCGCCAGTCCTCAAAGTTTGCCATCTCAGTCCTCAATCCTGAATTCCGTCCTAAGCGGCCCGGGGGCAACCCATTCCTAATTCCTAATTGGTAATTTCTAATTGCTCTTTTGCCGTTTCTCGTTGCCGCTTCTGGTTGCCGTTTCTGGTTGCCGTTTCTCGTTGCCGTTTGGCAAGCCCAAGTGATCCCTAAGTATAATATTGTCTGATTGTGGCGGCTTGCGGATTTCCACTCAGTCCTCAGTCCTCAGTCCTCAGTCCTGAGATTTTAAGAATATCTCGTAAGAGGAATCGAACCAGGCCAAGAAGGTAAAATGATCAAAGACGGCCACTATTCACTGTTCACAGTTCACCACGAAGCGAGGTTTTCACTGTTCATTGTCCACGCGTCGCGCGTGGTTCACGCTTCACGCTTCACCACTCCCCGCTCCCTGCTCCATGCTCCATGCTCCATGCTCAACGGGAAGCTGTTCTCCGACCCGCGACCTTGTTTTGTTGCTCCACTTTTGCCTTTTAACTTTTTTTACTTTTGCCTTCATTGCTCACTGTTATAGACCGTATAAAATCGAAAATGATCAATTAAATCACCGTGATGCGAAATCAGACATCAAAATTGCTCTGTATTTTCAGCGACTACAGCGGGATTATGAAGAAATTAGCTCTTCTTTTTCGCTGATCGTCCTCAATTGTTTCCAATAACTTACAGGAGGTTTTGAACCATGACATCGGAATAACCACCGGATTGTGTTAGTTGTCAATCGCGTAAAAACAGATCTATCTTCCGGTTTATGCCCGAAAGTGTTATATTTTAAATTTTCGCTCCATATGGGCGAAAGAATGATCGACTTTTTGAAGACTAAGAACCCAGACGGGTTTGGATTTGACTGAAAACTAAAAACTCTAAACTAATAACTCAAATAACTCAAAAGGCGGCTCGATGGACTACAAAGAAACTCTCAATCTTCCCAAAACCGACTTTCCCATGAAGGCCAACCTTTCGGTTCGTGAGCCGGAACTGCTTAAAAAATGGGATGAAATGGGTCTGTACACGCTGCTGCGCGAAAAAGGCAAAGGCCGCCCGCGCTATATTCTGCACGATGGACCGCCTTATGCCAACGGACATATTCACCTCGGGACGGCCCTTAACAAAATCCTCAAGGACGTGATCATAAAATCCCGCCAGATGAGCGGAATGGACGCCGTTTACATTCCGGGCTGGGACTGCCACGGACTTCCGATAGAGCACCAGGTGGACAGGGAACTGGGGAAGAAAAAGGAGACGATGCAGGTCGCCGAAATCCGCGGGCATTGCCGCCGCTACGCCGAGAGTTTCGTCGATATACAGCGAAACGAATTCAAAAGACTCGGGGTTATCGGCCAATGGGACAACCCCTACCTGACCATGGCATACGGTTATGAGGCCACTATTGCGCGCGAACTGGGCCGGTTTTTCCAAAACGGCAGTGTAATCCGCAGCAAGAAGCCGATCTACTGGTGCGCAAGCTGTATGACCGCCCTGGCTGAAGCCGAAGTTGAGTACGCCGACCACAAGTCACCATCCATATACGTTAAATTCCAGCTCACTTCCGAGAGCCGGGCAAAATTTCCCGAGTTGTCAGCAAAGCCTGCTTATGTCCTGATCTGGACCACCACCCCCTGGACCCTCCCGGCGAACCTTGCCATTGCGCTCCATCCCGATTTCGAATACGTGGCGGCCGAAGTCGAGGGCGAAGTCTGGATTTTGGCCCGAGGGCTTCTGGAAAACGTAATGGGAGTGCTGGGCGTAAAAGACTACAAAGTTATCCGCGATTTCCGGGCAGGGGAGTTGAGCGGTCTTAAAGCACGCCACCCTTTCCTCGAACGCGATTCGGTCATTGTGCTCGGGGCCCATGTGACTCTCGAAGCAGGAACGGGCGCAGTTCACACCGCCCCCGGCCACGGCCGCGAAGACTACGACATGGCGCTCGAATATGGTCTGGATGTCTATTCTCCCGTCGACGATACGGGGCGCTTCACCAAGGACGTGCCGTTCTTTGCCGGACAGTTCGTATTCGACGCCAACAAGCCCGTAATCGCCAAGCTCAAGGAAAACGGCAGTCTGCTGCTCGAAGCTGACATTGTTCACAGCTATCCCCACTGCTGGCGCTGTAAAAACCCGGTCATTTTCCGCGCTACTCCCCAGTGGTTCATCTCGATGGAGAAAACCGACCTGCGCCGCAAAGCTCTCGAATGGATCGACCGGGTGCAATGGATACCCAGCTGGGGGCGGGAGCGCATCCATAACATGGTCGCAAACAGGCCTGACTGGTGCATTTCCAGGCAGCGCTCGTGGGGCGTGCCGATCTGCGTGTTTCGATGCACGCAATGCGGGACATATATCACCTCCGAAGAACTCTTCGACCATATCGTGGCCCTGTTCGAAAAAGAAGGGGCCGACGCCTGGTTTTCACATCCGGTCGAAGACCTTCTGCCCGAAGGTGTTTGCTGCCCCGGTTGCGGCAGCCGCGAGGTCGAAAGGGAGACAGACATCCTCGACGTCTGGTTCGATTCAGGCACCTCTTTTGCCGCCGTACTGGAAAAGCGGCCCGAACTGACAATGCCTGCAGACCTGTACCTCGAGGGCAGCGATCAGCATCGCGGATGGTTTCATTCCTCACTGCTCGCTTCGGTTGGGACCAGGGACATCGCCCCTTACAAGACGGTTCTCACTCACGGCTTCGTGGTTGACGGCCAGGGCCACAAGATGTCCAAATCGCTCGGAAACGTTATAGCTCCGGAAGAAATCATTAAACAGTACGGGGCCGAGATACTGCGCCTGTGGGTTTCAGCGGAAGATTATCGGGACGACATCCGCATCTCGCCCGATATCCTGAAGAGGCTGAGCGAAGCATACCGAAGGATCCGAAACACTTGCAGGTTCCTGCTTGGAAACCTGTACGACTTTGACCCGGCGGCCGACCTGGTCCCGCCCGGGCAAATGGACGAACTCGACAGGTTCGCTCTCCACCAACTCCAGGACCTGATTGAGAAAGTTCGCCAGGGATACGAACGATTCGAATTCCACCGTATCTATCAAGCTCTGCACAACTACTGCGTGGTGGACCTGAGCTCGTTTTATCTCGATATTCTAAAAGACCGCCTTTACACCGCTTCGGCCTCGGGCGAGGACAGGCGCTCAGCCCAGACAGTAATTCATACCATACTGGGAACCATTGTCCGGTTAATGGCCCCTATCCTCTCATTTTCGGCAGAGGAAATATGGCTCCGGATGCCGCACAGCACCGAACCCTCGGTGCACATGGCCTCTTTTCCGGAAATCGATTCGAGCCTTAGAGATGAAGAGCTGAGCGCCCGGTGGGAAAAGATCCTCTCGGTGAGAAACGAGGTGCAACGCGTCCTCGAAGTGGCCCGCAGGGACAAGGTGATCGGACACCCCCTCGATGCCAGGGTTCGCATTGCCCTTCCACCTGAGCTGGATAATGAATTTGCGGGCGCCGCCGAGCTTTTCAGGACTGTTTTTATAGTATCTCAAGTTTCAATTGAGCCGGAATCGGCCCTGAGTGATCCGGTGCAGGGAGTTGAGGTACCCGGGTTGAAAATTCAGGTTGAAACAGCTTCCGGCGAAAAGTGCGAGAGGTGCTGGGTAAGGTCTGATAAGGTGGGCCAGTTCCCCGATCAGCCCAAGATTTGCGACCGCTGCTATTCGGTGGTGGGAAAACACTGAGGGAATGGCCGACATGATGTTTCAATACGCAGGTTTGATCGGCTGCGACCAAATATCCGCCGGCTTCATCATGCAAGTCGCGGCATTGATATTGGGCGGCTTTATCCTGATATGCGGGGCTTTGCAGTGAAAGGTGTTCCGGGGGCTATCGTGGCATTCGGCCTGGGGGTGCTGGGCTTCATGTACTGGAACCGAATGTTGCCGTTCTAAGAGGCAGTGTAAAGGTGAGGCAAAAGGTTACTCCTATAACGCACGTTGCATAACGGGGTGAACAGCTTACCCTATGCCTATCCCCCAAGAGCAAAAGGGCCTAAGCCTTTCGATCTAAGCCTCTGATTTTTCCGGTTCACCAAAACAGTGGGGCGCTCCCCTCCTTAACCGAAGTTCAATCTGCAAACCTGGAATTGCTTTCTTTGTAACCAACCATTGTGTCTGAAAAGCCAGATTCGGAAAACCGCACATATAGAGTCATCGAGTACATTGATCTACACAGCTTTCCCGATAATTTCACTCCAATTCCGCTTTGCGACGATCATGGAATAAATAGCAAGTGACGTTTTTGGGCAAGAAGTGTGACGATAATTGTCACTTTGTGCCTCTCCAACACAAGCTCACTCGTTAAAACTGCCCGATTTCGCAGTGGCATATTTCGTGCTGCACAGCAGCTAACTCCACCAATAATCCGGACCTGCTCAAGCAAAGGGGATGTGCCATTATCAAGCTAAGACTGATGTTGATCTGTCTGCTCGCCGGACTTTCCTGGGTTGTTCCGGTTTCGAGCTACTCTCAGGAGTATAAAATCGGGGTCCTGGCAAATCGTGGGGCAATGCAGGCATTCAAGGAATGGCAATCTACCGCTGATTACCTCAGCAACAAAACAGGCAAGAAGTTTTCCGTTATTCCCCTTGAATACGATCAGTTGCTCCATCAAATGGGCGCGCCTAACCGTGAGCGGAATTGCGTAATCAGTATAATTGTCAAGGCTTACTGACAAAAGAGAAATCACAACATGTTCTTTCTACGGAACGACAATTTCCTACCTGGTATCGACAAGATACTTAGCGCGTTCTCCGGATTGATTGCGGACGGGACACTGCTCCGGCACTGCGTTGCCAGTCTATATCGAGTTACGGTGGGATTTTATCTGGCGGTTCTGATAGCTATTCCCCTGGGAATATTCCTCGGACGCAGTCGATCCGTTAACCGGATCAGCAACCCGCTCATCCAGTTCCTGAGACCAATATCGCCCCTGGCTTGGGCGCCGTTTGCCATACTCTGGTTCGGGATTGGGGATCTGCCTGCGATTTTCATCATCTTTATCGCCTGTTTCTTCCCCCTCCTTCTTGCGGCCACAAATGCAGCCGCAAGCATCCACCCCATGTACTTTCAGGTAGCGGCAAACCTCCAGCTTACCCGCTGGAGTTCATTCTGGAACCTGATACTTCCGGCAGTTATCCCCAACATCATCCTTGTGCTCAGAGTCACCCTTGGTATGGCATGGGTGGTGGTGGTTGCGGCTGAGATGATTGCAGTAAAGAGCGGTCTGGGGTTTCTCATTATGGATAGCCGAAATGCCATGCGGATTGACCGCATCGTAGTGGCCATGGTGACTATCGGGACTGTGGGTGTAGTCCTGGACTTCTTTATGGCAAGACTTGAGTGGCTTGATTGGGTGAGGTGCAAAATTGAGCAGAAGTAAGATTTGCCTCAATGGAGTCACGCTGGAGTACGCAAACGGCCACAATCGCGCACGGCGCTTCTGGGGTCTAAGGCAGCGCCGTTCGAATGGCGGTTCCAACACTGTACTCGACAATATCAACCTGGAAATCCAACGGGGTGAGTTCGTATCGATCCTCGGACATTCAGGGTGCGGGAAATCAAGTCTGCTTAAAATAATCGCCGGATTCGTAAAACCCACTCAGGGAGATGTCTGGATAGATGACAGGCCCGTCGAAGGACCTCGGGGGGACCACGTTTTTGTATTTCAGGAGGGCGCGCTTTTTCCTTGGCTCACCATCTTGAAAAATGTGACCCTTGCCTTAGGCCACCTGGAAGATCACGAAGAAAGGCTCGCAAAAGCCAGGCACTACCTTGAACTCGTGTCGCTGGAGCGTTTCGAGGGCTACTACCCCCACATGCTCTCGGGAGGCATGCGCCAGAGAGCCGAAATCGCGCGGGCACTTGCCGCCCAACCCGATGTTCTCCTGGTTGACGAGCCCTTTTCCGGCCTGGACTATCTGACACGCCTTCAAATGAGGGAGGAAATACTCTATCTCCACATGATGCTTAAGGAAACCACGATTCTTTTCGTCACTCACGATATCGATGAAGCGCTGCAGTTGAGCAGTCGGGTCGTCATCATGAGCGAGCCGCCCGCAAGGATAAAATGCTGTCACACCATAGATATTCCTCACCCGCGGCTCCTTGCGAGTCCCGCCCTGGCAGAACTGCGGTCACAAATATATCACCACCTGGGAGTCCATGCGGCGCTATGAGGAAACTATCGCTACATTCAGCCGGTCTTCGAATCAGTGTCATAGCGTTTTTATGGTTGCTGCTGATCACCGGGTCGCACATGGTTCTAAATAAGCAATGCCGCTTCAGGAACCGCGTAATAATGGGCTATATGCCCGTTGTCTCCAATCTTGCCGCACCGCTGGTCGATTGCGCGACCAAGGGGGACGACCTTTATTTTGAAGCATTGAAATTCTCTTCGTTTTCCGAAATGGGGGAAGCCTTCCGTTCAGGCCATATTCAGGCGGCCTTCATCATTGCACCTTTAGCCCTGATGCTCTTCGATCAGGGCGTACCGCTAAAGATTGTCTACATCGGCAACCGCAACGAAAGCACGATGGTGGTGCGAGCTTCAGCAAGATACGATTCCGCATCCGACCTTATTGGAAAGACGATAGCTGTTCCCCTCAGATATTCCGGTCACTACCTGGCTTTGAAACGCTATCTTCGAGAACATGGATTGAGGCAATCCGATGTCAACATCATCGAGGTCCCTCCCCCCGAAATGCCTGTGGCTTTGGCTGCATCGCAGATAGACGGTTATTTTGTCGGGGAACCGTTCGCAAGCAAAGCCCTGGAGACCGGAATCGGGAAACGTTTCCTGGATGTTGAATCGATCTGGCCCAAGTTCATTTGCAACGTCTTGATTGTCAGGCAGGAACTTATCCAGGCACATCCGGAGTGGGTGCAGAAGATGGTCGAGACAGCGATAATGTCCGGTCTTTGGGCTCAGGACCACATTGATGAGGCGATAGGGATTCTTTCCGGCTATTGGGGGCAGGAACCCCAGCTCCTTCAATACGCGTTTTCAAATCCGCCAAACAGGTTCCGCTTCGACCTGTATACTCCCAAAGCCGAGGAACTGGATGAAATTCTCCATGGAATGCGCCGGGAGGGGTTCGTGAAAGACAATCTGGACGCTCAGGCGCTTGTAGAAGACCGGTTTGCCAGAGCAGGAGGTGAGTACAACAAACCGTCCCAAAGCCTTTTTTCGAGACTGGAGCGCGCAACTGGGTTCCAGATACAGGCGACAAAACAATGAATGTGCTAATCCTCAGCGAACCGGGCAATAAACCGGCAGTCGAAGAACTTACCGCCGCAATGGGCGATCTTAACATCATCCACGGAGACGATGTGCTTGGCGTTCCCAAGGACCCGGCACGAGTGGATGTCATCATTGGGTGCGGCGATTGTTCTCCGGGTTCCGCCCTCAATGATTTTATGCTCGGCTGGCGGACTCACCCTCACACCTGTTTGATTCCCTGCTGGTTTCAGGTAGAAAAAAAGGTATTCGAACAAAACGGCATCTGGCCGAGGCTGGCAATAGATCGCTTCGACCCCGATTTCCATACCGAAGCCCTTTCCGAGTGGTTGCCGGCAGTTTCCGAGTGGCAGCAAAATCGAATGCATTTCAACAACAACGGCAGCCTCGAAGCCCGAAGCGCTCTCGAACTCGCCACCTCCTTGTATTTGCGCAGGGCGAGCGGGGTACTCTCGGTTATTGACAATGGAGGCGCAGAGGGCATTTTCCATTTTAGTGATGGAAATCTGATCTCGGCAGTCATGGAACATCTACGGGACATCGAAGCCTTTTATGAGTTCCTGTGCATGTCTTGCGGCTGGTACACGTGGGAAAGCAAGACGAATCTGCCCAACCAGTCAGAGCCCCAATCCATTTCCCGTCTCATCGCCGCAGGCCTTCAAAGTATTCAGGACGCCAATCTCCTGTTCTACTTCATTACGGATTTTGACTGCACGATAACGACAACCGAATCCCAATCGTCTCTGGACGATTCCGCGACCGCCTCCTTCCAGGAACAGAAACAGCTCTATGCACTCATCGAGGGGAATGTGCCGGTCTCCCAGATAATACAGTCATCCCCCCTCTCCCGTCCAAGCACGATGGCCATTCTTGCGAAGTGGTTTTCTCTGGAGGACATCACGATTCGCAAGACGCCTGCTGAATCTCGATGCCGAGTGCTCGTGGTCGACGATTCGCCTCTTATGTGCCGGGCGCTCCAGACTATTTTCACTGAAGATCCCCGAATAGAGCTTGCCGGAATCGCCCACGACGGATTGGAAGCACTCCGGTTGATTGGCGAATATAAGCCCGACGTCGTCACCCTTGACCTCCAGATGCCAAAAATGGACGGGCTCACAGCACTGAAGCACATCATGATCCGCAATCCCAAACCGGTGGTGGTGGTGAGCGCTTTCACCCGAGAGACTTCGCCCCAGACTTACGAAGCTTTCCGGTACGGAGCGGTCGACGTGCTGGCCAAGCCTTCAGGAAAAGACGCGGCTGTCCTTGAGCGGGAAGCACGAGAACTACGCGATCGAGTGGCGCAGGCTGCGCGCGTCCGAATCGAGGCCGCCCAGTACATTCGCCGCAGGCCCAACGCCGTGGGAGCGCCCGCGCGGTCGAACGGGAACGGCTGTGGAGGCGTGGGAGCAGACTCCCTTATTGTCGTGTGCGGCGACGGAGGGTTTTCACTGCTGCTCAAAGTCTTTTTTGCTCTCTCAGGGTTGCACGAACCGCCTTCCGTTGTCTGTTCCACCGCTTTGTCCGCTCGTGCGATCCAGGCGCTCGTCCCCTGTCTTGCCGCGGATTGCGGGCTGGCCATCACACCGTTTTGTCCTCCAGGAGGTGTTCTTGCCCCCCGCACTTCGGTGGTCGGCTCGCGGGAGCACCCGTTTCGTCCCGTGGAGGCAAATGGCGCAATCACCCTCGAAATGGTCAAGACCAACGGCTCCGTTCGTCCTTTCGACGCCCTGCTTTCGGGGGCCGCCGAGATCCTCGGAAAGAGCGCGGTCGCTCTGTTGATCTCCGGCGAAGGAGAAGACGGGATCGATGGAATGCGGCGCATACGGGAAGTGGGAGGAAGAGCTTTCGTTCTTTCTCCCGAGATGTGCCCAAAACAGGACCTGCCGCGAAAAATCTTGATGGAGGGCTGCGCGGTGGAACTCAAAACGGTGTCCGCCATTGTTGCCGAGCTTGCCGCCTGCCCACAGGAGTCGTGCGGCGCTACAGCCGCGAACGCAGCATGCGAAAGTCTCGCTGTTAGGGCAACGTAACGGACGCCCTGCGGGCGACGTGCATCCCTGCTCGTACGCGCTGCGGGTTCTCTTTGTGTTTACTGGATGGGACCCCAGTCCCGGCAAGAACCCGGAAGGCTGGTTTCCAATTTCCGCTGAAATAGCATGCATGAAATGGAGGTAATGAATATGAGACCGTCTTCTCCCCTTTCGCTGGGACAGCGGGCGCTGGAGGAAGCCACCCCACTGAGGCAGCTCGTCGGCTTCCGCATCGGAGACGAAGAGTTTGGGGTCGACATCCTCATGGTGCAGGAGATCATCCGGCTTCCCGCCATCACCCCGATCCCCAATGCACCCCGCTTCATCCTGGGCATGATCAATCTGCGCGGGCGAGTCATTCCCATCATCGATCTGCGCCAGCGGCTGCTGATCAACGGGAAGAATCCCGGCGAAACAGACCGGACGAAGCGCATTCTGATCCTCGAGTTGGACTCTCATCAAACCGGGTTTATCGTGGATTCGGTTTCCGAGGTGATGAAGGTGCCGGCGGCCGAGATCGAGCCGACTCCGCACCTGTTAGCCCTGAGTATAGACGCCCGGTACATCGAAGGCGTTATCAAGCTTGCGAACCGGCTCCTTATCCTGCTGGACTTCACGCAGATTTTGAGGCCACAGGAGCAGAAGGAACTGAACGAAATGGGAGATATAGGCGCCGAATTTGCCGACAAAGAGCCCGGGCCGATACCGCACTCGATGTCTCTATAAAGGGACGAGACCAGGAAGGAGAATAGGATTATGTTAGGGAAAGGACTTATCAAAGGGTCATTGCGGAACAAGGTGCTGTTGGTGCTGATGCTGATCACCCTGGCGCCGGTTACCATATTTCTAGCCCTTAGCTATTACAACGTCTCCACTCAGTTGCACGAAGACATCCAGAAGCGTCTGGAGGACAACTCGCGGCGTATTGCGCTGGCAGTCCAGATGATGATGAACGATCGGGTTGTTGACGTCACAGCGTTGTCGGACACGGAAGTCATTCGGACCGCCTTCGGGACCGGCGGCGGCCAAGGCGCAACCGCGTTCCTGGAAGAGTACATCAAGGCCACCAAAGGCTTCGATCTGATGGCTGTCGTCGACCGGAACGGTAACTGTATCTCCTCCAACCTGCGGCAGGCGGTCGGAACGAGCTTCGCGGACCAGGGCTGGTTCACGGAGGCAATGGCCGGGAAGGCTCAGATCGGAGAGTTTGCAAACCATGCGGTACTCAAAACCCTCGTGCCTTCCACCGATGGGTGGAGCCTCGCGGTGGCAATGCCGGTTGCGGTCGGCAAGGAGGTGCACGGTGTCCTGGTCGGGTACGTTCGATGGGATGAGGTCAACACCGTCATTCAGGCTTTCCCGGTGGAGAAGTCCGGCTACACCTACATCGTCGACAGGAAAGACATGTCCATCATTGCCCACAAGGACAAAGGGCTCTTCGGCATGAAGGTGACCGATCCCAAAATCAACCTCCCGGTGATCAGCGAGGCGTTCGGTGCAAACACTCACGGCCTGCTCATCTACACGTTTCTCAACCCGGTCACCAAGGTTAACGCCCGCCGCGCCGTAGGCTACATCCGGAGTGAGGGTTTCAGAAGTTTTTCAAAAAACTGGACGGTTGCCACGGGCGCCGACTACGACCAGGTGTTCGCACCCCTGGCCATGCAGCGGAATAGGGCCATCGGCGTTTCGGCCATCATCTTGTGCCTGCTCGTCTTTGGAGCGGTCTATCTCAGCCGAACGATCTCGCGGCCTATCATGGAAGTCTCCGGCGCCATGCTGGGCATTGCCGACGACCTCGACTTTACCCGCCAGGTAAATGTACGCGGAAGCGACGAAACCGCCCGGATGGCCGAGGCGTTCAACCGGCTTATCGAGAAGCTTCGAGACACCTTCGGTACTCTGGTCGACGGCAACCGGCAGGTGTCGATGGCCGTCGAGCGCGTGAAGCTCATCTCGGCCAAGATCGTCAGCAACGCCGCCGAGCAGACCAAGCGCGCGCAGGACGTACTCAAGCGAATAGAGATCATGGGCCAGACGGCCGGCGAGGTGCAGCAGAACGCCAGTGAGAGCCAGCAATCCTACGACGGCACGGCGCAGTCCATCTCCGAGCTCAGCGTCAACATCAAAAACATCGCTCAGGGGGCACAATCGCAGGCTGCGATGGTCGAGGAAGCCAGGGACATCATCGCGCTGATGGGTGAGACCGCCCAGCAAGTCTCCTCGCGCGCCGTCCAGCAACGCGAAGCGGTGGCCGAAACAGCCCGCGCGACCGAGCAGATGTCCGCCTCGATTACCGGCGTCACCCAGAAGGCCGTTCAAGCCGGGACGCAGTCCAAAACCTCCTACCAGGCGGCCGTCGCTGGTAAGGAGGCGGTCGAGCAGGTGGCACACGGCATGCAAAGCATTGCGGAAAGCTCCGAGCAGATCACAGAAATCATTGAGGTGATCTCTGATATCGCTGACCAGACGAACCTGCTCGCCCTAAACGCCGCAATCGAGGCCGCCCGCGCCGGCGAGCACGGCCGCGGATTCGCGGTTGTTGCCGAGGAAGTGCGGAAGCTGGCGGAACGGACCGCGGAATCGACCAAAGAGATTTCGGGCCTGATCAAGAGATCCGGGGAGCGCGTCCGGGAAGGAGCGCAACTGGCAAGCGCGAGCCAGAAGGCCCTCGGAAACATTGTTGACGCTGTCACGCAAACCGCCGGGCTGATTAATGAAATCGACGCGGCCACCTCCGAACAGAACAAGTCCATTCAGCAGATCTCGGCGGCCATGGAAAGCCTCCAGGGACTGGCCAACGATATCTCCGGCATGACCGCAGAACAGTCCCAACGGCGCGAGCGCGCGGGCGGCATCATGACCGAAGTGCACGAACTCACCCATGGCATCTCCACCTCGACCACTGAGCAGGTGAATAGCGCAAACCAGGTTATGCAGGATTCGGTAAATGCCAACAAGCGCGCGGTCAACATCACCAAAATGACCACGCAGCAGAAAGAGCGCAGCCTCGCGCTCCAGCAGATCGTAAACGATATGAGCACCGTGGCCGCCTCAAACGTCTCGGGGGCGAAGATCTCGCAGCAGTCCTCGGAAAATCTCGCTGTGATGATGAACAACTTCAGTAACCTCATCTCCCAGTTCAAGATCGGGGAGACCACCGGGAACGGAAACGGACATCCTGAGGCGAAAGAAGGAGCCAACGGCCAATCCCAGCGTGCTGTGGAGGCCCACGCGGCCGGCAGCGGCCAGGGGAACGGGGAGGCCCAGGCTTCTCCTCCTTCGCCGGCAGCGGAGCAACCTGCGCCGGTTCGCGGAGGCATAGAGAATATCAACCACCCGTCTGATGATCAGGTCAGCCCGAAAGACTAAACTTGGAGAGCCATTCGCATGTCCAAACGTGTTCTTGTAGTGGATGATTCTAATCTTATGAGGCATTGCATCGTCTCGTGTCTTGCCGAAGCGGGTCACAGCGTTGTGGGCAAAGCCCGCGACGGCGGCGAAGCGGTTGCCCTGTATCGGGAGCTGTTGCCGGACGTCGTCACGATGGACGTAACGATGCGCGGAAAAGACGGTATTGCGGCGGCCCGCGAGATTCTGGACTTTGACCCGGGGGCGTCCATCGTCTTCTATACGCTCATCGAAGGGCCCGGCATAGCAAAGCAGTTAAAGGAGATCCCCATGCTGAACGTGATCCGCAAAGGGGACGAACAGGAGCTGCTCCGGGCGCTCGAAGCTAAGGCATAAACAGGAATGACATAATGCAGGCTGCATTCAATGCGGCGAGAATGTGGACAACCCCGTGGAGCAGTCCAGGGCTTCGCAGGACTGCCTCGCAAACAGTGGCAACGACTTGAATGCAGCTTGGTATTGGGAGGTTAATGATTCGATGGTACCCCAGGATTTCCTGCAAGACTATGTAGAGGAAGTGCGCGAGCACCTTCAGGACCTGGAACGCTCGCTTCTCACCCTGGAGCAGGAGGGGGCTCACAAGGGAGAGATCCAGCAGATTTTCCGGGTAGCGCACAGCATCAAGGGAGCTTCCGCATATATGGGGTTTGAGCGCCTGGCAGGCCTAACCCACGAGTTGGAAAGCCTTATCAGCCAGATCCAGGCAGAGGCGCGCCCGGTAACGTCCAAAGGCGTCAGCGCCTTGCTCTCCTGCGTGGACTTCATCTCGAGCGCAGTCGGGATCATCGCGGAAACACGGGAAGAGCCCGACCTTCCCGATTCACTGCTGGAAGAGCTTCGGGCCTTTCTCGCCGGAAACGGTGCCGGGGAATCAGTCCCCGGGGCGGTGCCGGAGGCGGGCCGGGAGCATCCGGGCCCACTTTTCGAGATCCACATCGACCAGGTCGATGTGGGCCCGCTGCTTGAAGCCGGTGCTCAGAGCTTATTTGAGCCGACCGATTCCAGTGAGCCTCCCGTAGAATTTCACCGGACCGAAGACCTGCAAGCCGAGGTCGAAGAAGAGGAAGATCCCGAGCTCTATTCCATCTTCCTGCAGTCCTTTGCGGAACATTTCACCGAAATCGGACGGTCTTTTTCAAGCTCTTCGGGCCAAAATCTTTCCGATACGGAAATCGTGACGGCGCGCGTGGCGCTGGAGCGGCTCATCGCCTCATCGCTCTACATGAATTACGAAACAGTAGCTACCGGGCTCAGGGAGCTCGAGAGTGCAACCTTGCCCCGAGGTGAACAGTGGGACCGCGAGATTCTCCTCGAACAGTATGAAGCGCTCGCCGAACGACTCCGAAAACTGCTGCCTGGACTTGAGCTTCCGCCCGCGGGCGCTGTACCGGAGGAAATAGGGAGCGCCGCAGAGGTCCCGGTTGAAGACGACGAGGAGCTCCTTGCCATTTATTCGGAATCCTTCCGGGAAACGTTTCTCGATCTCGCCTGCCGGTGCTTCGTCGCTCCGGACGCCCTTCCGGCGGAATCTGAGGTCCGCACCATACTGATGCTCGTCGAGCGCCTGGCGTCCTCCTCACGCTACATGGACTTCGGAGAGGTTGTGAATGCCCTGAACGAGTTTTCGCTGACAATCACCGAGGCGCTGGGAAACGACGGGGTGAGCGGAGAGCTTCTTGCGAGTGGGATCGCATCCTGCCGCGAGCGCCTTTGCCGGCTCCTGCCAGCGGCAGCACTGCCGGAAACCGCGGTTGACGATGAAGCTGCCTCTGTCGTATACGCCGCTCGACTCGAGGATGACGACGAGGAGCTTCTCACCATTTTCCTGGATTCTTTCCATGAGCTTTTTTCCGAGCTTGTCGGGTTGGCCAGGGGCGTGGGCGAATCCGCTCTTTCCGAGGACGACTTCGCCAGAACGGCAGTACTCCTGGAGCGCATGATCGCTTCTTCGCGCTACATGGATTACGAACCGGTAACAGCGGCGCTCCGGGATTTTGAGCAGTCGGTACGCACCATGTTCGAGTTGGGACTCGCCCGGGGAGACAGTCTCATCGACGTCATCCGCTCGACCAGGGAAAAGCTGTGGGAAATGCTCCCTTCCCCTCGGTTTCCGAACATAGAGCCTTTCGAAACGCCCGGAGAGATTCCCTCCGTGGACGTGTGTATGCCGGTCGATAGGTCCTTCGAGTTAACGGAGGAGGATATTTTCGAGGAAACACCGAAATCCGGCTATGCAACGGCGCAGGTGGAGACGGAATCCCCGATGGGGCCGCAGCCGGCGGGAGAGGATAGACTGGCGCCGCTCGCCCCGGCAACAGAGGAAGAGCCGCCCCGCGAGATTCCCTCCGTGGACGTGTGTATGCCGGTTGATAAGGCCTTCGAGTTAGCGGAGGAGAATATTTTCCGGGAAACACCGAAGCCCGGCTATGCAACGGCGCAAGCGGAGACGGAATCTCCGATGGGCCCGCAGCCGGCGAGAGAGGATAAACTGGCGCCGCTCGCCCCGGCAACAGAGGAAGAGCCACCCGGCGAGACGCCCTGCCCGCAACCGCGCGACGGAAAGCAGGCCAGAAGACCGCGCAATGCAGTCAGGGGCGAGGAAACCTCCAGCTCGGCTTCTCTTCGGGTTGACGCGCTCAAGGTTGACCAACTGCTGAATCAGGTGGGCGAACTGGTCGTCACCCGGTCCGAATTCATCCAGACGGCGGCGATTTTTAGGGACCTTCTCCGGGAGCTTGCTTCGGCGGGAAGGCTTCCCAAAAGCGAGATCAAAAGGCTCCGCGCCCTCAGCTTCAGGCTGAACGAATCAACCCAATCGCTGGGGCGGGTTGCGAACGATCTCCAGGAATCCGTCATGCGCGTCAGGATGCTTCCGATCTCGCAGCTTTTCCAACGCTTCCCGCGGGTCGTCCGCGACCAGTCCCTCAAGCTGGGCAAGAAAGTGGACCTGGTGGTGGAAGGCGGAGAGACCGAAATCGACAAGCGGGTACTCGAACTGATGCAGGACCCGATTATTCAGCTCATCCGAAATGCGATCGCGCATGGGATCGAATCTCCGGAGGAGCGCTGGCGACTCGGAAAGCCGGAGACCGGAGCCATTCGCCTGGCGGCTTGGCACCAGGGGGATTATGTGGTGATCGAGATCGAGGACGACGGCTGCGGCGTGGACATCGGCACACTGAGGGAAATCCTGAAAGAAAGACGAGAGCTGAGCGAAGGTGAGCTTGCCAGGCTGACGGATTCGGAGCTGGTGTACGCCATCTTCCTGCCGGGCGTCTCCACCCGCAGTCGCGTGGACGGGACGGCGGGCCGGGGCGTGGGGCTCGATGTCGTAAAGGAAAAGGTCGAACGCATGAACGGATCGGTCGAAGTCGATTCTTTGGCCGGGACAGGGACCCGCTTCACCGTCCGGATACCCTTGACCGTGGCGATCATCCGCGCACTGCTGGTGCGGAGCGAAAAACAGGTATTCACCATCCCGCTCAGCTCGGTTTCCGAGATTCTTAAGTATCGGTACCGCGAAACGCACACCATTGAAGGGTTCCAGGTGATCAATCTTCGCGGGAAGACCATTCCCCTCGTCCACCTCGGGCAACTGTTCGGAACTGGCGCCGACCAGCAGCAGGAATCCCAAAAGTTTACCGTCGTCGTCTCCACCAGCTTCCGGGAGGTGGGACTGGTGGTAGATGGGCTGATCGGCGAACGGGAAGTGGTGATCAAGCCCCTGGAGGACGACTACCACGCTTTCGACGGATTCTCCGGTGCGACGATTTTGGGTGATGGCGCCGTGTCGCTGATCCTGGATGTCTCCGCCCTTCTCAAACGAATGAAGGGCCCCCCGCGGAGTGTCGAAACTTCGCGACAGGCCTGCGTGCATTAACCGGCGCGTACGCCGGTGAGGGCCGCCTTCGGTGGAGAGGCGGCCGATCGAGAGCAGACTTCCACAGGGAAATGGTTGGAATGACCCCGAAGCAGGATGAGCATTATCAGCATAGTCCTCCGCCTACGCGGCCCAGCTCTCAAGGGTTTACGGGAACGCTCAACCTGGAGCTGCCCGATCTCCTCCAGATGCTCTGCCTATCCGGTTCTGACAAGACCATCAGCGTCGTTTCTTCTTGTGGCAAAGGCCTCATCTGGATGAAGGGCGGACAAATCTGCCACGCCCAGGCGGGGGAGATCGACGGAGAGCCCGCCTTTTTTGAGATCATCCGCTGGAAAGACGGCTGCTTCGAGATAGGGCCTTTTCAGTTTGCCGAAAGGGTTTCCATCTTCAAAGGATGGGAGCACCTTCTGATCGAAGGCATCCGCCAGGGCGACGAAGCGCGCATTGCCGAGTACCCGCCAGCGGGTAACGGCGAGCTCGCCGGTCTTAACGGTGGGGTGGGCGACGGGCAACCCGCCCAAATTTTTGACTTTTCCGACGAGCTCGCGCCGGAAGACCGGGGGCATAAGGCGCCTGCGCCCCTTTCCACGCCGGCCGCCGAAGCGCGCAAGGTACGGGTGCTGATCGTCGAGGACTCTTCCTTATTCTGGCGGCAACTAGGGCACATCCTCTCGCAAGACCCGGCGATCGAAGTGGCAGGAAGGGCGAAAAACGGGCGCGAGTGTCTCGATTTTCTCGAAGCCCATGGCCCTGTAGACCTTCTCACTCTCGATATCCAAATGCCCGACATGCAGGGGGATACGACCCTTAAGCATGTGATGATTCGCCATTCGATCCCCGCGCTCATCATCAGCTCGTTTGGAAAAGGTGCACCGGGCGACGTCTTCGAATTTCTGAAGCTGGGGGCGGTCGACTTCATCCCAAAGCCGAATGCAAGAGACGACATCGAAAGCTACGGCGGACGTCTGCGCGATCTGGTAAAACGTGCGGCGCGCGGCGACGTTACCCGCTACCGACGCTGGCGAAAACCTCGGCAGACGCACGGCAATATGCTCGGACCCCGCGGTGAAGGTGGCAGGATACTGGTGGTGATCGGAGCGGAAGGGGCGTGGATGGACTGGTTCAGGCTTCCTTTGCGCCAGATCGTCCCCAATAACCTGGTGGTCGGATTTCAGAGAATGGCGCCCAGTTTCCTCCCGGCCTTTTGCCATATGATCGAAGAGCAAACCGTCGTGAGGGTAAAGGAGCTTCCCGCGGCGGACGCCATCTCGTACGGCTCGTTACACCTCGGGACGGGGGAGGACATTCTGCCGGTCAGGTTCCTTCCCGGGATTGCCTCAATCGAAACGGGAAGCGGTCCCGGGAATCGCGCCTGGGAGGATGAGATAGGCGGTTGCCTCACAGAGCTTGCAAGACAGACGGGGTCTTTGCTCAATGTTTTCTGCCTTTCCGCTGCCCACGCGCTTCCCCACGAGACGGTGCACGAGCTTTTGCGAAACGGTGCGCGTGTGATAGTGCCGCCGCCCGAAACGGTAATCTGTGCGGACTTGGTCGAAAGCGTGCGTCAGGCGGCGGAATACCGGCCGGAGGCAATCACGTGGACCGCTCCGGAAAATCTAATGGAGGTGTGGTAAGGAATGATTGCTGCAAATGAAAACGGGAATGGGACAAAGGTCCGGACACTCATCGTGGACGACGCTCCCATCATGCGGAAAGCAATTAAAGAGATACTGAGCAAGGACGAGCATATCGACGTGCTGGGCGTGGCCGTCCATGGCCAGGACTGCCTCGAGAAAATCCCGTCGCTCAAACCCGACGTCGTGACGATGGATATCGACATGCCGGTGATGAACGGCATCACGGCTGTCAAAAATATTATGGTGCGCTATCAGATCCCGGTCCTGATCATCAGCTCCCTGGTCCAAGACGGCTGGTTCGCATTCGAAGCACTGAGGCTCGGGGTGATGGATTTCGTCCCCAAGCCCTCGAAAGTGAATGGGTCGAACTGGGTTAGCGAAGAGGAGTTGATCCGCATGCGGGTGCGCGCGGCTGCGAGGATGCAGGTGCACCGGATGCGCCGGGTCCGGAGACGCAAGCGGAAAGACGTCCTCCTTACCACCCAAAACAGCGCCCCTTCTGCGGTGGCGGTTCTCGGTGCCACGCTTGCCGGGCCGAACACCATCATGCGCATCGTTACGCATCTTCCACCCGATTTTGCCGGGTCGGTAATCGCCTTGCAGGAAATCCATCCCAGGATTCTCGGGCCGTTCTGTACCTATTTTAACGAGATCAGCCCGCTCGAAGTGGTCGCAGTAACCGGCCCGCAACAACTGTGCGCAGGCAAGGTATACGTGGGCACGACCCATTGCGGCCTGCGCATAACGACTCCTTCGCACGACGACGAACCGGTAATCGATGTCGGAAATTCAGCCGAGGCGGCCATCGATTCCCTCATGGAGAGCGTTGCGGAACATTTTGGGGAGAACGCCTGCGGTGTTTTGCTGAGCGGGCTGGGAACGGATGGCGCACGGGGAATGCGGACTATTCGGGAGCGGGGAGGCCAGACCATCGGGCAGGACCATAAGTGCTCCGTATATCCGAATATCGTCGAGCACGCGATGCGCGAAAATGTCCTGGATTTGCTGATGTCGCAGGAAGGGATCGCCGCATGGCTCGAATCGTGGGCTGTAGATAGGGTGAATGGCGGATGAGCGGTTGATTGATCAGGAGCGAGGCTTATCCTCGCCCGACTTTGTCCAGTCTGTTCGCCCCGGGTGTCCGGGTAAAACACCTGCCGTTTTAAGAGGCAGAGAAAAGGTGAGGCAAAAGGCCAAAGTAAAAAGGCAAACGTGCGGAGATTTTTACTTTTTACTTAGACAATATCATACGTGGGATTGAGGGATTGGAAAGACTGGTGAATTGAGAGTTTGTTTTTAATTCCTAAATTCCTAAATTCCTAAATTCCTAAATTCCTGCATTCCCGAATTCCTAAATTCCGCTGTTTGTTTTTAAACCTGTGGTATTTCCCGGGGCGCCCAGTGTACCCCGTTGGCAAGAAGGCCGACGGGCGCCCGCATGCCGATTACCAGAGATGAGGCAAGGGCTTCCGCCTCGCGTCGTGAAAGATGGGTTTTCAGGCTTTCCCACTATTATGTGCCAAGCTCACCTCAACTAGTGTCCATCCGGAAACTCCGGATGTGACACTTACAGTTTCCGATTCGGAAAGGAGGCATTGCGAGATTCCTCTAACTTAAAATGGTGCTAATTCCGATCTAATAACCACCATCAAGTGAGGAAGGATCGCTAATGAACATTTTAAGAAGAGATTTTTTGAAGTACTGCGTTGGTTCCGCGGCAGCCCTGGGGCTGGACTTATCGCCTCTGGGGACCATGAAGAAGGTGCTGGCCGCCGGAGGGTCGCCCCCTGCGCCAACGTACCCGATCTCCGGTACTATACTCACGACACTCGAGCAGACTGTCAGTCCCTATGTCCCGCCTTCCCCGTATCCGGGCACGATCCTTTTACCATATCAGGTCTCTGAGTACGCGGCAAACAACTACGGCGAGTGGAACAGGGATGGAGAAGGCTACCTTTTCGTTCGCCCCCCCATGGTGATCGGGGGCCTTAATGGTCCACCGGTCCCCGATCTATCGGTCAACGATCCATCGAATTGCGCGACGCTTTTGACTTTCTTCACCATGAGCGACATACATATCTGCGACAAAGAAGGCCCGGCTCAGTGTATCTACTTTGGGTACAAGTATCCAACGATCACCACGGGATCAACTGGTAGCCCGGCCAATGCTCCTTTAGGTAATTCTTCGGCGTATTCAGCGATTATGCTTTATACGACCCACGTCCTCGATGCCGCTGTCCAGACAATCAACGCCTTGCACAAACTGGCGCCGTTCGATTTCGGCATAGGCCTGGGCGATGCGGCTAACAACACTCAGTACAACGAACTCAGATGGTATATCGACGTCCTCGACGGCAAGATGATCCACCCCAGCTCCGGCGCTGTCCCCGGAGCCGGCGCCCCTGATTATCAGAAACCGTACCAGGCAGCCGGGCTCGATAAGTCGATCGCCTGGTATCAGGCCATCGGCAACCACGATCAGTTCTGGATGGGCTCTGCCCCGGTACACACTGCCTCCTATGACCTCCGGCCAATCTACATCGGCTCCAACGTCTTGAATTTCGGCCCGGCAACCACAATACCCCCTAATTTTATCCAGCTCCTGAGCAACCAGGGCTCCGGCGACTATATGGGTGTCGTTGACGGCACGACAGAGTACGGGGACATTATAGATGCCGGGCTGACCGCTAACCCGATTGTCGCCGATCCGAACCGCCGCTCGCTTACGATCAACCAGTGGATGGGAGAATTCTTTACCACAACGTCGCAACCGGCCGGTCACGGATTCACGCAGCAAATGATCAGCGAAGGATTTGCCTGCTATCACTTCTATCCGAGGTCGAATATCCCGATCAAGGTCATCGTTCTCGACGATACCGACAAAGTCAACGGCGGTGCAGCCGGCGCTCTCGACCAACAACGCTACAACTGGCTCGTAGCAGAGCTCGATGCGGGTCAGGCCGCGGGTGAGCTCATGGTCATCTGCGCGCATATCCCGCTCCGGCCCTACGTCGCGCCTATCATTCCGGCGCCCGCGACACCACCCGCCAGTAATCCGGCTTATCCGTTGTACCCACTTTGGGCCCCGACTTCCTATATTTCCGATACCAATTTGCTCGCCAAACTCCACACTTATAGTAACCTCATCCTGTGGATCGCTGGACATATCCACCGTAACGCCATTACTCCACAACCCTCACCCAATGGCAACCCTGAATACGGCTTCTGGGAAGTCGAGACCCCATCCTTAAGGGACTTCCCTCAGCAGTTCCGTAACTTTCAGATCGTTCGCAACAGCGACAACACTATTTCGATCTTTGTGCTCAGTGTCGATCCCGCGGACAATCCGGCCCTTCTCGGGGACGGGTCGCCGTCGCCCGCATGGACATCGCGTTCGTATGCCATCGCCACCCAGCAGATATTCCAAAATCAGGTGGAACAGGGACCCAATGTCGATCCGGTTTCGGGTGTCTATAATGCGGAACTCGTCAAGCAATTGAGTCCACAAATGCAGGCGAAGA
>Ga0209517_10003304_pt1 | contig 21992 bp, 19 predicted proteins | sample PeaSoiMetSII2010_FD_187695 | JGI IMG/M metagenome (GOLD analysis project Ga0209517, IMG submission 187695) | Peat soil microbial communities from Weissenstadt, Germany - SII-2010 (SPAdes) (version 2) | ecosystem: Environmental > Terrestrial > Soil > Wetlands > Peat | place: Germany...
TCTCGAGCGGATCCTTCAACTCCACTTCCTTCGCCACGGTGACGCCGTCCTTGGTGATGGTGGGTCCGCCGAATTTCTTCTCGAGGACCACGTTGCGGCCCTTCGGTCCCAGGGTGACCTTTACGCAGTCGGCCAGTTGATTCACGCCGCGCAGGATCGCCTGCCGGGAATTTTCGCTGTAGACAATTTGTTTTGCAGCCATTGTTCGATCTCCTTAAATTATTTCCCCTCGAGCACGCCGAGAACTTCGTCCTCGCGCATGATCAGGTATTCGACGCCATCGATCTTGATATCCGACCCGGAATACTTCCCGAACAGGATCTTGTCGCCGGCTTGCAGGTCCGGCGGGATCAGCTTCCCGTCGTCAGCGCGCTTGCCTTTGCCGACAGCGACGACCTCGCCCCTTTGGGGTTTTTCCTTGGCCGAATCGGGGATGAACAACCCGCCGATCTTGCTTTCTTCCTCTTCGAGCCGTTTGACCACAACGCGGTCGTGCAGCGGTCGAATGTTCATAGTTCAACCTCCCTTGAGAATGTTTTTTTGAGAATGCCTTCGTTGATAAAAGGGTCTGGCGGAACGGCCCAGAACCTTAAGCTCTATTATTAGCACACTCGGTCGATGAGTGACAATACTTAGCTGTAAATGATTGTTACAATTATGTTTACGGCTTGCAGTTACTTTGGCCAGATCCGTGAATGGGGATATTCGCATTCGGGAAACGCGTGGGCGCAATCTCGCCCTCGACCAGAATCCGGCTGAGCGTAAACCGCCCTTCCGCAAACAGATGGATTTCCACACTCTGTGCTTCCGGAGATACGATCCAGACTTCAGGGACGCCGATGCGGGCGTAATCGTCGAGCTTTTGCTGCTTGCGCCGCTTGGTTTCCGAAGGCGAAAGAATCTCGATCACCAGATCCGGCGCGGAACACAGTACGTCGTTTTCGTCGCGCACGATTTGTTCCCGCCGGTAAACCAGCACGTCGGGCGCGCGGCAGGTCAGTGGATCGCGGCTGATCAGCAGGCTTATGCTCGACCCGAAAACCCGAGCGGCCTGTTCATCGATCCGCGTGGAGAGTTCCTTGGTCAGACGGCGAACGATCTCAGCGCGCGTGTACCGGTTGGGCGGTATGACGAAAGATTCTCCATGGACAACTTCCTCTCTGCCGTCCTCGACCGCCGGCGTCTGAAGCCATTCGTCATAAGTCAGAATGCGGGGAACTGTCGCCATTCGCGCTCCTTTCACCAATTTACCTCGATTTCGCGGCGGCCGTCTTCCAACGCGCGCAGGCGGATTTCGATGCGGCGTTCTGGCATCAGTTCGGGAAACCGCTCGCCCCATTCGATCAGCACCACTGCATCGCGTTCGAAGATCTCATCAAGGCCGAGGGTCGCGATTTCCTCCGCATGCTCCAAGCGGTACAAATCGATGTGATACACGCGACCGCCATATTCGTGAATCAGCGTGAACGTCGGGCTAGAGACATTTTCGGGTTCGGCTGCGCCCAGGCCTTGCACGATTCCCTTGGCGAGCGTCGTCTTGCCAGCGCCCAGATTACCGATCAGCAGCACCACGGCTCGGCGGGGCAGCCGCGCGGCGATGGTGCGGCCGAGCTCGATGGTCTCTTCTTCAGAGTGCGTTTCAAACACACTCACGAATGGCCCTCGGAAGATAGTGCAGCAAATCAGTGGCGATCACACACTTGTCGGTGAGCTCCAGCGCGGCGATTTCGCCGGAACGGCCGTGCAGCCACACCGCCGCGCGAACGGCCCGCTCGATGTCGTTGGGAAATTGGGCCACCATGCCGGAGATCATTCCCGTGAGCACATCGCCCGTTCCGCCCTTGGCCATCGAAGGCGATCCGCTCGCATTGATCCAAATCCGCCCATCCGGCAACGCGATCAGCGTCCGATGCCCTTTCAGCACCAGGCACACGTTACGCTCCTTCGCAAACCCGCGGGCAACACTCAGGCGATCCACCACTTTCGACCCGGTCAGCCGCGCCATCTCGCCCGGATGCGGCGTAAGAATCGTTTCGATTCCGCAGCCGCGAAAACTCGTGCCTGCGATCGAGTTCAAGCCATCCGCGTCAATGATCATCGGCACGCGAACTTCTTTGAGCAGGCGTCCCAACAATGCGCGATTCGGGCCCAACCCCGGTCCCACGGCGACCACGGTGATCTTTTCGAGTGAGAAATCGTCCAGCGGCGCCGACATCAGTTCCGGCGCTAAACGCGACGGATCCGAACATGCGACCGTGACCAATCCGGCGCCCATTCGGAGCGCCGCGAGCCCGGACATCGCGGCCGCGCCCGTTTTTCCAGGTGCTCCCCCGATCACCAGGACGTGCCCGAAATCGCCCTTGTGCGTTTCGAGCTTGCGCGGCCCGAGCAGCGGCGCAAAATCGTGAGCTTCAGAAAGTTCAACATCGGAGTGCAATACATCCGGTGCGATGCCAATATCGGCGACGATCAGCCGCCCCACCGCGTCCGCCGCGCCTTCCGGCAGAAAATGCTCGATCTTAGGCGCCGCGAATGTCACCGTGATATCGGCGCGCACGAACTCCCCGCCACCACCCAGGCCTGACGGCACATCCACGGCGATGACGCGAGCGCCCCGAATGGCGTTGATCGCCCGGATGCAAGCTAAGGCCGCGCCTGAAGCAGGTCCTTTCAGACCGGTTCCAAGAATCGCGTCGACGATGAGCGTTGGCTGGTCGATTTGAACCTCGGGCGATTCCGTCATCGCGACCACTTGCATCGCGGCAACCCGATCTTGCAGCAGGCGCGCGACCACGCGGCCGTCGCCGCCGTTGTTCCCTTTACCGCAAAAAATTACCACGCGCTGGAGCAGCAGCGGAACGTACTCGCGCTCGATCACCTCGACGACGCGCCGGCCCGCGTTTTCCATCAACACCTCGCCGGGAGTGCCGCGCTCGATCGTGATGCGGTCCGCTTCGCGCATCTGCTCGGGGGTAAGAACGGGAATCACGGTTCCATTATGCCGCGAGAGTCGTTGTCTTCAATGAATACGATTGCGCTTAACGAACTCGCGATCCCGAGTAGTGCGGCGATCCACACGACGACCCGGTAACCGGCTACAAACGATTCTTCGATCGCCTGCCTGCCGCGGACGTCGGGCGATTCGGCGGCGGCGAGTTTCGGGCGCTGTTTGTCGATGCCATCCCGGACCTCGGCCGGCAAGCCCAAAGAATCCATCCGGCGGTCGAGCGCATGATTGAAAACGCCGTTCAAGACCAATCCGAGCACGGCGACCGCCAACAGCCCCGCAACGCGCGAGACCGCGTTGTTCACTCCCGAAGCGATGCCGACGTGTTCCTTGGCGACGGCGTTCATCACCGTTGTGGTCAGCGGCGCAACGCTGATCGCCATGCCCAACCCAAGTACGAGGACGGCTGGAAAAAATGTGGTCCAGTATGAGCCTCCGATGTACGGCCTGGCCAGTAACGCGAATCCAGCCGCTGCAATGATCGGGCCGATGATGAGGGGTTTCCTGGCGCCGCAGCGTTGGAGAAGTCCACCAGACCAGCGCGACAGCAGGAACATCAGGAGGATCAGCGGGAGGAGCGCACCGCCGGCCTGCGTCGCGGTGTATCCCTGCACCTGGATCAAGTTCAACGGCAGGAAAAACAATATTCCGCTTAACGCGGCATACAAGAACAGGGTGAGCAGGTTCGCGCCTGAGAAGCTCCGGGAGCGGAACAACCCAAGCGGAAGCATCGGCGCGGACAAGCGGTCTTCGACCCACAGGAATGCAACCAGAGCTAAAATGCCGATGAACCCGGCGATGGCGGACGATTCGATGAAGGCATACACAATCCCGCCGAGGCCGATCGTCGTCAGCAACGAGCCCGGCCAATCGATCCGCAGCGCCTCGGCCCTTGCGGTGCTTTCCGGTATACGCCAGACGATCAACAGTACTGCCAGTGCGATCGGCAGATTGATGAAGAACACCCAGCGCCACGACGCGTGCTGCACCAGCCATCCGCCCAGCAGCGGTCCGATGGCGGCGGTGATCGAAGTGAAGCCGGACCAGGTCCCGATCGCGCGGCCACGCTCCTGGGAGGAAAACGAGGCGCTGATCAGGGCGAGGCTGCCAGGCACCAGGAGCGCTCCGCCGACGCCCTGCAAGGCTCGAGCGGCGATCAGTGAGGTAATGCCTGGCGCCAGACCACACCACGCCGATGCAAGCGAAAAGAGAATCACGCCGGCGGCAAAGACCTTGCGCCGGCTGTATAGATCGCCCAGAGATCCTCCCGTCAGGAGCAGGGCGGATAAGAGTAACGCATACGATTCGACTACCCACTGAACGTCACTGATGGTGGCGTGCAACCCGGCTTGAAGCGCGGGGAGAGAAACGTTCACAACCGTGCTATCGATGAAAACCATGCTCGATCCGAGGATGGACGCTACGAGCACCCATGAGCTGCTCGGGGAGGACTGACCGGCGGCGTCCGCCAGCATTACCGCTTCATCGCACGGAGGTTTCAACAGGCCCCCAAAAACATCTTGCCGTCGACAGTTTACTCTGCGAGTACTTTGTGAACGAACTGCACGGCCATCGAACCTTCGCCAACCGCTGACGCGACGCGCTTAATGCTTCCGGCACGAATGTCCCCTGCCGCGAAGACACCGGGAAGGCTGGTCTCCAGCAGATAAGGGGCGCGGCGCAGGGACCAGGCGGGCCCCAGCTCGGCTCCGGTCTTGATGAACTGCTTATCGTCGAGGGCAAGGCAGTCTCCCAGCCACGCGGTATTTGGATTGGCGCCCGTCATGACGAAAAGATGGCGGATCTCATGATTCTCGATTGAGCCTGTCTGAGTATCCCGCCAGCGAATTTGCTCCAGGCGGTCCTGCCCGTCGAGTTCCTCGATTTCGGTCCACGGCTTAAAGGTGATTTCCCGGCAAGCTTCGATCCGGGAAATCAAGTACCGCGACATGGTGTCTTCGAGCCCGCTTCTGCGAACCAGCAGATACACGCGCTTGGCGAATCCGGCGAGGAATATCGCGGCCTGGCCGGCTGAATTTCCGCCTCCGACCACCACGACTTCCTCGTTGCCGCAAAACTGGGCTTCGACCTGAGTAGCGCCGTAATATACGCCGACGCCTTCGAACTGAACGAGCTTCGAAAGATCCAGCTTGCGGTATCGCGCCCCGGCTGCCACCACTACTGCTCGGCCCCGGACCGATCCCCCGCCATCCAACTCGATCGTGTAAGGAGGGCATTGGCATTTGAGCGCGCGGGCTTGGCGGGCGATAAGAATATGCGCGCCGAATTTCTCGGCCTGCACGAACGCGCGGCCGGCGAGTTCCTGGCCGGTGATTCCCATGGGGAATCCGAGGTAATTTTCGATCCTGGAACTCGACCCCGCTTGCCCGCCTGGTGCGTTGCCTTCCAGCACCAATACGTTCAAGCCCTCCGACGCTCCATAGACCGCCGCGGCGAGTCCACTGGGACCCGCGCCCACCACGATCAGGTCGTATATCGCATCTTCGTCGATTCCGGTATTAAGGCCGAAGCATTCTGCCGCTTCCAGATTGCTTGGATTCCGAAGGACAAGTTCGCCGCGACAAATGAGCACCGGGATGTCGGTCACGCGAATCCCGAAATGATCCAGCATGGTCTGCACGTCCGGATCCCGCTCCACATCGACATACGTGTGCGGATGGCCATTGCGTGAAAGAAATGCTTTCAGGCGTAACGTGTCAGCGGAATGGCTGGATCCGATCAACACCGCATCGCCTACCGAGTTGGCAATGAGGTATACGCGTCGCATCACGAACGCACGCAGAAAAATCTCGCCGAGCGAAGCGTCGGTCTGCATGACCTGGCGGAGGGAAGCTCTGCCGAGCTCGAGAACCTGGCTCTCCTCGCGGGCGCGGCATCGGACCAGGCTTCTGCGGCCAGAGAGTTGATTTACTTCGCCGGTGAATGCTCCCTTTCCAAGGACCCTGAGCGTGCTTTCCTGGTGGTTCGAGACACCCAGCACTTCGATGCTCCCGTCGAGCACGATGAAGACACCATGGCTGTCGTCCCCCTGGTCGAAAAGAATTTCACCCGCTTGTACATGGCGCCGCTCAGCGAACTGCGCGAGCCGTTCAATCTGCGCATCGTCTAGCGCGGGGAACATCGCGTCGGTGGATTGTGGTGTTTCCGGCATCTCTTGAAGCTCCATCACCATAGGACTACATTTTCGTTTCTCGATCCAGGTACATCGGTCTTTTGCGAGCACGCAACCGCTTAACCGATGTTGCGGCGGCCCATACCCGAGCGTGCGAATTGATTCTATGTCGAACGGGCCCGACCTACTGACCACTAATCGTCACTTAGACTTGCGTGCTGAAGGTACTCTGGCTTTGCTCCGCGACTCGTATGCCGATCGGAGTGGAATAACAGTTGCGCTTCGAACACGGAGGCCGATACTCGGGCGAACCCAATTAAGGCGCGTGAGAGTCTAATTATTAAAGGAAAACGAGCATGGGTACAAAGCCAGCAGCGGAACGAGCTGATTCGACAGATTCTGACATCATTTTGAAACGCCGCCGTCAATATGAGTGCGAAGCGTGTGACTTCTCTGGCCACGAAAATGGCTTATACGAACGCCATCTCGCCTTTGACAATATCGTCGATGCAGCCGCTCTTGACTGGCGTGAGCGTTTTGAAGCTTTCGCTCGGTCAGTGCGCGATGTTCTTTCGCGACGCTGGTTGAAAACCCAGGACGCCTACGAGCGTCAAAACCCGAAGCGCGTCTATTACTTGTCGATGGAATTTCTGCTCGGCCGTTCCCTTGCCAACAACGTGACGAATCTGCTGCTCGATCCCGTCGTGCGGCAGGCCATAAGAGACGACGACATCGATTGGCCCAGCCTGCTTGACCAGGAACCCGACGCCGGTCTCGGCAACGGAGGGCTGGGACGCTTGGCAGCGTGCTTTATGGACTCCATGGCTACGATGCAGCTCCCCGCCTTGGGATACGGCCTGAGATACGAATACGGGATGTTTAAGCAGAGCATCGTGGATGGCTGGCAGCAGGAACGACCTGACAATTGGTTACGCCGCGCCGATCCGTGGGAAGTTGTGCGTCCTCACGAAAAGGTTGAGATAAAGCTGAACTGTACAGTTGACGTGCGTGAGGGACGTCTGCATGCGATCATGGGGCGGCCTTCTGTGCTGATCGGCGTACCGTACGATCGGCCCGCGGTCGGTTATGGCGGCAAGACCATCAACACCCTCCGTCTATGGTTCGCCAGAGCGTCCGACTCGTTCGATTTCCAGGTGTTTAGCCACGGCGACTTCGTTGCGGCGGTGGCGCAGAAGCTGGTCGCCGAATCCATCACGCGGGTGCTGTACCCCGACGACTCGACTAGCAACGGGCAAGAGCTGCGATTTGTACAGGAATATTTCCTGGTAGCGTGTTCGCTGGCGGACATCGTGCGGCGCTTCCGGCGTCTCAACGCGGACTGGAATCTGCTTCCCGACAAAGCCGCCATCCAGCTTAACGACACGCATCCCTCCATGGCGGTGCCCGAGTTGATGCGCATCCTGCTCGACGACGCCAACCTCGGATGGGACCACGCGTGGGACCTGACGCAACGGACTCTCGCGTATACGAACCATACGCTGCTGCCGGAGGCGTTAGAGAAGTGGCCGCTCGCGTGGTTCGAGATGTTGCTGCCACGCCACCTCGAAATTATCTACGAGATCAACCGGCGTCTGCTCGATTCAGTCAGAACGCGATTCCCCGGCGATGTTGGACGGGTGCAGCGCGTGAGCTTGATCGAGGAAGGCCCGGTGCAGCACGTGCGTATGGCGAATCTGGCGATCGTTGGCTCACACAGCACGAACGGTGTCGCGGCAATTCACTCCGAACTCTTGCGCAAGACGACCGTCAAAGACCTGGCCGAGATGTTTCCCGAGCGTTTCAACAACAAAACCAATGGGGTCACTCCGCGCCGGTGGCTATTGCTGGCGAATCCCCTGCTCGCCGGCGCGATTACCCAGGCGATCGGGGAAAGTTGGGTTACGGACCTCAGTCAATTGAAAAAGCTCGTACCCCTCGCGGAGGACAAGGGCTTCCGCGACAGCTTCAGGAAAGTGAAACGGCAATCCAAATCTCAGTTTGCAAATTGGCTTAAATCCTCGCTCGGCCAAGATGTCGATCCGGAAACCATCTTCGATTGCCAAATCAAGCGCATTCACGAATACAAGCGGCAACTGCTGAATGCGCTGCGCATCGTGGTGCTTTATAACCGCCTTCGCGAGAACCCGAAGCTCCAGATTCCTCCGCGGACGTTTCTGTTCGGCGGCAAGGCAGCGCCGGGGTATCATTTGGCCAAGCTGATCATCAAGTTCATCGAAAACCTTGCCGGGACCATCGACGGCGATCCTGCCATGCAAGGGCGGCTGAAAGTTCTGTTCCTGCCTGAATATGACGTTTCGCTCGCGGAGCGGTTAATCCCCGCGAGCGACGTCTCGAACCAGATCTCCACCGCGGGTTACGAAGCCAGCGGCACCAGCAACATGAAGTTCATGATGAACGGTGCCTTGACCATCGGCACGCGCGACGGAGCCACCATCGAAATGGCGCAGGAAGCCGGCGAGGAGAACTTCTTTCTCTTCGGTCTGACGGCGGAGCAGGTTACCGAAAGCCGCGGCTGGTACAACCCGCAGTGGCACTATGACCACGAGCCTGAAACCCGTGCAGCCTTGGACCTGATTTTCTCCGATCATTTCAGCCGCTATGAGCCTGGAATCTTCGGGGAGCTGCGGGATACCCTATTGACCCGTGGCGATTACTATCTGCACCTGGCGGACCTTAAGTCCTATCTCGATGCGGATCAGCGGCTGCTCGATTTGTATTCGAATCCGGACGAATGGGCGCGGAAGGCCATTTTAAACGTCGCGCACTCAGGAAAGTTTTCGAGCGACCGCGCCATCGCCGAATATGCAGCCGAGATCTGGCAGGCTACACCATGTCAGGTCCCGTAAGCGATCGTCAGTATCGATGTAGAGGCAACAAGCAACAAAGGAGGCGTGATGAATCTCGGATTTGACCAGCCGCTCTATCTTCTGCCGTTTGACCACCGTGGATCGTTCCAGACCAAAATGTTCGGCTGGACCGGCAAGCTTAACCTGGAGCAGACAGCGCAGATCGCTGCCGCGAAACAGGTGATCCGACGCTTTCAAAGTTGCCGTCGCGGCCCGGGTGCCTAAGGAAAAGGCGGGGATACTGGTGGACGAGCAGTTCGGCGCCGCCATCCTTCGGGAGGCTACAGACCAAGGGTTCATGACTGCGTGCCCCGCGGAGAAGAGCGGTCAAAAGGAATTCGACTTTGAATACGGCGAAGACTTCGCAAAGCACATCGAGGCTTTTCAGCCGACCTTTTCCAAGGTTCTGGTGCGCTATAACGCGGGAGGTGATCGCGCTTTGAATCGGCGCCAGGCAGATCGCTTGCGGCGTCTATCGGACTATCTTCACAAAGAGAGCAGAAGCCGGTTCCTGTTCGAACTCCTGGTGCCTGCGGAAACATCGCAACTCGCCAGGTTCCATGGCGACCAGAGTCAATACGATGTGCAACTCCGCCCTCCGCTGATGGTCCAGGCGATCGAGGAGCTTCAGGACACGAACGTGGAGCCGGACATCTGGAAGGTCGAGGGATTGGACCGGCGCGAGGATTGTCAGAAAATGGTCGCCGCCGCGCGCCGGGGCGGACGGGACCGCGTCGGATGCATCATCCTGGGCCACGGCGAAAACGATCAAAAGGTTCGGGAATGGCTCTCGATCGCATCCACAGTGCCGGGTTTCATCGGCTTCGCAGTTGGCCGGACCAGCTTCTGGAATCCGCTGGTCGACTGGCGCGCGAAGAAGATCACGCGGGAAGAAGCCGTGAACCAGATTGCCCGCAGATACGAGGAGTTCGTAGACATCTTCGAACGTAAGGCGCAGGCGGCCTAATTGGGAATTGCCGCCCGACGGCGGGACTCGGTGACGAAATGACTAGGTTGACTCGACACTTGTGTCGACGTTTAGACGCTCCAAAGGCGACGGATCGTCTTTCAGTTAACCCGTGGTGCTCTGAAGACCGCTGGGGCGCCATGAGGGCGTGCGTTGGACCACACCGGCGCGAGACGCAATCGCATCCGGTCCCGGGCACGAAAAAGCCTCGTCTTTGTGGCGGGTACGGTCAGCCCCAACTTCGCTGCCACTTCTCGCAGCGACAGGCCTGAAACCGAGTACAGCGCGAATACTTCACGAAGATGCTTCGGCAGTTTCGCGACGGCGTCAGAGACGGCTCGCGCCATCTCCTGGCGCCAGGCGGCCTTTTCGGGACTAGGTGCCGGACAGGTGAGAACCTCTTGTACGTGGGCTCCGCGCATGTCTTCAAGTGTCAACCACGCGAATCGCTTTCCGGGCTCGCGAAGTTGCATGAGGCAACAATTCACGACAATGCGCGTGATCCAAGTCTTGAAACAGGCATCTCCGCGAAACTTGTGGAGGTGCCGGAAGGCCGATAAATATGCCACCTGCACTGCGTCTTGCGATTCAGCCTCGGAACGCAGCATTCCGCGGGCGAGGCGAAGAGAGGCGGGATAATGGCGGCCGAATAATTCGGCAAGGGCGGCTTGGTCTCCCTGTTTGCTCTGCGCGATGAGTTCGATGTCCGGCGTCTTATGCACGCGGTTACCATGGCAATCGGTGGGCCAAACAAAGTGTACCCGGTCACGGTCGGTTCAGATCCTCCGGCTGATTGGAACCATAGTTGCTAAATTTAAGGGATGAATGAATTATGACAAGACCGGCACTGGATTCCTTACACACACAGGTGGAGAAGCTCGCCTATCGTTTCTGGGAAGAACGAGGGCGACCATGGGGATCGGCCGACGTAGATTGGTTCCGCGCGGAAACCGAAGTGCGCCGCCGGCGGAGTGAATCGCCCTTTTATTACTTGGATTCAACCGAAACTCTGCCACTCGCGTCGATTGCGACGGAACCGGCCGAACAATGAAATTATCGTGTGATTCGGCCTCACTCAGCCAGGCAGGCTCGATGGAATCTCGAGTCGACATGTCGACTTTGCCTGAACAGGATGCGTAAATTCTGATCAACCATGCGCCGAGGACACATGCGATTATCCGCTATTGTCAATGCTCACTCGTAGCGCAGCGCGACCAGTGGATCGTTTCGGGTCGCGCGAAACGCGGGAATGTAGCAGGCCGCCGCGCTGACAGACAGCAATACCGCGGCGACAACGAACATCGTTAGAGGATCGGCGGCGCTCACTGCAAATAGTAATCCGGCGAGTACGCGCCCGGCTGCCATGGCCCCCAGCAGCCCCGCGGCGAGGCCACATAACACAGGCGCCAATCCCTGGCGCAGCACGAGAGTATGCACTTCCGAAGCGGAAGCGCCCAGCGCCATTCGGATCGCAAGCTCACTTCGACGCTGTCCGACGGAATATGAGACCACGCCATAAGTTCCCAGGCTCGCCAGAGCCAGCGCGATTCCGGCGAATAGCAGTATCAGCGTCAATTGGAACCGCCGCTGCGCGACCGACGCGGAGACAATGTCATTCATGCTGCGAAATTGAGGAACGGGCAGTTCGGGGTCGAGCCGTCGGACTTCGGCTCGAACCGCGTTTTCGATGGCCGCGGGAGCGATTGCGGTACGCACGACTAGCGACATCCCCGGACGATCGCGCTGCCAGTACGGAACATAAACCGTTGGATTCGGCCGTTTCTGAAGATTCACTCCGCGCACGTCGCCCGCGACGCCGATCACTTCAATGGCTGGTCCGTTCGGATCCCGGGACGGCAGCGGCTCCAGCAGAATCCCATCCACAATGCGCAACATTGTGACGTTGGCGCCGATGCCAAGGCCGAGAATCAGAATCACCATCGCCGCAAATCCGGGATTGCGGCCGAGATTGCGGCGGGCGTAACGAAGATCGGACCAGAAATGCACGAAGCTCTCCCGATCCGAATGACGAATGACAGTGAATTCAGTTAGTCGCTCTTCCCCCAACTGAAGCGAGACTCGTCAGCGACGCGAGGGAAATCGCGCTGAACATCGCGATCCCATCGAAAACCCGTCATTTCCCGGCGGCGAGCTTCTCCGCGATCGCGTCATGGGGGCGCCCGATGGCGCGGCTGCCCCCGCCGCTCGGCTTCGGCAGCGAGCTGAACTGCGCGATCACCACGTGCTTTGCCGGATTGACATAGATATTCTGCCCGTAGATTCCCACGGCTTGAAACGCGTGATCTTCGCCCGGCAGCAGCCACCATTGATATCCGTAGCCGGTTACCGGACGGCCTGTCTTTTCGTTGATCCGAGGCATATTGAACGACGGCGCGGCGGTGGCTTCGCGCATCCAGGCCTCGCTGACGATGCGCTTGCCGCCGAGCTCGCCCGAATGCATGGCCATGAGGCCGAAGCGAGCGTAATCGCGAAGCGTGGCGTTGAAGCATCCGAACGCGCAGATCTCCGGCTGCTTCTCGCTTTCATAAACGAACGCATCGCTCTGCGCGCCGATCTTCTTCCATAGCCGTTCCTCTGCGTACTTGTTGAGGGGCATCCCGGTCACCTTTTCGAGCACGCCCGCGAGGATCTGTGTATTGATGCTTTGATAATGAAACGCCATGCCGGGCTTGCGCTCGGACTTGATGCCGATGCCGACCTGGCGGAACGGCTCCCCGCCACGAATCAGATCGAACAGCACGCGATGAATGTCGGCCTTGGGATCGAGATAATCCTCATTGAACTCGATTCCGGAGGCCATTTGTAAGAGATTCTTGATGGAACAGTCTTTATACGCGCCATCGCTCAGATCCGGAAGATAATGCGTCACCGGGTCGTTGACGTTGATCTTGCCCTCATCAACGGCAGTGCCAATCAGCACCGAAACGATGGACTTTTCCACCGACATGGACAAGAAGCGGTCCTCGGCCGAAGCGCCGTGCAGATACTTTTCGAAAATCACTCGATCGTCTTTGAGGACCAGAAATCCCTGGACGTCGGCCTGCTCCAGATACTCGTCGAGCGTAGATGTCTTGTCGTTGTTCGAATACGACAAGGAGAAAGGCCCCGCGGGTTCTTGCAGCGCGAATTTCTGCGCTGGCTTGCGAATCCAGTCCAGCCGCTGGTGCGGGATCTTGTCCATGTGGTGGAAGTAGTAAAAGCTATAGGGCTGGGACCAGTAGCTATAGGTATCGATCAGCATCCGCTTGGGATCGACTTTGTCGAAATCCAGTTTCGGCGCAGTCTCGTTCTTGGCGAATCCAACCAGCAACAGAAACGCTGCGGCAATCGTCAGGCGTCGCATATTTTCTCCAATCCGAGGATTATACCTTTACGGATCGCTCCGGCGACCAGCGAACACTAAAGTCGCTCACTGAAATTCAGCAGTGCCGGCCATCTACCGCTCCCCTGAAAATCACCCTTGGGTGGGCCGAGCCGAACCAAAGGGAGCGGGGGATTACGCTTTTCACACAAGCTCGTCAGGCCACTGGTTATGGCGACTTAGGATCGCGGCCGATCGAGTCGAGACTGGCGATCGTTTCTGCGGGAAGCCGTAGAGACGCAGCACTGAGATTCTCGCGAAGATGCCCGATGGAAGACGTGCCCGGGATTAACAGGATGTTGGGTGAGCGGTGAAGCAGCCAGGCGAGTGCTACCTGCATCGGGGTAGCTTGCAGGTCTGCCGCTACGGCGTCAAGGGCCGAGGACTGCAACGGAGTGAAGCCTCCCAGCGGAAAGAACGGCACATAGGCAATGCCTCGACGTGCAAGGTGGTCGATAAAGCTGTCGTCGCGCCGGCGCGCCACGTTGTACATGTTCTGCACGCATACAATCTCTGTAATCTTCTGCGCTTCGGCCAACTGCCCGGGACTGACGTTGCTGAGGCCGAGATGACGAATCAGCCCTTGACGCTTAAGCTCCGCAAGCGCGGTCAGCGGTTCTTCGATCGACTCCTCGGACGGCTCCATCATTCCTCCCACGCGGAGGTTGACGACATCCAGCGCGTCGAGTCCAAGATGTCGCAGATTATCATGGACGGCGTCGATCAGTTCCTGACGCGATAGCGCGTGAACCCAGGATTTGTCGGGCGGCCGGCGGGCGCCTACCTTGGTTGCGATCACCAGCCCGTCCGGATAGGGATGAAGCGCCTGTTTGATGATCTGGTTGGTCACATGCGGGCCATAATAATCGCTCGTGTCGATGTGGTTAACGCCCGTCGCAATGGCCTCGCGCAGAACCGTGATCGCGGCGTCGCGATCGCGCGGCGGTCCCCACACCTGCGGACCGGCAAGCTGCATCGCACCGTAGCCCATTCGCTGCAAGCCGATGGAAGTGCCGGAAAGTGTGAAGCGGCCACCAAGCTCTATCTGTTTCGTCATTTTATGTCTCCTATAGTCCTATACCAACTGCGGTGATCATTCTTACTGTGCTTAGATGAAGAAAAGTTCGATCAGGACTTCGCATTTGCCGCAACGCTCCCAAGCCCTTTTAGACCCGCGTAAATCGCCGGTTCAAGCCCGTTCGACTGCGAGCGTAGACGCGATTCTCAAAGCCACCATTCAGGTTTTGCTCCGGGTTGATCGCCTGTTCAGCGCGTGTGCCGTGATAAGGGTGCGTCCTCAACGGTCCGCTGACCGCTCTTCGAACAGCCGCGTAATGTCTGGAATTCCAGATTCCCGGGCGTACTCGGATAGCGGCCGGCCATCCGCGTCCTTCGTAGCGATGATCCCCGGATGCCGTTGAACCAGACGGCGAGTCCATTCGACATCGCCGGTTTTTACCGCGTGCAATAGATCGTCGATCTCAATCGCAAGAAATGCACCCCGTTCCCGCAAATGATGCAGAGCCCACCCGGCTGGCGTTGCCCCGAAACGGCGATCGCGCGCGTTGAGGTCGGCTCCGGCATCGCAAAGGAGGTCGATGAGGCGCCGATGGCCATGGAATGCAGCCACGTGCAAAGCCGTTGCTCCTTCTTTGTTCGAGGCGTGGACGAGATCCGGATCGGCAACAAGCATCTGTTGTGCGCTGGACAGATCCCCCGCTTCAATCGCGGCGAAGAAATCAGTGCGGCGATTCATGCCTGAAATTCTTTCACACTCCCGATTCGCATTCTTTCCACAGCTTTTCCCAATTCCACATTCCGTACGCCACCTTGTTCGGCAACGGGAACCCAAGCTGATGCGCAAGCATGCATACCTGCCCGCGATGGTGGGCTTCGTGAGCAAGCATGTAGCACAGCATGTCTGGACCAACCGGCCAAGGCTGAGCCCATCCGTCTCTGAGAAACTTTTCGACGCGGCCCCCGCCGTCCAGCGCTTCGGCGAGCATCTCCGCACAGCGAGCGGCGCTTTCGGCCAATCCCGCACGAGCCTGCCGAGGCGTGCAGTGCGCACGGTTGAGCTGGGGAGGAACCTTCAGATGCGGAGCGGTGAGCCTGACCCATTTGGTTCGCGCATTGTGCATGTGCGTGAAGATCGCCGCGATGGTTCGGGCCTTACCCGGCGGCTTGGCATTCCAGGCGGCAGGGTCAAGATTTTCGATGAGAATCTGATTCAGACGATCGTTCACGGCGAAGATCCGGACTGCGGCTCGGCCGAGTTGAGTGTGAGCCTTGGGTGGACGCGTGGTCACGGCTTACTGCTCCTTGACCCATAATACTTCCGCGTCTTTAGCCGCTCTCAGCAACCTTCATTTGAGGGCTATTTAGCTTCCTCTGGATGAAGATTGGCCTCGAAAAAATCGTCTACCCGCCGCCAAGCGTCTCGCAAGACGTGGGCCCGCGTGAAGTAGTGAAATTCGCCCGGGTACACCATAAAGGTCACCAGGTCGCTCTTGCCCTGTTTCAGGACCTGGTCGATCAGTCGAACCGATTCGAGATAAGGAACATTCACGTCGGCCGTGCCGTGGAGCACCAGCAGCGGCCTTGTCAGCCGGTCGATGTGCGAGATCGGAGACGCCTGCGCGTAGACGCGCGGATTCTGTTCCGGCGTGCCGATCCGGCTCGCGGTCCAGGAGCCGTGATACGGATCGTCGTAGTACATCGCGTAGTCGACCACCCCGGCTACGTCGACCGCTGCGCGAAACAGAGTGGGCTGATCCGTGACCGCAATCAGCGTGAAGAATCCGCCATAGCTCAATCCCCACACGCCGATCCGGTCCGGATCGACGTAAGGCAAGGTCTTGAGATAATTCGCGGACATCCAGGCGTCCTTTGCATCTTTGCCGCCGACATCCAGGTAGACGCCGTTGCGCCAGGCGCGCCCGTAGCCGATGCTTCCGCGGTAATCGGGCGCAAACACTACATATCCTTTTTGCAGCAAATACTGATGGAAGCTGTAGTACACCGCATAATTGCGCTGCACGTGCCACCCGTCGTAATTCTGATTGATGCCGTCGCCGTGGATCCACACAATCGCGGCGTGTTTTTTGGAGCGATCCAGATTCTTAGGGGATTTATATACCTGAGTACAGTATAGATTCTGAAGGCATAAAGCCCGCAGCGCTCATCCCGAGCGCTTTGATGTTGATGCTTGCATTGTGATCGCGGTCAAGCACGAGTCCACACTCACACGAGTGAACGCGCTCGCTTAACTTCTTCTTGACCGTCCGACCACAACCGGAGCAGATTTGCGACGTACCACGTGGATTGACCGGCACCACCCAACGCCCGGCGCTTTCAGCCTTGTACGTTATCTGGTGAATCAATATTCCCCACGCAGCGTCCATGATCGATTTGGCGAGATTGGATCTCACCATGTTGGAAATCTTCAGGTCCTCGTGCGCGATCAGATCGTAGTTCGCAACGAGCCATTTGCTGACGTGATGCACGAAGTTGTTGCGCGCGTCCGCTGCACGCTGGTGCGCCCTTCGCAGTACTTCACGTGCTCGAATCCGGTTCTTGGACCCGCGCGACTTGAGCGCCAGCCGCTGACTGCACGCTGCGATCCGATCTTCGTGCTGGCGCGTCCAGCGTGGATTTTCGATCTGCGTGCCATTGCTGAGTGACGCCAACGTAGTTAGACCTACGTCGATTCCGACAGGATTACTAACTACGCATTTCTCTGGGGCCTCGCCGATATCACAGACAACCGATGCCGTCCAGCGCTTCCCATCACGCTTGACGGTGCATAGCTTTGGCTTGCCATCGATCAATCGGCCGCCTCTTGCGCGGATGTCGCCAACGTTTGGAATTTTGATAGATCGATCCCGACAGACTGGCACACTAAAGCCGAAGGAATCGTAGCGATCGCGAGCGCGGAAGCGCGGGAAGCCAGCGTTGCCTGACTTTGCTTTCACTCGCCGAAAGAATGCCTTGAAAGCCCGATCTACGCGACGTAACGGATCACGCATGATGTCACAAGCGAGCCATTGGAACGTTGGATCTTGGCGCAGCTCCGTCAGTTCGTTTTGCTGGTCTCGGTAACTGATCGACTTGCGTTGAAGTTTCCATGCGTCTCGGCGCTCCTGAAGCGCAGCGTTGTACGTCTCGCAGTTGTCGGTCAGAATACGCTCCAGCATCGCCGTTTGTCCGGCGTTCGGTCGAAGTCGAAACTGGAACGTTCTCAGCATGCGCTGTACTTAAGTATATAATTCCCATTCTTAGGTACGAAAAGCCATCCTGGAACGGGCTGTCCATCCGCTCCGGGGAAATGAACGTACTCGGGCTCGACAAAAGCATCGCGGTCCATGCTGGCCGGCATGGAATCGGTGAGCCTGCGGGGGGTCGCTCCGGCTTTGGCTTCGATCGCGAACAGATCCGCGGAGTGGTGCGCATCCGAGTGTTGATATGCCAGCCGCGCCTCATCGAGAGACCAAACCGGCGCGATGTTGGTTCCACGGCCGGCCGTCAGATACGTTACCGTCGCTTGCGCGGGACCTTTACTCAAATCCGCGATACCGACGCGGCGGTCGCCGGGCTTGTCCGGTTCGTTGGCGTCAAACGCGATCTTTTTCCCGTCATGCGACCAGACGGGTCGCCAAGCCTCGAACTTCCCCTTGGTGATCTGCACCGCCTCGCCCCCCGTGGCGGGCATGACGTAGAGATGATCCCAACCGTCGCGATCGCTTAAGAAGGCGATCCACTTGCCATCCGGGGAGGGTTGCGCGGCGCTGCCGGAGTTGCCGGGAATGCTCCAGAACTGCTCCTCCACATCTTCGTGAAGCGGACGCAGAGACGCATTGCTTATATCGGCGACGTAAACCGTCCGCTTCTTGAAATCGGCGGACTGGCGGTCGAAAACCAGATGGCCGGCATCCACCCAACGCGCGCCTTCGAACCCGACCGGAGTCTTCAACGCAACGGGATTTCCTCCAGCGGCGGAAACGACGAAAAGTTGCCCTGGCGTACGTTCCGTCACGGTATAGATGATCTTTGCTCCCGAGTATTCGGGGGCGTCATCATGACGAATCGTTCGCGCGCCGGCAGAGTATGAAAGATGGGATCCATCCGGTGACCACGCGACCCCTCCCAGGCCAGCCTCATCGTGGGCCAGTTTGGTTTCTTTTCCGGTGGCCAACGAGCGTACACATAGATCGCTGCCGCGCCGCGCTCCCTGGGCGTCGCCTGGCCGAACGAACGCGACCTGATTCCCGTCGGGCGACAGAACGATATTCGTTTCAGGAGCCGAGGTGGTCCAGACGGCTTTGGGATCGCCGCCGGCGGCAGGCACCTGCCACAAATCGCCATCATGGGGAAAATAGACGGTTTTTCCGTCGCGGCTCCAGAATGCGCCTGTGACGGCTCCGGCAAGAAAATGCGTGAGAGCGGCGGGTTTGGCATTGCCAGAGGCATTGGCGACATACAAGTTGCTCACCCCGGCGCGATCCCAGACAAACAAGACATGCTGTCCATCCGGGGACCAGACCGGATCGGACGGGTGCCAGATGTCGATCAGGTCTTCGATCGTGAAGGACTTCGAGCCCGCAGGAGCGGCCTGAACCGCGATCGCCAGCGTCGCGGCGACGATTGCCGGAAGCGTGTATCTCATGTGGATTCCTTTCTTGCCGCCGAGTCCGCATTGTACAAGAAGCAGGCTCAGGAGGAAAGACTTCGGCATAGTATTCCGAAGGATATTCAGTGATCTTCAGGCTAATCAAAACACAGTTTGGCCGGGAGCGAAAATCTCCAAACGAGCCCCCTTCCAATCTGAATGCATTCGTCATATAGTTATTTAGCTTCTGTCAGCGTTTTGTAACGGTGAGTGGTAACGGACCTCGGTCGTCCTCATTCGAAAGGACTCCAACCATGCGTGTTACATCCGGGCTTCTCGCAGCAGCGCTTTTCTGTTTAGCCACGGCTTTCGGGCAAGTGGCGACCACCGGCAGAATCACCGGTGTGGTAACCGATTCCACTGGAGCGATCATCGCGGGCGCTTCGGTCAAAGTAGAGGGCTCGGCGTTAATGGCGGCGCGCAATGCCACCAGCCAATCCGATGGGAACTATCTGGTCGACCTTCTGCCGATCGGAAGTTATAAGGTCACGATCCAGGCCGGCGGGTTCAAGACATTCATCGAAACCGGCGTCGAACTGGCCGCGGGATTCACGGCCACGGTGAACGCGCGTCTGGACGTCGGCGCAGTTCAGGAATCGGTGACCGTCGCGGAAACGTCGGTGGTGGACGTGCAATCCTCGTCGTCCGGCACCACCTTTACTGAGGGGTTGCTGCAAAACCTGCCCAGCGGACGGGATCCATGGTCGACGGTGGAGCAGGCGCCGGGCGTCACATCCAGCACATTCGATGTTGCGGGGAATCAAAGCTATCAGCAGTCCTACATGCAGATCCACGGCAGCATGCCGGGCGAGGAAACGTATAGCTGGAACGGTTTGCGCCTCAATTGGCCGGGCTCGAACGGAGGATACACTTCGTTTTACGTCAACCATGACGCGTTGCAGGAGTTTCAGGTAGTGACCGATCAGGCCCCGGCCGAAGTGGGTGTTGGCGGCCTGTACATGAATCTGGTCACTAAGTCCGGTTCGAACGAAATCCACGGATTGTTCGCGGCATACTATCTGACCGGCGCGACGGAAGCGGCTGTGGATCTGCCCAAATACAACGGCGCCACGGTGCAGGCGGGAAGTCCTTTTGTGATGTCACGCGACACCACCGGCAGCATGGGCGTTCCGATTATCAAGGACAAGTTGTGGCTGTTCGGATCGTTCCGAATGTACGACATTCGAGAGGATATTCTTTCTGTACGAACGCAAAGCGGGTCACCGGTGAACGATATCGATCACCAGTGGAATGTCGATTCCCGTGCGGATTATCAGCTCAATGCGAAGAACCGGCTAAGCGCCGTGTGGCTGTATAACGAACAGAATCGCTATTTCCGCCGCGATACGGCGTACTCGTTCGTGAGCGATGCGGCAAGCTGGCGGCAGATTGAACCGGCCTACATTCTGGAGGGTCTGTGGACGTCGCAAATCACCAACGCCCTCACTCTGGATGTCCGGTTCGGATATATGCACCAGATTTTCCCATTGAGCTATCAGCCGACGGTGGCGGCATCCGCGATTAATACTGTCGATCTTTCGTTATCGACCGAAACGGGGGCGGCGCCATACAGCGACTCCAATCTGGCGACGCACACTCGCGGCGCGGCCACGGCATCTTACTATAAGGGCGGATTCCTGGGTGGCTCGCACAATTTGAAGTTCGGATACGAAGCCGGGACCGCCACCAACGGCTACACGTACGCCATCAATAGCGACATATCCGCCATCTACAACAATGGGACGCCGTACGAAGCGACCATATTCAACACGCCGCTCAACTACAGCGGAATCATTCGTGACGCTGCCGCGTTCGTGCAGGATGCCTGGCATATCGGGCATCGCCTGACACTGAATATCGGCGTGCGGTTCGACCACACGCGCAGCTTCAACCCCTCCCAGTCGAGTCCGTCGACGGGTACGTACAGCAACCTTTTCGGGGCGCGGACGTTCCCCCAGTCGCCGAACGTAATCGACTGGAATAATTTCGCTCCTCGGCTGGGAGCGGCATACGATCTGACCGGGAAAGGCCGATCCGTGATCCGCGGCGGCTGGAGCCGGTTCTATCGAATTGAAGGAACGGAGCTGGCGCAGGCCGTCAATCCGAATACGTTGAGCAGCCAAACTTACTTGTGGAATGGCGCCATGACCAACGCCGTTCCCAGCGGATTTCTCACGGGAACGCCGGTGGCGACGTCGGGCGGCGTGTTCACGACGGTCGATCCTCACTTGAAGCATCCCTATTCGGACCAGTCGAGCATCGGATGGGAACAGCAGCTTTTCTCGACGCTGTCGGTCGGCGCGGATTATTTTTATCGCAACAATCGGGACCAGATCGGGCGCTTGAGCACGGTGCGCCTGCCCTCGGATTACACCGCGATCACAACGCTGAAAGGCAACCCGATCATGAATCCGCTGACCAACCAGCCGATTACACTCTACAATCTGAACGCCGCGCAGGCCAGCCAGGTGAATTACTACGAAGTCACCAATATCCCGGAGCTGAATGCCTATAGCTACAATGGCGTCGAGTTGTCGGCCACCAAGCGCCTTTCGAGCAAATGGATGGTGCTGGCGGGCCTGACCATTCAGAGGACCAAAGGCGACTACAGCGCGGGAACGCCCAACGCGCTTTCTGACGATTTCAACGATCCGAATCGCGACATCAATCGCCAGAACAATTATCTGTTCCTGGATTCGACCTACGTTTGGAAAATCAACGGCGTTTACCAGCTTCCCTGGAAAGTTTCCTTGAGCCTGAATTTCCAGCACTACACCGGCTATCCGTTCCGTCCCACCGAAGTCTTTACGGGCCTGACACAGGGATCGGAAACAGTGGCCCTGCTTCCGCAGGGACAGCTTCGTCTGCCGAGCGTCAACATGGCGGACATGCGCGTCGCGCGTCCGTTCACTTTCAAGGAACGATTCCGGTTTGACGTGATGGCGGATCTTTTCAACTTAGGCAATGC
>Ga0209517_10003305_pt1 | contig 21989 bp, 19 predicted proteins | sample PeaSoiMetSII2010_FD_187695 | JGI IMG/M metagenome (GOLD analysis project Ga0209517, IMG submission 187695) | Peat soil microbial communities from Weissenstadt, Germany - SII-2010 (SPAdes) (version 2) | ecosystem: Environmental > Terrestrial > Soil > Wetlands > Peat | place: Germany...
TTCGGAGCTCTTGCGATAGTTACGCCAGTTGCAGCAAAGGCCGCAGCTCTCGAATGTTCTTCACGTTTTCGAGCCCGAGCATTTTGTCGATGAGGATTGTCGTGTTTGCCGCGCCGAGGACGGGCGTCATCAGATCGCGCGCCTTCTTCACGACCTCCTCGCGCGTCATCGGATTTCCCGGAGTGCCGCGCACGGCCGTGACGTGCTCGCTGAGCTTCGTGCCGTCCGCCAACGCAATTTCGACGATCGCCTCGCGGCGCGGCAAAGCGCGCTGGAGTTCGTCGTCGTCAAGGATAAGGTTCACCTTTGCCCGCACGCGCAGGACTGCCGGATCTTGCATGCGAGCCTTGTCGTGCGCCGATTTGAACGACGCCGTTTTGTCGATCAACATGACCGCGACCATGTGTTGCAGGCAGATATCCGGCATCTCGCGGTTGTTCACGACGGACCCCTGCGTCCTGGCAACCCGGACCGTCACCTGCTGTACGTCGTCCGCTGAGAATGGACGCCGCTTCAGCAGAATTTCCAGCGCGTCGAGCGGCGCCTGGATGGGCGCTCCCACGGTCCATTTCTTGATGTCGGTTACTGCAACCTCGAAGCGTGCGCCAAGTTGGTCGACAAGTCCCGCGGGATTTGCCTGCGGCGCATAGGCCAGGAAAAAATTGTCGGCTCCGGAGAAGATGTCGTCGACGCCGGTCCAGCCCGATTCGACAAGCAGGGCCGAGGTCACGCCGCCGCGCGCCGGCATGCCGGCGTAAACGAATCCCTTCTCGATGTGTTGCGTATCGCGCTGCCAAGCAGCGATACCCGAGGATTGCTGCGCGGTGTAGTCGAGCACCCAGCGCATCTGCTGCGGATTGAGGTTTGCCGCGCTGGCCGCGGCCGCGGCGGCTCCGAAAATTCCCATGATGCTGTGGGTGCTCCTGTGTTCCTCGCTCTGGACGGACGCGCCGCCCATGGTCATCACGACGCGCGTCCCGACGTCGTAGCCGAGGACCACTGCGCGCAGGAACTGCGCCCCGTCAATCCCGAACTGCTCCCCAGCCGCCAGCGCCGCGGGGACCACGGCGACGCCCGGATGCGCGAGCGTCGGGGCGTGCGCGTCGTCGGTCTCGTCGGAATGGCCAAGCACGCCATTGACGAGCGCCGCTTCGATCGGGCCGCAAAGGATGTTGGAGCAGATGACCGTCGCAACTTTTTCGCCGCCGTAGCTCCTGGCAAACTTGAGCGCCGCTTTTCCGGGAACCAGTTCCGACCCGGAGACCATCGCCGCAAATGTGTCGAGGATGTGGTGCTTGGCTTTTTCGGTCACTTCGTCCGGCAGGGCGCGATTGCGCGCTTCGCTCATGTAGGAACTGAGCCGCGCCATTGCCGGACTGACGGAATCGGCGGCCAGCAGCGGCACCCGCGAAAATCCCGCCGCCGCGAACGCCCAGCCCGCGCGGTGCAACAAGCCGCGACGGCTTAGGCGCCAGCCATTATCGAGCACCGGTATGGGCACGATCCGGTCGCGTTGCATACGCGGTTTCCTCCCTGTTCTCCATGCGATTTCTAACAAGGCCCAGTATTACTGTCGCGCGGCACACCCCGCTGATGCATTGTAACTGAAATTTCTCCTCTCGTTCTTGACCGGCATACTTAATGGGGGGACGGCGATTTTAGTAGGACAGCCACTCTTGGCTGTCCCACCCAGTCTCGGCAGGACGAAAGAGGACAGCCAAGAGTGGCTGTCCTACTAAAAAACCCCACTGCCTATTTTGCTCGCCCGCGCACACCGGTACCGCTTATGGTAGTAATGTGGAATCCATTGAATTGCCAAGGAGCGCCATGAGCTACGTTGAAAAACATCTCATAGAGGGTGAGTCGATCATCTACGAGACGCGGCTGCATTGGATCGTTCTCATCGCACCGGTTGTGCTCGGAAGTTTATTCGCTTTAACGGGAGTTGGAATGCTCGTACTTTCCGGGCGGACCAATGCCGACCAAAGCGCCGCGCACCAATCCTTGGTGGCCATAGGAGCGGCCTTTTTCCTCGTGGCATTCGTTTTTATCGCCCGAGGCGTCTTGGTGAGGAACGCCACGGAAATGACCGTGACCAACAAGCGCGTTTTTGTGAAAGTGGGACTCGCCGCGAGAAGAACCATCGAGCTTCTCCTGTCGAGAGTGGAAAGCATCGGCGTCGAAGAAAGCGTGATGGGGAGAATGCTCGGCTACGGCACGGTGATCGTCCACGGAACCGGCGGCACTCCTGAAGTTTTCAATATGATTGCCCACCCGCTCGAATTCAGGACGCAGGTGCAGCAGCAGATTGAAAAATCACAATCAAAATAAAATAAGCCAGAATGAACCTTTGTTTTTGAAGGTGAGGGTCAGCTCGGCCGGACGACGGCGGGTGGCGCGGGCCAATCCGTGGGAACGAAATCGACGCCCCAGAAATGCGGCGCGGGAGTGAGGAATTCGACGCCGACGCGCTGGCCTTTGTCGGTCGCTTCGCCGAGAAAAACCACGCGGGATTCCTGCTCTTCCTGCGTGAAGGGATTGGTGAGGACGACCATGGCATCCATGGCGAGCGGCTGGTTCAGGTACATCAGGCCGCCGTGCGCGTTGATCACAATGGTTTCGCAGGCTTCGCGGAAGCGGCGATTGTCGGAATTCTTTCCCGCGACCACCACGCGCACCCTCATGAAAACGCGGGTACTGCGGCGAGCCTTGTCGTAATCGTTCTCGGGCATGGTAAGTCTATGCTGCGGCACTTCGATTGCCCCGTCAACGAGACTGTCGCCAATGTGTTCCCGCCTTGCAACGTGGGTTTTGCCTCCCATGTTGCGCGTCGGGCCGAACCGTTTCCATGTGCCTGAGGATGGATTACGCGCTATCATCTCGCGTGATACTCGCGTAACTTGCATTTCCAAGGGGACCTCATATGAACCTGATCGAATACATCGATTCCAAACGCGACGAACACCTGAACGAGCTCTACGAATTTCTGCGAATTCCGAGCGTCAGCGCGCAATCCGAGCACAAGCCGGACATCGAGCGCGCCGCGAAATGGGTCGCCGAAAAGCTGCGCGCGGCGGGGCTCGACAACGTCGAAATCCTGCCGACGAAAATGCATCCGCTGGTGTACGGCGAATCGTTGCGCGCGCCCGGCAAGCCGACCATCCTGTTCTACGGCCACTACGATGTGCAGCCGGCCGAGCCGCTGAACTTGTGGACTTCGCCGGCGTTTGAACCAACCATCCGCGGCGGAAATTTGTATGGCCGCGGCACGGCCGACGACAAGGGACAAGTCCACATCCACATTCGCGCGCTCGACGCCATCATGAAAACGGCGGGCAAGCTGCCCATCAATCTGAAAGTGATGATCGAGGGAGAAGAAGAAGTCGGCAGCGTGAGCCTGTGGGAATTCGTGAACGCGAACAAGGCGCGGCTAAAGGCCGACGCGCTGGTGGTCTCGGACACAGGGATGCTCGCCCGCGGCGTGCCGTCGATCACGTATGGCCTGCGCGGACTGAATTACTACCAGATCGAAATTACGGGGCCGGCGCAAGACCTGCACTCGGGGATCTTCGGCGGCGCGGTGCCGAACCCGATCACGATCCTGTGCGAACTGTTCGCCAAACTGCACGACAAGAATTCTCGCGTGGCGATTCCCGGCTTTTACGACGACGTCGCAAAACTTTCGAGTGCCGAGCGCAAGGCTCTCAATTCACTGCCGTGGAAAGCGAGCGAGTTCAAGAAGACGGTGGGCGCACCGGGACTCAACGGCGAAAAAGGATGCTCAATCGTTGAACAATTGTGGACGCGGCCGACACTGGAGTTGAACGGAATCTGGGGCGGCTACACGGGCGAAGGCGCGAAAACAGTCATCCCGTCCAAGGCGTACGCGAAATTTTCGACGCGCCTCGTGCCCAATCAGAATGCGGAGAAAATCACGAAGGCCGTGGAGCGGCAGATTCGCAAGCTGCTGCCGAAAACGGTGAAGTTCAAGCTCGAAGTGCTCAGCGCGGGCAAAGCGTGGGTCGCGCCGTACACGCACCCGTTTTTCGAGGTCGCGCACGACGCCCTGGAGAAGGGATTCGGCAAGCGCGCCGTCTTCATCCGCGAGGGCGGATCGATTCCGTTCGTCACGCAAATGCACGACACATTTAAAGTGCCGTGCATCCTCCTCGGTTTCGGCTTGCCCGATGAAAACGCGCATGCGCCGGATGAACACATCGCTCTCGAAAATTATTTCGGCGGGATCAAGGCCGTGGCCCAGTTTTACGAAGGATTGGGAAATTTGTAGCACAGCCATTCTTGGCTGTGGGGTTTTGTGGAACGCACGGTAGATTACCGATCTAGCGACGATTGCAAAACCACACAGCCAAGAGTGGCTGTGCTACCTAAACCGTTGACAATGAAGCCTGCCTCCCGCGCGCAAATTCTTCCAGCGTGGCGTTTGCGGTGGCGATGATTCCCAGCGCGTCGGAGACGGCTTCCAGTTTCGCGCCGGGCACGACGACATACATTTCGTCCGCGCCCAGATTGGTGTACACGCGATTCCCGATGCAGCCCAGCGTCGAAACGGTTCCGTGCGCGAGCGACGCCGGAAGCGCCATGCACGACGGCCGGCCGAGCAGCGGCAGCGTGCTGCTGGCGCCGGCGCGGATGGAGGCTTCGTTCAGCAGCATCGCCGCGGGAGCCTTCAATGCAAAGATCACCACGCTCGGCGCCACGGGCGCGTCCCCGAGCGGTGCGAAGACAACCGCCGCAGGCTCCTTGGCAAGGCGCGGGATGCCGGGAACTTCTTCCGGCCGGACGTAGCCGAGATTGAACATCATGCCCAGCATCGTCTCGGTTTCCTGAACGCGATCGGGCGGTAGCTGAACGTTGTGCGTATACGCTCCCACGGCGCAATTGAAGTGATCCGCGGGAACCGTGTAGAACGTGCGGCCCGCGGCGGCCAATCGCCAAAAGCTGCAGCCGGCAGGCTCGGTGCCGGAAAATTTGGGGATGCCCGAAGGCTCAGCGTCAAGAAATGTGACCGCCACCGGGCGCCGGCCGAGCGCCAACCGCGCCGCGAATCGCTTTTCGAGTTCATTCCAGTTTGTCATTTGCGCTCCTCGCAAAAAAGGGAACGAAGAGAATAGCACACTCGCGTTCCCGGAGGGCGTTCTGCTGGAAGCCGCGTCAAATCGGGGTTTTTATATGTTTTTTCTTGCGTTGGGAAGGCTTCGCCCGTATAGTGCTCGCCGTGCGCGGCTCGCACGCTTTGAAGTGCGCCGTCGCGTCCGCAGTCTCAATTCTGAGGAGGAGAAAGAAACTAGATGGCAAAACCACTGAGCAAGTCCAAGATTGTCGCGCACGTCGCCGAAAAAGTGGGCACTTCCAAGAAGGTCGCCGCGCAGTTCTTTGAAGAACTGTTCAAGCTGGCGGTGAAGGAAGCCAAGGGCGGCGCGGGCAAGTTCGTCATTCCGAACATCGGACGCGTCGTGAAGGCGCACCGCAAGGCGCGCATGGGCCGCAATCCGCAGACGGGCGAAGCGATCAAGATCAAGGCGAAAACCGTTGTTCGTTTGCGCGCCGCAAAGGCCCTCAAAGACGCCATTCTCTGAAAAGAGGCGTTTCGCAAACCAGAATTCTCGAAGCACCGTGCGGGCTGGGTGTCTCGCCGTGGTTCCGAATCCGCTAAGGCGGTAGGCCGGGACGTGGCATCTCCTGCTCATTCACCCAGCATCCCCTTTAATCTTCGCAGTGATTCGCTCACTGCTCTTCCGCCCCGGGCCCGGCCCTCCGGGGCTTTGTTTTTTGTTTTGAATAGTGCTGGCTTCTTATCCTGAATGGGGCGATGGACTGCCTGTCGGGATTCGGCCTTCCGTCAGCCAAAACCCGCAGGCTGAAGCCTGCGCTATGAAGTCAACGGCGGGTTAACGCTTACGAGCGGACATCCTCTCATAAATCCATGCGTTCCACTCCCCAGCTGGGTTATCTTTGAGCTGTGATCTCCGAGCCCCAGAATATCGTATCGCGATATGTACAACGGCGCGTTCTGCTGTTCAGCCTGCTCTTGCTGGCGCTCTTGTTCGTTATTACGGCTGCGCTTGCCCGAACATACCACGCGCGCGAGGAAGGGCTTGTTTCGGAATGGTTTCAAAAGGGAAATACGGATCTGGCGGATGGGAAACCCGGCCAGGCATTTGAGGATTTTAGGAACTCCCTTTCCTACGGTCCTGAGAATACGAATGTGCAACTCCGCCTGGCCGAAGCTTTGCTGGCCGATGGCCGGCTCACCGAAGCGCGTTCGTATCTCGTGAACCTTTGGGATCGGGCTCCGGGCTCGGGCGAAGTGAATCTTGACCTGGCTCATGTTTCCATGCAAACGGGAGATGTGGATCAGACGATTCGCTGCTTCCGAGGCGCGATTTTGGGCAGCTGGGAAAAGGAGCCGGCGCTCCAGAGACGAAAAGTGCGGCTCGAATTGTGCGAATTTCTTCTCGCTCATCGACAGAACAGCGAAGCGGAGGCGGAAGTCGCAGGACTTGCCGCGGATACTCCCTCCGAAAACGGCGTCCTGCGCGAGGAAAACGGCCGCCTCTTTTTGAGGGTGGGAGAGCCCGGCAAGGCTCTCACTGAATTTGAAGCCGCACTACAGATCAATCCCCGACAAAGCCAGTGGCTTGCGGACGCCGGTCAGGTTGCGTTTGAAGACGGCGACTATTTGAAAGCGGAAACATATTTTTCAAAGGCGGATCGCGAGAGCCCCTCCGATGAAATTCACGCCTCGCTCATGCTGGTTCGGAACGTCCTGGGCAACGATCCCTTTTTGGCGGGACTAAACGACGAAGAACAGGCGCGCCGGTCCTGGCGCGACTTTGAGCAGGGACTCGATCGTCTCCGCAAGTGCACCGGGACTCGCGCGGACAATTCCTCTTCGGGTCAGTCAGCGTCCGATATGCAACTCCTCAACAAAGAGGCCCAAGACTTGCAAAAGCGCGTAAAACTCGGGTTTCTTGTCAAGAATCCTGAAATGCGTAACGAAGCCATGCAACTGGTTTTGCGAATTGAAGGCGCAACTTCGCAGATCTGCGGACCGGCTACAGGCATGGATGAGGCGTTGACCTTGATTGAAAAGCGGCATGAGGGAAACAATCCATGAGCGATTGGGACACGCCGGTCGAGGAAACGCAAGTTCTCGCTCCAAAAGGAGAGCCTCTGCCAGTGGGTGAGAACGACTCGGGCCTGAAATGGCTGAGTTCCCGTGCGCGCCGGCTAACTCTTTCAGAGGGCAATTTATTCCTGCTGCTGGCGATCATTATTGGAATGTTTTCCGGAATGGCAGTGGTTTGTTTCCGGATTTCCATCGAATGGGTTCGCCTCGGTCTTCTCGGGTCCGCGCTCGCGCCGTCGCATCTGCGGGTTTTATTGGTGCCGGCGGCAGCCGGCCTGGTCGTCGCTTTTCTGGTCCAGAAATTTTTCCGCGCCTCCCGCGGCAGCGGCGTGAACCAAACCAAGGCCGCCGTCTACGTATTCGACGGGTACGTGCCCTTCCGAACCGTCATCGGAAAATTTCTGACGTGTTCGCTCGCGATCGGCAGCGGCCAATCGCTTGGTCCTGAAGATCCATCCCTGCAAATGGGAGCAGGGATCGCCTCCGCGCTCGGCCGGCGCTTGAAACTTTCAAGGGACAAGCTGAGGCTGCTCGCACCCGTGGGCGCCGCGGCGGGCCTCGCCGCTGCGTTCAATGCGCCCATTTCCGCGGTCTTGTTTGTGATCGAGGAGGTGATCGGAACGTGGAGCGCGAGCGCACTGGGGGCGATCGTGCTTGCGGCAGTTTCCGCCGCCGTCGTCATGCGATCCTTTCTCGGCGGGGAACCAATGTTCCGCGTCCCGGCGTATACCCTCGCGCATCCCGCGGAACTGCTTGCCTATGCCGTGCTGGGAGTCGTCAGCGGAGTTCTGTCCCTCGCTTTCACGAAAATTATTGCCTATTTCCGGCCGAAGCTCCGCGCCCTGCCCGAATGGACGTATTACTTCCAACCTGCGGCTGCGGGACTGCTGATCGGTCTCATCGGCCTGCAAATTCCCCAAACGATGGGGACGGGGTATCCCTACATCGACCAGGCGCTTCATAGCCAGTACACGTGGGAAATTCTGGCGGTCCTTGGATTCGCAAAAATATTGACGACGAGCCTGTCGTTCGTCAGCGGCACGCCGGGAGGAATGTTCGCGCCGGTGTTGTTCATCGGGGCGATGATTGGCGGGGCAATTGGCGGGCTCGAGCATCACTTCTTCCCGCAAGTCAGCGCGTCCGTGGCGCCGTTTGCGCTGGTCGGCATGGGAACTTTCTTCGCGGGCTTTCTGCGCGTGCCGATCACTTCCGTATTCATGGTCGTCGAAACCAGCGGAAGCTATTCCATCGTTCTGCCTGTCATGATCTCCAACACGATCGCCTATTTGATCTCCCGCGAATTTCAGGACGTCGCGCTGTTCGACCTTCTGGCCAAACAGGACGGTTTGGAATTGCCTTCGATGGAGGAACAGCGCGAGCAGATCGTCCTGCGCGTCGAGGACGCGATGAGGAAACCGGATTTGCCGCCGTTGCAGGCGAGCGACACGCTCGCTCGCGCCCTGGAGATTGCGGAATCTTCCACGGAAGAACTCCTGTTGGTGCGCTTTCCGACGGGCCGGTGGGCGGGCATCGCCAGAAATGATTTGCCCACGATGGCTTCGGCGTACCCCCCGGAGACGCTGCTGCGCGAGGCTCTGTCCACGGCGCGCTTGCCCATCCTGCATCCGGATCAGCGCCTGGATGACGCGTTGCGATTCATTCAGGGGCACCCTCTGTTGCCGGTAGTTGGCCGGGCGGGCTCGCGCAAACTGGAGGGGGTGCTTTCGTTGCCGGACATCCTGACCGCGTACCAGAGAGCTTCCTGAAATTTATTGTCCCTGGAAAATCTGAGAGGGTGCGATGGGTTTGTATCACAGCCACTCCTGGCTGTGCGGGGCTTGCGATTGTTGCCGAGTCCACCTCCACACGTGCGACCTACAAAATCGCACATCCAAGAGTGGCTGTGATACACAAATCATCGCGCCAGATCTGACGCAAAGACCAGCCGGACGCCCTGCCGTTCCGCCTCGGGCAACATTTCGTTGAGCACTTCCAGCGTTTCTGGATGTGGGTGGCCGATCGCCAGCGCCGAGCCTTTTTCCCGGGCATCGTGAATGGCGAGCGCAAATTGCTTGCGGATAGCCGGGACCGATTGCTCGTCGTCGAGAAACACGTTGCGCCGGGCGGCCGCGACGCCTGCCGCGTGCGCCGCCGTTTCCGCGACTGTCGCCACGGTCGTGCGGCTGTCGATAAAAAACAAATTGCGCTCGTGCAGCAGGGGCATCAATTCGTCCATGAGCTTTTGGTCGGCGGTGCCGAGCGAGCCTTCGTGATTGTTGACGCCCGCGGCATATGGGACAGTGTCCAGCATGCCCTCGAACGTTTGCTCCACGGCGGCCGACGCCATGCCGGGATGCAACTCGATCGCTTCGTCCCTGTCTCCCGCAGTCGAGGCCATGGGCAGATGCAGCATCACCTGGTACCCGCGCCGGTGCGCCTCTTCGGCGATTTCCCCGGAGTTTGCCTCGTGTGGAAGGACGGAAATCGTCAGCGGAAAAGCAATCCGGAACAAAGAGTCCGCCTGCGCGCGGTCGTTTCCAAGGTCATCGATCACGATGGCCAGCCGCGGGCGTCCTGGCGCCGCGGACGAAACTTCCGCTTTTGGCAGCGGCGTAATCAGGTGAATCGATTGCGTCCGCCGGCCATCCATCTGGTAGTCGAAGCGTTCCAGGCCGGGCGTTCCAGGCCGCGTGACGCGTTGCAGGTGGTGAAATTCCGCAACGCGCGCAAGTTCCGCTTCGATCGCATCGTGCGCGGCCCGGTCCGGCGCACCCGCTTTGGTGGGCGGCACGGTAATGTAAATGTGATCGGCGACGAGCGCCTGCTGTTTGCCCGGCTGGCGCGCGGCGAACTCGGGCCGCATGCCGACTTCGGCGCGGCCGCCGCTGGCGTTTCGCGCGGCAAACACAAATTCACGCGTAATGTTTCGGATTCCGACGGTTGACAGGGGAGCGGATTTTTTCTTGCAGCCTGCCGCGAACAACAACGCGGCCGCGAGAAAGTAAAATGGGAGGGAACGCGGAGAGAAAATTTGAGCAGCGAGTTGGCCGAGCGAGTCCGGTCGGCGATTCACACTTCAGGCTGCCTTTTGGGCCTCGCCACCTTTGAGCAGTTCGAGACCCTTGTTGTAAACCGGGTCGTCCGCTTTGGGCAACTGGCCGGGACCGAGCGGGGCTTCGTCCTCCAGATCGGAGGGTTCGGCGGCTGGATCGACGGTTTTCGGGTGCACCTCCACCGTGGGAGACACGCCGTCCTCCACGATGGATTTGCCGTCAGGCGTGGAATAAAACGCGACCGTGAGGATCAGCGCTCCGCCATCATCGAGCGGAATAATTTTTTGTTCGGAAGCGGCGCCGAAAGTGCGCTCTCCAACCAGATCGCCGCGCTTATTGCCTTTGATCGCTCCGGCAAGAACTTCCGCCGCGCCCGAAGTGCTCGGCGAAATCAAGACGTCCACTGCGGAGTGCCATACAGCCTTGTCCGGCTCGGCATCGAAATCCTTGCGTGACACGGTTTGCCCTTCGAGCGAGGCAATCCTCCCGGAAGTCAGGAAAAGTTGCGCGGCCACAACGGCTTCGGCGACGTCTCCGCGCGTGCATTCGCGCACGTCGAGAAGCAATTTGTGCACGCCCTGCTTGTCGAATTGCGCCAGTTTGTCATGCAGTTCCGAAACATCCAAAGGTTCGAGCGCGGGCAGGCGAATGTATGCCACATCGTCGCCGACGCGGTCCGCCACAACATGTTCCGGGCCGATCACCGCGCGGTTGATGCTGACTTCCTGTGGTTCCGTCTTCCCGCGCCGGATCACAGCCACTTTGACGGGAGTTCCGGGAGCGCCCTGCAATAGTGCGTTGGCCTGCCCGACGGACATATCGCGCGTTGCGAATCCGCCAATTGATTCCAGAATTTCGCCGCTGCGCAGGGCGACCTTCCCAGCGGGGCCGTCCGGAACGACCGAGACAACCACGATGTAGCCGTACTTCTTCGATACGGTCATGCCGGTTTCGCCGTGCACGGCATTCTTGGTTCGGTCGCGATAGTCGGCATACTCGCGCGGGCTCAGGTAGCCGGACAGAGGATCGAGCGATTCGAGAAGTCCATGCATGGCGCCGGACGTCACGACGGCCATGTTGGGCTCATCCACGTAGTCTTCCTGGATGTGCTGCAGCACCTCGCCGTACACGCTTAAGGATCGGTAAGACTTGTCGTCCGTGGTCTTGCCAAGCACATAGCCCAGACCGACGTAAAGAAACACGACCACGGAAAGTGTGACAACGGATATTCTAGCGAGGCGGCTCATCGTTGTTATTGGCCTCATCCACGAAGATTAAATCCTAATTATGATAGCACGACTAACCTACTTGACGCGCGGCGATTCTCGGAGGGTTGCCTATAGGGACTTGCATGCTTCGCAGCACGGAGGCGCTACGGGCTCAGTTCGGCGTAATCTTCTCTATCGGCGTGAGATACGTCTGTGAGATGCGGTCCTGCCAGCAAAGTTGATCTTCATCCCAAAGTGCCCACACAAAACCCAGAAAGCAGGTTCCCGCGGAGATTAAATAACCAAAGCTTCTCCAAACCATTTGGCGTGACGTGGGTACGCCGCCGGTAAAGCTGACGACCCGCAAGCCGCGCAGCATCATGCCCGGCGTCGAGCCGCCGAAAACCGTGAAGAGCGCGAAATATTGGGCGTAGAAAAGCGCCAGCGTAGCCCCTGCCACTGACAAGTCCAGCTTGTTAAAACCGATATGTCCGCCCAGAACTGTAAAGAGCGCGAGCATTCCACCGTAACTAAACAGCAGCAGCCCCACGTCCACGATCGCCGCCCTGCGGCGCTCCGGAAGCGAAGCCACGGAAAACATGGGCGCATGCGATAAATCTGCGCCGGGCGGTGAAGTAACCGGCCAGCGGGCATGGCTGCCTACTGCGGCAGTCTCCAGATTGGGAATCGATATTTCGAATCGCTCGTTGCGATGCGCGCGCGAGCCAACTGTCTTCTTGGCAGGCGCCGGCGAGGCAAACTCCGTCCTTGCACGGGAGGATTCGAGCGGGCGCGAGGGATCGGATTCGAAGGGCAGAGCCGATTGCAATTCGGCGGACGCACCGCCCCGGCGGCGGGCTCGATAATCCTGAAGCCTGCTGGAAACTTCACGCCGCCATTCCGGCTCGACGGCCAGATTTCCTTCGGTAGCAGTGGCAATTCGGCGCGAGGCCGACGATCGTCCGAGGCCGCCCAAAGGGGCGTCGCAGAAACAGCATAAATCAGACGGGTCGCCGTTGACGGCGCCGCAATGCTGACAAGTTTTTATCACCGTTCCGTTTTGCGCTGCGGACGTCTCGCCGAACGGAAGTCGGGAGTCGCGGACATTCTATCAGCAACGCGCCGCCGCGAAAAGATTTGCATCGATCTGTCACGAATTGGATACCCCAGGCAGCCCCGCGCCCGCCAATCGCAATCTATAGCTAGCGAAAGCGGCCCGAGCACTTTGACCGACGCGGGCGCAGGTTCTACTTCCGCCCTGAGCGTTTTTGGTAAAGTGAGGAGCACGCTGGATGATTGTAAGCCTTCAGAGGGAATGCTAGGCTAACGAGCTATTTTCAACCATGCCCTTACAGGCTCTTCCTTCTCCTGATCACGGATGCGGGCTCTACTTGGAGCCCGCTGGAATTATTTGCGGCGCCAACTCATGAGACTCGTTCATAAATTCGGTGTCGCGGTCCGGGGGCGCGTCCTTCTCGCTTTGATCGTGAGTCTCTTTGGGCTTCGTGGGGCTGCCGCCCAGGAAATCATTCCGCCGCCCTCATCGGGCGAGGCCAGCGTGCGCCTCGAAGCCGAACAGCAACGCAAGGAAGGCGACCTCTACTTCGCCGACGGCAAGGTCGAAATCCAGTATAAGAACCTTCGCTTGCGCGCCGACCACGTGCAGTACAACACCAAGACGTACATGGCCACGGCGAATGGCCACGTGCTGTTCGATGTGGACACGCAACACCTCACGGCGGAATCCGCCGATTTCAACGTGCAAAGCGGAGAAGGCCGTTTCGAACACGTGCGCGGCGAAGTCATGGTGGAACACAAACCGAACGCAAACATTCTGATTTCGCGGAATCCGCTGACCTTTGAAGCGCGGGAAGTGCGGCGGCTCGACGCGCAGACTTATTGGATCGAGCATGCCTGGCTGACCGTCTGCGTTCCGGACAAGCCCAGCTGGAAGTTCTCCACGACTCATGCCACGCTGCACGTGGATCGTACGGTCGCCATGCTCAACGCCAACTTCCAGTTGTTCCGTCTCCCGCTCTTGTATTTCCCGTACGCGTCGGTTCCTGCGGGGCGCACGCTGCGAAAATCCGGATTCTTGATACCGGAATTCGCAGACACTTCGGTCAAGGGATTCGTCTTTGGTGACGGCTATTACTGGGCGCCCAAGGATTGGACCGATCTCTCTCTCGGTGCGGCCTATCTCAGCCGCCGCGGATGGCAGCAAAACGGAGAACTTCGCGCCAAGCCCTGGGAGAACGTGTCGATTTCGGCGAGATATTTCGGAGTGATCGACCGCGGATTACCCGAGCCGGTGCTGAACGCTCAGGGAAATCCAGTGCTCGATTCCGCGGGCAATCCGGAAACAGCGCTGGAGAGCCAGGGCGGCCACAGCGCGCAATTCAAACTAGACGCGCGACTTCGCGACGGCTGGCGGGCGGTTGCGGATGTCAACCAGTTGACCTCCCTGATATTTCAACTCGCGTTTGCGCCAACCTTCGGCGAAGCCGTGAATTCCGAGGTGCGCAACGCAGGTTTTCTGACGAATAATTTTCGCGGCTTCAGCGCCGATTTCGCCGCGACCAGTTACCAGAACTTCGTGAACGCCCAGCCGCAAGTCAGCGCGGACGTTCGCAGCGCTCCGGAGGCTCGATTCAGCTCGGTCGATCAAACGCCGTGGAAAAATCTGCCGATCTATTTTGGCGGGGAAGCGTTCGCGGGAGCGGTGCACCGGGACGATGAAAACCTGGTGACGAACCCTACAACTGGAGTGGAATCCGTCCAGCATGGAATTGTGACTCCCGCATTTGTGGAGCGTTCGGAAATAGCTCCGCGCGTCGTCGTGCCGCTGCGCTGGGGACCCTGGCTAGGTGTTACGACGAGTTTCACGGCCCGGACCACCTTTTACAGCTCGCACCTCGTTGGGGGCTCCGTGGTGAGCGACCCACTGCTCCGGACCACGGGCGAAGTGAACGTCGATCTCCGTCCTCCTACCTTTGAGCGGGTCTGGCAGACCGCCGGCGGAAAATGGAAGCACACGATCGACCCGGAGATCGAATACAACTACGTGGACGGTGTGAATCAATTCGACCGCTTTATACTTTTCAACGAGGATGAAACGCTTACGAACACGAACGATTTCGTGTATTCCATCACGCAGCGGCTATTTCACCGCACGGGAGACGGCCAGGCGAACGATCTGGTCACCTGGAAGATATCACAAGCGTATTACTTCGATCCGACCTTCGGCGGCGCGCTCACTCCTGGAACGCGCAACGTTTTTCAGGCGCTCGATTCGATCACGCCGTTCGCTTTCGCTGACGAACCGCGCCGCTTTTCTCCGATAGACAGCGACCTCGTCATTTCGCCGGGCGGCAAATACGATGCCGAGGTGCGGCTGGATTACGACACGGTGCGCCATAGGATTACCACGGCGGAGACGCTTCTGAAAATTCGCCCGACCGAAAATTTCAACTTTACCGTGGCGCAGTTTTCCATCGACAACACGGCCGGGCCGCCGCCCTTCAACGCGGTGTTGCAACCGCCCGCGAATCAGATTCGGGGGCAGGCGGGATATGGCGCGTCGAACCGCCGCGGCTGGAACGCGCAGGCAGGCTTTGGTTATGACGTCAAGCAGAACGTCCTGCAGAACGAATTTGTCGAAGTAACCTATAACGGATCCTGCTGCGGAATTTCGCTCGAATACCGGCGCCTTTCGCTCGGAGAGATCCGCACGGAAAACCAATTTCGCGTGTCGCTGAACATCGCAAACATCGGAACATTCGGAAATCTGCGCCGGGAGGAAAAAATCTTCTAGCCATGAAGAACAAGGACGATGACTCGCTCGCGTTTGCCACGATCGAGGAACTTGCCTCGCTGCTGGCAAAGCGCAAGATTTCCCCCGTCGAGTTGACCGAGTTGTTTCTGCGTCGCATCGAGCGGCAGAACCCTGCGCTCAACGCGTTCCTGACGGTCACCGCCGAACACGCGCTCGCCGCGGCGCGGCGCGCGGAAAAACAACTGCTTCGCCGCCGTGGCTCGCGGCTCGACAATGCCCCGCTCCTTGGGATACCCATCACGCTCAAGGACAACATCTGGACGCGCGGGATCCGCTCCACAGCGGGATCAAAAATCCTGCGCGATTTTGTGCCCCCAGAGGACTCCACCGTCGCGAGAAAACTTGCCCGCGCCGGCGCGATTCTGCTCGGCAAAACAAACCTGAACGAATTTGCTTACGGGATCACCGGCGCCAACGCGCACTACGGCCCGGTGCACAATCCGTGGGCGCTCGATCGAATTTCGGGAGGATCGAGCGCCGGTTCCGCCGTGGCGATTGCCGCCGGACTGTGCGTGGCTTCCATCGGCACCGACACTGGCGGCTCGATCCGCGTCCCTTCCGCCTTTTGCGGAACCGTCGGCCTGAAGCCAACCTTTGGGCGCGTCAGCGTTTTTGGCACCATGCCCCTGTCGCCGTCCTTCGATCATGTCGGCCCGATCGCCCGCAGCGTCGCGGACGCAGCCCTCCTGCTCGGCCTGATCGCCGGGCGCGATCCTCTGGACCCCACTTCCTCGCCGAGGCCGGTGGAAGATTTCCGTGGCGCGCTGCGCAAGCCGCTGCGCAAATTTCACCTGGGCCGCCCGCGCGAACTTTATTGGGAAAAGCTGGACGGCGAAGTGCGCCGGGCGACAGAAGCGGCCTTGCGTGACATGGAAAAGCGCGGCGCGGCCGTGCGTGAAATTTCCCTTCCGCAATTGAAGGCAACGCGCGAAGCGGCTGCCGACATTTCGCTTGCGGAAGCGCTTCATGTCCACCAAACCGCCGGATATTTTCCGTCTCGCTCCGCCGAATACGGCGAAGAAGTGCGCCAGCGAATTGATTCGGGCGGAAATGTGCCGGCCGTTCGCTATCTGGCTGGGTTTGACGTGCGAAAACAATTGCTCGCTGAATTTGACGCGGCCTTCCAGGAAGTCGACGCCATCGTGGCGCCCACGGTCCCTGTTCCCGCTCCGCTCATCGGCGCCCAATCGGTGCAAATCGATGGCGAGCAGATCGACGTGCGTCGCGCTCTGGTCGGCTCGTGCCGGCCGGCCAATTTTACGGGTCTGCCCGCGATATCCATTCCCTGCGGGTTCACGCGCGATGGCTTGCCCATCGGATTGCAATTGATCGGTCGCGCTTTCGATGAAGCAACGCTTTTGCGGATCGCGTTTTCCTACGAGAGCGCAAATGATTGGCGCGCGCGCCGGCCCATTTTCACATAGCAGCAGCCTCTCCAGAGTCCCGAACCGTCGCGCTTCGACCTGGGAACGCCAATCTCCTGATTGGCGGTTTGCGCGACGCCAATCGGGAGATTGGCGTTCCCGGGGACGGCCGACACACGCCTCTTCCGCACGCAAAATTACCGATCGCCAAGAAATCCATCAGGCAAACGCATAGTTATGTGAAAATAGACAACAGGTGAATCGTTGGCAGGACTGCAGCCGTCTAATCGAATGTTGCAAAGGCTGTCTTGCACCATCCTTCGCCGGAGATAATTTCGTCCGATGCAAGTTTCGATTCTTTACGCTTTCGTAGCGGGAATCATCTCGTTCCTGTCGCCCTGCGTACTGCCGCTGGTGCCGGGCTACGTCTCGATGCTTTCCGGCATCGGCGTCGAACAGCTTCGCACCGGCCAGCCGGCGCGCAACAGTCTGTTTGCTTCCTCGCTGGCGTTTGTCTCAGGATTCTCCGTAGTGTTTATCAGCTTCGGCGCTTCGGCGAGCGCCGTGGGGCAATTTCTGCTGCAGCATAAGGGACTGATGGGGCCCATCGCCGGGGCCGTCATCGTTCTGTTCGGCCTGCACCTGGTCGGTTGGCTGATTAAGCTGCCAGTGAATGCCGGCCTAGTAATCGGCGGGGTGCTGGCGTTTGGCGCCGCGATTCTTTGGCGGAGATCGGGAACCGAAACGGTGGGCCCCGGCGGAATCTTCGGCTCCGTACAGTTGGTTTCCGTGGCGCTGATTTTCCTTGCCGGACCGTCGCTGACGCGCTGGCTCAACCGCGATCTGCGCTTCCACAATCTCGGCAGCCAAACGCAAGAAGAAGCCAAGGCCGGCGGCGCGCTTTCCGGCGTGACCAGCGGATTCCTTCTCGGTTTCGCATTCGCCTTTGGCTGGACGCCGTGCATCGGTCCGATTCTCGCCGCGGTCCTGGTGCTGGCCGCAAATACCCAGACGATTTCTCGTGGCGTTTTTCTGCTGGCTGTGTATTCGGCGGGCCTCGCGGTCCCTTTCCTGCTCACCGCGATTGGAATCAACCAGTTTCTACGTTTCTACCAGCGATTCCGGCGCCACCTGCATACCGTGGAAGTGTTGAGCGGCGTGCTGCTGCTGTTCGTCGGCGGCCTGATTTTTTTGAACCGGCTGACGTGGCTATCGGGTAAACTAGTCTTTCTGAATAAGTTTGCGCTGTAACGGGTGCGGGCTCTACTTGGAGCCCGCAAGAAAGAAGTTCGCAACATGAAAAAGGGCATCTTTATTGCTGTGGGTGTGGTTGCATTGCTCGCCGTCATGATCTGGGCTGACCACAAATTTCCGGCGGCCGGCGTGCCTTCCGCGAGCGCACCCGCCAAACCGACCGATGCTCCAACTGTCACACTGAAGGATCTCAACGACAAGGAAGTCACCCTCCAGCAGTACAAGGGTGAGGTGGTCCTGGTGAATTTCTGGGCGACTTGGTGCGCGCCCTGCAAAGTGGAAATCCCGTGGATGATCGAATTCCAGCAAAAGTACAGCCCGCGCGGCTTCACCATCCTGGGAGTTTCCATGGACGAAGACGGCAAAAAAGCGATCGAACCCTTCCTCGAAAAAGAGCGCTTCGACGTGAACGGCCAAAAAGAAGCGATGAGCTACCCCATCCTGCTGGGCAACGACGCCATCGCGGATAAATTCGGCGGAATCCTGGGCCTCCCCACCAGTATGCTCTTTACCCGCGACGGCAAGAAGGTCAGAACGATCGTCGGCCTCGTCAATCACGACGATATTTCCAAGGCCATCGAAAGCCTGCTGTAGCCGAACCCACTCCACTATACGCGCTCCAGCAACTGATGGCGCCCTTGACGCTCACACCAGCGTATGAAACGGAGTCCAAGGGGCAATTCGTTGCCTTTACGAATTCACGATCATAAGAGTTCTTGGAGTTTTTCTACGCTAAGGTCGGCGTCGCGCAGAATGCTCTTCAGTATTTTCGGATGAAGAATCTTGGAGGCATGGAAGGGAACAGTGACGCGCTTGCCGGCGGCGTTCTTGTATATCATGTGGCTCCCGCTCTGCCGTGCGAGAGAAAATCCTGCCTTCTCCAGCACTACAAGGATCTGACGTGCCGTCAGGCGCGGAAGCTTTGGCATTAGACAACAACTTCAACTGTAGAGAGGCTCACGGCCACGTGCTGGGGAATTTCTTCGCCGTCCGCTAGACGATCCTCAACGTGCAACCGGATGGCGTCTTTGATATTTGTGACGGCCTCCTCGTAAGTGTCTCCCTGGCTGTAGCACCCCTGTAGAGCGGGGCAAGAAACGTAGTAGCCGTCAGAATCAGCTTCGATAATGATGGAAAATGTGAGGTGCTTCATGTTCCAATTATATCCTCACTACTGGTTCACTGCCAGTGACATTCCCCAACCGATGTAACTTTCTCAGGCGTTGCGCCTATGAAAGAATAGAGGCGTGACGCAAAGCGCATGAAACCTCGAATCCATCATTTGCGCGAACCGATCGGCGTGGCGCTGGAAACGCTGCGCGCGCACAAGATGCGCTCGTTTCTGATGCTGCTGGGGATCGTGCTGTCCGTTTCGACGCTGATCATGGTCGTATCGCTGATCTCCGGAGTGAATCTGTACGTTGAGAATCGCATCGCCAACCTCGGGTCAAATGTATTCCTGGTTCTGCGCTTTCCGATCATCACGGACATGACCGAGTTAGTGAAGGCCACCCGGCGAAACAAGCCGATCACCTGGGACGACTATGTATTCCTGCGCGACAATTCCAAACTCGCCCTGCGCGTCGGCGCCCAGGCTAATCTTCTGGGCCGCACCAAGGCCAACGGCCAGACCGTCGAAGACACGACCATCTACGGCGTGACGGCAAATATCGGCGACATGAAGACCGAGGGACCCGCCTCAGGGCGCTATATCACGGACACCGACAATCAACACCGGTCGCTCGTCGCGCTGATCGGCACGGACGTCGCGGAAAAACTTTTTCCCGGCGTCGACCCCATCGGCAAGGAACTCGATGTGGACGGCCGCCCCTATGAAATCGTGGGTGTGGGAAAACCGATCGGCACGGTGCTGGGCCAGACGCGGGACAATTACATCTACATTCCGATCGAAACGTGGATGAAGTTTTATGCGACGAGTACGACCAGCCTGGCGATCAACGTGCAAACGCGCGGCTCGGACTGGATGTCGCGCACGCAGGAAGAAGCGGAAACGCTGATGCGCGCGCGCCGACACATGAATCCGAACGACCTTGACAATTTCGGCGTCCTGGACAGCGGCTCCCTGGTGGATTTGTTCAAGCGAATCACCGGCGCACTCGCGGCCTCGATGGTCGGGATCGTCGCGGTATTCCTGGTGATTGGCGGCGTGGTGATTATGAACGTGATGCTGGCGACGGTGACCGAGCGCACGCGCGAAATCGGCCTGCGCAAATCCCTGGGCGCGCGCCGCGCCGATATTCTCCTGCAGTTCCTAACCGAGACCGCTGTAATGTCCACGATCGGCGGGGCCATTGGCGTCGCCCTGGCCTACGTGTTTGCGCTGGTTATCGCCGCCAACACCCCCGTACCGATGCACGTTCCGATTTCCGCGGTGATCATTGCCCTGGGCGTGTCGACCGCGGTGGGCGTGTTCTTCGGGATCTATCCGGCGAGCAAGGCCGCGAACCTCAGTCCCATCGAAGCGCTGCGGCAGGAAATGTGAACTTGACCGGGAATCCATGCGAATAGCGCTCGGCGAAAACGCGAACATGGCTCTGGAAACGCTGCGGGAGAACAAGCTGCGTTCGTTTCTTACCGTGCTGGGCGTGGTCATCGGAATCACGGCGCTTATCACGGTCGCGTCCATCCTGGTGGGATTCTATGCGGATATCACCGTATATCTGGACGCATTCGGCGCGAATACGATCTGGGTGTTCAAAGTTGCCCCCGGGATCAGCACCGGACGAATGACCGCCGAGGAGCGCAACCGCAAGCCGTTGACCTACGAAGATGCGCAAGCCATCCGCGAGCAATGCCCGGCGGTACAGGAAGTGTCCGTGTCGGTGTTCAAGCGCGTCTATGATTTCAATCGCCAGCCCGATATCACCGCGCGCTACAAGGACAAGGAAGTCAGCGGCCTGAATTATTCAGGATCGGATGTCTACTACCCGGATGTGTACAACGCCAGACCCTACATCGGCCGCTATTTCACCGAAGCAGAAGATTTGCACCGCGCGGACGTCGCCGTCATCGGCTACGATCTCGGCAAGGCATTTTTTCCGGACGGCAATGCGGTGGACCAAATCATTTACGTCGAAGGATTTCCTTATCGTGTGATCGGCGTCTTCGAGCACCGCAAGGGCCAGCTCTTCCAGAATCCACCCGTCGAAAAGCAGGTCCTGGTGCCCTACCATACCTACCGCAAGCATCACCCCGCCGACGACGAGCATTTCATCGGCGCCGTGGCGGCTCCCGGGAAAATGCCGGAAGCAAAAGACGAAATCAGCGCCGTCTTGCGCCGCACTCGCCACGTTCCCTATTCGGCGCCGGAAAATTTCGGCCTGTCCTCCGCCGAGGAAGTTGCCAACCAGTTCAAGCAGATCACCGGTTCGGTTGCGCTGCTGACCGCCGTGGTCAGCTCGATCGGCCTGCTCGTCGGCGGAGTCGGCGTGATGAACATCATGTTGATGTCGGTCACGCAGCGCACGCGCGAAATCGGCGTTCGGAAAGCGATTGGCGCGCGCCGCCGCGACGTCATCTGGCAGTTTCTGACCGAGGCCGTCGTGCTCACAGGCTCGGGCGGAGTCATCGGCGTGCTTCTGGGAATTGGCATCAGCCTGCTCATCCATGTGATCTGGCCGAGATTGCCTTCCACCATACCCCTGTGGGGAGTGCTTTTAGGGGTCATCGTCTCCATGGCTGTCGGCCTTTTTTTCGGCATCTATCCGGCGGTGAAGGCCGCACGGCTCGACCCGGTAGACGCATTGCGGTATGAGTAGTTTTCCCGGACTGTTCGTGTTAGGAGTTGCGTATGAGCACTCCTGAAGAGTGGAAGCAGCACAAATTGAAAAGTTTGGAACGTTTGAGGGCGATGACATTTGAGTTCGAAGACTACACGCCACCAAGCGCCGATTGGGACCACGATCACTGCGAAGGTTGCTGGGCAAAATTCGCACTGTTCGATGCGCCGGAAATTCTGCACAGCGGGTATGTTACAACCGTTCAAATTCGCGGCAACTCTACGAAAGAGCCGGACTTCATCCGACAGGCTCGAGAATCGGGACGCAAAGTCTTCGCAAAACCAGACACCAAGCAATGGGTCTGCCCAGAATGCTTTGAGGCGTT
>Ga0209517_10003306_pt1 | contig 21988 bp, 11 predicted proteins | sample PeaSoiMetSII2010_FD_187695 | JGI IMG/M metagenome (GOLD analysis project Ga0209517, IMG submission 187695) | Peat soil microbial communities from Weissenstadt, Germany - SII-2010 (SPAdes) (version 2) | ecosystem: Environmental > Terrestrial > Soil > Wetlands > Peat | place: Germany...
TAACGTGGTCTATGGCGTTCAGTCCACTATCGGGGGTGGGACCAACAATCAGGTCAACGATATCAACGCAACCATTGGCGGGGGAGCCGTAAATTTCATCGGCGCGGGCGCGGGCGATAGCACCATCGGCGGTGGATACCACAATGTGGTTAATGAAGGCATCCATGATTCCACAATCAGTGGAGGGTCCTTCAATGCGGTCGGTGGCTCCTGGTGTACTATTGGGGGCGGTTCGGATAATTCCATTTTGACGAGCGCCTATTCCTCCACCATCGGCGGCGGGGACCACAACCTCATTGACACCAACGCTATCGAGTCAATCATCAGCGGGGGCTATGCAAATGTTATTGACACCAACGCGGTGTTCTGTGGAATCGGCGGGGGCGTCAGTAATGACGTGCAGGCGCTTACCATCGCCAGCGCCATCGTTGGCGGGTTCACCAATACGATTCAAATGGGCAACACCTATTCCGTAATCGGCGGCGGCTTCCTTAACAACATTGGACCCGCCGGGTGGGGCTGCGCCATTTCCGGCGGCACCGCCAACATGCTCGGCCCCGGTTGCTCCAACTCCATCGTCGCCGCCGGCCAAGGCAATGTCATGTTCGGCGTGGACGGCTTGTGTACCATCTCGGGCGGTGACGCAAACGGCATTGCGTTCAACTGTAGTGAATGCACGATTGGCGGCGGCACTCAAAATAAAATATTTGTCAGCAGCACCAATGCCACGATCAGCGGCGGTTTCGCCAACACAATCGGCCCAGGCGTCACTTACGGAACCATCCCCGGCGGCTTCTCCAACTTTGTCACCGCCCCTTTGGGCTTCGCGGCAGGAGCCACCGCTAAGGCCGCTGATGTGGGCAGCTTCGTGTGGGGTGACTCCACTGGAATGCTCGTTTCCTCTTCCCCGCCGACGGGGCTGGGGCCGAACAGTTGGACAGTCCACGCCTCGGGCGGTTTCAACTTCTGGACCGATGAAGCCATGACGGTGGGCGCGTCACTCCCACCCGGCAGCAGTTCCTGGACGTTCGCCAGCGACCGCAACGTCAAGGAGAACGTGCGCCCGGTGGACGGGCGTGCCGTGTTCGAGAAAGTCGCGGCTCTCCCGATCAGCTCCTGGAATTACAAAACCCAGGACCGCGCGATACGACACCTTGGCCCGATGGCACAGGATTTTGCGGCGGCGTTCCAAGTGGGCGAGGATGATCGCCACATCAGCACGGTGGACGAAGGCGGCGTGGCACTGGCCGCCATCCAGGGCTTGAACCAGAAGCTGGAAGCGGCGACCAAGGCAAAGGATCTCGAAATTGAAGCGTTAAAGCAAAGTGTGGCAGAATTGCAAAAGATGGTGCAAGCGCTGGCTGAAAGGAAGTGAGGCGTTCAGGAAAAACTTGTCAGGGGAGCGCCAGAGCCTCAGATTCCGTGGGCGTAGCGGCGTGGGGGAGCGTGTCCGGCCATTTCCGAGGAAAATCCCCCGGCAATCAAGGCCAAAACCTTCGCTCCGGCATCAGCAGTGTGCCAAAGCGACACACCGGCTTGGCCTGGAGAGCAGCCAACCCCGCCTTGACTTCACTGGAGCGAAAAAGCTGGTAAAACGCCGGGCGATCCGTTAGGATTTCTTGTAATCTCCACCATTTCTGGTTTCGAGGCCGAGAACCTCCAATTCTGGGGACCGCGGTATCAACTGGCTAAACTCACGGCCACAAGATCATGAAAAATAAACTGTTCTTCGTATTGGGGCTAACCCTCCTCGCCGCCCTCCACTTCCAGCTCTCCACTGCCTTTGCCCAAGGCGCGGCGTTCACCTACCAGGGCCGGGTGTTGGACAATGGCACGAGCTTCAACGGTACCGGCCAGTTCCAGTTCGTTCTGGTGACCAGCACCAACGGGCAGACCGCCACGGCTACAGCCGTTATGGGCGGCCTTTCTCCCAATGAATTCGTCGGCAGTTGCTCCGTCACCAGCGGTGGGAGCGGTTACACTGCGCCCCCCTCGGTGACCTTTTCCGGCGGCGGCGGTTCGGGCGCGACGGCTACGGCCAACCTCACGGGCGGCACGGTCACCAGCATCACCGTTGTCACTCCCGGTTCGGGCTACAGCAGTGCGCCCACGGTGACGATTGCCCCGCCAACGCCTTCGTACACGACTTGGTGGAGCAACGATGGCACCAGCGTCAACGGCAGCGAACCGGCCGCCTCCGTGGCGGTGGGGGTGAGCAACGGTCTGTTCACGGTGGTGTTGGGCGACCCTACCGTGGCGAACATGCAGACAATTCCCGCCGCCGTATTCACTATGCAGCCCGACTTGCAATTGCTCATTTGGTTCAGTGACGGCGTCAACGGTTTCGCCGCGCTCAGCCCGGCGCAAAACCTCACTCCCACGCCCTACGCGACCATGGCCTACAACGCCAGCAATCTGGTGGGCACGCTGCCGGCGGGACGGTTGAGCGGGACGATTGCGACCACGCTGCTGCCCGGCTCGGTGCTCACCAATGGGGCCGCCAACGTGACGCTCACCGGCACGTTCAGCGGCAATGGCGCGGGTGTCACCAATATCAGTGTTTCGTCGGTCGGCCCACCGGGAACTCTCAGTCTGACATCGCCTTTCTATGCCCCTGGGATCACGCTGAACGTGGGAGCCCACCCCTACTCGGTCGTGGCCGTGGACATCAATGGGGACGGCAAATTGGATTTGGTGAGTGCCAATGCCGGCGCCGATACGCTCACCGTTCTAACCAATAGCGGCAATGGCGTATTCGGTTCCAATGCCACGCTCATCGTGGGGTCATACCCATTTTTTGTTGTGGCCGCGGACGTCAACGGCGACGGAAAACCGGATCTGATTTGCGCCAATGCCAGTTCCGGCACGTTGACGGTGCTGACCAACAATGGCAATGGCGGCTTTGGGTTCAGCGCCACTCTTGCGCTTGGCGTTGGATTCACCCCCTGGTACCTCACGGCAGCCGATATCAACGGCGACGGAAAACCGGATTTGATTGCCTCGAGTACCTTCGGCAATTCTCTGATGGTGTTCACCAACAACGGAAGCGGCGTCTTCGGGTCCAATGCCATGCTTACAGTGGGATCCGAACCCAATCAAGTTGCGGTGGCGGACGTAAATGGCGACGGCAAACCCGATTTGATCAGTGCCAATTTCGCCTCCAGTACGTTGACGGTGCTGACGAACAATGGCAGCGGCGTCTTTGGTTTGAACGCCACGATCTCCGTGGCCGGCGGTCCGGTTTCTGTTGTGGCGACCAATATCCACGGCCATGGCTTGCCGGATTTGATTTGCGCCAATAGTTCTGGCAATACCCTAACGGTGCTGACCAATAACGGCAGCGGCGTTTTCGGCTCGAACTCCACCCTCAATGTGGGAATCCACCCCCAATCGGTTGTCACAGCCGACCTCAATGGCGACGGCTGGCCGGATTTGATTTGCGCCAATAGTTCTGGCAATACCCTGACAGTGCTGACCAATAACGGCAGCGGCGTTTTTGGTTTGAATGCGACGCTTAACGTGGGGCCTGGCCCCTGGCAGGTGGTGGCGGCGGATGTCAACGGCGATGGAACGCCAGACTTGATCAGCGCCAACTCGGATGCCAACACGCTCACTGAGGTGCTGACCGATCGACAAGCCCTTGACTTTGGCAATCCGGTGGTTGGCAACGGGTCCGGGTTGGCAGATCTCAACGCTTCGCAATTGACCTCGGGCACAGTTCCCCTGGCCCAGTTGCCGAGCGCCGTGGTCACCAATACTGAGAGCGGCGTGACCCTTAACGGCACCTTCACCGGCAACGGCAGCGGCTTAAGCGGCGTCGCACTTCTGGGTGCCACTCAGACTTTTGCCGGGGAGGACGTCTTCGACGGTCCAGCTTACTTCGAAGGCGGATTCACCGTGAATACGGGTCAGGGTACAGTGGTCATTGAGGCGGCGGCGAGTGTGGACGTTGTGCCGGACATGGTCGCGAGTGGCGGCGGCTTGTCCGGCCATATGCGTTTCCGCAACGGCTTTGAAATCTGGCCCAACCTTGCCGGCACGGCGGGCGGCTATCTGGACGTGCGCAACCTTTCCGGCGCCCAGACCATCTGGATGAGCGGAACCAATGGCGTTATTATGGCCAGCAGCTTCAACCAGACCAGTGACCGGAACGTTAAAGAGAATTTCACGACGGTGGATCCGCAGCAGGTGCTGGCCCGCGTGGCGGCATTGCCCCTCACCGAGTGGAATTTCAAGCTGGACACTTCGACCCGCCACATCGGCCCGATGGCCCAGGATTTCCATGCCGCCTTTGGGGTGGGCACCGATGACAAGCACATCGCCACTGTGGACGAGGAAGGCGTGGCCCTAGCTGCCATCCAAGGCTTGAACCAGAAGCTGGAAGCGGAGACCAAGGCAAAGGATGTCCAAATTGAAGCCTTAAAGCAGACCGTCGCAGAATTGCAAAAGAGGGTGCAGGCCCTGGATAAAAGGAAGTGAGGTGTTTGGTAAAAAGTTGATCGAAGACATGAAACAACCCACCATCTCACAGAACGTGGGTCGGCAGCCCGCGGATCGAAGCGCTTGCTGTAACTTGGAAGGCCTGGAGAAGAAATGATCGTTCTGCCCATCGTGGATCGCGAGTTGAGGGGCCGCGCGCGACAGCCAACCACCTACTGGTTGCGGTGTGGCGTGGCCGCCCTGGCTGCCTTGGTCGCCCTCCAGGCCACGGCGATGTACGCCTATGCCCTCAGCCCATCAGGCGTGGGGACGGCCACCTTCAACGTAGTCTGCTGGCTGGGCTTCCTTGGCGCTTGCCTGGGCAGCCTGGCAACCGCCGACTGCCTGAGCGGCGAACGCCGCGAGGGCACCCTCGGGCTTCTCTTTCTCACCAGTCTCAAAGGACGCGACGTCGTGTTGGGCAAGCTCACGGCGGCTGGCATTTCCGCCTTTTACGCGTTGGTCGGTTTCTTGCCGTCCCTGGCGCTGGCGTTGCTCGCCGGGGGCACCAGTGGCTGGACGCTGGCGCGCACCGCGCTGGCGCTGCTGGATGCGCTTTTCGTGTCGCTGGCCGCCGGCATGTGGATTTCCGCGCGGTCCCGGGGTCAACTCAAGGCCATGCGCGGGACGCTGATTTTCATCGGTGCGCTGTTCGTTTGGGGGTGGGTCGCGGCGCACCTGGGTCCGGTCTTGACCTTAGCCGGAGCGTTGCTGACGTTGCTCAACCCGTACAGCGCCTTTTACCTTGCGCCGGATGCGGCGTATGCCCGTGGGCCAATCATGTTCTGGCTCGCGCTCGGCCTGGCGCAACTCGAAGGCTGGGTGCTGCTGGTCGCGGCGACCCGTTACCTCGAACAAAGCGGCCGGATGTCCGGGGCGGGAGAGCAACCAGAAGCATCGACCAAACAGCCCGTGCCGGCCGAAGAACGGTCCGTGGCGGCCGAGGCGGAGGACCGGGCGTTGCTGGAGAAAGAGCCGGTTTGCTGGGCCGCCTCGCGGGCGCACGGGCACAACCTGTTCCTTTGGGCTGGCGCCTTGCTGTTGCTGCTAAGCGGCGCTGCGAGTTCGGCTTTCACTCCGGCGGTGGCTGGCATGTGGTTCGCCATGAGTCTGCTCATGAGCCTGGCCGCGGGAACGCTGCTGGCCTGGGGAGCGGGCAGGTCACTCTTTGAGGCGCGGCGCAATGGCGAACTGGAATTGTTGCTCACCACGCCGCTCGGCGCGCGCGACATCGTCAGCGGTCACTGGTGGGCGCTCTGGCGCCCCCTACGCGGCGCCTGGTTGCTGGTCGTGTTCCTCGCGCTCCTGCAGTTCTTTTTTGCCTCAGGTCTGAGATGGGAACATGACAGGTTGGAGATGGGATTGGACGCCCTTCACCGGGCCCTGGTTCCCGTGAACAAGGCCCTCGATGGAGTGGCGGTGTGTTGGGTGGGCCTATGGTTCGGCCTAAAGGCGCGCAAGCCGTTTCTGGTCGTAGCCTGGACGGTCGGTCTAGTGCTGGTGCTGCCCTGGGTTGTGACGAGCATGCCGTTGGTTGTCCTTACTTCCAGCGCGGCCATTCTCCCGGGCCGCCGCCTGGGCCCAGTGGTGCTGTTCTGGTTGGTCATTCCCGCGCTCCTTTACTTCGTCAAAAACCTCTTCTTCATCCGTTGGGCTATTCGTGGCTTGCGCCGGGAGTTGCGCGCGACTGCGCCGCTCTCGGCCGGAGATTGGCCGAAATGAGCGCGCTTGCGGAAGAATCCGTGGGATCCACTACAGCGTAGGAGGGCGCCAACCCTTTGGATCGCGGTGGCATAGGCAGGGCGCGCGCTCCACTGCGCGCCGCCCAAACTGGAACGGACGCCAACCTGTTCGAGAGCGCGCTGGCGAAGCACAGCCCCGAGCCGGTCGTGCTTTGGGTCGCGCGGAGCGATAGGGCATTCTCGAGTGGTCGTAGTCTATCGAATGGGCCCGCCTGTACGAGCGACACCAATTCAGCCGAGACCGGTCTAAATCGGTGTTGATTCGATGAAACCCTCGATTGACATGACGCTGGCCCATCGTCGAACGGGAACTGTGGGTCGGGGCGCGGCATTGGACGACCACAGTAACTGAATTGCCGGGCTTGCAACAGATCTGGTTTGGTTTAACTTTCGCCGACGAAGATGGATGCAGCACCGTTACTTAATTCTGTTGTGGCTGCCTTGGCGCGCGTGCGCTTGGAGGCGATCCTAATCGGCAACGCTGCTGCCGCGATTCAAGGCGCTCCAGTAACCACACTGGATTTTGACTTCATGTTCCGCCCCACTGCTACGAATCTCAAAAAGCTAAAGGGTTTTGCCGATGACCTCCAAGCCGTCATCTTGCGCCCGTACTATCCAGTCTCGAAACTTTATCGTGTTGTCAATGATATGCGCGGGCTTCAGGTTGATTTCATGCCGGCCATTCACGGCGTCAAATCGTTCGAGAGTCTCCGGTCGCGCGCGCAGCAGATGGATTTTGGCGGACGGCGTGTTTGGGTAGCAAACCTTGCGGACATTATCTCAAGCAAGCGCGCCGCAAAACGTCCGCAGGACCTGGCTGTGCTGGGGATTCTGGAGCGCACACTGCGTGAAAAAGCGACGTCGTAAAGAACAGCGCAAAGCTGCGCTGGCGGCATTGCGCAAAGAGAGCGATCGCGCGCTGGTGGATTTGATCCGCCGGCGCCTGGCCTTGCCAGTAGAGAGCCGATTGAATTTCCTCCGCGTGCGTATCCCGGGCGGTGGCTCGCACTTGTAGGAAGAAGCTTGACATGACCCTGGCCCCTATAGTCGAACGGGAACTGCGGGCAGGAACGCGGAATTGGCTAACCTATTACTTGCGCGTAGCCGGGGCAGGCGCGGCGCTCATCGCAGGCATCTTGTTCGGCTTGAGCAACGGGTTCGTGCCCAACGCAGGCGGACGGTTGTTCGGCGAGTTGCATCGCACGCTGTTCTGGGGAATTTGGCTCCTGGTGCCGTTGCTCACTGCGGACTGCCTCAGCCGGGAACGCCGAGAAGGGACATTGGGCCTGTTGTTCCTGACCCGATTGCGGGCGGGTGATATCGTGATCGCCAAAGGGTTCGTCCATGGCTTGCGAGCGCTGGCCCTGTTGCTGGCGGTCGCCCCTGTCTTGAGTGTGGCTTTTGTGATGGGAGGCGTGAGTTGGAACCAGGTCGTTCTCTCGTTCCTGCTGAACTTAAGCGTGATCTGCTGGGCCTTGGCGGCTGGGCTACTGGCCTCGGCTTCCAGCAAACACTGGGCGCAGGCAGTTATCCGGACGGCACTCCTGGCCGTCTGCTTCATTCTGGTGTTGGCGACCGCGGTCGGCTGGGCCCTTTTACCGCCGACCAGGCCCGGGATCGGAATCGGAATGACAGTAGTACGGTGGCAGGCCAGCGGGGATTATATGCTGCTTTCGGGCATGCGTTTTTTAAGCAATCCGGCCAGCGGGGTGGCGCTATTTCCGCCTGTTTATAGTGGGCCCTTAAGCAGTTGGAGTGGCCCGATTCAGGTTTCACCCGCAACGGGGATTCGGGTCTGGAGGGCGGGTGGCGGGCCGCCGCTTCTGTCGCCGCGAAGCGCTCCGCTGCTTTGGAGCGCGGCAGAAGTAGCGCTGGCCTCGTTACTGGTGCTGGCCGGCGCCATCTGGTTAGCCGGACTTTGGACGCGGCGCGTCTGGCAGGAGGAGCCCCCCTCGGCGCGTGTGCTTTGGTGGCGACGGACCTTCTTCACTCCGGTGCTGTGGCTTTCGTTTTTCCGGCGCTGGATGCGCCGCAAATTGGAGCGCAACCCGATCGGCTGGCTGGAGCAGCGCACTTGGAGCGGACGACTCGTGACTTGGGCCTGGTTCTCGATCATCGTTTGCATCTACAGCTCCATCCTGGGCCACCCCAACCTGTTTCGCAGCCCCGAAGGACTGGGCGAAATCCTCGCTTGGCTGCTGGCGGGGAGCATGGCCCTGAGCTCCGCAGCCAGCTTCCGGCGCGAGCGCGAGAGCGGCGTCCTGGAGCTGCTGCTGGTCTCTCCCCTGGGTGAGCGCCAAATCGTGTTCGGGCGATTGGCCGGCCTGTGGAGCCAATTTCTGCCGGCGTTCGGCCTGCTCTTGACCCTTTGGTGCTACATTGCCAGTTTCTCACCCTTCCCGCGCGCGGACGCCGATTCTAGCGGAGCGTTGGTTTTCTTTTTGACCACCTTCTTCTCAGTGCCAGTCGTTGGGCTCTACTTCTCCTTGTGTTACCGAAATTTCTTTTCCGCTTTTTTGGCCACGCTGGCGGTGGGACTGTTGTTGCCGGTGTGGTCCTGGGATTTGCTCGGGCTCGCCTGGTGGTTCGTGAACACCGCCGACTTACAAAGGTCCTCCTGGGGCGACGCGGTCATAACGCAAATCATCATCGCCACAATTTGCTGGGTCAGCCTCAATGCGAGGCTCAAGCGGCGGGCGTTTCCGCTCGAGCGGATCCAAGCTTGATCGCTCAGTCGCCCGGATAGGCCTGCCGGACTAGCCAGGGAGCGCCGCGCACCAGCCAGCAAGCAATCAGCAAGGGCCAAGCTACCATGATGAAGCCAGGGAAGAGGTTGCGCCAAACAAAGTGCGGAAAAATCGGGCAGAAGGAGGCGACTGCCAAAGGCACTCCTGCCAAGCCTTGATAAAGAAAAACCAATCCGAGCAGGCGCACCACCAGGCAGAAGATGTCTTTCGCTTTCATTGTCGCTGTGACTCTAGTTGCTCTGGCCCGGCGTGCACAAGCCTGGATCCGGTTCGCTCTTTCGAGTTGCAGCAAAACGGGATGGAGGGCAGATTCCTTGAGCGCTGGACGCCCCCATAGCTCAAATGGATAGAGCAGGCGTTTCCTAAACGTCAAATCCCTGTTCAATTCAGGGTGGGGGTACCACTTCCGCCCTCCGTGCCGACTCAGGCATCGAGCTGAGACGGGTGTAAAATCCGCCCCTCAGGAGTGCCGATGCCTCAAAGGAGAGCGAGGTCGTGGTACGCTTAGGGTCTGGGCAAAAATAAATTCGGATTTTCACGGATGAATCATCTGGAGTCCACCGGCTGGCGGCGCTTCGTGCGGACTTGGCATTCGAAAGCGGCAGCAAGCTGAGCAAGCTGCGCGCACTCCATACGCTTCGCGCGGGCGGCCGCCACACGCAGCCCGACTCGCAGGCGTTATATTAGAATTGTGCCTGGAAACCGGAACTTATTTTTGCACAAAGCCTTAGCCCCGGCTAACGTCGGCGCCGGCTCAATGCCTGCGCTTGCCCCACTGCCTCACGGGCAGCCGCGCTCACTGAAGCAGAAGCACGCGATAGAACTGGCAGGCGGAGACTCCCTGGGGGTCGGTCCCCACCGCAATTGGGCCGCTCGCAAGCAGGCTGGGCACCGCGACGGTCCAGACGCTGTTGTTCAAATCCGCCTTCCTCTGCAATTGGTAAGTGTGACCGGCGACGGCATTCCAGGTGATCGTCGCGCCACCATTGGTGATCGTTATGGACGCGATCCAGGGCGCCGAAAGAGGTTCACTGACCACGACGGTGAAGCTATTGGTGGCGCTCAACGGTGGCGTGCCGCTGTCCGTCACGACAGTGGTAATGACGTTCGTGCCCGGGCCTTGGGCCCAAGCCGGCGTCCAGGTGATGACCCCGTTGCTGCTGATGGCGGCGCCTGGCGGGGGACTAATCAGACTATACGTCAGGGCCAGCGCGGGCATGTCAGAATCGAGAGCCGTATTGGTGACGACCAGCGGGCTCGACGCGATGATCGACTGAGGCCCGAGTCCTGGCAACATCGGCCCGTTATGCAAGACCGCGGGAAACACAACAACGTCCTGGACGGACATTTGATACAGTGTCGAGAGAGTGTACATCTCCACGCCGACGCTCCCGCCTAACAAAGCCGGCTGCTCCGCCAAGCCGTTATCGGTGAGATTGGTCATTTGATTGCCATCATAAAACACCGTGATGGAGTTGCTTTGGAACGAGAGCTTTACGCTGTGGCACTGCGTGCCGATACGGGGCACGCTCATTACGGCCAGGAATGATGGTGTGGCCCAGTCTTGAAACTTTATCAGGTTCAAGCTATCGGAACAGGGATACATCCATGCCGCATAGTGTGCGCCGGTCGCCGGGTCCAGACGCCCGGCCAAGCCACCTCCGTACGCCCCTGCGGCGAATTGGAATTTCCCCTGCACCGAGTAATCGGTCCACGAATTGGTCAGATAAGCAGCCCCATAGGCATTCTGGACTTCCGAAACACCCGCCAGCGCGGCGCATTGCACCGACCAGTCCCCGCTGTAGGTCACCCACGGCGCCAAGGAGGATGGCTCGCTTGCCTCGCTGAACGTGTCACAAAAAAGCGCGCCCAAAGCCAAGTCGGTGAGCGTGACGACGGCTGGAGCGCTGGTAACACCACCGTTAACGACTTGGTAAGTGAAGGTATCGACACCGGTGAAGCTGGGGGCTGGGCTATATGTAAACCCGCCGGTAGAATTTAGAGCCACGCTGCCATTGACGGGACCGCTCACCAATACCGCGTTGAGAACGTTGCTGTTTGCCGCCACGTCGTTGCCCAGCACACCCGGCGCCACTACCGATAAAGTCGTCCCGGGCACGTAAGAGAAAATGTCGTTGTTGGCGATGGGCACGGCGGTAGGGCTCACCACAATCGTAACCACCGCCGAGGCGGGGTTGCTGCCTCCATCATTGAGCTGATAAGTAAAGCTGTCCGTTCCGAGATAATTAGCCGATGGCGTGTAAATGAAGTCGCCGTTGGTGCCTAAGCTGACCGTGCCGTTGGCAGGGCCGTTCACCAGAGTTACCGCCAGATTGGTGCCGTACACTCCGGTGTCGCCTGCCAAAATGCCTGGAGCCGGCACGGTCAGCGTTCCATTCTGATTGATGGAATAGTGAGCGGGAGCGGCCAGTGGGCTGACGAGCACGTTATCCACCGACATAACGTCCGAATCGTAGTCTGAATACATCTCCAAACTCAGCCCGCCGCTCAACAACGGCGCGTTCGTGTCGGCCACGCTCAACACCTGAGTGCCGTCGTAATAAACGGCGATTTGATTGCCGCTGAAGGCCAGTTTGAGCGTATGCCAGTCGGTGCCGATGGGTGGCAAGTCCGCCGAGCCTAGGAAGGTGGGCGTTCCCCACTCCTGGAATTTGATCAAGTTCAGGTTGTTGAACGGTGGATAAATCCAGGCCGCATAATGCGCCCCGTTGGCAACGGCCACACGTCCACCCAACCCCCCGCCATAGGTGTCTGCGGAGAGTTGGATGTTTTCCTGCACGGCGTAGTCCGTCCAACTGTTGGTCAAGAGCACGTACTCATAGCCCTCGTCGTAGGCAATTGGATCCTGCAAAACGCAGGCCAATACGGTCCATTCACCGGCGGCGCTGACCCAGGGCGACAAAGGACCCGGCTGGGTGGCTCGCCCAAAATCGTCAAAAAACAACGTGCCCTGCGGGGTGACCGAGATGCTCACGCAGAAGGGATTGGAAATGTTCACCCCGTCGCTCACTTGGCAACTGAAGTTATCCATGCCCGTGAAACCGCTCCCAGGCTGGTACGTGAAGCTGCCATCGGTATTCAGGTTCAGTTGACCATGAGCCGTGCCATTGACGAGCGACGCCGTCAGATTCGAACTGGTCATCGAAACGCCGGTTAGCACTCCAGGCGCGGCAACCGCCAAAGAATTGCCCTGCTCCACAACATAGGTAGGTGTTTGTGCCAGGGCTATCCCGGCGCAAGCCAGCGGCAGTGTGGCCATGGCAAATCGTTGCAACAGTCTCACCACCCGCAAGGCCTTATTCTCTCTTCCGATCCGTCTCATCATGACATTAGTTAACTGCCCGTGCGCCCAGGCCGGGGCTTTCGCTTCGGCCGCGGGTTGCGGAGGGCATGTTCGGCAACAGTCTGACACTACTCCTTGCCTGGTCTCAACCCGGGCAAAACCCGGAAACGACCCAGGGGTTTTTCTGGGACACGATCCCTCAGGAGTTTGCCCGCAGATTGCGGGTAGGGCAGAGTCAACCCCGAAAGCTTTCGGGGCTCCTGCGGAGCCGAGGCTGGCTTGCACAAGAGCCTCGGCAGGAGCCTGTCCCTGCCGGAGTGTGAAATACCTGAGTGGCTAGCCGGGGCTAGCCAGCGCCCCCCTTGGCTATGGCCATTTCTGCTCGCAGCAAATCGTGCAGGGTCACCAACCCCAGCACTTGGCCTTGAGGCCGATCCAAAATGACCACCATAAGGGAGGAAGATTCGATAAGCTGCTTTTCCAATTCGCCAACCGTTTGATGAGGCAGGCAAGTGACGATTGGCTCCAATTTCGCGGGGCGCTTCTCCGCCAAAGCAGCCTCAGCTTCTTTGCGGGTCAGCACCCCGCTGGGCCGGCCATTCTGGATGACTGGGAATCGCTGATAGGGATGGCTGTGCAGGAGCTTTTCCAGTTGCGCCGCGGCCAGATCTTGCGCCACGACGGGCCGGAACGTGGCAATCGCCGAGACCGGCATCTGCTGCCAGCTTTGAAGATCGCGGGGAGGGATCACGTGTTCTAGCCGATGCCCGTCCTGTACCAGGATTTCCTCATAGAAGCTAAATTGATTAAGTTTGCGGCTAATGGCCTGGCTGACGAGGGCGCCGACCATGAGCGCCGGCACTAGTGAAAACTCGTGGGTCATCTCGAACACAATCAGGATACCCGTGACCGGCGCCCGAACGACGGCACCCAAGCACGCGCTCATGCCTACTACCGCCAGCGCCACTTGGTCCGGCCCACTCAAGTGCACGCCCAGGGAGCACACACCGGCTAGACAAATGCCGCACATGCCACCGAGGAATAGCGTCGGTGAAAAAATTCCTCCGCAGCCACCGAGTCCGTAGCAAAGGACGGTCGCCACAAGCTTTGCGCCCAACAGTATCCCGGCGATTTTCCAGCCCAAGCCGAGACCTAGACCGGCCGTGAGATCCCCATAGCCCAGGCTGAATACGCCCAAATGCCCCGTTCCCAGGAACACGGCGGAGCCTAGCACCCAGGTGATCACCGCTCCCAGAGACGGGCGGACCCACCCCGGCACATGCTCGAACCGCCTTCGTGCCGCTCGCAAACCCATCGTCCATTTTTGAAAAACCACGCCGATGAAGGCCGCCACCGCCGCGACCACTGGCGTGAACGCGTAAGCCATCCAACCGGGTGACTCGACGTTGGAAAGCGCGAACGCGGGTTGCCTTCCGATCAACCCGTGGACGACGAAGGCCCCAATGACCGATGCCAGAAGCACGCTGCCCAGCAAATTGCTGTTCAGGTCAGCGATGATCTCCTCCAAGACAAAAGTGACGGCCGCCAACGGCGTGTTGAAGGCCGCCGCCAGGCCCGCAGCCGCCCCGGCCGCAGCCGCCATGCGCCGCTTTTGTTTGGCCTCCCCCAGCAGGCCCGCCAGGTTTGAAGCCAACCCGCCGGCTAATTGAACGCTCGGGCCTTCGCGGCCCAGGCTGCACCCGCCCCCAATACTCAGGACGCCGGCAACGAATTTGACCCATACGACGCGCCAAGGCACTACGCCGAAGTCCTTCCAAAAAGCCAGCTTGAGCTGGGGAATTCCACTTCCCGACGCTCCGGGGGCGAACCGATTCAGCAGAAAGCCAACTACCAGCGAAGTAGTAACGATCACAATAAAACTGCCGATCAGGAACGTCGTGCGAGACGCCTGCGCAAGCTGGACAAAGGTGGCGCTATACAAGGCATTCATGGCCAATTGAAAGGCAACCGCGCCCAAGCCGGCGCCTAACCCATAGGCACACGTCAAGAATATCGGCCGGCCTCGGCCAGGCAGCCGCTGCGCGAACCGCGCCACTCGATCGGTAATCACGCGGTGATTCTCCCCGACTTCAGCCAGAATTCAAGCCGGCTTGGTTTGAGCTTCCCACGCAAGATGCTGGGCCGCTGGGCCGATGAAGGCTTGCAAATCTCGGGCTGCCCAGGCTATAAAAGGGGCGAACGGTTCAAGAAACCCAAACCAAACGAAGGTCTGCTATGTCACAATCTGGCCGCCAGTCCGTCAACACGAGCAACGTGCTCTCGGTAATCATGGGAGGCGGGCAAGGTAAACGATTGTTTCCCTTAACCAAGGAACGGGCCAAGCCGGCAGTGCCTCTGGCCGGCAAGTATCGTCTGGTCGATATCCCCATCTCCAACTGCATCAATTCCAACTTACGGCGGGTGTACTTGCTCACTCAGTTCAATTCCGCCTCCCTGCATCGGCACATCTCTCAGTCCTACAAATTCGACCACTTTTCGGGAGGGTTCGTGGAGATTCTGGCCGCCGAGCAAACTTATGCCGACACCACTTGGTATCAAGGCACGGCCGACGCCGTGCGGAAGAACATGATTCACTTTTTGAATCACGATTGGGATTACCTGCTCATCCTGAGTGGCGACCAATTGTATCGGATGGATTTCCGCCAAATCATCGGAGTCCATCAAGAGAGCGGGGCCGAGATTACCATTGCCACGATCCCCGTGACGCGCACCGCCGCGCAATCGTTGGGCATTATGCAGATCGACGTGACCAATCGAATTACGCGATTTGTGGAGAAGCCCACCGAGCCGGCCACGCTCGACTCGCTCAGATTGCCTCGCGAATGGTACGAAAAGCTCAACATCGTCGGCAACGGGGATTTGTTCCTGGCCTCGATGGGCATTTACGTGTTCAGCCGTGACATCGTCCGGCGTCTGCTCGACAACAACTTGACCGATTTCGGCAAAGATATCATCCCCCGGGCGATCCAGAATCTGCGCGTCTTCGCCTCCGTATTTCAGGGCTACTGGGAAGACATCGGCACCATCCGTGCTTTCTTCGAAGCTAATATCGATGTCGCCAACGAGCTGCCACGGTTTAATTTCTTCGATATGGCTGCCCCGATCTTCAGCCGTCCGCGCTTCCTGCCCGGCTCGAAAATTAACGGCGCCCAGATTGACCACGCCGTGATTTCTGACGGCTGCATTATTAACCGCGCGATCATCGCCCACAGCATCGTAGGCATCCGCAGCCTGGTTGGGGCCGGCACTGTGCTCAATCGCGCGATCGTCCTGGGCAGCGATTATTATGAATCGCAAGAATCCATCCTCGAAAACGAGAAGCTTGGCAAGCCGCGCATTGGCATCGGCGTCAACTGCCGGATCGAGAACACCATCGTAGATAAGAACGCCCGCATCGGAGACAATGTACGCATCTCGCCGTTGGGCAAGCCGGAGAACGTGGACCACGAAAATTACTACATCCGCGACTCGATCGTGATCATCCCCAAAAACGGCGTGCTCAAGCATGGCATGGTCATCTGAGAAGCCGGGCCGCCGCCGCGGCAATGGGGGCTTCCCATCTTCCTCCTGTCACCAAAACGTCACGCGGATTTCTTTGATTCCTCGTAACCGAGCTTCCATGGTTTGATTTTCGTCTGTTACGATTTTATGCGTTTAAGAACAGTTTTTCTAACCGTTGGAATAGGAATATTAAACCTCGCGTGTCTCGCGCGAGACAAGCACCGGCACGTAGTGGTTATCGTCTGGGACGGAATGCGCCCGGATTTCGTCACCGAATCGAATACGCCCACGTTATTTCAAATGGCGCGCCACGGCGTGACCTTCCAGAATCATCACCCAGTCTATCTCAGCGCGACCGAGGTCAATGGCACGGCGCTGGCCACCGGCGGCTATCCATGTGACGACGGTATCATGGCCAATAAAGAGTACCGGCCCACCATCGCCAAGCAGACTTTTGTCCATACCGAATCGCCCGAGGTGGTGCATCAGGGCGACGACCAGACCCACGGGCATTACATCCGTCTCCCCACAGTCGCTGAAATCGCCCGCAAGGCGGGCAAAAAAACCGCCGTGTCAGGCGCCAAGGGCGTGGCTTTGCTGTTGGACCGCAGCCAGCGGGCGGACCTGAGTGCCGGAGCGGATGTCTATGCCGGCCAAACCCTTCCTCCCAGCCTGGCTCAAACCCTCCTGAGCCGTTATGGCCCTTTCCCCAAAGCCGACGCCCTCAACCCGACCCGCAACGATTGGACCACCTTGGCCCTGGTCGATTCACTTTGGTCTGAAGGAGTTCCTCAGATCTCGTTCCTGTGGATGAACCAACCGGATCTCGCCCAGCATCGCGCCGCGCCTGGGTCGATGGAGGCCCTGGCCGCCATTCACGACAACGACGACAATCTCGCCCGAGTCCTGCGCGTGTTGGACGAGAAGGGCGTGCGCGACACCACGGACGTTCTGGTGGTTTCCGATCATGGGTTCTCCACCGTTTCGGCCTTAGTCAATTTGGCCAAAACGCTCACGGAGGCGGGAATTAAGGCGACGGAGGAGTTCCAGGAGACCCCGGTGCGAGGCGACGTGCTGGTGGTGAGCGACGGTGGTTCGACCGCGGCTTACGTCGTTGGGCACGACCCGGGGGTGGTCAGTCGAGTCGTGCGCTTCCTCCAAGCCTGGCCTTTTACGGGAGTCATCTTCACCCGCAACCCGATGCCTGGTACTTTCACTCTGGATCAGGTTAAAGCCAACACCTCGGATGCTCCGGATGTGCTCGTCTCGTTGCGCTGGACGGCGGAAAAGAATAGCGCCGGAACGCCGGGACAGATTGCTTCGGATGTCTCGGAATATGGCGTGGGCCAGGGCAACCATGCCAGCCTGAGCCGGTTCGATATGCACAACACGTTAATCGCCGCCGGCCCCGATTTTCGGCCTGGAGTATTTGATGCCCTGCCCACCGGCAACGTGGACGTCGCACCCACGATCCTGTGGATCCTTGGCCTCAAAATCCCAAAGGCGATGGATGGCCGTGTGCTCACTGAAGCCCTGACGGTGCCGGGCCCAAGGCTGAAGTCCTTCGAACCGCGGCGCCTCGAAACCACCGCCCCGGGCGACAGCTCCGATTGGCATCAGTATCTCAATTGTACTGAGGTCAACGGCGTGGTTTATTTCGACGAAGGCAACGGCTATCAAAGTGGCAATTAGAATCTCGCACAGAAAGATCTGGAAGACATCGCAAAAAACTTAGACAGAAAGATTTAGTGACAGGAAAATGATCCTTCAATCCAAGAGCGCCACACGCAGAGGCTGCTGCGCCATAGCGAGCTGGAGGCATCCTCTGGGCCAACATCGGCCTCAAACGGGGAACGTTCACCACCATCACCTGAGCTAGGAACGGAGCGAGACACCTTCGCGGAGAAATCGCAGGGGGCACCGTCACGAGAGCAATCCTCGGCTGCGCCGGTCCCCGTAGCCTTCAATGTTTCTGTCTCTAAATTTTTCTGTCTAAGTTCTTTCTGTGTTCCCAATTTTGAAGCCGAAGATGCCCAGTTGCAAAACACTCCTGACGGTGGATAATAATGCCATGGCTGCTTATTTTGATCGCCGAGGGCGAGAGGGTTCATGCTGGGGAAATTTGGTAGTTCATTCCCTCTGTTACCTGACCGTGTTCTGCCTCGTCGCACCAACGCGGGTCCAGGCAACGCAAGTCTTGACGCAGCACTATAACAATTCGCGAACAGGAGCGAATCTCGAGGAAGTGTTGCTGGCGCCGGCCAACATCAATGCGACGGGGTTTGGGAAATTGTTTTCGGAAACGGTGGACGGCTATATTTATGCTGAACCACTTTATGTTCCCAACCTGACGATTCAGGGCACCAACCACAATGTCGTCTTCGTCTGCACGGAGAATAATAGTGTTTATGCGTTCGATGCAGATCGGGGCGGGTCCGCGTTGTGGCACGTGAACCTGGGAACCGCGCCCACCAGCACCCAACTCAACTGTGGCGACGTCACACCCCAGTGCGGGATCACCGGCACTCCAGTCATCGATATCGCTAACTCCACGCTTTACCTCGATGCGAAAATTATTTCCGGTTCAACCTATTCCCACCAATTGCATGCGCTCGACCTAACCACTGGCAGTGATAAGTTTGGCGGGCCCATGCCGATTTCCGCCACGCTGGGAGGGATCACTTTCAACCCCCAATACCAGCACCAGCGGCCAGGTCTGCTCTTGCTGAACGGGGTCCTTTACCTGGCCTTCGGCTCGCATTGCGACCATAACACTTATCATGGCTGGCTGCTGGGGTACAACGAAACCAATCTCCACCAGGTTGCCGTTTTCGACACGACACCGAATGGCAGCCAAGGAGCGATTTGGTCCTGTGGCATGGGCCCTGCCGCCGATTCCGCCGGGAACATCTACGTCATGAGCGGCAACGGCACATTCGACGCGAACACCGGCGGGTCTGATTATGCCCAGTCGTTTCTGAAGTTCAGCACGAGTAATGGACTCAGCTTGGTGGATTGGTTCGCCCCCTGGAACGCGGTCACCCTCAGCTCGGGCGATCAGGACGTTGGTTCCGGCGGGCCGGTGTTGCTGCCAGGCACTCATCTGCTGGTTGGCATGGACAAATCAGGCACCTTGTTCCTGGTGGACCAGAACCACTTGGGCCACTTCGCCAACGGTTCGAGCGACACCAACATCGTGCAGGAGTTCACCGCTAATCCTCAGACCGACACCATCGGTCAATCCCCGGTTTACTGGAACGGCCCCACCAACCAATTCCTTTTCCTCGGTTGTGGCAACGGCCAAACCAAGGCTTTTCTTTTTACCGGTACGAACGTCCGAACTTCTCCGCTCGCGACCGGGTCGTACACCCAGGCGGACAAAACCGGCGGCATTTCGCTTTCTGCTTTTGGCGCCACCAACGGCATTCTCTGGGTCACCGACAATAACAGCGGGGGCACGCTGCGCGCCTTTGATGCGGCCAACATGCCATTGGAACTCTGGGACAGCCAGAAGAACGCAGCCCGCGACGCGCTCGGCGCCTATGTGAAATTCTGTTCTCCGACGGTGGCGGACGGGAAGGTTTTTGCGGTTTCGACCAGCGCGCTGGCGGTGTACGGCTTGTTTTCGCTGCCCTCTTTTACAGTGTCCTCCACGACGCCGTCGCTAATGGTGAACGCCGGCGGTGCCCCGGCCAGTTACACCATCAACGTGGCGGTGAGCAATGGTTTTGCTAACAGCGTGGCGCTTTCCTTGGCTGGTTTGCCCGCGGGTGTGAACGGCTCGTTCCAGCCGTCCTCGCTCCTGGGTTCGGGAACTTCCGCCCTGACCATCGTGGCTTCAGCCGCTGCGCAGCAAGGCACTTATCCGCTGATCATCAATGGCAACGCGGGCAGTTTGACAAACTCGACCACCGTAGGCCTAGTTGTGGGAGGTCCGCCTGGGCCGACCATCAGCACCGTTTTGCTCTCGGGCGCCAACTTGGTTTTAGCCGGCACCAACGGGCCGGCTGGGAGCCCCTACTCCGTCTTGGCCTCGCCCGACCCGTCGCTCCCGGTCGCCGACTGGACGACGGTCGCGACCGGAGCATTCGATACGAATGGAAACTTCGCGGTCACCAACGCCTTGGACCCGGGCTTCCCACAACGTTTCTTCCTTCTTCAAGTTCCTTGACTATTTTACAAATGTCTAAAGCCGAACCCCCGCCGAACAGCAGGCTACTGATCATCATTGTCTTGTTGCTCTGGGACTCGGCAGCCCTTGGCGCCAACGTACTCAGTGATCCCGGTTTCGAAGCCAATCCGGTAGGGGTGAACGTTAACCCCATTGCCGGCTGGCAAAGTTACGGCCCAAACGCCTTTACCGAGAGCGACGGCGATGCGCACAGCGGAACCAATTATTTCAAAGTCTATGGCGCCTTTAACGCCCAAACCAACGTTACGGGCATTTACCAGGACATTCCTAGTTCGCCAGGCGCGATTTGGGTGGCCGATGGTTGGGCCTTTTCTTTATCCAGCGACGGTGGTGGAATCCACGGCCAAGACCAGATTTGGATCGAAGTCACTTTCCGGGACGCGATGCTCAACGCGTTGGCGATGTATCGGTCACCCATTATTACCAGCAACAATATTGCCAGCTTCGGCGGACTGAACACATGGTTTGATCTCCGGGTAACCAACCAATGGTCGTTCACAAACAGCGGAGGCGTGGCTATTGGCCTGGAGCGCATCAACGTGGCCACTAATCTGGTGGCGCCCCCGGGCACCGTCTTAATCCGCTATCAAGTCGTGTTCGAACAGGGCAGTGATAACGCCAATGGTTCCGCCTATTTCGACGACTGCACCCTGACGCAAACCGGCGGCCCGGTGACGGCCTGGAACATTATCTGGAGCGACGAGTTCAACGGCACCTCCATCAGCCCGACGAACTGGACCTTCGACGTCGGCGGTGGCGGTTGGGGCAACAGTGAACTGGAGTATTATACCAGCAGGACCAACAACGCCTACGTCAGCAACGGCCTCCTTCACATCGTCGCTCAAAAGGAGGCCTACGGTGGAAACAATTACACTTCGGCGCGCATGAAAACTGAGGGACTCTATTCCAAGGAATACGGACGTATCGAGTGGCGCGCGAAGCTGCCGAACGGCGTGGGTTTTTGGCCTGCGCTCTGGTTGCTCGGCACCAACATCACTTCGGTCGGCTGGCCTGGCTGTGGCGAGATCGACGCGATGGAGAACAAAGGGAGCGACCTGACCCAAGTCCAAGGCAGTCTCCATTCCGGGAGCGACGAAACCGCAGTTTACACCCTGCCCAACGGCGGTTCGGTAACCAATTTCCACACCTACATGCTGCAATGGCTGACTAACTCGATCCAATTTTATGTGGATGACCAGCTTTACGAGACCCAAACCAATTGGTCCGATTCGCTCGGGAGCTACCCCACGCCGTTCAACCAGCCGTTTTTCATTATCATGAACGTTGCCGTCGGCGGCAATTACCTCGGCAACCCTATCACCAATTACATCAATTCCAGTAGCATTTTTCCAGGCGATATGCAGGTCGATTACGTTCGCGTCTATGATCTAACCGCGCCACTGCAGATTTCGATAACCGAGACCAACTCCCAAGTGGTGTTGACTTGGCCATCGAACATCGTCTGCCACCTGGAAGCACAAACCAATTCGCTCGGCCCGAACGGCTGGGCAAATGTCGCTGGCTCAAGGACGCCTTTCTTGGCGGCGTTCCGAGGGGCTGGCACCGTCTTTTACCGCCTCGTTTCGCCGTGAGGAGGCGGCTCAAGTTCCCGTGACTCGCGAGGGGGTTGGCTAGGCGGAAAAGCGCCAAGTATGGCGGTGACGCGTCCCCAGCCGGCCCTTACAATCCGCGTTGGTTTGGTCGGGCTGTCGGCCGTAGTCGCCGCGGCCATCATCACGAGGCACACCGCCCCCGGAACCAGTGGTTATGGGAGAGCAGCCACGCCGGGGAGAACGATTAGAAACTGTCATCAGTGTGGCAGGATTCACGATTCACGGCCTGACCCCGTTCCGAAAGCAACGGGGCGAAAGCCGGGATGTCTGGCGCAAGCGTCTCGCTCGCGACGTCAGACCAATACAGGCCCGCCTCGTGGCGGCACGTGTCCCCAAACCCATTGTCGTCACTGGTTGGAGCGAACGTCTGCACGAAATCGCCGCCGGTA
>Ga0209517_10003309_pt1 | contig 21978 bp, 24 predicted proteins | sample PeaSoiMetSII2010_FD_187695 | JGI IMG/M metagenome (GOLD analysis project Ga0209517, IMG submission 187695) | Peat soil microbial communities from Weissenstadt, Germany - SII-2010 (SPAdes) (version 2) | ecosystem: Environmental > Terrestrial > Soil > Wetlands > Peat | place: Germany...
ATCAAATCAACGGCCGGATCGGCCCGATCCGGCCGTCCCACAAGGTATGGGTTCTCGGACGGGCGGGGGAGCGTAGAAGCTTCAGACTGGATTGCAGGAGCTACCTTATCCTTTGATCCTTGGGTGCATTGTCTGCTTTAGGGCATAACTTTTGCCGCTCGGAAACCATAACCTTGCCGGGAGCGCAGTTTGCGAGGGTGGCTAAGGCGTCAGTTTTCATGGCTGACAAAACAACAAGAAAGTTGTAGTATTGTGCAATGGCCCAGTCTCACAGAGAGGCGTCGCGGCGGCTCTTCGATCTCGCCGAGCAACAGCAAGGCTTCTTCACTACGAAGCAGGCCAAGGCGGCCGGATTCGCCGAAAATACGCATCCCTACCACGTGCAAGCCGGGAACTGGATCCGGGAACACCGCGGCATCTACCGCCTGGCGCTGTTCCCGGCGCCGGATCGGCCCGATCTTGTACTTTGGTCGCTCTGGTCGCGGAACCGGAAGGAAGAGGTCGATGGTGTCTATAGTCATCAGACGGCGCTGAGCCTCTATGAGCTGTCAGACCTGAACCCGGGCAAGCTCCATATGACCGTTCCGACGAACTTCCGGCGTAACAGCGAAATCCCTGGCATTGTCGTGCTCCATCATAGCGACCTTCTCAAGAGCGAAATACAGGCCGGACCTGGCTACAAATACACTCGGCCGCTGCGAACGATTCTTGACCTGATAGAGGCCGGCACGGTCGAGCGGACGTTTATACGTCAGGCGCTGCGGCAGGCCGTTGACCGCGGTCTGATCACGCGCCACCAACTTCGGAACGCACAACTGAGCGAGACGGCGCGCAAGATGGTCGAAGATGCACTACGGCGGGCTGCATAATGGCGATTCCGAGAACATATGCGACGGCGGGAGCCTTCCGCAGAGCCCTGGAAGAACGTCTGAAGAGCATGTCACAGGCGGAGCAGATCGATATCAATCGCCTCAGACGTCAGGTGTCCTTTGATCGTTTGCTGGCGAGGTTATTCCGGGAAGACCCGGCGCCTTGGGTGTTGAAGGGCGGTTATGCACTGGAACTCCGCTTCAAGTCTGCTCGATCCACAATCGATATCGACCTGACCTTGCAGCGGGCCGTGGGGACAGTGGAAGGTAGCGATCCAGTCCGAGCGGTACGAGAGATGTTGCAGGCGATGGCCGATGTCCCATTCGATGATTGGTTCGAGTACGCGATTGGGCCACCCGTTATGGAAATAACTGCGGCCCCTTATGGCGGCGCTCGCTATTCGGTCGAGACACGTATGGATGGAAGGATCTTCGCTCGGTTTCATCTCGACGCAAGCGTTGGCGATGTGGTGATACAGCCCCTCGAAGCCGCCGAGTGCCATGACTGGCTCGGGTTTGCAGGAATCGAGAAGCCAAGTGTACGGATGATCTCTCGGGAACAGCAATTCGCCGAGAAGATTCACGCCTACACGCTTCCGCGAAGCTCTCCGAATAGCCGGGTGAAGGATCTGGTGGATCTGGCTCTTCTGATCGCAGACAACCAGCTTGACCGGCGGAGGGTAATCAACGCATTGCATTTGACCTTTGATCGAAGGGGGACTCATGCTTTGCCAACAAGCTTGAGCGTACCACCGCCAGATTGGCAAACGCCCTTCCGAGCGCTCGCTGAAGAATGTGGGCTGCAGACGGACATCGCTGCGGTCTTCGACAACGTGCGCGAGTTCCTCGAAAACGTTCTGGTAGGCGGCATGGAGCAGTGAGCCGGAGATGGCCAGCAGAAGTTCAGAATCGGTTTCATTCGAGCGGCGTGACGAGGAGAACCAGCTGCTGCGGGAAGAGAATGCTAGGCTGCGCCGTGTTCTCGCCGCTCACGGAATCCCTGTTCGACAGTTCACACCAGAGGATGCACGTCCGGTTCAAACGATTACGCCCGCGGCAGTGGAAAACAAGGAGGAACGCGCTCGCAAACGGATCGCGCTCTTCCGGAGCCTGTTTCGCGGGAGAGAAGATGTCTATGCGCGGCGATGGGAGAATTCCGACGGCCGGTCAGGATACTCGCCGGCGGCGCTGAAGGATTGGAAAGCCATCAATTCAAGCAGGCCGGAGGATCGGAAGAAGGTCGATCGGAATACACGGAAATCCCTCCCGTTGAGCGACGTGGTTATAGAGAATCATCTCCTCGGAAAAGAGACTATTGGCATTTACCCTCTACTTCCGGACGAGACCTGTTGGTTTCTCGCCGTGGATTTCGATAAGAAAACATGGACCGACGACTCCCGCGCGTTTCTCTATACATGCCGGGAGTTGAGCGTGCCAGCGGCCCTGGAACGCTCGCGCTCTGGAAATGGTGGCCATGTTTGGATCTTCTTTGAACATGCAATTCCGGCAAATACCGCACGCAAACTTGGATGCGCGGTTCTCACGCGGACTATGGAACGCCGGCATCAACTTGGCCTCGATTCCTATGACCGCTTCTTCCCAAACCAGGACACCATGCCCAAAGGTGGGTTCGGAAACCTGATTGCGCTTCCCTTGCAGTTTGCACCGCGCAAGTCAGACAACAGTGTCTTCATCGATGCCAGCCTCCATCCGTATCCGGATCAGTGGGGGTTTCTTTCTACGATTCGACGGATGTCTACCACAGCCGCGGAAGAAGTCATCGCCGATGCCCAACGCAATGGCGATCTGATCGGGGTTCGCATCAGTATTGCCGATGACGAAGATGCCCAAGATCCCTGGACATTGCCACCTTCACGAAGGCGGATGGAGCGGCCGATTGAGGGACCACTCCCCGAAACGGTGCAGATCGTCCGCGCGAATCTTCTTTACGTGGAAAAGCAGGGCCTGCCACCGGCCATGTTGAATCGTCTGCTCAGGCTGGCGGCATTCCAGAACCCGGAGTTTTACAAGGCGCAGGCGATGCGGCTTCCGACATATGCCAAACCGCGCGTGATCGCGTGCGGCCAGGATTTCCCCCAGCACATTGCCGTACCGCGCGGGTGTCTGACGGAGGTAATGGCCCTTTTGCAGGCGCACAAGATCCGGCTCGAAGTTCGGGACGAGCGGTTCGCAGGCACACCTATCACAGTGGATTTCGATGGTCAGCTTCGGCCCGTCCAAGAACAGGCTGTCGCTGGGATCAGCGTCCACGACGAGGGAATTCTCTGCGCCCCGACGGCGTTTGGGAAAACGGCCGTGGCGGCATGGCTGATCGCAAAGCGCAAGGTCAATACTTTGATTCTGGTTCATCGGCAACAACTACTCGATCAATGGCAGGAACGGCTGGCGATGTTCCTGAATATGCCCGCAGTCTCGATTGGGCATATCGGCGGCGGAAAGATGCACCGGACAGGGCGCATCGATGTCGCGGTCATTCAGAGCCTCTATCAGAAAGAAGCCGTAAAGGACTTTGTTGCTGAATATGGCCAGGTCATCGTCGATGAATGCCACCACATATCTGCGTTTACGTTTGAGCAGGTGATGAGGCAGGTGAAAGCAAAATATGTTGTTGGTCTGACCGCCACCCCGACGAGAAAAGATGGACACCATCCAATTATCTATATGCAGTGTGGCCCTGTCCGGTTCAGCATGAGCGCCAAGGCAATGGCGGAAATGAACCCTTTCGAACATAGGGTGGTTCCCCGTCACACGGATTTCCGGATGCCGCCCGATCTCACCGAAGTGACGATTCAGGATGTCTACGGTGCGCTGTCGAATGATGCTTTGCGCAATGCAATGATCGCCGACGACATCGTACGTGCCATCGAGTCGGGACGTTCGCCTCTGCTCCTGACGGGCAGGACGGAGCATCTACAGTATTTCGCAACCAGACTCAGTGACGCCGCCCAACACGTTTTTGTTTTGAAGGGCGGCATGGGCAAGAAGCAGCGCCGGCTGACCGCAGAGGCTATGGCGGCTGTGCCAGACAACGAATCGCGTGTGATTCTGGCGACAGGAAGCTATATCGGCGAAGGATTCGACGATGCGCGCCTGGACACATTGTTTCTTGCCATGCCTATCTCCTGGAAGGGGACACTGCAGCAATATGCTGGCCGCCTCCATCGTCTCCACGACAACAAGCGCGTAGTCCAAGTTTATGATTACATCGACAACGGGGTTACTATGCTGGCAAGAATGTACGAGCGCAGATTGAGAGGCTACAGTGCAATCGGGTACGCAATCGAGCAGGCGACTGACCGGCTGTCTTTTCTTTAATTCTCGGACCCGTAACCAAACCGCTTCCTCCACCCTTACGGTTTCACATCTCTTCCTGTTTCACATCTCTTCCTTGAGTTGAATGTGTATGTGTGCGAATATGCACCCATACATGAAGGGCACAGAGACAGCCGAACACGTCAGATGTTGGTTTCAGGCGGGAATTGGAAGCTTTGGCCAGTGGATTTTTGTCCATGCGGAAGAGCCCCTGTATTCGGGAACATTGCCAGCTCTGTAAGTCAGTATGGCCTGTCCGAGAACCCATACCTTGTGGGACGGCCGGATCGGGCCGATCCGGCCGTTGATTTGATTGGGTTTACTGGGCGGCCTTTTCGACCCCTTTTGTCACGGAGCTGATGCGCTTGTGGGCGTCGTAGAGGACGCGGCGCTGGTTGTGGAGTGAGCGGTCGATCTTCTCCGTGCTGGCGAGGATCTGGTTGAGTGTCTGGCGGATTTCGCAGACTGTGGTGATGGCGGAGATCTGACCGCGGCTGGAGACATATATAAGGATGGCTAAGACTGCGATGACGGCAAGGCAGACAAGCAGGACAAGAAGGTGTTCGGTCATGCGACGTTCTCCTGGGTGGTTGGTGCGTGCTCTCTGAGCACGCGCTGTACAGTCGCCGTCGAGATGCGATGTCCTTTGGCGACCTGGCGCAGGCTTTGTCCCTGCCGCCGGTCGCGCACGATGGCAGCATGGTCCAGTTCAAGCGGATTGCGGCCGATGTGCCGGCCCTCGAGCCGCGCGCGCCGCATGCCGGCGCGCACCCGTTCGATGATCAGGTTGCGTTCCAGTTCGGCGACGGCGCCGACGATCACGATGATGGCGCGGCCCAGCGGACCGCCGGTGTCGATATTTTCTCTGAAGCTGACGTACTCGATGTTCAACCGGCCGAGTTCGTCCAGAACATCGAGGAAGTGCTTCACTGACCTTGCGATTCGGTCCGAAGCCCAGACCAGGACAACATCGAATCGGCCGCGGCGTGCGTCTGCCATCATCTGATCGAGACCTGGCCGTTTAGCTTTCGTGCCGGAGATCTTGTCTGCATACTCGGCTACAACTTCGTAGCCGCGCTGGGCAGCCATCTGGCGGAGATCGTAGAGCTGCGTCTCGGGATGCTGATCGAGGGTCGACACCCTCATATAAAGGACGGCGCGTTTGCTCACTGGCGCCGTCCCTTCTTCTGCGGGGCGGCTGATCCATGCCTGGCGACGTAGTTCTGGATGAACTCCATCAGCACGGTCGTCATATCGACGCCCTGAGCCGCGGTTGCGGCTTTAAACGCATTGTGGAGATTGACTTCAACGTTGATGTTCACGCGTTTTATCCCTGATCCTTCCTTCTTCTTGATCGGTCTCACCTCCTTCCCTGGAGATGAGTGTATGCGGGTTTGAGTATCCATTGCCAGTGCCCCGGAAGAGTCCGGGGCGGCGGCAGAGTGGGTTTACTGTTCCCAGGCGCCTTGGCAGAGGCAGGCCAGGATGGCGATCTTGTCGTGGCGAAGGCCAAGCGCATCGGAGATCGGATGCAGCAGCCCTGGATCGGGAACGTAGCCAGCCTCGACGGCAGCCCATTCGGAAGGCTCCATACCGGCCAGCCAGGCTGCCTCCGCTACAGAATGGCCCCTCTTCTCCCGGTTCTGCTGGATAGCCGCGCCGAAGACCCGGCCCCAGAACTCGCGATTGGCAAGGCGGGCGCCTTCCTGAACGTGAAATGTCATACTCATATACACAATGCTCCTCGTGAACGCGCCCTGTCAAGAGGACCGGGCTGCGCTGATTGAAATCCATGATGAGTATGTACTCAAGACGGCCGAGGACCAAAGCTCCGGTATAGGACCATCTCTTTCAGGAACAGAACACTTCGGCTATACAGAACCCTTCCGTCGTTTTGTCCAGCGTGAGAGCTTCTCTCCCCAGGCCAACGAGATCCCCAACACAGCACCTTCATGGCTCCCTGGAGACGACTACTACACCAACTTCCATGTAGGCGATCCGTTCATCAAGGTCGACCAGGGATTTGCCCGTCTGCCCGGCGCCGGCTATGCGGCACTCCATCCCGAACTCAAGGACGTAGACCCCGAAGACTACCCCGATATCCACAAGATGGCCATCCTGGCCGATGTGGCTCCCTACTCACGCGAGTACCACAACATCCGGCAGCGCGTAGCCCAGCAAGCCAAGGGCGACACCGAGCTCGAGATCGAATACGAGAAGATCATGAACCGGGTCAAGCAGACCCGGGAGTCGATCATCCGTATGAACGACAGGCACTTCACCGCCCCGGTCGATGAGATCTCCGGCACTGTGGACGAAGTTTCTCCCGGCGGAGTCACTCTCAAGGAGTTCCCCGGCCGGCGCTTCCAGTTCTCCTCCGTGGGCATGAGTGCGGCAGACCTGTCGGCGCGCATTCTGGGCGAGAACAACAATATGACCCGCAACGAGGTGGCCCAGGAAGTGGACCGCCGCCGCGGAGCCATACAGGAATAACCTGGTCTCCCCGTCCTGCCTGCCCCAAAACCCCTCGCGCGCCCGCGCCGGAAACCAGCGTAGCCAAACCGCCGCTGTCGCCACTTACCTGTTCACCGGCACCCGCCTGTCCGCTCACCTGTCCGCCGCCACCCCCGGAACGGCCTTGTTAACCGTCTCGATGCCTGCCTTGATGCCAGCCTTGAATTGCCCCAAATTCCGCCTACGCATCGAGGTTGGTATTTTGTATCTGGAAGGCCGTGGAGCCGCCATTTTCATCGGAGTCTTGGCACTTTCAGCACACTTTGCCGGGTATCACGGGGACAAGCCGCCTATAGTAACTCACGGGCAAAGTGAATAATTCTGCTTTTCAACCAAACCTGATTCCGGTCAGGAACAGGCTCGTTTGGCATGCATCCCGGGGCCCGTTATGCATGCTCTTCTCAACACAAGCCGCCGCTGCCGGAACGATCTACCCGGTCTGCCCATTTCTTCCTCTTACCGATCGGCGTATTTTTCTCTTCTGCCTTATAGAGGGGATTGAGAGGGAGAAGATTCCCTGTAGCGCGCCGGCTTTCTTGGACGCCGCCGGACTCCCGACAACCTCGCCGCGGCCCGCACGGCCGCTCCCTGTTCGCACCTTCGGAAAGGCTCATGTTACTTTCGTGATGCCGGCTCTCGAAAGATGCCAATTTCGGCCTCGTATCGAGGTTGGTGATTTTGTATCGCAGGCCCCGGGACATCCCTATAGTTCCTTTCGAGTCTTGATACTTTCAGCACACTTTGGGGGGATTAAAGGGACACGCACCCGGGTATAGGTAAACATGGCCGAAGTGGTGAATTCTGCTTTGTAAAGGGAGCGGAATAATTGATCTGGAGCCCACTCATTAACGCCCCAGAGAACCTGTCCCACAGCGCGTTGGTTTCGACCACTGAGGCTTCTTCATCAGTAGCACCCGCTCAAATCTCCGATAAACCTTGGCCTTCTCCGCACGTGTGCAGATTGTGTGCGCCGTTTCAATCCACGCCCCCCGCGTGGGGGGCGACGCCAATGGTGTAAAGAAGGTCCGCCAGCACAGGCGTTTCAATCCACGCCCCCCGCGTGGGGGGCGACATAAGCAGATCACGATTACCGGGGCCAGCGCCGAGTTTCAATCCACGCCCCCCGCGTGGGGGGCGACAGTACATGACCGCGACCAACGCCATGCGGGTAGAGTTTCAATCCACGCCCCCCGCGTGGGGGGCGACGGCCCCACGTGTCCCCTAGCGCCAGCCAGTTTTTGTTTCAATCCACGCCCCCCGCGTGGGGGGCGACCCCGACCGCATTGCAGTGTTGCGCGGTGCTCTTTGTTTCAATCCACGCCCCCCGCGTGGGGGGCGACGTTAGCCCAATGAACGAGTTCCCAGTGATGTTGTGTTTCAATCCACGCCCCCCGCGTGGGGGGCGACCCTAGCTAACTCAACACATCAACCCTCACCCGAAGTTTCAATCCACGCCCCCCGCGTGGGGGGCGACCCCAGGATTCAAAAGCACCCAACCGAGGTAAGTGTTTCAATCCACGCCCCCCGCGTGGGGGGCGACCTACGCCGAGACGCAAAACAAACTGTACAAGTGGTTTCAATCCACGCCCCCCGCGTGGGGGGCGACGGGCGTAGAGCCAAGAGCCGGCAGACCACGTGGGTTTCAATCCACGCCCCCCGCGTGGGGGGCGACTCGCTCAACATGACTTACCAGGTCCCATAAAGGAGTTTCAATCCACGCCCCCCGCGTGGGGGGCGACATCGGACTGGCTGTTCGACCAGTACATCCCGGAAAAGTTTCAATCCACGCCCCCCGCGTGGGGGGCGACCAGAACTGTGCCGACTTCGGTCCCCGATTCTGCGTTTCAATCCACGCCCCCCGCGTGGGGGGCGACGTCCCCGTGTGCACCATCCACAGGTGGGACTTTGTGTTTCAATCCACGCCCCCCGCGTGGGGGGCGACTGGGACTACGCGGTGGTGTGCGGAGCAGCGACAGCGTTTCAATCCACGCCCCCGCGTGGGGGGCGACCTACGTAAGCGCGCCAGCCAACGGGTTGAGCATGTTTCAATCCACGCCCCCCGCGTGGGGGGCGACGATTGGGTGCACCAAGTTGAGCCCAGGTTGCGTGTTTCAATCCACGCCCCCCGCGTGGGGGGCGACCCGACACGTCGCTGAACTACATGGTGGCGAACGTGTTTCAATCCACGCCCCCCGCGTGGGGGGCGACCATCTCGGTTCTCCTTGTTGAGGAAACTATTATCTGTTTCAATCCACGCCCCCCGCGTGGGGGGCGACAGGATCTGCGGATCAGACAGTTCCCGGAGGTGAGGTTTCAATCCACGCCCCCCGCGTGGGGGGCGACCCCCCAGCACGCGCTCGACTGCCCCTCCGGACAGGTTTCAATCCACGCCCCCCGCGTGGGGGGCGACGCCCCACCTGGGTCAGGTTGTATCCGGTCAAGCTGTTTCAATCCACGCCCCCCGCGTGGGGGGCGACAGCCGGCTACCTAAACACGCTGGGCCCCGGCTTTGTTTCAATCCACGCCCCCCGCGTGGGGGGCGACCCATACTGGGCCATGTTGCGCCCTCCTTTAACCTGTTTCAATCCACGCCCCCCGCGTGGGGGGCGACGCAAACTACTATTTCTCTGGATCGAATGTGCAGATGTTTCAATCCACGCCCCCCGCGTGGGGGGCGACTTCCGAGCGGCACAGGCGCGCACATGCCATACACGTTTCAATCCACGCCCCCCGCGTGGGGGGCGACGCCTCGATCTCTTCGGCAACCTCGTCGGGCTTTGGTTTCAATCCACGCCCCCCGCGTGGGGGGCGACTAATCATGTTTGAGTTTTGCGCCTCTCTTGAAGACGTTTCAATCCACGCCCCCCGCGTGGGGGGCGACGAAAGAAGAAAGAAGAGAGAAAGAAAAGAGAAAAAGTTTCAATCCACGCCCCCCGCGTGGGGGGCGACGCCACTTGCTTGACTACATCGAACACGGCAATGCGTTTCAATCCACGCCCCCCGCGTGGGGGGCGACCCGCATCTCTAACCAAAGCTGTGAAGCCTGGCTGTTTCAATCCACGCCCCCCGCGTGGGGGGCGACTCTTTTCCTCTTCTCTCTTTCTCTTCTTTCTTCGTTTCAATCCACGCCCCCCGCGTGGGGGGCGACAGGGGAGGAGGAGGAGGAGAGGGAGGGGGAGAAGTTTCAATCCACGCCCCCCGCGTGGGGGGCGACGAGAAGAAAAGAAGAAAGAGAAGAAGAGAAGAAGTTTCAATCCACGCCCCCCGCGTGGGGGGCGACCAACCATCTGATGCGACATCTGTTCGATTACATCGTTTCAATCCACGCCCCCCGCGTGGGGGGCGACCGCCGATGAAAGCGGCCATCACCTTGAGCAATCTGTTTCAATCCACGCCCCCCGCGTGGGGGGCGACGCGCATGGAGCAAATCGAATCCGGCATGGCATTTGTTTCAATCCACGCCCCCCGCGTGGGGGGCGACCTCGCCCTGGCTAGAGTGGGCCACCATCATTCATGTTTCAATCCACGCCCCCCGCGTGGGGGGCGACGGTTTTTCAAATAAGGGAGCCGCATGACACACGTTGTTTCAATCCACGCCCCCCGCGTGGGGGGCGACTCTTCTTTCTCTCTCTCTTCTTCTTCTTCCTTCAGGTTTCAATCCACGCCCCCCGCGTGGGGGGCGACTGGCGACTGTGAACGCGGATGTTGGAAGCTACACGTTTCAATCCACGCCCCCCGCGTGGGGGGCGACGTAAAAGCTGGAAAATTCAGGTAACCGAACATTGTTTCAATCCACGCCCCCCGCGTGGGGGGCGACCGCGCATAGCGCAACAGACTCCATGCGCTAGACATATCTTGCCATAATTGCGCACTGACGATGGCGAGTCACCATATGAAGAATGCAACCTGCCTCGTGCAGTGGCATCCCTCTGAATGCAGGCCGGTTGGCGGCCTCGCGGATATCCCGGAGAATTCGTGTTCGCTTGGGGTCCGCGCGAGAGACACTCCTGCCGTCCAAGCGGAGCGATCAGAGAATGAGTGGACCTTCAGGATCGTAGGCAACTTTGGCGCCAACGTGCTCGACGCGCCGTTTCCATTCTGATCCGAGAAAGTAGAAGCGGAGACTGTCCTCGACGGGATCCGCCTCCGAGACAAGACCCGCCCGAAGCACAACCCATTGGGCAGGATCCACCAGACATTCGAAGACGGAGTTCTGCACCCGCTGGCCATGATTCTCGCACAATCGAGCCACTCGCCGCAGTCTGCGGCGGCCAGCTTCATCGCGGGTACTTACATCGTAACTGACAAGGACCATCATGATCGGGTCATCTCCAGAAGAACGCGGGATACGCGTCCAGGCCGCCGCGAACATAGCGAGCCAGCAGCAGCGCCTGCACGTAAGGCACGAGCCCAACCGGAACGCGCTCTTTCAGGAACGGGTGCTCGATTTCGTCCTGCTTGCGCAATTGCCAAGCGGAAACGACGGCCTTGCGCGTTGCATCGTCCATCAGAATGCCCCCTCCATCTTGCTCGGCGAATCCCGAGCCCTGAACCTGCCGCCGGTTGATGAGGGTCAGCACCAAGCGGTCGGCCAGCGCGGCGCGCAGTTCCTCCATCAAGTCGAGTGCAAGACTTGGCCGTCCAGGCCGATCGGCGTGGAGAAAGCCGACTGCCGGATCCAGCCCGACGCATTCGAGCGCGGATTCGATGTCGTGCCGGAGCAGCGCATAGACGAATGACAACAGCGCATTGACACGGTCCAGTGGTGGCCTCCGGGAGCGTCCGTCAAAATGGAATGCTTCACGGTCGCCTGCGATCATGTGGTCGAAGGCCGAAAAGTAAGTCTGTCCGGCGGATCCTTCATGCCCGCGCGCCTCATCGATGGAGGGAGCGCGCGCGGCCTCAAGCCCAGCCCACGAGAGCCTGTTTGCTGCCTCACGTAACACCTTCTCGTGCGTCTCATCGGCAACCTCGCGCGCTGCCCGAAGCAGCACCACGCGGCTGTTCGCTATCTTTGCAGCCACGATGGTCCGCACGGTTGGGAGCGCGCCGTCCGCGCCATCGGCCATCCGGTACTGTTGACGCCGCAGCAGCACATTGCCAGAGACAGGTCCGGTTACGCGCGCCAGAAACTTGCCCTGTTCGGTCAGAAAGGATACGCCAACACCTCGCTCGCAGCACAGCCCAAGCACCGGCGGACTGCACGCGACCTGCCCCCAGCACACCAGACCTTCCAGCGTATGAATGGGAATGCGCAGCTTCAACTCCTGTCCGACCTTGATGGCAATGGTCTCGCCGTCGCGGTGCAGGTATGCGCCCTGCGTCATTACATGGAGCGTATTGAGCAGCTTTCGCATGGCGGGCGGAACTAGACCTCCTGTTCGAGGGAACGCACTTGCAGCTCCACCCACCGCGCTGCGCCGTCTTGATGCTCGGTGGCCTGGGGAAGACATACGTGGACCAAAGAGCAACTGCTGCAGCAAGCGCCGGGTACCGCGGCCGGCGTTTCACGGTTCAGGTAAAGGCGGTGCATGGTGGCGGCGAGCTCTTCGGTGCGCGCGCGAAGCTCCGGCGTAAAGGCGATCTCCTGCCGCCGGCGTGGATTTCCGTAGAAGATCGCGCCACGCGCAATAGAGGTCTGCATCATCTCTTCAAGGCAAAGCGCCTGTGCGCAGAGCTGCACGGCATCGCAGTCGTCCGGCTTGCTCTTGCCCCACTTGTACTCCACCGGATACGGCTCCGGACGAAGCTCGACAATATCGGCGCGCCCGGTCAAGTGGAGCCTCTCTGATCTCAGCCACATACCGCGCACAGTGCGCAGGTTGCCGCGCCGGCTCTCTCCGGGCAAGTCGGCGCGCTCGTGCAGCAGACGTCCTTCAGCAGTTCGTACGTTCTCCACCCAGACCTGTTCCAAGTGAATCAGCGCCCATTGCCGAGGGCAGAAGGCCAGGTGTTGGAGCCCGCTGATCGGTAGCGCGTCGTCTTGTTCCTCGAATCCTTCGCGTGACATTCGAAGCCTCCGTAAGGAATACCCCGATCTAGGACAAGCACTCGATTGCCCAAAAAACATACAACTCAGATGAGGGCGAGCCCCGCTCGATCATAGGTTGCCAGTTCCAGCACATAGGACATGATGCCGAGAAACTCGGCATCGTACTTGTCATCCGGCCACAGATAAAGCTCTCGTTCTCCTGGTACTGGGTTTGGTTTTGTTTTCTCAAGGACGCTCCGCCGAATCGATACGCTGCCTTGCGAAAGCCTGCTCTGTGAAACATACTGCCCGCTACGAATCTCCTTGGCCAAAGCAGCGTCCACGACGGCTAAAGCTCTATCCTCATCGATCAATCTGGCCTTCGCCGAGACCGATTCAAAGGCGTATTCGTTTTCCAAGCGTATCAATTCGTCGACTTCTTTAGTCTTTGCCCACTGCTTCCATTCTTCGGCCACCGCCCAAGTCATCATGTCCGTCAAAGTCATCCTCCACTTGCTCTCAGCAAAAGCCTGTTGCACAACTCGGACACTCCGGTCGAGCGCAGGATTGCGATTGAACCATGGATCGCTCGCGACGAAGTCCCACACCACGCCGGTAATGCCGGATCTGCTGTGACGGTTCACGCGTCCGCCGATCTGAATCAAGCTGGAGACAGAACTGCGTTCCCGAAAGGCAGTGTCGAATGAAACATCTACACCTGCCTCGATGCAACTTGTCGCTACCAGAACCCAGCCGTCGGCGGGCTGCTTGCCGGGTGTCAGGAATTCTTGCACCCGCTTTAGAGCCGACTCTCTATCACGCGGACTTAGGGCGGTGGAGAGGTGAAGCGTCGTGATGCCGTCATCCCGCAGCTTTCTTGCGACTACGGCCGCCGACTGAACGGTATTCATCACGAGAAGACGTGCACCTGGAAAGCCGCGAATCCATGTACAGAGTGAATCGAGAGTGTGTGTCTGCGGACAAGTTTCGACGCACACGCGCTCCTTCTCCCCCTTACTTCCGCTCTCCGCAAGCCGGGGTGAAAGCATAGAGGGAACACTGGTGGAGACTTCACCGAACAAACGGCTGTTCTCCCAAAAACGGGGAAGCGACCCCGAGCCAAGCACAAAACGACAGTTCCACCGCGAACTCAGCGAATCCAAATGCCTCCACATATAGGGCCAGAGAAACAGAGGCATAGCCGCATGCGCTTCGTCGATAAACACCGCGGAACCGGGCAGAGCATGGAGTTTTCGAAGGCGCGGCGTAGCCGAAGCCGCCAGCGTCTCGAAGAATTGCACGGCGGTGGTCACGATGATCGGGCTCGTCCAGGTCGTGGTCAGCGCACGCAGAGTGGGGGTCTCAAACTCCATTGCATGATGATGGGCGGCGACGATTGCCGCTGGATCCTCGTCCGGCAGCACGAGGGCCTTGCGATAGACCTTCACAGACTGATTTACGATGTTGGTGAAAGGAAGCACTACGAAGATATGGCGCAGCCTCAGGGCCATCGCTGCCTGCAACAGATATGCCATGACGGCAGTCGTCTTGCCGCTCCCCACCGGCGCGTCGCAGGCCCAGATAGGCGTCTCCGGTGAGGCCAAGCGGCAAGCCGCGTAGATATCCTGGCGCAGCTCATTGCGCGCTCCCGAGTGAGAGGCGAGTTCCGTAACATAGCTATCGAGCGCGGAGAGGCGTTCTTCCCAACGGGGCGCTGGCGGTTCCACATCAGGCTCCTGTTGATAGTGTCGTGCCGTGTCGCCATGATCTCCAGATACCAGACAACTCATCAGAAGACGCATATCCCAAGGAGTACGCTCCGGAACTCCTACACCTTTGGAAGGAAGTTCCGTTGGGGGGCAAACCTGCATGTGGCGGGTTGATAGCCAGTCGAGCTTCGCATCCGTATCCAGCCTGATGTTGGAGTTGCGAAATAGTGCCAAAGTAGGATTCTGTGCGGCAAGTTCGCTCTTTGCTCTCTCCTCCGCAAAGTCCTTCAGGCCTGAATGATGTTGTGCAATCACCCACGCAGCCGCTTGCTGTTTTCTATTGATGCAATATGCCGCTCCCGCATCTTCATGCGGAAAAGGAAGCCTTTCTCCACCAGCCCCTCGCAAGACGCATTGATTTTCTGGCGCCAGCTTGCCGAGGTCGTGAAATGCACCGGCCCATTGGATCGCAGCAAGCAACTTGGGGTCAGGGCCGCCGGAGCGGTACGCCTGTGCCCCCATCATTGCCTCATATGCAAACTGCGAAACGTTCGCAATATGTTCTGGATAACTTTGCGCAGGAATACCCCTAGCGGGGCGCGCGCTGTGCGCTAGAGGAACCTCAATTGGCGACTTGCTAGCCAAGTACAAGATCCTTAACGTTCTTTAGCCGGCGCGCAAGATCCTCCAGCAGAGCCGGCGGAACTTCATAATCGCTCCAACTGGTACTGGGCTGCTCTACGGCCGAGGGATCTTTGCGCTTCGGCGTCAGCGCATCAAGCAACATGAAGTCGGGGCAAGAACCAAGGGCGGACGTGTGCTCCATATGCCATGCATGACGAAGAATCACCTGCGGACGGATCGCCGAAGCGGTCTGGCTGTAGGCGTATGGAATCAAACGCTTCATGAGTTCTATGTCGATATCGGTACAGCCGGATTGTCTCGCTGCCGCTGCATTCACGAAGTAAGGCATCGTATACACGCCGTGCGGCACGATCCGATAGGCGAGCGGGGCCATCCCACGGTCCTTGCCCTCCTGTACGCCGGCCTTGTTCGTGTTGGTCTGCCGCTCAATTCGCACCGGAGAGATCGAAATTCCCATACCGAACTGTGCAACGCCTGTTCGAATAAAGCTATTGTCCTTGCCGCCGCTCTTCTCTTCTAAAAAGGTTGATCCAAAGAGCCGCGCGTCCCAATAGCGGGCGGTAAATTCCTTGTCGTTGAGATTTGCGATTTCCTTACGATCCCGGCCCCGCGATTCCAGCACAAGAAACTCTTCCGATTTCAAAGCAGGTTGAAAAGCACCCGCAATCTCCGTCCAAGCCGGTCCATCCTTGTCTTCGACAAGATCCCGGAGCTTGCGTTTGAACGAGACCGGCGAGATCATGCCGCGCTCATCCGGGCGCTGACGAGGATCGCTCTCCTGATCCGGATTGCCGTTGGGGTTGGAGTTGATCACTTCAATGACGAGCAGGCCGGTAGCACGGTTCATGATTTCTCTCCTGTTGTAGCAAGTGTTGGGTCGAATTCCGGGAGGGATTCTGGTGGGCCATCCGTCTTTGGCTCCCGTGCAAGATACCCAAGCAGAAGTTCTGCTCGTCCTGTCAGCGAGACCGGTGCATCGAGTTTTCCGTTAAGTTCAGCGCTGATTTCTCCAAGACGGCGTCGAAGCGATTTGGCCCTGACGGCACTCTTCTCCATTTCGTTCATCTCGGCGAATGTTCTCAGCGTTCCATCGTCGGCGTCGCGAATCTTTGCACTTGCTCTCTGCGTGAGCCACGCAATGTAAACGGGTACACGGGCACAAAGGACTTCCAACGCTTTTGCTGGGTTTTCGAGTGCCATCGGCAGGGCCGCGTTGCCAATTAGTTGTGGCGGGACACTGCCGTTGCGCACCTGCTCGCAGTAAAGCAGGTGCAACTCGTCCGCACATTGCAAGAACTGTCCGAGCAGATAATCGCGACCTTCCATATAATTCTCCTTGTTCCTTCCCAAGCGATGAAGCAGGATGCCGTAGATGGCTACAACGATCAGTACCTGCCGCCGGGCCTCTACCGGCAATTCCGCGCCAATATTCGCTGAAGCGGTCATCTGTCCACTCTTTTTGTCCTGATAAATGGAGGGTCTACCTGCGCCCATTAAAAGGACTTTGGACAATGGCAGCAACCGTTCCAACATCCACATCGCTTCCCGCCCGGCATCGTCTTCGAGCAACAGGTTGTAGATGCGACGAAGGTCAATGCCTATCACAGTTTGGGGATGCCAGCGGCTCGTGCCCGCTTCTTTGCCGGTGGACCCGCGGCGCATCCATTGCTGGCGCAGGCTCTTCAGGACCGCGACTGGCGAGGGAACATAACCGCAGTAGAGGCGCGCCTTCCTGCCCTTGCCTTGTGGAAGCTGAATCGTGATCGGGGGAACATTCCGCGACCCTTTGATCCAACGCGCCTGCGCCCGGAGAAGGGCATACACGCTGTAACGCCGATCAAACAGCACCTGCTTCCGCCCTTTATCGATCGTACTGATGACGAAGACGCGAAGGAACGCGTCGTTTTGCATCAACTCTGGCTTCAATTGAATGGCATCAATCAGGTTTTTCGTGCGGCTCTCGAAGGAGCTCTGACCCTTGTTCAATCTTGTCCCTGAATCCTCATGGTTAGGCTCGTCGGAAGACCCCACATCCTCTTCCCAGTCTTCATCATCGCCAAGCATGCTTGCGAGTCGTAGATCGCCCTCCGTATCTTTCTCGATATACACAATGAGGAGATCTGGCTTATCCCGCGTACCGCTAGCCACAGGTCCCCACGTCTTTCCCTTTCTCTCAGGAGTGGTGATGTGTAAAAGGGAATCGTTCAATTCCTGGACGGTCTTTTTCGCGACGGGGAAAACATCAGTTGAATTCTTACCATAGCGCGTCTGTGCTGGTATATCAGCATTCATCGACATCAGATAGGTTCCGCCCAATAGCGGGAGGCTGGGACTCGGCATCTTTTCCCCGACACACTCACCCAGTTCTCCGGAGAGAGAGCATTTCAGAGTTGTTGATGCTCCAGATTGGGGGCTCGTCGCTGTGAGCATCGCCTGACTCCAGGCGACAGCAACAGCGGGATCGGCGACACGATGCGAGAAGGCGCCAGCATCGGCAATATCGAGAAAGATCAAAAGCTGCCAAGTGTCCCGTCCACCACTCCTATTGAGCTTCCCAAATAGAATCTGGAGGAGGAGCTCATGATCCAGGTTGCCGAGCCGTACAGAACGGCACGCAGCCAAGGCAAAGGCGCGCAGGAATCCCTCCGCATCTAGAGCGCTCCTTGCCAGCGCCCGAAACAACGCCTGCGTCGATCCAAGTAGCGGATTGGTAGCCGCGTCGCTCGACGCCAGCAATACAGCAAGTTCATGATTGAAGAAACCCAGTGATCGCTGAATCCGGGCACTGTCCTTCTTCTCATCCCACGTCAGAGGTGCGCTTGCAATGAGCGTATCAAGATCTTCGAGTCCGAGAGCAGACTCATTTCCAGAACAGGCATCCTTAAACAGAGGCGCATTGACGTTAAAGGCAGGAAACCTATTCTGATTGTCCGGTTGAATATTGCGAAGTTCTAAGGCCTGCTCTGGAGGAAGGCCGGTGACCTGTATCGGCGAGCCTTCACCATCCAATTCGACGATCACCGCCGGTCCTTTTCTCAATGGCTGGAGTGAAGGATGCCAAGGGGCAGTGTGAATCCCTTGCGCGGCCAAACTTCTGCGTAGGTCGGCCAATTCATTAAGCAAAGCGCAGCACCCCTTCCTTGATCTTGACGCTCTGTCGGTACTCGGGCGAGTAGTGTCCCGCCTGGGGGTGATCGAAGACACGATGCAACATGCTCGGGATTTCCATTGAGAGATCTTTACATGCCACCGTATTCTCGCGCAGTGGTCCGAAGTAGCTCGGTGTGAACTCCGACCATCCAAGACAGGGAGTCCGATAGAGCTTCCCCTGTCTCAATCTCCGTTCGAAAAGCCCCTGTACCGCATGGAGATGGTTGTTAGCGTCGGGCGGTCGTCCGCTCTCTCGGGCGATAGCATGGATTTTATAGATCACATCAACCAGGATGGTCGAGTAGAGCTGGTATCCTGTTGCGCCCACAAAGTTTTTCGGATGGCGCAACGGGCCGCCGTAGTTGGTCACATACCGAAGGGTCTGGATCGGCGCGCATATCTCCACCGATTGCGGCTCCAAATAGGCGGTCTTCCACCGCGCAACGCAGTCAAGAATGCCTTGAACGGCCGAAAACGTCGGAGCAGGGTACGTAGTAAACGAAGCTCCAGAATCCGGGCGTACCCAGATTGCAGCAGGCCCCGCGATTTCTGCGGAAACGGTGTAGGGATGCAACTGTGTTCTCCAAAACACCCCAACATGTGGGCATGACAACTGCCGAATCAAGCATGTCGCCGCGCGCTAGCTTCGAACTCGCCGTCTCGCCTGCGACCTCTTGAGCCAACTCGCGTGGTTCGCACGGCAGGTGGCTGGCAACGACGACACTAGATGCAAAACTACCCATCCCCTTCTTCGGTCCGTCGCATCAAGTCACTAAAAATACGCCAGAAGGTTGCATATTGCAAGCAGATGCAAGTATTTACCTAGGTCGTGTGCAAGGCCGATCAGTGCGCCGACCCGAGGCATGCCGGTCTTCGCGGCCAGCCGCGAGGTGATTGCAGCGACACTGAGCAAATGGTCCTTGAGAAGCTGCCCTTCTCCCGGAGATCTCGAATGAGCGAGAAATGAACTGGCTGCCGTCATAACTCACGAGCAATCCGCTTTGGCGCAAGCACCTGGACTTATCAGCTTTCCTGAAGCATCTCCTGAAAACCGCAATAGCCAAAGCATATACCAGGTAGCCCGCTGTCTAGCTACACCCGGCAGCCTTGGCTCCAAGTGATTGCAAATAAATGGCTAGGAAGCGTATTTCTTGCCATGATTTGCATTGTGCGCGGCTCGTTGGGATCACGGGTGGCAGTGGTTGACTTAAGACTCCCTGCGCCGTGACGCTACTTTGCGGAGCACACATTACGCACACAGATTCTCGTTGCTCTCGTTGCATCTCCAACGAAATGTACTGTCGCCGGCGCATCGAACACAATGGGACGAATCAGTGACCGCAGTCCCATTCGTCAATGCGAACTGGATCGAACCTCCTCTTTCGCAAAGAGCAGCTCTCCGCGGTTGATTGCGAAAATCCACCCTGTAACGCGGTTTCGTTTAAGGTATTGAAAAGGGTAAGTCACGGCATTCGAAGACCTCAATTCGGCGAAATTCATCGCGGAGCTGCAAAGCGGCTTGATCCCGGCGTTTGAGCGTTTGGCTGGAGAAATGTTCACGCCTCTATGGCGGTTTCTGGTGAACAACATCTACGTTCCAGAGCCCGACGCAGAAGAACTTGCCCTGGATGTGCTGATGAAGGTGTACTCCAAGGTGGGGACGTTCCGCAGGGATGGGCGGGCTCAGTTGACGACCTGGATCTTTCACATTGCCCACAACCGTGCAATCGATTTTCATCGCCAGGCATGCCAAGAGCGAGAGAAACGAACAGAGAATGAGCCTCCCGTCCACTGGGATGGGCCATTCGCCGGCCACAACTCAGCGTATTTGGAATGGCTGAAAGATGCACTTGAGAGGCTTCCTGCAGATGACCAACAGGTACTGCTTTGGCGAGCTCAAGAATTCAGTTATGCCGAGATCGCCGGGTGGCTTGGTATCAAAGAGGGTACGGCGCGGGTTCGACACCTCCGGGCAATGAAAAAGCTCGGGGTTCCAGACGGCCAGACGGAGTTGCTTGAGCTTACCGTCGGGCAGGAGATGCCGGTGTCAGAAGGCGCGCATGAATGACACGCGATTGAAAGCGGGTTTGCTGCAACTGGCCGATCAAGGATGGTCTGTTGCTAAGATCACCGACGAATTCGTCGATAGTCTTCTTGGCCGGGCGAGTGATCCGCCCTCTGAAGAGCTCAAGGAGCATTTCCTGTCCGCGCTTCGAATTCGCATCAAGGGTGCTGCCGGCTTGCCTTAAACGGCGGCAATCAAATTCGGTCACCACGCTACTACGGTTACAAGAAGAAACAATGAGACGAAAGGATATGAACGACACCACAGGATGCTCCACTCTGATGGCCGACCCGGCCCCCACCTTACCGGTGGGGAAGGCAAGCATGCTTGCCTTCCCCGAATCCAACCGGCCAAAGGGGCCATATGTCTACGTTCACTCAGTTTCGCGACCAGAATCCTCTGCTTCGTCCGCGTACTAACGCTCCCGCGTCAGCTCAACTACAACCTTCATCTTCAGTTCCATCCTCCCAGCCGGCCGCAGATACAACGGGGTCGCTGCCGACTGGGTCCTCCGCTCCTCGGCGCGCTCTGATCCCTGCAATTTACCTCGAGGTCGAACGACCACCGATTTCGACCTACGACGACAATCCCATCTTCAATGAACGCGGCGCAGCAGCGTTCCTCGGACTGAGTCCCGAGACTCTGAAAAAGTGGCGACAGCGCAACCAAGGGCCGGACTACATACAGTATGGGCCGGCGGGGCCGGTTCGTTACGAGTTGAACACCATCGCGGCATTTCGGGCGGCCCACAGAGTCAAGGTCGGGTCCAATCGATGACCGATACCAGTTTTGCTATCGCTGATCTGCAGTCTCGCTGGCACATCCTCCACGACCTCGATCGCGCACAGGCGATCAAATCCATTCACCAAGCCGGCGTGAGCCTTCGGAAGCTCGCTTCATTTCTGAACTGCTCATCGTCGTTGTTGACTCATCTTCTCCAGGCCGGTCAGGCTCGGCTCGAAGACCGTGTGCTCGCTCGCCGAGGCGAGTTGAGCACGAGGGCTCTTGTGCGTCGCGCCAGGGCGACGGGGACTCGTCGCACTGCCCTGCACCGCGAAGCGATCGCCCTTGACATTGAACAGACGGCGATTCAGGACAGCAGATCGATCTTGAATTGGCTTGCAGAACAGGACGTTACAGATGCCGATCGAGAGCAGATCATCAAGAGAGCGCGTCTTTACGTGTCCCTGGTGGAAGGGATTTTTCCACTTTCGCCTGTAGCAATGTCTGCATGCATACCTGCAGACAAAACTGTACGAGTGCAGTGGCCAGTTCAATCCGATCTCGCCGAAACCGGCCTCGTTGCTGGGTTTGCGCGGCAGCTCGCGCACTGGGCTTTGGACGGAGTTTCCGATCCGCAGATTCGCCAACGAGCATTTGAACTTGCGCACGACGAGCTGACCAATTATCTCGTTCCGGCAGCCTAATCGCATCGAATGCAGCGCCGCCCATCTCAAGAATGATGAGTGGCGCAGCATGAAATTCATCAATGGCGTGCGGCTAAGAACCACAACAGCATACGACAGCGTGACAAAAGGCTCATCACGGCTTTCAAGCCATGAGACGGAGGAACAATGCAACTCGATGATCAACGCCGCCCCGCAAGCACCACGGTAAGAATCGCTCAGAGTCGTTGGCATCCGCATAACCACAGGCGATGGAGAAGACGCGCTGCGCGCAAAGATCTTGCAACGAATGATCGACCTTGCCCGCTTGCCGAGT
>Ga0209517_10003310_pt1 | contig 21978 bp, 17 predicted proteins | sample PeaSoiMetSII2010_FD_187695 | JGI IMG/M metagenome (GOLD analysis project Ga0209517, IMG submission 187695) | Peat soil microbial communities from Weissenstadt, Germany - SII-2010 (SPAdes) (version 2) | ecosystem: Environmental > Terrestrial > Soil > Wetlands > Peat | place: Germany...
GGTCCGACGAACCTCCGGCGCTGATCGTGTTGCGCTACGAGCCCGAGGGCGCGGCAAAAGATGTTCACCTCGGCCTGGTCGGCAAAGGCGTAACCTTCGACACCGGCGGCATCTCCATCAAACCCGCCGACGGCATGGAGAAAATGAAATACGACATGGCCGGCGCCGCCACCATGATCGGCGTCATGCGCGCCATCGCCTTGCTGAAGCCGAAAGTGAAAGTCACCGCCATCATTTGCGCCACCGAAAACATGCCATCCGGCAAGGCGCAAAAACCGGGAGACGTGCAGATCGCCATGTCCGGCAAGTCCATCGAAATTATCAACACCGACGCCGAAGGACGCCTCATCCTCGCCGACGGCCTGTGCTACGCCCGCCAACTCGGCTGCACTCATCTCGTCGACGCCGCCACCCTGACCGGCGCGGTAGCCGTGGCCCTCGGCTACGTGAACGCCGGAATCTTCGCGAGCGACGACCAGATGTACGAACGCTTCGCGACCGCCAACAAACAAGCGGGCGAGAAGATGTGGCGTCTTCCGCTCGACGACGACTATAAGGAAAACCTCAAATCGAACATCGCCGACATGGTCAATGCCGGCAGCCGTTACGGCGGCGCCATCTTCGCCGCCATGTTCCTGAAAGAATTTGCCGAAGACACGCCCTGGATCCACCTCGACATCGCCGGCACCGCCTGGATGGAAGAGAACAAACCGTGGATCGCCAAAGGGCCGTCGGGAATCGCCCTGCGCAGCCTGGTGGAGTTCGTAAGAGGATGGAGCGCGTAAAAAACTACCGTAGAGACGCGGCGTGTCGCGTCTCCCTGCGGAGGGATATCGGCGAGGGCTTGACCTCAGACTTCTTTTCGACGACTCGAGAAAAACCTCGTCGCGAAGACAAATCCTCCGGGCCCTGTATCGATCCTGAGTACTTCATGAATTTCTGATTGGAACTCTTCCGCTTCGCCAACGGCCAGAATCCTTTACGTCTCAGGCTCTATCATAGACCTTAGGGCGATGGATCTCCCCGAGAAAATTCGCAGCCTGCCCACGTCCCCCGGTGTCTACCTCTACAAGAACGCCGAAGGCGAAGTCATCTACGTCGGCAAGGCGAAGAACCTGCGCTCGCGCGTCTCTTCCTACTTTCACGAAGGCCGCTGGGAGGACGCGAAAACCGGCACGCTCGTCCGCGAGGCGGTCGACGTCGACTACATCGTGGTCGCCAATAACAAAGAAGCGCTCGCGCTCGAGAACCACCTCATCAAGCAGAAGAAGCCGCGCTTCAACATCCTGCTGCGTGACGACAAGACTTACCCCTACGTGAAGCTCACCCTCGCGGAGCGCTTCCCGCGCGTCTACGTGACGCGCCGCCTGCGCAAGGACGGCAGCGCCTACTACGGCCCGTACTTCCCTGCCAATCTCGCCTATCGCATCGTCGATCTCATTCATCGCCACTTCATGGTCCCGTCCTGCAAAGTGGATTTAACCCGCAACCATCCGCGTCCCTGCCTTCAGTTCTATATCAAGCGTTGCCTCGGTCCGTGCGTGAAGGAACTGACCACACCCGAGATCTACGCCGAAGCCGTCCGCGACGTGAAGCTCTTTCTCGAAGGACGCCAAACCGATCTCGTCAAATCTCTCCGCGAGCGCATGTCGGAAGCCGCCGAAGCGCAGGAGTTCGAGCGCGCCGCCCGCTATCGCGACCTGGTCTCCACCGTCGAGCAACTCCAGGAGAAGCAGCGCATCGCCGCCGCCGAAGGCGACGACGCCGACGTCTTCGGCTATCACTACGAGAACCAGATGCTGGCCGTAAACCTGTTCCACATGCGCGGAGGAAAAGTCTTGGACCGTCGCGAATTTTTCTGGGAAGACCTCCCCGAGCTCGACGCGCAACAAAACGAACACAACGATGGAGAGACGGGCGCCCCCGCCCGTCCCAGCGCCGATCCATTCCATCCCAACGAATTCTTCTCCGCCCTAGTCAAGCAGCTCTACCTAGCCCAGCCTTATGTCCCGCGCAACATCTACGTTCCCGTCGACTTCGAAGACCACGAAGAACTAGAAGAAGCCCTCAGCGAGCAACTAGCCGGCGAAGGCGGACGAGCGACGCGAGTCCACATCACCGTTCCGCAGCGCGGAGACAAGCGCGAGCTCATCGATCTAGCCGGCAACAACGCCAAGCAGTCCTACGACCAGCGTTTCCGAGTCCTGAAGCCAAACGCCCGCGCCATTCAAGAAGCCTTCCAAGAAGCGCTAGCCCTCCCCGAGCTGCCGAAGCGCATCGAGGGTTTCGACATCTCGCACATTCAGGGAGCGGAAACGGTGGCATCGATGGTGGTGTGGGAAGACGGCAAGATGAAAAAATCGGATTACCGCAAGTTCATCATCAAGACCGTCGCCGGCGTGGACGATTTCGCCTCCATGCGCGAAGTGGTCACGCGCCGTTACCAGCGCCAGCAAGAAGAAAAAAAGCCCATGCCCAGCCTGGTGCTGATCGACGGCGGCCTCGGACAGCTTCACGCCGCCGCCCAGGCGCTCGAAGCCCTCGAAATCATCAACCAGCCGCTCGCCTCCATCGCCAAGCGAGAAGAGATCATCTACGTCTACGGACAGGAAGACGACCCCATCGTTCTCGACCATCATTCTCCCGTCTTACATCTGGTCCAGATGATCCGCGACGAAGCGCATCGCTTCGCCGTAACCTTCCATCGCAAGCGGCGCCAGATAAGAGACCGAGCCACCGAACTCAGAGAAATCCCCGGAGTAGGCGAATCTACCACCCGCCGCCTACTGGAACATTTCGGCAGCCTGCAAGCCGTGAAGCAAGCCGACGTAGCGGCCCTATCGGCAGTCGTGACCAAATCCCAAGCCGAAGCCATCCTGGAGCATTTCCAGGCCCGGAGGGGCGAACCAGCTTAGCCCAGCGCTTCCGCGCCGGAAAAGCGGAAGAGATAATTTCAAGTCCCGAAGGGACGACCCGGTTTCCACGCGTTCTCTTAACGCCGGGACTGTCGGCGCTACCCAAGGCTCACGGACAAGCGGCGGGTATTGGCGGTACAATTCCAACCGTAGCTCGTGATCGCAATCGAGCGGGAGGCCCCCATGCCCGTGTATGACTACGTTTGCAACGATTGCCACAAAACCTTCGAAGTAATTCTCACCCTGAAAGAACACGAAGCAGACGCGAAATGCCCCAAGTGCGGCAGCAAGAACGTGGAGCAAGAAGCGACTGCTTTTTATGCCGTGACTGGGAAGAAGAGTTAGGATTTATAACGTCCTCGGGAATGACTTCTTCAGGGACACGCCCTTGAGATTGCTGTTGCAGGAGGGGTCCTGGTAGCACTTGCGGAACGCCGGTACGACCAGCGCCTGCTCCACGGTCGGATCATTAAAGTTCGCCAGCGCCTCGGTGGTACGGTGTGCTTGGGAGCTGTCCCCGGTCTTCTGGTAAGCTTCGGCCAACAGTTGCAACGAAAATGGATTGTTGGTGTCTTCTTCCAGATGCGCGATGGCGTCCGTGTACTTGTGGCCGGAGAACAATACGGCACCCGCGGCTCCGTGGTAAGCGGAGTCGATAATTTTGTCGTTTGAATTCTCCGACATCCGCGCCAGGCGCGCCAGAGTGGAAGCCGTCATTTCCTTGTTGCCCGTCTCAACCGCGACTTCGACACGGGCGCGCAGGATCTGGGCCAATTCTTGTTGAATTGCGGCCGCCATCGCATTCTTGCCTTGTTGCATGGCCGCCTGGGCTTTGGCCAGGAGGGCGATCGCCTGCTTGGGACGCGGCTGGTACATCGCCATTTGGCGCCAGGCGTCAGCCTCCGGCTGGCTCATGTGCTTGGCGTGCGCGTGGTCGGCGATGGCCTGGAAGGCGCGGTCCGCTGCGGCATAGTCGCCCTCGCGGACAAAGGTGATGGCCTCTCTGGTCTGCCATTGAATACGGTGCAGTTCAGGCAGAGAAAATTTCTTGAAGCCAATGTCGTACTCCTGGCGCGCCCGCACCTGGTCCCCCATCAGCGAATAGGTGTCCGCGATTCCGAATTGTGACGAATAGAAGTCGGGATCGATGGCCAGCGCGGCGCGGTAGTGCTCGATCGCTTGATCGAACCGTCCCGCCATACGCAGAATTTCAGCGTAGGAATCCTGCGGGTTCGGGTCCTTGGGCAACGCCGCGACGTACTTGTCCATCAGCGCAAATGATTTCTCGAATTGCCGCGAGTAGGCGTAGGTGTAAGCGGTGTTGTTCATGAGGCCGGGAGAGTCGAGCCCCGAATTCTCAAAGACGGCAATGGCCCGGTCATACTGCGTTTGCTGAGTCAGCCACCAGTTCGCCAGAAAGACAACCCATTTGTCGTGGGGATAGCGGCTGAGCACATCGTTCATTTTGGTGATGGCCGGAATCAGCTTGTGATCGTTCGCGTCCTGCAGCCATTCGATGACCAATCTCTCGGCGGCACTGGCGTGACTGCGGGTGGCAAAAGCTTTCTGCTGCTCGCGCACCTGCTCAGCAGGGTCCAGGCTGGTCTGCGACAAAAGCTCGTGCCCCATGGCGAAATTGGGATCGATCTTGAGCGCTTTCCGCAAAACCTCAATCGCCTGTTCCTGCTCAACCTGGTCGAGGTCGAGGTCCCAAGCCTTTTCCACCAGACGCCGAACCTCCTCGGACTTGGTAGTCAGGGGTAGTACGGCCGCTCGCTGACTGGTTTGAGCAGGCACAGTTCCGGCGGAAAGCAACAAACTGATGGCGAACAGCGTGACGGTAAAGATCGTTCTGGAACTCGTCGCTCCTTGAATCATGACTAGTTTCCCCTCAGTAAGTAGCCCTGCTCGACCGGTAACTTGCCGTCAATTTTCACCACTCGTACATCCTTGGTAAGCGAGTAGAGATCCACCACCCCAATTGCTCCTCGAGTGCTGGCGACAAAACGGAGGACGGCATCATCGGAATCCGCCACAACGATGGTCCCCGCGTGCGCGTGAACGAAGGTGCGCGCCTCGTCAGCCGTCATATTGAAGACTCTCCTCAAGATGAGCTGCATGTCCGCGGACGACGGATCGCGCAGCACGATCGTGATAGGGTTCCCGTCCGGCCAGATGCGAGTGCGCGCGTTGAAGATCTTCACCAGTTCGGCGCTTGTGAGATTGGTGGTGGAGTTTGCGGTATCTGCAACGATCGCAAGCTGTTTCGCATGGGCGGTCGCGGAGGCCGCGGCAACCCACACCAACGCAAGCAGCAGGCGACGCCAAAGCTTCATAAGACCTTATTCTCTGTCGCTTGAAGTCACGGCAATAGATAACCGAGGTAATAAAGCACCGGACCAATTGCGCTTTCGGGAGGGCGAATCAGGGTCCAGTTCCCAGCAGCTTTATCATCCCGAGCGAAGCGAAGGACCTGCTTTTGGCCCTCTTAACTCCATCTCGCCGAGATTCTCGGTGTCGGCCAGGCCGCCGTATCCCAGCCCGAGCGCCGCGCGGATATGCACGCAACCACTCTTCAGAATTTCGTCAAAGCCCTGGCCGGAGAACCAAAAATTACCGCCAAGTTCCCCGAAAAAATCTTCGATATCACCCAGTTTGAGGACGTAAGGAAAGCGCTGCTGGCAAGGATTGAAACGGGGCGATGACTGCACGTTCCGGCGCCGGGCAAGCGAACCTCGCGCCCTAGCGACCGTCGATGAGTTTCGTCGCCAGAAACGACTTCACCACGATCTGATTCGGCTGCATGCCAACGGGGATGATGGTCAGCAAGGAATATTCCGACGGCTCAAATTTTTTCTTCGGCTGTCGTTTCTGAATCACGGCTAGGTCTCCGGAACCGGTGTCGAGTACCAGCAGATAGTTCTGATTCTGCGAGAGCGCTAGCGCGTCGGGATGCGTCCCTACGGGGAGATAGGCTATGACCTTGCCTAAGTCGATATCGTAGACCGCGATGTTATTCGATCCGAAGTTAGAGATGTACAAGCGGGAGTTATCGAGCGAAATAACGCCGCGAGTAGGTTCCGTGCCGATGAGATAGCTGCCTGACACTTCGTTGCCCGTGGTCTCGATGATGGAGATGCTGCCGGCGTCGAAGTTGAAAGCGGCCAGTTCTCCGCCGTCCGGTTTCAGCGCAAGGCTCACCGGCGATTTTCCGACATCGAGGAGCGCGAGCAGCTTGTCGTTCTTCAGATCAATGCTCGCGACTTGGCCCGATCCGGAACAGGAAATGAACGCTTTGCTGGAGTCGGGCAGGATGGCGATGTCTTCGGGATGAATGCAGACGGTGATGGCGGAGCGTACGGCCAGCCGCGCGGTGTCGATGATGGAGACGGTGTTGTCGGCGCGATTGGTGACGACGACGGTGGATCCATCGGGCGAAACGCGGGCGAGGCCGGGACTTCCGCCGACGTGGAGCGTGGCCGCTACCGTGTGACGGTCGAGATCGAGGACGGAAACGTTGGCGGAACCGGAATTGGCAACGTAGGCACGGCGTCCGTCGGGAGAGACATCGATGAAGTAGGGGCGTCCGTAGACGCCGATGGTGGCGACAACTTTGTTCTGCTCCGCGTCGATCACGCTGACGTTCGAGGACCCGGTGTTGACGACGTAAACTTCATTTCGCTTCGGATTGGCCGCGACTCCGGTGGGCTCGGCGCCGACCTGCAGCGTTCTTACCGGGCGAAAACTGCGCAGATCAATGACCGTGACCGTGTTGCTCTTGCCATTGCTGATGTAAGCGAATTCGCGGTAGAGCGGTCCGTAGGTGGGGAGAGTGCGCTCGTGGAAGTAGTACCAACCGGCGGCCAGGACAAGCGGGACGAGGACGGCGAGTAGCAGGAATTTTCTCAAGGACGAGTTGGCCTCGCTGCAGGCAAGAGATTATCAGATGTGGCCCGATCAGTAGAGGCGGAAGTTTACTTCTACCTTGATTGCAGTTGCGACGGGCTTGCCGTCTCTGGTTGCGGGGTCAAACTTCCATTTCCTTACGGCCTCCATGGCTGCCTTATCGAACTCGGAACTAAGCGTACGCGACACTGTGATGTCGCGTGGCAAGCCATCGGGACCGACAACAAGCTCCAATACAACTGCCCCTCGATGACGCGCTTTGCTCTCCTTTTTCGGATACTTCGGATCGGGAGAGTAGGTCGGGTGCGGCGCCGTGATACAGCCTGGGGCATCGCTGTCCTTGCCGCGACAAATGGGAACGTGGTCCTTTCCTGACAGCACTATGGGAGCAGAGTCTTGCGCAAAGGCTGTGCTTAGGAGAAGGAGCGGAAGGAACACAGCGCGCAACGTCATATCTCTCCTCTCGAGATTACGAGGTCGATTGCCTTGATGGACCTGCTAAAACAGCGGGCTCGGCGCCTTTGGGGATTGATCGTCCCAATACCGCCGCGATCTGCTTGACCTGCTGCATGAGCGCGTCGAATTGATCCGGAAATAGCGACTGCATGCCGTCCGAGAGCGCGCGGTCGGGATCGTGGTGGACTTCTACGATCAGGCCGTCGGCTCCGACGGCGACGGCGGCGCGGGAGAGCGGCGTTACTTTGTTGCGCTTGCCAGTGCCGTGGCTGGGATCGACGATGATGGGCAGGTGGCTGAGGCGCTGGACGGCCGGGACGATGCTGAGATCGAGCGTGTTGCGGGTGTGATCGGCGAAGGTGCGCACGCCGCGCTCGCACAGGACGATGTTGTAGTTGCCCTCGCTCATGATGTATTCGGCGGCCATGAGGAATTCCTCGAGCGTCGCCGAGATACCGCGCTTCAGCAGGACCGGCTTGCGGGCGCGTCCGGCGCGCTTGAGCAGAGAGAAGTTCTGCATGTTGCGGGCGCCGATCTGGATGACATCGGCGTACTGGTCGACCAGGTCGAGCGATTCGTAGTCGACGGCTTCGGTGACGATGAGCAGGCCGAAGCGGTCGCGGACTTCGACCATGATCTTCAGTCCTTCTTCGCCCAGGCCCTGAAAAGAATAAGGAGAGGTGCGGGGCTTGTAGGCGCCGCCGCGGAAGAACTGGGCTCCGGCACGGGCTACGCGCTCGGCGATTTTGAACGCCTGGTCGCGGCTCTCGATGGCGCAGGGGCCGGCGATGATGGCGAGGTCGGGGCCTCCGATGGTGACACGTGATCCGGGAAACTTAAGGATCGTGTTGTCGGGCTTGGTGTCGCGGCTGACCAGCTTGTAGGGCTTGGTAACGCGGATGACTTCCTGCACTCCGGGCATTTCTTCCAGTGTCCCGGATTCGACCTCGCCTTTGTTGCCGGTGATGCCGATGGCGGTGCGTTGCGCGCCGGGCATGGAGTGGGCGCGGTATCCGAGCGCTTCGATTTTCTGGCAAACGGCGCGGACCTGCTCTTCGGTGGCCTGCGCTTGCATGACAACGAGCATAGTGGATACCCCGAGTCGATAAGTTTAGCGTCCGGTGGGGCGAAGGGCAATCAAAGCGCGAATTCCGAAGATGTCGAGTGTACCCACGTTGGAACTAGACACTGGCATGCAAGCAGGTAATCTGTTGAGAATAGGGGCTTTGCACGGCAAGGCGGTGTATGCAATTATCAGCAGAGGACGAAGTATCTCGGCTAAGAGCGCTGGCTGAGTGCCGAATCGTGGACAGCCCACCCGAGGAATTCTTCGACGATATCGCCAACCAGGCAGCCTTCCTTTGCGGCACTCCCGTCGGGTTCGTCAGTTTCATCGATTCGCAACGGGAATGGCTGAAAGCCAGGGTAGGGTGGGAGGTGGCGGAGATCCCGCGCGACCAATCCTTCAATGCGCTGGCACTCGGCAATCCCCACGTCTTCATTGTGGAGGACACTGCCGCCGACAGAAGGTTTCGCTTGCATCCCTGGGTGCAATCGGGAATCCGCTTCTATGCCGCTGCCCCTGTGGTTACAAAAGAGGGCTACGTCCTGGGCGCGATTAGCGTAGTAGATCGTTTGCCCCGATCACTACCCATTGGCCATCGGAAGATCTTACAGACAATGGCCAACGCGATAGCGGCTCGGCTGGATTTGAGGCGCGCATCCTTTAACCCGACAACATCCGGTCCCGACAACCGGTACCAATTCCTGCTTGACCAGAACGTGGCCGGCTTCTACCGCACCACGCCAGACGGCCGAGTGCTTGGCTGCAACAGTACATTCGCTTGGATGCTGGGATATGCCTCCCGGGAAGAAGTGCTCGGCTGCCACGCAGAGCGGTTCTACTTCTCGGCTGAGGAGCGCTCCGAGTTCCTCAAGAATCTGCGACAGGAAGGGAGTCTGGTCAACTCGGAGCTGCGCCTGCGACGGAAGGATGGAAGCTCGATCTGGGTGGTCGAGAACGTGGCGGCAACCTGCGATGAGCAGGGCAACCTGACGCTCATCGAGGGCACGTTGGTGGACATCTCGGCTTACAAACGCACCGCAGATGCCCTTCGCGACAGCCAGGAACGCCTGCTCGGCATTATCACATCGGCGATGGATGCAATCATTACTATCGACGAGAAGCAGCAGATCATCGTGTTCAACAAAGCGGCCGAGGAAATTTTTCGTTGTAGCGCCGCGGAAGTGATCGGCAAATCCATCGATCGCTTTTTGCCGGTGAGTCTTCGAGAGATTCATCAACAGCATATCCGCAGCTTTGGACAAACAGGCGTGAGCACACGTTCCTTGTACTCGCCGGGAACTCTTGTGGCCCTGCGGTCGAATGGTGAGGAATTTCCGATCGAGGCTTCGATCTCCCAGGTGAGGACCTCTTCCGAGAAGCTCTACACGGTGATCCTGCGTGACATCAGTGTGCGCAAGCGCACCGAGGATCAACTGCGTCAGGCCCAGAAGATGGAAGCGGTCGGGCGTCTGGCCGGAGGCATCGCCCATGAATTCAACAACTACCTTGGCATCATCATGGGATACACCGAACTGCTGGAACACGAGACCGTTGGAAACGACTCCCTGCAACTGAGCCTCGCGGAGATCAAGGACGCGAGCCAGAAAGTGGCCTCGCTGACCAGGCAGTTGCTGGCCTTCAGCCGGAAGCAGGTGATCGAGCCCCGGGAAGTGGATCTCAATTCCGTGGTGTGGGAAACCCACAAGCTGCTGCGCCGATTGATTCCGGTGACGATTGACCTGATCCCGAAACTGCAGGGTAACTTGGGCAAAGTGAAAGCCGATCCGGCTCAGGTTCAGCAGATTCTCATCAATCTTGTACTCAATGCTCGAGACTCGTTGCCCGAGGGCGGCACGATTGTGCTCGAGACAGCGGAGGTAGAGTTGGACCAGGAGTACGCCAGCCGCCAGCTTGAAGTCCAACCCGGCCAATACGTGATGCTCTCGGTAGCGGACACAGGCATCGGGATGGATAAGGAAACTCTCTCCCACATCTTCGAACCCTTTTTCACCACCAAGGAGGAAGGCAAGGGGACGGGGTTGGGGTTGTCGACCACTTACGGAATCGTGAAGCAAAGTGGCGGGCACCTTACGGTGGCGAGTGTTCCGGGAAGAGGTTCTACGTTCTGCATCTATCTACCCAAGCTGTCGGATTCCTTCGCTCTCCCCCAGCCCCCGCAGGCGCAGTCCGCTCGACCGGGAAGACCAACTGTATTGGTCGTGGAGGATGAGAGCGCCCTCCGCAAGCTCATGACGAAGGTGTTGGAGGTGGAAGGCTTCCAGGTCGTGGAAGCGAAGGACGGTGAGCAGGCGGTAGCGATCTGCAAGAGCTGGGCAGAACCGATCGACCTGGTGGTAACCGACCTGGCGATGCCCAAACTGAATGGGCTTCAACTGAAGGAGATCGTCGCCGGTCTGCGCCCCGCGGTGAGATTCTTGCTCATCTCCGGCTATGCCGAGGACGTGGTCAAAGATCCCACTATTTTGCGGACGGATACGGCCCTTCTCGAAAAACCGTTCTTGCCCGACGAACTGGTTCACAAGATTCGGCAGATTCTGCGAGGCAAGAACGGTGAGCTACGCGGTTTTGAGTCTGCCCCTCCCGCGGATGTAGGAACTTGATTTGATGAGGCTGGACCACCCAGAAACGCTGGCGGAAGCTAGCGGGTGCCCCTCGTCTCGAGACGCGGGTGCTGGCCTGTGGTCTTTCGGGCTGCCACGGACGAAAGCAGAAGCGGCGACCTCGGCGTTGAGCGCGACGCAAGGTTCGTGGGCTTCGGGCCGATCCCACGTTTGCAAACCCGGCAAACGTGGGGCGCCCTGTGACGCAGGTTGACTGCGCGTTTCGGATTCAGGTCACGCGGAGATTTGCGCCACCCGCCGAATTCAAATACATAGGTCCTTCGCTTCGCTCAGGATGACAATCAAAACTTCTGTCGCGTATTTCCGGGACTCCAAACATGCTCCGCACCGCTTGCCACGGGCCGGCGGACGTGGTGCTCCGGGTCGGGCATCGCAAGAATGTGCATCGGTGAGCGTGTTGAGAAGCTGCCCGTTGTAAAATCAAGGATTGCTCTTTGCTGCACTATCCTTATCTATGCCACAGGAAGACAAACCTATCCCTCCCGCGCGCGATGAGCGCTACGACGCGCAGCGCATCGAACAAAAATGGACTGAGCGCTGGCAGAGCGATTCGTCGCTGTATGCCGCCGAGGCGCACTCGACCAAGCCGAAGTATTACGTTTTGGAGATGCTTCCCTACCCTTCGGGCGCGCTGCACATGGGACACGTGCGCAACTATTCCATCGGCGATGCGCTGGCTCGCTACATGTGGATGAACGGCTACAACGTGCTTCATCCGATGGGCTGGGATTCGTTTGGGCTGCCGGCGGAGAATGCGGCCATCAAGAACGACACTCCGCCGAAGGAGTGGACGCTTGCGAATATTGCGGCCATGAAGGTGCAGATGAAGCGCCTTGGGTTCGCCTATGACTGGTCGCGCGAGGTTACGACTTGCCTGCCGGATTACTACCGCTGGAATCAGTGGTTCTTTCTGAAGCTCTACGAGTCGGGATTGGCGTATCGCAAGAAGAGCAAGGTGAACTGGTGTCCGCAGTGCGCGACCGTGCTGGCTAACGAGCAGGTTGTGGGCGGGATGTGCTGGCGGCATGAGGACACGCCCGTCGAGCAGCGCGAACTGGAACAGTGGTTTTTGCGGATCACGAAGTACGCGGACGAGCTGCTGCGCGATCTCGAAAAGCTGCAGGGCTGGCCGGAAAAAGTTCGCATCATGCAGCAGAATTGGATCGGACGCAGCGAAGGCACGCTGGTGGATTTCGATCTGGGCGGAACGGTGGGGCCGGCGGGATCGACGATCACGGTGTTTACCACGCGCGTAGATACGATCTATGGCGCGACTTCGGTGCAGTTGGCGCCTGAGCATCCCATCGTGGTTGACATGATTGCCCGCAATGCCGAACTGCGCTTGCAGGTGGAAGAGCTGATCGCGGAGCAGCGCCGGGCGAAAGAAGCGGGCGATATTGGCGCCATCGAGAAGCATGGCGTGTTCACTGGGCGCTACGCTAAGAATCCTTATAACGGCGAAGCGGTGCCGGTGTGGGTGGCGAACTACATCCTGATGGACTACGGCACCGGCGCGATCATGAGCGTGCCGGCGCACGACGAGCGCGATTATGAATTCGCCCAGAAATACAAGCTGGAGATCCGGCTGGTGATTCTGCCGCAGTCAAGCGATCCGGAAGAAACCATGGCGGAACCGGCGCTGCCCTTTACCACCATGAACGGGATCCTGGTGAACTCGGGTGAGTTCAACGGGTTGAGCTGCGAGGAAGCCATTACTAAGATGTCGGCGCGCGCCGAAGAAAAGAAGTTTGGCAAGGCGACAGTTACTTTCCGGCTGAAGGATTGGGGCATCTCGCGGCAGCGCTATTGGGGCACGCCGATTCCGATGGTGTACTGCGATAAAGACGGCGTGGTGCCGGTCGCGGAAAAAGATCTGCCGGTGATTTTGCCGGACAATGTGCCAATCACGCTGTTGGGCCGATCGCCGTTGATGAATGTGCCGGAGTTTCTGAATACGACTTGTCCGAAATGTGGCGGGGCGGCGCGGCGCGAGACCGACACCATGGATACGTTCGTTGATTCGTCATGGTACTTCTACCGCTACGCCGACGCGCAGAATGACAAGGCGCCGTTCGACAGCGCAACGATTGCGTATTGGTTTCCGATTGATCAATACATTGGCGGCGTGGAGCATGCCATTCTCCACCTTATTTATTCGCGCTTCTGGACGAAGTTCATGCGCGACATGGGGCTGGTGAAAAACGACGAACCGGTGGCGCGGTTGTTCACTCAGGGGATGGTGATCAAAGACGGCGCGGCGATGTCGAAGAGCCTGGGAAACGTCGTGTCGCCGGATGACTTGGTGGCGCGCTACGGGGCGGATGCGGCACGTTTGTACAGCTTGTTCGCGGCGCCTCCGGATCGCGATCTGGACTGGCAGGAATCGGGGATCGAAGGCATTCAGCGGTTCCTCGGGCGCGTGTACAGATTCTTTCTGCGGAATCCTGTAGAGACGCGGCTTGACGCGGCTGCGGAGACGGGGCAAGCCCCGTCTCTACCGATGGAGGCTCGCGGCATTCAGCGCAAGCTGCACCAGACCATCAAGCGCGTTAGCGACGACTTCCAGGGGCGCTGGCATTTCAATACCTGCATCGCGGCCATCATGGAACTGGTGAACGAGATTTATGGCGCCGAGGAGACGCGCGCCGCCGGCGGAATCCCCGCTTCGCTGATCGCGGACGTGCAGCGCAACATTGCACTGCTGCTGGCTCCAATGGCGCCTTATCTGGCGCACGAATTGTGGGAGATGACCGGCGAGAAGAGCAATCTGCTGAAAGCTCCTTGGCCGAAGTACGATCCGGCGCTGGCGGCCGAGGACGAGATCGAGATTCCGGTGCAGGTTAACGGGAAGTTGCGCGGACTGGTGGTTGTGCCGGCGGGGGCCATTGACGATCAAGTCTTGCAAGCTGCACTTGCAGATCAAAAAGTGAAAGCGGCAATCGCAGGCAAGCAAATCGTGAAGAAGATTGTGGTGCCGAAGAAGCTGGTGAATATCGTGGTGCGATGAAGTGCGATAACCACAGGGAGCACAGAGGATCACAGAGGAGGGCATTCGTTTTCCCTGTGTTCCTCCGTGTCCTCTGTGGTTAAGATTTTGCTGTTGTTTGCAACCGGTGCACCAATCTGAGACACTCATCCGTGGAAACCCAATCCATCGTTGTCCTCGACTTCGGGGCGCAGTATTCGCAGCTGATTGCGCGCCGCATCCGCGAACAGAAAATTTTCTCGGTCGTCCTGCCGTTCAACGCCAGCCTGGAAGAAATTCGCAGCTACTCTCCGGTGGGGATCATTCTGTCGGGCGGGCCGTCGTCGGTGTATGACAAAGATGCGCCGCTGGCCGACAAGAGCGTCTTCGATCTCGGCATCCCCGTGCTCGGCATCTGCTACGGATTGCAGTTCATGGTGTACGCGCTCGGCGGGAAGGTGCGCCCCGCCGCGAAACGCGAGTACGGCCACGCCACAGTGGAGATCCAGCAGTCCGACTCTCAACTTTTTCAGGGACTGCCCAAGCTGCTTACGGTCTGGATGTCGCATGGCGACGAGGCCGAAGAGCTGCCCCCGGGTTTCCGGCTGACGGCGAAAACTCCCAATGCGGTTGCCGCCATCGAAAACCCCGAGCGCAAGATGTGGGCGGTGCAATTTCATCCTGAGGTGCACCACACGCCGCTCGGCTCCGACATCCTGCGCAACTTCGCGCTGAACATCTGCCGAGCGAAGCCTTCGTGGACGCCGCAACATTTTATTGACGCGACCGTGGCGCAGGTGAGGCAGCAGGTCGGCAGCGGGCGGGCAATCTGCGCGCTTTCCGGCGGGGTGGATTCTTCCGTCGCGGCGGTGCTGGTGGATCGGGCCCTCCGCGACGACTCTGGCAAACCTGCCCTGAGCGGAGTCGAAGGGTCACGGCTCACGTGCGTGTTCGTCAACAATGGCGTGCTGCGCAAAAACGAGTTCGAGAAAGTGCAGCAAAATCTGCGCGACAATCTCGGACTGCACCTGGTCGCGGTCGATGCCACCGAGCGCTTCATGAAGAAGCTGGCGGGCGTCAGCGATCCGGAGACGAAGCGCAAGATTATTGGCAACGAGTTCATCGAGGTCTTCGACGGCGAAGCGCATCGCATCGAGAAAGAAGAAGGCGAAGTCGAGTGGCTGGTGCAGGGGACGCTCTATCCCGACGTCATCGAATCGCGCTCGGTGCGCGGCCCGTCGCAGGTCATCAAGTCGCATCACAACGTCGGCGGACTGCCCGCGAAGATGAAGCTTAAGCTCATTGAGCCGCTCAAAGACTTATTTAAAGATGAGGTGCGGCGCATTGGCCGCGATCTCGGCATGCCCGAGGACATTCTGCAGCGCCAACCTTTCCCCGGGCCGGGGCTGGCGGTGCGCATCTTGGGTGAAGTAACCAAGGAACGCACCGACCTGCTGCGCGAGTGCGATGAGATTGTGGTGGGCGAGATCAAGAAGGCGGGGCTGTACCAGAGAATCTGGCAGTCGTTTGCTGTGCTCTTGCCGGTGATGTCGGTCGGCGTGATGGGCGACCAGCGGACGTATGCCTACACCTGCGCCGTCCGCGCCGTGCATTCCGAGGATGGCATGACTGCGGATTGGGTTCCGCTGCCTTATGAGGTGCTGAAGACTATTTCTAATCGGATCGTGAACGAGGTGCGCGGCGTGAATCGGGTGGTTTATGACATTACTTCGAAGCCGCCGGGGACCATTGAATGGGAGTAGATTTTCCTCGAAAATAAATTTCCTTTGCCCGGTCAAGGCCGCTCCCGAAATGTCTTGATGTTTACTGGTTAGTACCGGCACCCCCCTCCCCCCTGGCTATAGGAATCATGAGGTTACGGGGGCAATAATTGACTTGGCTAACCCAATTATGTAAGTATGAAGTGTGAAGAAGAAACAGTCATCCGCCTCGGGCAAACCGTCCGGCAAGTTCGCCCAAGCTCTCAAGAGACGGGCCAAAACAAAGCGGAGGCGGCCAGCGAACAACCTGCTCAAGGGCGGGCCAGACCTGAATCAGAAGACGATCCCATTGCCCCGGCTTGGGGTCTATGGTAATTCTTTTCCCCTCACTGTCGGGGCAGCGCCGCGCCGTGAGGGACTGAAGGCAGAGGCGACCGATGCCGAATGTTGTCACGCATCCTTCACTGAGGACACCGTGCGGTTTCGTGTTGGACAGATAGTGATTCTCAACGAAAAAGGAATGACTATTCACATACCTGCCGATCCAAACGAGCGTATCCGGCGGAGGCGTTTGCCACGTAAATAAGCAGCGTCGGTCTTCGGAACAATAGAAGGCCGACTCCGCCTTCGTGCATTCAAAAACCATCGCGGTTTTTATCGTCCATGCCGCGATCACTGATTGCTTCACATAGTCGATTGCTGAGGGTGAGTCGTGGATCATTGGCTCAAGGATGGGCTTTGCGGTGCCTTCCAATCTGCTCATCCAGCCGCAGTTGCATTTCTCGCAGACGCACCTGGACTTGATGTATCTCCCCGGATAAGTGTCAGGCGGGTTGCGGCCAAAGGTCCGTTCGATATGGGAGGAACGATCCTTCGCCACGGAGTCAACTGCCCAGACAGGCCACAGGTCTTCCTTGTTGAGCTTTTTTCCGCCGCAGAAGATGCACTCTCGCACAGCGACAACTCCATTCTTGCGCTATGATGAGCGCATGAAGTCTAGACTCGATCCCACGACGACGCCAGATCAAAAGTTTGCCAGTTTCACAAGTGCTCTGCGGCGCGTACTGCGAGTATCGAAAACCGATCTGAACCAGATGCTTGCTAACGAGAAAGTAGCCAACCGCGGAAAGAAGAAGCCCGGCCCTAAGCCGCGCCGTTCTTCGGCTTCGGGCCACGCTTGCGATAGCGAAGTCTAGAACGCTCTACTTTCTTCGCCTTTACCTGTGAGTTCGGCAAACGTGAGGCGCTTCCCCGCGACCTGTGAAAGCGCCAAAAGAAAGCGATCAGAGTCGTTTAGCGGGTTGTCTTTCGTGGCACGATTGTTAAATCGAAACACTTGTTCATCCACGTAGCGCTCCAAATGGAACGGTTCTACAGCAATGTAAGTTCCTTTCAGATTTCGCTTCAGTAGCGACCAGAAATTCTCAAGCCCGTTCGTGTGCACACGGCCCTTGACGTAGGTTTCGGCGTGATTCACAACCTCATGGACGTAGCGCCAATGCAGCTTGTCGTAAGGCACGGCCTGATCGGTATAGACCGACGTGCCGTACTTCACGTTGTTCAGAACTTCGTTTTGCAAAGTCTCCCGCTTCACATTGGGGACTACGGTTGCACGCACCTTGCGCTCATCGCGGTCGAGAATGCCCATCACGACGGTTTTGCCGGTCGCTCCGCCAGTATGCCCATCCTCGGAAGCGAATCTTGCTCTGCGATCCCGGTGCATGTTGCGGAGTTTTCCGCCGACAAACGTTTCGTCAACCTCAACTCCACCACCCTCGACTCCACCGAGCTTCGTTCCGATGTCGCCGGTCTTGAGCGCGAGGCGCAAACGATGAAGCATGAACCACGCCGACTTTTGGGACACCCCAAGATCACGGTGAATTTCGTAAGACGAGATGCCATTCTTGCAGCTCACCAGCATCCAGAGAGCAGGTAGCCACTTCTGCAAGGAGATGGGGGAGTCTTCAAAAATCGTGTTGACCTTAACGGAGAACTGGCGACGGCAGGAGCGGCATTTCCACCGCTTTTGAGTCTTGAGATAATAGGGGTTCATCCCGTCGCGACGCGGGCAATCGGGACAACGCGGGCCGTTGGGCCAGCGCATCATGGCGACGGCATCAATGCACACCTGTTCATCGTTAAAGTATTGAATTGCTTCCTGTAAGGTCTGAGGCGTGTCCATGTCCAAACTGTATCAGATTGGCGTGGGTTAGTCAAGTTAATTGTTACCGTTACGGGCAATCTTCGGACTTGGTCTTTGAAAAATAAGGACTTATACCAAAGTCTTCCGAAATAAGGACTTACGGGTTTTCGATCTATTTCTTGTTGTTTGACCCCGTCTCGTCTCGATCAGTTTGTCAAGCACAATCACGATTCGTATCTTCTCCCATCCCGATCCCCCCGTGTTCGCCCTGTTGCCGTTGTCATGGTTTGCAATCATCGTATCCTCACACCGAAGCGGTATAAGCCCCCATCACAATAGCAGCGAGTATGATTAGTCCCCACCCGATTACCAGTCGGGGCTTGCTCTTGCGCTCAGGAATCAGCATGAAGGCAGAATAGCAAAGTTGACGTGCTTCGTCGCCAAGCTCTTTGCCTACGCAATCTCCTGCCACAAGGCGTTTAGCCGAAGTTCGAGGAGAACGACGGATTAAGTGTCGTAGTCAGCCGGTTGCGGTGCGCCCCTAAAGCCGCTGGCAAAAGGATCGCCCCACCCGGTTGCAATGGGAGCGGCGGTGGTGGCAGCCGGGGCCGGAATCGGCTAAACTGCGCCCAGACCTTTACGCTGCCCTCTACTTCACCTCAGAACCCGAAATTCTGCATGGGGGTTTACCTGTCGTACATCTCGTGATGCGTGGAGCAGGGCTCTAGCTCAAGCAGGAAAGCCTTGTCGAAGTCGTAGTATTTCGCCACGCTGATGTCGTCTCCAGCAAAGGCGCGGATCGCCTCCTCGGACTCCCAGAACGTGATCATCAGAAAATGTGCCGTGTCGCCCTCCATACGACGCAGCGCGTAAGCGCCCTTGTTGCCGGGAGTCGAGCGGTAATCGGGGATGGCGACGGTTCGCATCAGGTTTAGGTACTCGTCGCTTTTGGATGCGGGCGTCGCGCCATGCCAGATTCGGGTGATCATTGCGGAACTCCTTGCCTGTCGTTGCGTCCAGATTCAGCACCTTGGGCTGACACTGTAACGACCGCATCGCTGGGCGGCCACTGGAAACGGAGACTCTAAACTGCCCGAAGGGATTGTAGATTCCATGTCCGGTATTTAAGATTACCGCAGCGGCAACTTCGTGAGGAGCAAGGCGGTGAGGGCAACCGACTTCGAATATCGGCACCAGACGCTAGTTCACCTGCTCATTGTCGCAATCTCCTTCCTGACCTATTTGATTGATCGTGATGACATTGTCTGGGCGTTGGTGCGCGGACAGCCCCACCAAAAGTTTCTCGAACGCTTGCCTTTTCGCTTTGGCGACCATTTTCATAGGTGTTTCCACCGCAGTGCGTACATGGGCTCGCGCTTATCCTTGGTCCGCTGACTTCAGCTACCCGTCCCCAGTCCGCCGCAATGGACCTTACCGTTATCTTCGCAATCCGCAGCAACTCGGCAATGTTCTATTCGCAATCGGACTGGGATCGCTTGCACCCCTCTGGGGATTCATCTTTCTTGTCGCATGCGAGACAATTCTTGTTTTTAGGTTGATTCAACGCGAGGAGGAAGCCAGAAATGCAGAAGGTGTGGGACTTGCCGTCCCAGTTGTCACACAACCGGACCTCTTGCATCGACCGCTTCTTGGATTGCCAATGTGGGGAAAAGCGTTTCGACAGGAGTCAGCGAAATGGGGTCTTTTCCTTACGCTGATCGTTTTTACGCTCCTACTTAGCGACCGAGTCGCAGAAGTTCTTGCTGCGGCCAGCTTTATGGTTTGGGTTGTGCTGAATTGTGACTCCTTTCAGTCGCTAATACCGCGTTGAAAACCAAGTGACCAGCTTTTACTCCAGCCTTGCGCATCTGTAGCTACTTCTTGGGCGACTTATTTGTCGTCGTACTCGCCAAGGATTTCCCTGAGCAGCTTCCCCTCGGGCGAGTTACGGCTCCACTCCGTGCTTGGTAGCGTTCCGGATAGAAGATCGCCCATTTCATCGGGTAGAAACTTACATTCCGCGGTTGGCTAGTCTCGCCCGTGCTGCTTCCTTGAAGGTCTCGGGCGCGTCGGGGCAGTGGTTGGCGAAGTGCCGATTTTCAAGCTCGGGGGTGTAGTTCGCATAGACGTGATCGCAATGGAAGCACCAGCCGACTACTCCGTTGAGGTCGATCTCAGAGCACCCGCATTCGCAATGGGGTAGAGCCGCATGCTGCCAGTCAGGAGGGAACATGATCTCGACCAGACCTTCGGGCAATGCCTCCTCTGACATCGACTGCTTCTGCTCGAACTCGTGCTCTGGGCAGGGACGAAGTTCGACAGGGCAGTCGTCGTGGTCATTGCCGTTCATGGGCTGACCGCAAATACACACGCAGTCCTCCCCACATTCGTAGCGGTGCCCGCCTACTTCGCAGAAGTGCCGATGCGAGCCTTTGTTGTGAGGATTTTCGACAATGTTGAGTTTCGTCATGAGCCCCCTACTCATGCCTCCGCTAATCGGGTTCCAATCTGCTTCATTGTTTCCGGCACTGGCACGTTCTCGGATAGCAGAGCGCCTGAGCATGTCGGGGCGCTGCTTGGAGGCGGAATACTTGTTCGCAAACGAGGCATCTGCGGGTGTTCCGATCAATGACGAGAAAGGGTTTGCCAATCCGGTCGTGTACTAGGGACCGGGAGCGGACAGAAGGTGCACACGTACAATTGAGCTTGGCAGCAGAATGCGCCTTCTGATCAAAGTCTGTCATCTATTCAGCAGGTAGTAAGCGGATTGCTCCTGCCGATCCGCACATTCACTTGGAGTGACACAATTAAGAAATTCTTGGTGTTCATCCGCACTTATGGAGGACAACTCTGATGGCCACGGACAAGACAATCTACGACTTCACCTTAGATTCCATCGATGGTCAGCCGATGCCACTTTCGAACTTCAAAGGCAAAGTTGCACTGCTCGTGAACGTTGCCAGCCGTTGCGACTACACCCCGCAGTATTCCGCTCTGGAGTCGATCTACGAAAGATACAAACGGCAGGGATTTGTTGTGATCGGGATTCCCGCGAACAATTTCGGGCAGGAGCCGGGTTCGAATCAGGAGATCAAGGCCTTCTGCACCCGCATGTATAAAGTAACCTTCCCCATGATGGCCAAAGTGTCCGTGGAAGGGTCCGACATCACGCCGCTGTACCGATTCCTGACCGACAAAACTATTCACCCGAAGACCGGCTGGGAGATCGGCTGGAACTTCACCAAATTCCTAGTCGGGTCGGATGGCGAGGTGGCCGCTCGGTTCGATTCCGAAGTCGAGCCGGACTCCAAACCAGTTAGCGCAGCAATCGAAAAGGCGCTGGCCACCAACAAACCCCAAAGCGCATGTCGGTAGGTGGGTATCAGGCCCCCTCCCAAATGCGAGGTGTTGGGTAAAAAAATAGCCTGACCTTCGGCGACGAGGTTGTAGGCACAGCCAGCCAATCTCTACCCGCGCTCGCCACGCAGCACTACATGCTGCTGCAACGGAACCTAATCTATACGGGCATCACGCGGGGCAAAAAGCTGGTGGTGCTCATCGGGCAGAAGAAAGCGGCTTCCTGCCCGAAACCATGTGTCCCAAAGTGTCCCAAATTGTCCCCAAAAAGCAGGTAGTCGAGAACTCCTGCGATTTTTCAGGTATGTGAAATCTGTAACTTACAGAAAACGCTTGATGGCGCTTAGAACTTTCGTAACTCTACACTGACCCAGCGTATTTCCTATACTTGTTCCAATAGTTACGGAAATTCGCCATGCGTCGAACGATTCTGTCTTCAATTTTCGTGCTGTGGAGCACGATGGCCTTAGCGCAGAGCAGCTCTCCAGAAGCTCTGTACGAGCGGGGCATGGACGCCATTACCGGCGTTGGGCCGTCGCGAAACGATTCTCTGGGGATCGACTACTTTCGGCGCTCCTCCGACCTCGGCTACGGACCCGCCCAGGTCGCACTGGGTTACTATTACGAAACCGGAACCGTGCTCGCCAGCAACCAGAGTCAGGCCGTCGACCTGTATCGCAAGGCCGCTCAACAAGGCGACCCGCTGGCGGGTTGGCTCGCCGGACGACACTACTTCCTCGGCAACGGGGTGCCGCGCGATCCCGACGCCGCCCAGAAATGGCTCGAGCTGGCCGCCGACCAGAACAA
>Ga0209517_10003311_pt1 | contig 21975 bp, 19 predicted proteins | sample PeaSoiMetSII2010_FD_187695 | JGI IMG/M metagenome (GOLD analysis project Ga0209517, IMG submission 187695) | Peat soil microbial communities from Weissenstadt, Germany - SII-2010 (SPAdes) (version 2) | ecosystem: Environmental > Terrestrial > Soil > Wetlands > Peat | place: Germany...
TCGTGCATCGCAATCCGGACTTCGCATCGCCATCGACACCGGAGGCACGTTCACCGATTGCGTGTGGGTCGAGGGCGGCACTTTGAAAACTCTGAAGGTATTTTCGACGCCCGACGACCCCTCGCGCGCGATTGCCGAAGCTCTCAGAAAAATCGGCCAAACGATTCGCAAGCCTGGCACCGGAGCAGTCCTCACGCTGCTGCATGGCACTACGGTCGGGACCAACGCTCTGCTTCAAAGGAAAGGCGCCCGCGTCGCGCTGATTACGACGTTCGGGTTCGAAGACGTCATCGAGATTGGACGGCAGGCGCGTCCTCGCCTCTATGACTTTTTCTTTGATCGGATTGCGCCGCTCGTTGCGCGGGACATGCGCTTCGGCGTCAAGGAGCGGACGGTTTCTGAAGGCCGGATTTTGGAACGGCCGCCAGAGGCGGAGTTGACGCGGCTGCGCGAGACGGTGCGGCATGCCCGCCCAGATGCCATCGCTATTTCTCTACTGTTCTCGTTTGCCAACCCGGAAAACGAAGTGGCCGTAGCTGCGACCGTGGGGGAACTCGGCAAACCGCTTTCGGTGTCTCATCAGATTCTGCCGGAGTTCCGCGAATACGAACGCACCAGCACGGTAGTAGTGAACGCCTATCTGCAACCGCTCATGCAGAGCTACATGGAAAGACTAGCCGAGCGCGCCAAAGAATCAGGGAACGGCTCCGGCGCGCGGAAGCGAAACGAGCCAAGAATCTTCGTCATGCAATCCAGCGGCGGCATTACCGCTCTGGAGTCGGCGGCGCGCGAACCGGTGCGCACCGTGCTCTCCGGCCCGGCCGGCGGACTCGTAGGCGCAGCAGCGATGGCCGCGCGCAGCGGCTTCCGCAAAATTCTCTCCTTCGACATGGGCGGAACCTCGACCGATGTGGCCGCAGTCCAAGGTGAGGTTCGGGCGGGCGGCCAATCGGAAGTGGCCGGGCTTCCCGTGGGAGTTCCCATGCTGGAGATTCACACCGTGGGCGCCGGAGGCGGCTCTTTGGCCCGTTTTGACGTCGGAGGCTCCCTGCGCGTGGGACCGGAATCGGCGGGTGCCGATCCGGGGCCAATCTGCTACGGTCGCGGAACCGAACCCACCGTAACGGATGCCAACTTGCTAATGGGGCGCCTTCGCCCCAACCGTTTTCTGGGCGGCGAGTTCACGCTCGACGCGGAAAGAGCGCGGCGAATTACGGCGAAATGGCTGAAGAAACACGGCTCGCGCTTGAGCCTGGAACAATTCTCCGCTGGCATCGTACGCGTGGTGAATGCCAACATGGAGCGGGCTTTACGTGTCGTCTCCATCGAGCGCGGATACGATCCGCGCGAATTTGCGCTGGTTGCATTCGGCGGCGCAGGCGGCCTGCATGCCTGCGAACTGGCGGAGGCGCTCGCCATCCCGACGGTGATGATTCCCGCGCGTCCGGGTGCGCTTTCGGCGTTCGGCATCCTGGTCAGCGATGTGGTCAAAGATTATTCGCGCACACTCCTCCGGCGCTTCGATCGGTTGCCGCGGGGAACGCTGCAGCGAGAATTTCGCAAGCTGGAGGCGGCGGCGCACAAGGAATTCCGCGCCGAGCGGTGGCACGGCGCGCTTCACTATGAAAGGAGTCTTGACCTCCGCTATCGTGGCCAAGGTTACGAACTCAACGTACCCGCGACCGGGAGTGACAATGTTACAGCCTGCTTCCACCGCGAACATCAGCGCCGCTACGGGTATCACCACGCGGAGCGAGAAATTGAACTGGTCACACTGCGTCTGCGCGCCCGGCTGCGCAGGCCGCAGCATTCCCAGCTCGAATCAAGAGTTGCGCGGCGGCAAACTGCGCGCCAACTGTCGCCACGCGTAACGCCCGTTGAACGTGCAGCCGTCTCCTTTAACGGCAAGACCGTGACCACGCCTGTGTTTGAACGTGCCGACCTGCTCCCGGGCCGGACGATGAAAGGCCCGGCTGTGATCACGGAATATAGTTCGACCACGGTAATCCCGCCAGGCAAGAAGTTTTGGGTGGATGCGTCAGAAAACCTGGTGATTAAGATCAGATAAGCTCCCAGATCATTCTTCCTCTGGTTCCTTCTTTTCCTCGATTGCCATGTCCTTCAATTCGCTGGACTCGAACACGTCCCCACATTCCTGGCATTCCACATATTCAGCTTCTTCGTCGCGGGAGACGATCTGCACCTGCGGATGCTTGCACTGTTCGCGGCTGACTTTCTTTGGGGAGGATTGCGACGGCTGGCTAGACATCATAAACTTGGCAACTATTCAGCTCTCGAGGAGGATGTGCGTTTTTCCCTGAATTGGCGATATTTTGCTGCGGCCAGCCAAGGATGTCAAGTATCTTTGAGAGCCAAGGAGTGATTTCGGAGCAAAGAGGTATGGCCACTTTTGTCCCTGATGCGCTGTCCGCGGCGGCTGCGGAGTTGGCTGATGCCGGCGCCAAGCCGATCTCTCGTGAAACAGCCTGCCGGTTGCTGCAAGCGGACGACGACCTGCTGCCTTCTCTGCTCTCGGCGGCGCAACGTGCCCGGGCCAGGTTCAAACCGGGAGTCATCACCTATTCCCGCAAAGTGTTTCTTCCCTTGACGAATCTGTGTCGCGACTACTGCGGCTACTGCACATTCCGGCGAGATCCCGGCGATCCTGGCGCGCACACCATGACGCCAGACGAGGTGATGGAGGTAGTGCGCGAGGGCGAGCGCATGGGATGCACCGAGGCGCTTTTCAGCCTGGGCGACAAGCCCGAGCTGCTTTTTCCTCAGATACGCGACACGCTTCGGCGGTGGGGATATAAATCCACACTCCATTATCTGGAGGCGATGTGCGAGAAGGTGCTGCGCGAATCAAGCCTGTTGCCCCATCCCAACCCCGGGTTGATGAGCGCGGAATGGCTGGAGCAGCTGTCCCGCGTGGCTCCCAGCCTCGGGCTCATGCTGGAAACAACCAGCACGCGGCTGCTCGCGAAGAATGCCGCCCATGACAATGCTCCCGACAAGGAGCCGGAGAAGCGCCTGCGCGTAATTGAAGATGCAGGACGGCTGAAGATTCCTTTTACCACGGGAATTCTGATTGGAATTGGCGAAACGGCGGAAGAGCGTGTGGATTCGCTGATTGCCATCCGCGACCTGCATGAGAAGTACGGGCACATCCAGGAAATCATCGTGCAAAACTTCCGCGCCAAAAGTGGAACGCCGATGGCTGGCTGGCCAGAACCGGGCCGCGCAGAAATGCTGCGCACCCTGGCTGTCGCGCGGCTCCTGATGCCGCAAATGAATATTCAGGCGCCACCGAATCTCTCCGATCCGCACTATGCCGATCTGCTCGACGGCGGCATCAACGACTGGGGCGGAGTTTCGCCGCTGACCCCGGATTTCATCAATCCGGAAAAGCCCTGGCCGCACCTGCATCAATTGCAGCAACGGACCGAGGCAAAAAGATTCGAGTTGCGCCAACGGTTGCCGGTTTATCCTGAATTCGCAGAACAAGCAGCGGCCCACAGCGATTTGCTGGCGGAGCGTCTAAGCTCCGCCGCAGACCCTGAGGGGTACGCTCAAAAAAAGAGGGCGGCATGATCACGGTTTTGACTGGCGGCACCGGCGGCGCCAAGTTCGTGGATGGACTCCGGCAAATCGTTCGTCCGGAAGACCTGACCATCATCGTGAACACCGGCGACGACATGTTGTGGTGGGGATTGTACGTTTCACCCGATCTGGATTCGATCACCTACATGCTGGCTGGGAAGTTGAGCCAGGAGCGCGGTTGGGGCGTGAAGGGCGACACTTTTTTTTGCCTGAATGCCATGGGGCAGTTAGGTCAGCCGATCTGGTTTCACGCCGGCGATCGCGATCTGGCAACGCATATTCTTCGCTCCAAGCTGCTGGCCGATGGCAAGACACTCAGCGAAGCCACGGCCGAGATTGCGGCCAAGCTTGGCGTCAAAGCTCGCATCCTGCCGATGAGCAATTCGCGCGTGGAGACAAGGGTTTTGACTCCGGTAGGTGACTTGAGCTTCGAAGAGTATTTCGTCCAGCGCTGGTACCAGGATCCTGTGGAATCGGTGCGCTTCGTCGGCGCCTCGGATGCCGAGCCCGCGCCGGGAGTGATCGAGGCGATCCGGTCGGCAGATCTAGTGTTGCTGGCGCCGAGTAATCCGGTAACCAGCATCGGCCCGATTCTCGTCGTGCCGGGAATTCGCGAAGCGCTGCGCGAAAGCCGCGCCCGCTCTGTGGCCGTGAGCCCGATCGTTGCGGGGGCTGCGGTCAACGGGCCCGCGGGCATACTCATGGCGGCGCAAGGCTTTGCGGTTTCGATTGCCGGAGTTGCCGACTGCTATCACGATTTCCTCGACATGCTAGTGGTCGATTCCGAGGACGCCCTGGCCGCCGAAGAGTTGCGCAAGACCGGCATGCGCGTGCATTGCACTCCAACCATTATGCGCAGGAACGAAGATAGAATCGCGCTCGCCAAGAGCGTGCTCGAAGCGGCGATGCAACCTCCGTCCGCGCAGGGCGCAGTGGAGCGCGCATGATTCTGGTTCCAGTCAAGAACCTCGCCGACGCCAAGCAGCGCCTGTCTTCGATATTGAGTCCGGAACAGCGTTTCGCGCTGGCGCTGGCCATGTGCGAGGACGTGCTGCAAGCACTGGCCCGCTGGCAGAGTCGTCCACCGGTTGCCGTGGTGACGAGCGATTCGTTCGCCCGCGATTTGGCGGCGCGCTTCCAGTTCGAGGTCGTTGCCGACGACAACTCGGGAGAGACTAGCGCCATCGAAATGGCGACAGCGTTTTGCCGGGAGCATGGAGCGAACAGCACCCTGGTGGTTCCGGCGGATATTCCATTGATCGAGAGTTCAGAACTGCAGAAGATCGTGGACAGCGCTCCGCACTCGCAAGGTGGTGCGGTGCTGGTACCCGATGCGGCCGGGCGCGGCACCAACGCAGCCTGGCGATCTCCCAGTGATCTGTTCCCGCTGCGTTTCGGCAACGACAGCTTCCTGCCTCACCTGTCGGCGGCGAAGGCAACTGGCCTGCCTTGTGTTGTGCTCGAACTGCCAGGGATTGCGCTCGATGTCGATCGTCCTGAGGATCTCCGCGAACTGGCCGCAGCCAGCGGAGACCGCCGCTCGCAGAAACTGGTGCGAAGCTGGAATCTCGACTTCTCCACGAACGGGAAGGGCACGGCTTCATCCGTGCCACTAAGGAACTCAAAGAATGCGGGCTTAGCCCCTGAGGGCTTTGTGAGTTGAACGGCAGTTATGAAACCATCGTCAACATGACGAAGTCTAAGCGGGCGACTGGCGAAGTTCGCATTCTTCCGATTGCGGTCCGCGGAGAAATCCGCGCCGGAGAATCGCTGGCCGCGCGCTTGTTGGCGGCGGCGAGAAGTTTGGGGCTGCGCTTTCAGGATGGTGACATCCTCGTCGTAAAGCACAAAGTTGTTTCGAAGGCGGAAGGCGCGCTGGTCGCGCTCGATGAGATTCGGCCCTCAGCGGCTTCCCAGTCCTGGGCTCTACGTCATGGGCTCGATGCACGCATCCGTGAGCTGGCGATCCGCGAGAGCCGTCGAATCGTGCGGCGAAAACGCAATGTGCTGATCACTGAGACGAAGCACGGCTTCGTTTGCGCCAACAGCGGCGTGGACGTATCAAACGTCGATGGTGGCCGGCACGCCGTGTTGCTGCCGGAGAATCCGGATCATTCCGCCGCGCGGTTGCGGCAGCAGTTGAAGAAGCAGTTGGGCGTCGAGATCGCGGTCATCGTCAGCGACAGTTTCGGGCGTCCGTGGCGCGAAGGTTTGACAGAAGTTGCGATCGGCATAGCGGGCATGCGGCCTATGGTGGACTACCGCGGACGCCGCGATCCGCACGGCTACTCGCTGCACGCGACGGTCGACGCGGTAGCGGACGAACTGGCTTGCGCGGCGGGCCTGGTCTGCGGCAAATTGGCAAGCACTCCCGCATGCATCATTCGAGGTTATGCTTACCGCCGTGGAAAAGGTGGAGCATGGGAATTGATCCGGCCCGCGGAGAACGACCTTTTTCGATAGGAGAATGCTATGGCTTCAGATCTCGAGCAATTCCCCGCGCTGACCTGGGAAGGAATCGCCCCGCAAGCGTCCGCGCAGATTCGCGGCGCGTTGGAGCGCGTCCTCGAAACGCAAGACGGAGCCTGCCTGACCGGCGAAGAGCGCTACGGCCTGGCGAACTGTGACGGCCCTGATTTACTAGCGCTGCTGGTAGCCGCTAACGAACTCCGGCGCGACCTGGTCGGCAACATCGTCAGCTACGTGGTCAACCGCAATATCAATTTCACCAACATCTGCTTCGTTGGCTGCAAGTTTTGCGCCTTCAGCCGCGGCCCACGCGAAGCCGACTCCTATTTTCATTCGCTCGAAGACATGGGACGCAAAAGTAAAGAAGCGTGGAATTTGGGCGCGACCGAAGTTTGCATTCAAGGCGGCCTACCACACGGTTTGCCTCCTCTTTATTACCGCGACATTCTGCGTGCGGTGAAGACTGCGGTTCCCGGAATTCACATCCACGCATTTTCTCCGATGGAAATTGTCTACGGCGTGGAACTGACCGGCATGACTCTGCGCGACTATCTCACCATGCTGCGCGACAACGGCCTGGACACCTTGCCAGGCACGGCGGCCGAAATTCTGGATGACGAAGTTCGCCAAGTGCTTTCGCGCAACAAGCTTTCGTCCGCGCAATGGCAGGAGGTAATTCGCACCGCGCACACCTGTGGCATCCCGAGCACCTCGACCCTGATGTACGGACATCGGGAAACGCCCGACCATTGGGTGCGGCAGTTGTCCTTGTTCCGGCAGATTCAGGCGGAGACCGGCGGCTTCACCGAGTTCGTGCCGTTGGGCTTTGTGCACCAGAACACGCTTCTGTTCCAGCAAGGCCTAGCGCGCACCGGGCCGACGCTCGCCGAGCATCTCAAGATTCATGCTCTGGCCAGAATCCTGCTAGCCGGCTCGATTCCTAACATCCAGGTCTCGTGGGTAAAGCTGAACCGAAAACTTTCGCAGCTTTGCCTGCACGCCGGAGCCAACGACTACGGCGGAACGCTCATGGAAGAAAACATCTCGCGTGAAGCCGGAGCGACCGCAGGCCAGTACACCAGTCCCGAAGACTTCCAGGCGTTGATACTGGAAATTGGCCGTATTCCAGCCGAGCGCAACACCAGATATTCCAGAATGAAGATTAAGCTGCCGCTCGAGTCGTTTTCGTCTGAGGCTTCTTCCGAAACTGCCTTCGTTACGGAGTTTGCATGACTCGCGCCATAGCCATCCTCGGCGGCACTGGCCCGGCTGGCACAGGCCTTGCTTTGCGTTGGGCGCGCGCGGGAGAGACCGTCATCATCGGCTCGCGCGACGCCGACCGTGCCCAGCAGACGGCAGAGGCGATCCGTAAACGCGCTGGTGCAGACGCTAAAGTTTCCGGGATGGAGAATTCCGCCGCCTGCGCCGCCAGCGATCTGCTGGTGCTCACCGTGCCGTTCGAAGGGCAGGCAACGCTGCTGAAACAGTTGAAGCCCGCAATTCGTCCGGGCAGCATCCTGATTGATGCTACCGTTCCTCTGGCCGCCAGTGTCGGAGGACGCGCCAGCCGCACTCTGGGCGTCTGGCAAGGCTCGGCCGCGCAACAGGCGGCGGAACTGGTGCCGAAGGGCGTTTCCGTAGCGGCAGCATTCCAGAACGTTTCGGCGGAAGTACTCAACGGCGACGAAGCCGCGGATTGCGACGTGATCGTATGCAGCGACGATCCGAACGCCACACAAGTTGCGATGGAACTCGCGGGAAAGATCGCCGGCGTGCGAGCCATTGATGGCGGCAAGCTGGAGAACGCGCGCATCGTCGAACAGATCACCGCACTGCTGATCGGTCTCAACATCCGCCACAAAGGCCACAGCGGAATTCGGATCACCGGCTTGCTCGACGGCGCATACAAGACGGGGCCGGTTACGCGGTAGTTTGGCGAGTTTTCAGTTCCCGGTTGTCAGTTGCCCTCCAGCCTCCGCGCCGCCGACTCGATTAGCGCCGACTCGTCCTCCAGGGCCTTCGAGACGCGCACGATCTCCTGCTCCGCTTCCGCGTACCTTTTCTGTTCGATCCCCTCGCGCACTCCTGGAACCGTCTTTACTCCATAGCCTGTATACACGCCCGGAGCGTAGAGCAAATGCTTGTACCAGGGACGCCGCGGCAACCCCTCGGCATTCGTCAAGCGGCGCTCGCTCTCGATCAGCGCTCGATTCAGGGCGCCAAGCTTGGCCGCCACCGCGTCCTCCTCCAGACTTGCCTGCTTTTGCGACAAGGCCTGCTGGTAGTGCTTGGCGCTGCGCGTAAGCGCGTCGACCGCGTTTTCCATAGGCGCAAAGTTCAGGTGAGGAGGCACATCTTCCCGCGCCGGCGCGACCGTCGGACGCCTGGGATCAAACGTCGCCTGGAACATTCCTTCCTCTAATTCCCGGTTGCGCTCGCCAATCTCCTCCTGCTTGTCGGCGAGCAATTTCTGCAGATTCCTGGTGTACATCTCGACCGTGTCGGCAAGGTTCACGAAGTCGAACGGCAGCACTTCCGCATCCGCCAGCCGCATCACGGACGTTCCCACGGTTTGCGCCAGCGCTCGCCCATAGACGAAATCCGTGTCCGAAAAATGTGTATACCAGTAAAAGTCGTCGTAAATGGAGTGGTAGATTCCCCCCTCGTCCTCGTCGCCGAATCCGAGATCGAGGGTAGCGATGCCGAGGTGATCGAGAAACGCCGTGTAGTCGGTCCCCGAACCCAACGCGTCGATGCGGAGATCGGCCCGCTGCCGCAATTCCTTCCGCGATTCCGTGGCATCGTCATTCGGATCGTCGGCGGACTTTGCTTTCGCGATCTTGCTCAACTGGGCCCGCTGCCACACCGTCATCTTGCTTTCCGGATCTTCGATGTCGCGCGCAATTCCATTGATGAACTGCTCCAGACTGTGCGAGCCGCCCATATTCAGAAAGCCGCGGCCGTTCCCGTCACTGTTGATGTAGACGGCCGCATGTTGCCGCAACTCATCGGCATGTGTTTCCGCCCATTCGGTCGAGCCCAGCAGCATCGGTTCTTCGCCATCCCAAGCGCAGTAGATGATAGTACGCCGCGGCTTCCAGCCCTGTTTCAACAATAGAGTCAGCGCCCGCGCCTCTTCCAGCAGAGAAACCTGGGCTGAGAGGGGGTCCTCGGCTCCATTCACCCACGCGTCATGATGATTGCCGCGAACGATCCACTCGTCCGGAGCCACGCTTCCCGGAATCTTTGCGATCACATCGTAGACCGGCTTGATGTCCCAATTGGATGCAACCTTCAAATGAACCTGCGCGGGACCTGGGCCCACGTGATAGGGAATCGGAAGCGAGCCGCGCCATTCTTCCGGAGCCATCGGCCCCGCCAGCGCCGCCAGCAAAGGCTGCGCGTCGCCATAGGAAATCGGCAGCACCGGAATCTTGGTAATACTCTTCACTTCGTTCAGGGGCAGGCGCTTGGCACCGGGAGTCGCGCCGATACCGGGCGTCAGCGGATCGCCCGGACTGGCCGAAGCAAAATCCATGACGCTGCCGCGCTGCACGCCATCCGCCGGTCGCATCGGCCCCGCCGGAAACACGTTGTCAATGCTGTAGCCGTCGTCCCGCGGTTCCGAGTAGATGAGGCAGCCAATGGCGCCATGCTCGGCGGCGACTTTCGGTTTCACGCCGCGCCAGGAGTGCAGGTACTTGGCAATCACAATCGCGCCTTTGACCGAAATGCCCAGCCGGTCGAGCTTCTCGTAGTCCTCGGGCAAACCGTAGTTCACAAATACCAGCGGACCGGTGACATCGCCGTCAATCGAGTAGGCGTTATAGGTGGGCAGCTGTTCCGATTTCTGATTCGAGGTTGGATCCACCGCCAGCCCAGGCTCTTCCAGCTTGGCCGTGAATTTCGCAGGCGTCAGCATCTCCAGCAGGCGAACCTTGGGCGTCGGAAACAGAACGTCGAACCTTTCGATGTGCGCGTCCAATCCCCATTCTTTGAAGTGAGCCAGAATCCATTCCGCATTGTCTTTATCGTAAGGCGAGCCCACATGATGCGGCCGCGCGCTCAGGCGCCGCATGTATTCCCGCAGGTTGGCGGGGTCGGGGATGGCGCGGAATTTCGTCTCCCACTCGCGCTCGCTTTGACCAGCGCGTGGCGAGTAGCCCACCAGCGCAGTTTGATTGGCGCCAGTTGGTTCGGCGCCGAAAGATAAAGATGGAAACACCAGGGTAAAGATCAGCACCAACGCAGCCAAGGGTCGCATGCAGCTCCTTTTGTTCGAGGGGTGCAATTATAGCTGCAAGCGCGTAGTCGGTTGGTTTCCGTTAATTCTAGAATTGTCATCCTGAGCGGAGCGAAGGACCTGCTTTTTGACGCAGCGCGACGGCACGGCTGAAGCCATGCCCTTCCCGTTCGTAGACGCGATTAGGTCTTATCGCAGCGGTGAACCGCCGCGCCACCCAAAATCAAGAACAAAACATTTGCGCCTACTCTTCCACCGGTTGCGCGTCCAGTTCCTGAGGGGGTTCGCCTCCGGCCAGGCCTTGGGCGATGATCAGGCGGCGTGCTTCGATGCGGAGTTCGGGCAGGGCTCGTCCGAACCAGATGGCTCCGAGGACGCAGGCTACTCCTCCGGCGGCAACCGTGATGGGCGCGCCGATGCGGTCGGCCAAGGCTCCGCCAAAGAAAGCTCCGAAGGGAGCCATGCCCATGAACATCATCGAATACAGCGACATGACGCGGCCGCGCAGCCCATCGGGAACCATGGTCTGGATCAGCGTATTCGAGCAGGCCATCTGCAACATCATCGAATAGCCAGCGGGCAGCAGAAGCGCCGCGGACAGCCAGAAGGAATGCGAGAACGAAAAAAGAAACAGGCTGATGCCGAAGCTGCCGCAGGTGATTGCCACCCACCTCCCCAGACCTTTCACTCCGGTTTTGGCGGCCAGGGTCAAAGCCCCGAACAGCGCTCCTACTCCGGTCGCGCCCATCAGGATGCCGAGGCCGCGCGCTCCGCCGTGCAGAATTCTGTCGGCGAAGACCGGCATCAGCACGGTGTAAGGCATACCTACCAAGCTGATCAGGCCCAGCAGCAAAAGCAGGGCGCGAATGACCTTGGTGTGGTTGACCCAGCGAAAGCCTTCGATAATGTCTTCAATCGGCGAACCTTTGCTGGTACGTGGTGCGCAGTGCACGCGCATCAGCGACAGGCCGACGATCACGGCGATGTAGCTGATCGAATTGGCGGCAAAGCACCAGCCTTCTCCAATTTTCGCCACCAGAATTCCGGCGATGGCTGGGCCGATGACGCGCGCGCCATTGAACATCGAGGAATTCAGCGCGATGGCGTTCATCAGATCCTCTTTGCCGACCATGTCGACGAGGAAGGACTGGCGGCCGGGAATGTCGAACGCGTTGACCACTCCAAGCGAAGCCGCCAGCACGAAGATGTGCCACACGTGGACGCGCCCGGTCAGGGTGAGGAACGCCAGAATGCCCGCGAGGATCATGGCAGCGGTCTGAGTGGCGATCACCAGGCGCTGGCGATTGACGCGGTCGGCGGTGATGCCTCCGAGCGGAGCGGTGAGGAAAACAGGAATCTGGCTGGCAAAGCCGACGCTGCCCAGCAGCAGCGCGGATCCCGTCATGCGGTAGACCAGCCACGCCTGGGCCACGGTCTGCATCCAGGTGCCGATAAGAGAGATGAGTTGTCCGCTGAAGAAGAGTTGAAAGTTGCGGTGGCGCAGGGCGCGCAGGGTCACGGCCCATTTCGGCAGGCGCGCCTTATTCGCAACCACCTCTTCAACAGTGGCGGAATTGTTCGCTTCAGTCACTCTGTAAACTTTTTCACATCTTGGGGATGACGGCAACCGGGCTTGGGTGATTGAGTCATTGAGTCATTGAAAAACAATGATTCAATGACTCAATGATTCAATGCTTTATCAGATGCTTTACCAGATTTCCACAGCGCGACCGACTTGGAACTTCCCCACCGCCTCGTTCCGCGATAGAGTAAAGGTCCGCCGATTCGAGAGAGCCGGATCGGGGAAGGATGTAATTATGAGCACAGATCCCAATGGGATTGAACGCCGGGGCGCGCAGCGTTTTGAAGTGCAACTGCCATTGTCGGTTCATTTCGACGGACGGACTGTGCCTGGATTTACGCAGGACTTGAGTGGCCGTGGAATTTTCTTTTACGCCGAAATGGCGCCTTCACTTGGGGCAGTCGTAGAATTGACGTTTACTATGCCGTCCGAGATCACTCTGACAGAAAACATGCCGGTCCGGTGCCGCGGACGGGTGTTACGCGCCTCGGCTTCCCCTGTGGGACATTCTCAGGACGGGCAGCGAAGCGGGTTCGCCGTGCAGTTCGATTCTTACGAGTACCTGCCCGCGGACGCGTCCATCGCTCATTTCGTGCGAGTAAGTGCCGACGGAGCGGCTTCCGGCCCGGTTCCTCGCTAAGAGCTTCGGTTGCGCCCATCTGCCATCTTTTCAAGCGCGGGGCTTTTGCCTTACAATCAGAGCAACTAGCAGTCTGGCGGGTTGTTTCCGCTGGTTGAAAGCTCCCCTGTCAACCTGCCGCTTCGTCTTGGGTCCTCTTCGATTACGAAGGTCATTTGGCCCCGAGGCTGGAAGTTCGTAGCATGACAATGAACACAGAGAAGCGAGTCATGCCCGGGATCGCCGTCGCCCTCCTTACCGAGGACCGCGAACAATCCGTCAACATGCACAGCCGGGTGGAGAGTACCAACCTGGCCCGGACGGTATTGAGCCATGTTGGGTTCCCGGCGGGACCGAGCGACGCCATCCTGCGCCAATTACAGGATCAGCGCGCCGAAGTCGTCCTGGTGACTATTGATCCCCAGAATCCGGCGCGAGCCATCCGCACCATCGAACTGATCCACGGCAGCATTCCCGAAGTCACAATTTTCGCGGTGGGCGAAATGAACGCGCCCGCGAACATTGTGTCCGCCATGCGAGCCGGGGCGCGTGAGTTTCTGGATCACGCTTCGAGCCGCGAAGCCTTGATCGAAGCCTTTACCCGCTTCTCAGCCACGTTGAGCCGAGCGCAGCGCAGTTCCAGCAAGGCTCGCGTCTTCACTTTTCTGAACGCCAAGGGCGGAGCTGGCGCCACCACCACCGCGGTGAATACCGCCGTCGCCTTGCAGGAGACTCACGGACGTGTGGTGCTGGTGGATTTCGCTTCCATCGGTCATACCGCTCTGCAACTCAATCTGCGGCCGCAATTCACGCTGGTGGACGCGCTGCAGAACCTGCATCGCATGGATGGTTCGCTGCTTGACGGTCTGATGACTCCCTATCGCAATGGCCTTCATCTGCTGGCCGGAGCGCAGCAACCGCACGGCGGAGTCCCGACCGCGTCCGAACTGGCTCGCCTGTTCGACCTGCTGGTCAGCCAGTATCACTTCGTGGTGATCGATGGCTCAGGGCGGATGGATGCCACGATGCAGATGATCTGCGACCTCTCGAATGCTGTGTTACTGGTGGCGCAGACCGACGTCGTTTCGCTGTGGAGCGCTGGCCGGATTCACGCCTTCCTGCAGGAAGGCGCAGGCCGTGATCGCCTGCGGATCGTGCTCAACCGCTACAAGAAGATTCCCGGCTTTACCGAAGAGGATGTGGAGAAAGCCACGAATTGCAAGGTGCTCTGGAAGGTGCCCAACGCCTACCATCTCATCGGGCCCGCGATTGACAAGGGCGCTCCGGTCGCGGCGCAGGTGAATCACGAAATCAGCCGGTCCTATCAAGGATTAGCTGCGGAACTCGCGGGCGCAACCGCATCCGCTGAAGGCGCGCTCTCGCTGCTCTATCAGCACGACAAAGGCGACAAGAAGCGAGGCGCCAGCCAGTTGATGGTTTCGCCGATGCGCGCCGGGCAATAGATTCTCTTTAAGTCCCCACAACTCTCGGTTTTACTTCTGCAATCTGACCTCTGACCTCTGCAATTTCCAGCTTTTGTTAGAATCAGAGATTCCCTAATGACGACAAATCCTTCCACCAAGAAACGCGTGCTGAGCGGAATGCGCTCGACCGGCAAACTGCACCTGGGAAACTACGTGGGCGCGCTCGAAAACTGGGTGCGTATGCAGGATGAGTACGACTGCTTCTTTTTTATCGCCGACTGGCATGCGCTGACCACCGACTATGCGGACACATCGCGCCTGAAGGAAAACTCGGTCGAGGTGCTGCTGGACTGGCTGGCGGCCGGGCTTGATCCGGCGAAGTGCGTCATGTTCATCCAGTCGCATGTGCCGGCGCACGCGGAACTGCACTTACTGCTTTCGATGATCACTCCGCTCGGATGGCTGGAACGCGTCCCGACGTACAAAGAGCAGAAGGAAAACATCAAAGAAAAGGATCTGGGCACGTACGGGTTCCTGGGTTATCCCGTGCTGCAATCGGCGGATATTTTGATCTACAAAGCGGACATTGTGCCGGTCGGCGAAGACCAGGTTGCGCATGTGGAATTGACGCGTGAGATTGCGCGGCGGTTCAACGGTTTCTACGCTGGAAACCTCATCGGCAAGAAGCGCGAATGTGTTTTCCCCGAACCGGCGGCACTGCTCACACCCGCGCCCCGCCTGCCCGGCACGGACGGGCGCAAGATGTCGAAGTCTTACGGCAATGCTGTAATGCTCACCGATCCCGAGCCCGTAGTGCGGCAGAAACTGAAGACGATGGTCACCGATCCCAGGCGCATCAAGCGCACCGATCGCGGCGATCCCGATGTGTGTCCCGTCGGCGACCTGCACAAAATTTTCAGCAGCAAAGAAACGATGGCGAAGGTGTACGAAGGCTGCCGCTCGGCCGGAATCGGCTGCATCGAGTGCAAGAGCTGGGCCGCCGACGCCCTGGTGAAGATCCTCAACCCCATGCAGGAGCGCCGGAAAAAATACGAGGACAATCCGCGCCTCGCCTGGGATATTCTGGAAGCAGGGTCGGCCCGCGCCCGCGATATCGCTGGCACCACGATGGAGGAGGTGCGTAGTTCCATGGGGTTGGACTATGGCCCGAACTCTGAACCGACGAAGGATTCCAAGAAGTGACGGATTTGCCGCAACCCATATCAGAACACGCGCCAGTCGTAGCTTCCGGGCAAGGCGCGCACGTTCCGAAGGCTGGCGTAAGCAAGGCCACGCACGACGACGCCAGCGATTTCCCCTTTGCCATCGAGCTTGGCGAAATCTACGAAGGCCCGCTCGACCTGCTGCTCGACTTGATCCGCAAGCAGGACATCAACATCTACGACATTCCAATCGCAAAAATTACGGCGCAGTATCTTACGTATGTCGAGCGCATCCGCGAACTCGACGTGAATGTCGCCTCCGAGTTCATCTACATGGCGGCGGTGCTAATTCACATCAAGTCGAAGATGCTGTTGCCGCGCGATCCGCTGGCTCCCGCCGACGCGCAGGAAGATCCGCGCAACGAGCTCGTCAACCGCCTGCTGGAGCACGAAAAATTCAAATCCGCCGCACAAATGCTCCTGCAGAAACAGCAGATTGAAGACGCGGTGCTGAGCAATCCGGCGATCCGGGAGTTCATGGACGCCGAGGGCGCCGAGCCCGAACTCGCCGCCGATGTCATCGACTTGGTCAAGACCTTTCAGCAGATTCTGGACCGGGCGCGTACCCGGCCGATCCTCGAGGTGGACGAGGACACGGTTACCGTCGGACAGATGATTCAGTACCTGCATCGCAGGCTCGCGCTCGAAGATCGCCCCATTCGCCTGAAGCAGATGCTCCGCAATGTGCCGTCGCGACCAGCGCTGGTCTGCATGTTTCTGGCGTTGCTGGAACTGGTGAGGTTGCAGGCGATCCAAGTGCGGCAGGATCATGTTTTCGGCGAAGTGCTGGTGCGCAAGCATTCGCACTTTGAAGAAGTGATGACGGAACAGGCTGCGGTGCGCGATGATTGGAAGTGAAAAAATCAGTTCTCAGTTGTCAGTCATCAGTTCTCAGTAAGAGCCAGCGACCGTTGGACTTTACTGAAAACTGACAACTAAGAACTGACAACTGCCCTTATGAGCCTTAAACCTCAACTCGAAGCCATCATTTACGCGGCGGAAACGCCCATTTCTCTGGACCAGATTTTTTCGCTGGTGAAGGAGTCGCTGCTGGCGGAGACTCCGGGAATTGATCCGGCGGAAATCAGATCGCGCATCCGCGCCACGCTCGAAGAGCTGATTGCGGATTACTCCGGCTCGAACCACGGCATCGAAATCCGCCAGGTCGCCGGCGGATACCGCATGTCCACCAAGCCCGAGCAACACGACGTGGTGCGCGCTTTCGCCAAGACCTTGAAACCGCCTTTCCGGTTGTCGCTTCCGGCGCTCGAAACTCTTGCCGTCGTCGCCTATAAGCAGCCGGTCACGGTGCCCGAGATCAGTGAAATCCGTGGCGTCGATTCCGGCGGAGTCATCGCCACCCTTCTCGACCGTAAGCTGATCACGACCGCGGGCAGAAAAGCCGTAATCGGCCGCCCCATACTCTACAGAACGAGCAAAGAGTTTCTGCTGCGCTTCGGGCTTAAGGACGTCAGCGAACTGCCCAGCATGGAAGAATTCGAGAAACTGCTGGCGGAGTCGTTTCACAACGACATGATTCCCGGTGAGAGCGCAGCGGTTCAAGAGTCTCTGAATCTGCCGGAAACGGTAGAAAGTGCCGCTGAAATTGCTAACGAAGAAGAGGAAGCCGAAACGCCAGCCGCCACCAAGCCGGAGTAGCCAACCATGCCAGCCGAACGTCTGCAAAAAATTATCGCTGCTGCCGGAGTCGCATCGCGCCGCAAATCCGAAGAACTCATCGCCGCCGGCCGCGTTTTGGTTAATGGGCAGGTGGTCACCGAGCTCGGCACCAAAGCTGATCCCGAACAGGACCACATACGCGTGGATGGCAAACTGCTACAAGGTCCCGAACGTTTCACTTACGTCGTGCTCAACAAACCGAAAGGATATGTGACCACGGTCAGCGATGAGAAAAAGCGCCCCACCGTGATGGATCTGATTCAAAACGCAAAAGGCCAGAAGGTGAAGGGGCGCGTGTATCCCGTGGGGCGCCTGGACTGGGCCAGCGAAGGCTTGCTGCTGATGACCAACGACGGCGCCCTGGCCAACGCGCTGATGAAAGCGTCTTCCAACGTACCGAAGACTTACGTCGTGAAAGTCGCCGGCCAGCCCGACGAGGCCAAGCTCGACAAGCTGCGCCGTGGAGTCTCCATCGCGGAAAAAGGCGGCCGGCGCGTGCGCACGGCTCCAGCAAGAATTCGCCTCATCCGCGAAGGTGATAATCCGTGGCTCGAAGTGACCATCATCGAAGGCCGCAACCGCCAGGTCAGAAAGATGTTTGAGGAAGTAGGCCACCACGTGGAAAAAATCCGGCGGGTGCAGTATGGCCCGCTCGCGCTCGACGTGCCGCCGGGAGATTGGCGCAACCTTACTCTGCTGGAAGTGGCCAAGCTGAAAGCGGCAGCATCGGGGCCAAAACTTACGCTTCCGCCGCCGAGCGCACCTGCGCCGCTGCACACGCCGAAGACGCCAACCAGCAAGGTGTCGCGCTTACCGAAATCGTCGAGTCGACCGCGCTCACCAAGGCCATCGCGCTCGGAGAAGCGCTCGTCGAAATCGCACGTACCGAAGCACCAGCACTGAGCAGAACCCAATAGTTGCCGTGACCAAGGACAGCCGCCGAGCTGCGCTCGGCTTGGACCCTTCGACTTCGCTCAGGGCAGGCTCGCGAGGGCGCCCGTCCCCACACAATCCCTAAGATTAGCTCTTTGCTTCCGCGATCATCGGCAGGCGGGCTGCGCCGTACAGGCCGGCATCGCTCCCGAGCAGGGCGCGGGTGATGATGGTCTTGTGTCCGGGACCAGCCTTGACATGCGCGGAAGCTCCCTCGTGGGTAGCCGAAGGATCTTGCGGCGCCGTGGCGGCGTACACCAGGGAGCGTCGCCGCAACTCTTCGAACATCGCGGGCGAGAAAGCTTCCCACGCACTCGAAGCTCCTCCGCCAATCACGTAAATCGGCAGGTTCAAGGAATTCACCATAGTCGAAAGGACAATGCCCAAACAACGGCCGACGTAGCGGAAAATGCGGCGGGCATCTTCATCGCCTTGAATCGCAAGATTGTAAATCGATTTCGCGGAGAATTCCGGATCGGAACTGGCAGCGCGCGCCAACGCCGACGCGCCGCCGTTCGCGATCGCTTCCCGCGCCATCCGTACCACCGCCGTCGCCGAAGCGTATTGTTCCAGGCATCCCCGATTTCCGCAGCCGCAAGGGTGGCCGTCGGGTTCAACCGTGGTGTGCCCGAACTCCCCGGCCATGCCATTCGCGCCGCGCCAGATCGCGCCACCCTGGACGAGGCCACCGCCAACGCCGGTACCGAGGGTAAGCATCGCGACGTCGGCGTAATCCTTGGCCGCGCCCAGCCATTTTTCTCCGAGCGCCGCTACATTAGCGTCATTTTCGAGGATCACGACGGTCTTCAGTCGTTCCTCTATGGCGGCGCGAGCGGGATAGTCGACCCAGTCCGGGAGGTTCGGAGATTCGCGCACCAGGCCAGTCTGGATGTCGATGATGCCGGGCACGCCGATGCCGATCCCCAGCAGGGGAGCGCGGTGGTTGTATTTCTCCACCATGCGCCGGATAGCATCGCACATGTCGGCAATGACGTAATCGCGTCCCCGGGAAACCCCGGTGCCGAGGGTGACTTTCTCTACCAGTGCGCCGTTCTCATCCACGGCGGCGATGCGCAAGTTCGTGCCGCCGAGGTCCACTCCGATCGAAAATTTATTCATGATAATGACTCGGTGGCCGGTTCAGGGGACCTGTAGCCCAACCTCTTTTTTTACAGGGTGGAGGTCAATCCGTCAACATATTAAATCGTTCTATTAGGGCTATTTTTGACATTTTGGACAGTAGTGGCTGCTGCGGCCGGCCAGTACAATGCGCCGGATCGCCGTCTGGCACGCCAGGCACGGCTCCCCCTCGCGGCCATAGACTCGATGCTGGAGCTGAAAGAATCCTTCTTCGCCATCCGCGTCCACGTAATCGGAAATGGAAGATCCGCCCAGGGCGATCGCCTCGCCGAGCACTTCGCCGACCGCCCGGTGCAGCTTGGCGAGTTGCTTCCGCGTGATGGCCGCTGCGCGCCGCCGGGGACGGATGCCCGCCCGAAACAACGATTCGTCGGCATAAATGTTGCCCACGCCGCGCAGCAGTTTCTGATTCAGAAGCGCGCTCTTGATGGGAGTTTTGCGCCCCCGAAATAGCTCGACGAACCGCTCCTCGCTGACTTCCAGCGGCTCCACTCCGCCGGGATCGAAGCCGCTGGGATGAAGATGCACGCTGAGTTTGCCAAACATCCGGGGATCGATAAACCGGAGTTCGCGCCCTGACGCGAGCGTTGCGATCAGGTGAGTGTGCTTGGCGATTTCAGCGGCAGGTTCTGAAACCACCATGCGCCCGGTCATGCCGAGATGGACGATCCACTGCGCCGTCTCGGCATTACTACGCTGTAGAGACGCGGCGCGCCGCGTCTCTATTCGAACCGCGCGTCTGCCTTTCTTCGGCTGTGCGTCGCCCTCCAAATCGAACACAATGTGCTTGCCCGCGCGGTGCACGCGCACGATCCGCTTGCCCTCAAGAGTGGAGGCAATGACGCCTGCCGGCGATTTGAGCGGCTGCCTTCGCGAACCGATCCAGACCGATTCGACGGAGTCGCCGGCCACGCGCGTGTGGAGGCCTCGCGCAATGGTTTCGACCTCGGGAAGTTCGGGCACATTGTCAGCATACAAGAACTGCTATGGCAGAGGTCAGAGGTAAGAAGTCAGATTGCAGAGGTGAGAAACTTATGTGGATTTACGTCTTCAATCTGCCCTCTGACCTCTGCCATCCACGGTTTGCTCCTGCACCACCCGATTGGGTATGCTAGAGCGTACACATCACGTACCGCCGATTTTTTTCAGTTTTCCAGTTCAATCCAGCAACGGCGCAACCAGTGTGTGCGACCCTGGGGCGGGCTTCGGTATGCGGCCGCGCAATATTCCCAATTGGAGTTCGCATTGAGCAGAGGTGGAGCCAGCAGAGGCAGGACTGCGGTCATTGTTGGAGCGCAGTGGGGCGACGAGGGCAAGGGCAAGATCGTCGACGTCCTCACCCAAACCTATTCGATGGTGGCACGCTACGCCGGCGGCCATAACGCCGGACACACCGTCATCATCCACGGAAAAAAGTTTATCCTGCAGCTTGTCCCCGGCGGCATTCTGCGGCCGGAGTGCACCAGCGTCATCGGCAACGGAGTGGTACTGGATCCGCTGGCCTTCCTGAAGGAAGTCGCTTCCCTGCGGGCCGGGGGCGTGAAAGTGGACGGCAACCTTTTCATCTCGAACCGGGCGCAGGTCATTCTTCCCTACCATCGCATGATGGAGCTGGGGTCGGAGAACGCTCCCGGCCGGGTGAAAATCGGAACCACCTCGCGCGGTATTGGGCCAGCGTACGAAGACAAAATGGGACGCCGCGGATTGCGCGTCGCCGATCTGCTGGACACCGCATTGTTGCGCACGCACATCGAGAACGCATGCCGCGAAAAAAACATGATCGCGCACGCGCTCTTCAACTCCGAACCGCTGGATGCCGACAAAATGTTCCGCGAATACGCCGATGCGGCCGAGCAGATCCGGCCTTTTGTGTGCGACACGGCGCTCCTGCTGAACCGCGCTCTGGCCGAAGGCAAGTCGATTGTCTTCGAAGGGGCGCAAGGCACCATGCTCGACATTGATCACGGCACGTATCCGTTCGTGACCTCTTCAAACTCCACCTCCGGCGGCGCGGCCACCGGAACGGGCGTGCCGCCGACGTCGATTGATACGGTCATCGGAATCACCAAAGCCTATTGCACCCGCGTCGGCAGCGGCCCGTTTCCGACCGAACTGCTTGACGTGCAAGGGGAAGATTTGCGCAAACGCGGCAACGAATTCGGAGCCGTCACCGGACGTCCCCGACGCACCGGTTGGCTCGATTTGCCTCAACTCCGATACGCTGGCATGATTAACGGTATCTCCTGGCTGGTGGTGACCAAACTGGATGTGCTCGACCACCTGACGGAGATTCCAGTGTGCGTGGGGTATAAGGTGGACGGCAAGAAAACGGACGGGGTTCCAGCCCAGGCGTGTGGTTACGAAAAACTCGAATGTATCTACCGCAATATGCCGGGATGGGCCAGCCCAACGCAGGCTATTAAAACGGTGGAGGGGTTGCCTAAGGCCGCCCGTGAATACCTGGCTTTTATCGAAAAGGAAACCGCAGCGCGGGTGGGAATGATTTCCACGGGCCCGGATCGTGAGCAGACGATTTTGGTCCCGGAGTTCGTGAGCGAATTGGGACTAAAGAACTGCTAAGAACTCGGACTTGTAGAGACGGGGCTTGCCCCGTCTGTTTTGGACGCGACAGGAGACGCGGCAAGCCGCGTCTCTACATCAATAGAGAACGGAGCTACGGATGGTTGTGCTGGCCGTAACCTGGATGGCAAAAGTTGGACGCGAGTCCGAAGTGGCCGCGATCTTTGAAAAACTCTCGGCCGAATCCCGCAAGGAACCAGGCTGTCTCATGTATCAGGTGCATAAGCACAAGACCGATCCGCGCCGTTTTTTTGTCTATGAGCAGTACAAGGACGACGCCGCCCTGGAGGCGCATCGCGCGACCACGCACTTCCTGCAGATGGCAAAGAAAGACCTGCCTAAGCTCGGCGACCGGATCGAAGGACACTTGTTCGAGCCGCTGGGATAGGCGGGGAGCTATCAGCCGTCAGCTATCAGCTTTCAGTGAAAGCCCAGTGCTTGCAGCGGTTACTGAGAGCTGATAGCTGAAAGCTTACTGC
>Ga0209517_10003312_pt1 | contig 21975 bp, 11 predicted proteins | sample PeaSoiMetSII2010_FD_187695 | JGI IMG/M metagenome (GOLD analysis project Ga0209517, IMG submission 187695) | Peat soil microbial communities from Weissenstadt, Germany - SII-2010 (SPAdes) (version 2) | ecosystem: Environmental > Terrestrial > Soil > Wetlands > Peat | place: Germany...
TTCGATGAAGGCAGTTCACCGCGCGAACTCGGCCGAAGGTTTCCGTCCGCGCGCGACATTGCCTTCGAGCCCATGACCCTGCGCCAGATTTTTCTGGCCATCGCCAAGTCCGGCCGCGGCGCCCAGGGCTCCGCCGCGCACCAGGGCACAGCCCGGGAGAAAGAAGCATGAATCAGATCCTGCACATCTTCTCGAAGGACGCGCGCCGCTTCTGGGCGGAGATCTTTATCTCGCTGGCCATTACCGCTGCTTTCGTTTGCATCGGCGCTTACCTGTGGCTGGGCAAGGAGGACGCTCAGGGCCAGGTCCTGGGGGTTCTGGCGGTGCTGCTGGCCATGCTTGTGCCCATAAGCTGGTGGGTTCTCATCACCCGCGCCATCCACGCAGAGCGGCTTGTGGGCGATACGCAGTTCTGGATTACGCGCCCTTATACCTGGAAGAATCTGCTCAGCGCAAAGTTGCTGTTTCTCGTGGTCTTTCTCTATCTCCCGTTCTTCATCGCGCAATGCCTGCTGCTGGTTCAAGCAGGATTCCCGCCGCATCTCTATCTCGCCGGGCTGCTCGTCAACCTGCTGCTGCTGACCGGCACTTGCGTTCTGCCGCTCACCGCTCTGGCAACGGTCACCTCGAGCTTTGCGCGCTTGACGCTCACCCTTCTCGGCATCTTCATCGGCTTTATCGCCGTGGCCGCCATCGCTGCATTTGCATCCAACAACCAACCCGCCGGCATGGAGAGCCATGTAGGCAGCCGCATCTGCTTCGCGATTGCAGCGCTGGGTTTTGCGGCGGCAATCGTGCTCCAGTACGCCTTGCGCCGGGTCTGGCTCGCACGCGGCGTTTTGCTCGCGCTCCCCGTTCTGATGGTCGCCACCACGTTCTTCGCATCGAAATACGACCAGGCGCGGATGGACCATACTTACCCGGTCACGCAGGCTGCGCCGCTTCAGTTGACGTACACGCCGGACCCGCACAGTACTTCCACGTCCGGCTTTCCAGCATCGTCGCGCGCCATGATTCCCATCGACTTTCGCCTGACGGAGACCGGAGTCGGGGAGGGATACGCCACCATCCCCGACGCCATTCGGGCCCAGATCACCGCGCCCGACGGCTCGCACTGGGAGTCCGAGTGGCAGGCGATGGGATGGTACAGGTTCCTTCCCGGCGAAAGCCACTTCACGCCGGGTATCTCCATGCCCATGGCGGTCTACAACAGGTTCCACTCCACGCCGCTGAAAGTGCATCTTGACTTTGCCGTCACCCAGGCGCAGGCCGGCAGGGTGACCACCCTCGCGCTGCCCGCGCAAAGGTTCTCCGTGCCGGAGTTCGGCGTGTGCTCTGGGCAGACGGGCTGGGCGCCGCTGTGGGGACAGATGACAGGAATCAACTGCGTCTCCGCTCTGAGCGAACCGCCGCTCACCTACGTCAGCACGCGCTGGTCTGACGCAGCCTGTTCAGCGTTACAGGGATCGGATCCCGAGGTGCTGGGCACGGCATGGGTCGGCTCGCTGGACCGCGAGCCCGCACAGATCGGCATTTCTCCGGTCGTTGAGTCGCGCGTCAATCTCTCCAACAATCAAATCGAGAACACGCCGGGAGGCAAGTCCCGCTACTTGTGCCCCGGTACCCCCATCACCTTCACGCAGTACACCGCGATTCGGCGCACGCAAACCAGCATTGAGATTCAGGGCTTTACTCTGCCCCAGCTCAAGGTGGAGGGAAATCAGATCACTATTACGCAATGAGCTCGTTGCGGGAGCGCGGAAGATGAACTTCGGCCCAGCCCCCACACTCCCGCAAAGCCGATTCGCACGCTATATGGGACGTTTTTGGGCGCTTCTCTTCCTCGGACGACCCTCCGCTTGCCGGGCCAGGATGGATATTCATCCTGCAAAACTGCAGTAAAGTCTCTGCGGCGGGGGGGGGCGCAGCACGCCAATGCCCGGATCACGGATGGGGGGCACTCTCCTGAAGCGGCAAATCCGCCGGCCGAAGACCGATGAATGACAGCAGGACCATGAGCACAGCGGCGGCGCCGGGCGCAATAAGCCCATGGCGCAGCGATCCGAACTGCGCCGAGAAGACTCCGGTGAGCCACGGCAGCAAAGCCGACCCGATCCCGGCCACGGCAAAGATCCATCCCCGCGAAGACCGCTTGAGGATGAAGGAGAGCACCAGAGGATAGAGCGGTCCGATCGACAGCCCTGCCAGCACCGCGGCCACCCGGATGGCCGCGGGGTGATGCGCAGCCACCAGCAGCGCCAGCGAAGCCGCCACCCCCCACAGGATTGCCCGCAGCAGCCGGTGCCGCCCCACAATCGCCAGTAGCCGGGTGGAGAATGCCAGTCTGCTGACCACGATGCCGAACCAGAAGAGCGAAGGCGCAAAAACAGCTCCTCCTACTCCTTCGGAGTCAGCGCGATGCGAGTAGGTGGTCAGCCAACCGCTCAGCGAGGCCTCAATGCCGACAGAGCCTATCGCCATCAGAAGGAGCGGCAGCAAAGAGGCCAGGGGCACAGGCCGCTGCTCCCGGGATGCATCGAGCGCCGATTGCGCGTGCGACGGCTCCTCGCGCTCCCTGAGAACGACCCACAGGACGAGCAGCAGACACAGCCCCGTAAGAGTGAGGAACAGCGGGTCCAGACCCGGCAGGCGCAGGAAGGGCAGAAACAGCACGGGGCCCGCCGAGGCTCCGGCAGCCCATGCAAAGTTCAGCCGCTCCAGCCTCACCGCTCGTTCGTCGGGGTAGCGATCAGAGAACAGCAGGCTGGTTGAAGTCATTGCCATGCCCAGCCCCAGGCCGAAGAAAAGGAAGATGCCGAACGACAGATGCATGCCGGCAAAGGCCAGCGCACAGGCGCTCACAGCCAGCAATGCATAACCGGCGGTGAGAGAACGAACCCGCCGCGCGCCAACAGCCAACGCTCCCAGCGAAGACCCCAGAAACTGAAGGAAGAGGAGAAAGCCGGCCGCGTCGTCGCGCATGCCCCACTTTTGCGAGAGTGCCGGTAGCAGCACCCCCAGCATCACCGTTCCGGAGCCGGTCAGGCCAAAGCCGGTGCCCAAGAGCAGATCCGACACAGTCCACCGGCCTGGAGAAAACTCCACTGAAGAACTACTTTGTTTGGTCATGCATCCCCGGAATCGCCAGAACCCGGATTATAACTTGTACGCCAAGTCTCAACAGCAGGGGCGCTGGCCGCAGCGCTGGCCAGCTCGCCAGATTCCTGGAGTTGACTCCTGCCGAACCTTGATTCGCACGGCCCGTCGCATGGCGGGACCGATGCATTATCCTCAGGAGCGTGGATACGGCCTCCTCCAAGCCCGCTGATCTCGTCCTGCCGCCGCCCATTGAGCAGCCATCCACAGCGGATCAAAATGCGCCTTCTCTTATTCCCCGGCTGCCGCTGAGTCTGCTCCAGGAGCTTTGGCGCACGGCAGATGCGGAGACCTGCGGCTTGAGCCTCGACGAGCTCAGCATCGTCCTCACAGCAGTGGGCAAAAGGGTCAACCATGGCCTTCCACCTGGCGCAACGCCCGACGCCGCGCAGAAAGCCGCATTTTTTCGTTCGCTCCATCTCTCCGAACTTGCTCTCGCGCACGCTTGCGCTCTCGGCCGTGAGATCGCCTGGGAGAACTTCCTGAGCCGTTACCGCAGCGCCCTCGTCCATGCGGCCGTGTCGATCACCGGCTCCGCTACCCTCGGCAACGATCTTGCCGACTCGCTGTACGCCGAGCTCTACGGCCTTCGCCAGACCGCCGGCGAGCGCCGCTCACCGCTGGCCTCGTACTCGGGCCGCGGCTCGCTCCTCGGTTGGCTTCGCACTACGCTTGTGCAGCGCTGGAGAGACCACCACCGCCGCACCCATCGCGAAACGCCGCTCGACAACTTCGACAGCCCCGCGCCGGCGCCCACGCCAATTCCTTCCAACCTCGAGCAACTCACGGCCGGCGTGGCCCACACCCTCCGTGGCCTCGCCGCGGAAGACCGCTTCCTGCTCTCCGCCTACTACCTCGATCGCCAGACACTCTTGCAGATCGCACAAACCCTGGCCGTCCATGAAGCCACCATCAGCCGCAGGATCAAACGCCTGGCAGACAATCTGCGCAAGCAGCTCATCGAGAACCTGATCTCCAGCGGCTTCAGCAAGGCGGCGGCGGAAGAAGCCTTGGGCGCCGACCCGCGGGACATTGAAATAAACCTGAGCACATTGCTGCAAACTTCGCAAACCTCCACGTTCTCCAAGAAGACGGCGCCAACCGCGGCAGGCGATACCCTATGAGCGACCGACACCAATTCGAGTACCATCCGGACGCGGACCAGATCAGCGCCTTCGTTGAGCGCGCGCTGCCCGCGCACGAGCGCGAGCAGATGCTCGACCATCTGGCCGTCTGCCCAGAGTGCCGCGCGGTCGTTGCCCTCTCGCTGCCTTCTGTCGAAGAGCCTGCGAAACCATTGCCCGCTCCTGCACGCAAGCCGTGGTGGTCCGGATGGGCTGTTGCCTGGCCAGCTGCCGCAGCCCTTGCCGCGATCGCGCTCTTTGTCGTCTATTACCACCACCCCGCAACCGCACCCAATGCTCCGGCGCCAACACAGATGGCCAGCGCAAATCCGCCCGCACTGCCGCCTTCTCAAGGTGCATCGCCCGCCCCCTCCTCAGTGCCGGCTTTGCACGGCTCCCAGCCGCATCCGGCCGTCAGCAGCCGTGCAGGTTCTGCAAGCGGCGCTGGCTTTGCAGCAAAGCAGAATCACGGGATGGCCGTGTCCTCGCAAAGCATCGCCGGGCTCGCAATGGAGGGCCGTAACGTCGCTCCTCCGGCCGTGATGGCCTTAGCGTCTCCCGCACCCTCGCCAGGAACCACAGGGCAAAACGCGCCGACAGGTACAGGGTCTGCCGGGGGCGTGGGTGGAAGCGTTGGCGGCGGATTCGCCGCGCCTCCATCGGCAGTAGCAGAAGCTCGTCTGCAGAAAGCGGCCCCGGTCGCGCCGCCGGCCATTGCTTCCGCACCGCCGGCGACCGCCGCCGGCGTAATGGCGCCCCAGGCCTCAAGCGGCGAGACAGTCGCGGTCACAAGCGCGGCGCCCATGCCTACCGTGTCCTTCGATGCGGCCAACATAGCAATCGCCGAGAACGAGCTACAGATCGCGCAACCCAGGCATCCATTGCCGAGCGGTCTTCCGATTCTGTCGATGGCCACGCAGGCCGATCGGATCGTCGCCATCGACACACGCAATGCGGTCTTCCTGAGCATGGATGGCGGCAAGCATTGGAAAGCGGTTCCTGTGCAATGGCCGGGCCGCGCCGTGAAAGCCGGACTGGTTTTGTATTCGGCAGGGAGTTCGGCCGGTTACAGCCGGGACAAAACTGCCAGCATGGCTGCGTTGACTGCGGGCAACAGCGTGTCGGCGGGAAGCTCAAGCGGCGCTCTCGCGGTGCAGAGTCGCGCCCTCAAGGAGCTTCCAGGCCCCAGCCTCGCCGGCACGGTGACGGACGCGACCGGCGCGGTCATTGCAGGCGCATCCGTATCCGTCACTGACAATGCGGCGCACGCGGTACGTACCGTCAAGACCGATGGCGCAGGCCGCTATGTCGTCGATGGGCTTGCGCCCGGCACTTATCAGGTGGAAGCCCAGGCTACCGGATTCAACCGGCAGGTGCTTGCCGCCGTTGCCGTCGCTGAATCCCGCCCCACTGTGCAGGATCTGTCCCTCACCATTGGCTCGGCCTCAGAGTCCGTAATGGTGGAGACTGAGAGCAATCAAGTCTCGGTCTCGAAGAAGACGAAGGCAAAGTCCGTAGCCGCAAGCCAGGCGCCCCCGGTCTTCGAGATCACCACCGAGAACGGCGCCCGCTGGACGAGCACCGACGGCTTAACCTGGAAGCCGATCTAGCCGGCGCTTCCAAAACAATTTGCATTTTCTTTTTCGCGCAGCTGCAAGTTCCAAAGGGTTGCGCGTTCTCCTGTCACACGAGGAGCCGGAAGCTGATTGCCGGCAACGCACAGGAGAACATGCATGATCGCCAGCCGGATTTATTGTTGCCCACGCAAATTCCGCATCTTCGCAACTGTTTTGTTTCTTGCCCTGGTTGCATTGCCTTCGATTGTGCAGGCGCAAGCGCAGCAACTCGCCGCAACATACCGGCACGGCAACCTATCCGTCACCATTCCGTACGACTCTTCGGAAGCGGGTTCAGGAAAGCTGACCGTGGAGATTCTCGACCCTGAAGACAAGCCCCTGGGCCGCGTGGAACGCATCGTCGAGATCCGCAAAGGGAGCAGCGCTTGGCAACAGACCATTGCTTTCGACCAGCCAGTCCTGTTCGACGACATCCTCTGGCAGCGCGTCCGGTACCGCTTCGAATACGACAGCGCCAGCCTTCCTGCAATCGAAGGCGTCGCATCCATCTCGCAGATCATTCGGCGGCCCGTCGTGCGTGTTCTCGGTGAGAAAGAGTACATCGCCGGCAGCCAGGCCGCCATTCGCGTCATCGTCTCTGAAGCCAACAGCAACACCGCGGAGACAGGCACGCTGCGCATCGCGCTGCTCATTCCCAAACGCGAGCCGCTCCCTCTCTTCTCCGGAAATCTCAATCGCCGCGGCACCGTGGAGGCCAGTTTTCGCTTTCCCCTGGACCTGACGGGCAACTACGAACTGCGCTTCGCCGTGGACACACCCATCGGCTCGGCTGAATACACGCAGCCCGTTCAACTGGAAGACAAGGCATCCATTCTGCTGACCACGGAGAAGCCCATCTACCAGCCCGGCCAGACCATTCATGCGCGTGCGCTGGTGCTGGATCGCGCCGCCGGTCATGCAGCGGCCGAACGCAAGCTGACGTTTGAAGTGGAGGACTCGCGCGGTAACAAAGTCTTCCGTAAAGCCACGGAGACCGACAAATTCGGCATTGCCTCGGCCGAATTCGCGCTGGCCGATGAGGTGAACCTGGGCGCCTATCATCTCCGCGCGCTGATGGGAGATGCGCAAGCCCCCGCGAACACCGCAGAGATAGCGCTCCAGGTGGAGCGCTATGTGCTTCCCAAGTTCAAGGTCACGATTGAGTTTACCCAGAAGGATAACAAGCCGCGGCGCGACTACCGGCCAGGCGACCACGTGACCGGCACGGTCCGTGCCAACTACTTCTTCGGCAAAGCCGTCGACCATGCGGAGATCAACATCAAGGCGTCGAGCATGGATGTGACTGTCTTCGAAGCAGCCTCTGCGACCGGCAAGACCGATAGCGAAGGCGCGTATCGTTTCGATCTCAAGCTGCCTACTTACTTTGCCGGCCGCCCGTTGAGTCAGGGCGCAGCAAGCGCACTCATCGAGGCCACCGTCAAAGACTCGGCCGCTCATGCTGAAACCCGCGGCGAGCCCATCACCATCAGCGAGTCGCCGCTGCTGATTACCGCGGTGCCCGAGGGCGGCACGCTGATTCCCAACGTCGAAAACGAAGTCTTCCTTCTCGCCTCGTATCCCGATGGCAGCCCGGCGTCCGCCACCCTCACCGTTCACCCGCCCGATCGCGTCGACCGCATCCCGTATGTCGGCCAAGAGCGGCCGCGCGACCAGCAACTCTCTACGAACGCCGCCGGCGTTGCCGTGCTTCGCATCAACCCAGGCTCCGGCATTGATTCGCTGCGCATTGAAGCTGACGACCATCACGGCAACCTCACAACAAGCACCGTTCCACTGCAAACACGCGGCGGCGGGGACCAGATTCTTCTTCACACCAACCGGGCTGTCTTCAAGGCAGGCGACCGCATCGAACTCAAGGTGTTGTCGACACGCGCGCATGGCGCCGCCTATGTGGACATCGTCAAGAATGGCCAGACGATCCTGACGCGCGACCTCGATCTCCAGGACGGACAAGCCGAACTCACGCTGAACGCCACGCCGGAGATGGCCGGGACGCTCGACATCGATGCTTACCTCTTTGGCCGCGATGCACAGCCCGTTGCCGACCATCGGCTCGTCTTTGTGCAGCCAGCCGAAGAACTCAGGATCGAAACCACCACAGACGCAGCCCAGTACCTGCCCGGCTCCGATGCGCGCATTCGGTTTCACGTGACCAACGCGCATGGCGAAGGCGTTCAGGCCGCGCTTGGCTTGCAGGTCGTGGATGAGGCGGTTTTCGCATTGGCCGAAAAGAGGCCCGGCTTCGCCAAGGTCTTCTTCTATCTCGAACAGGAGGTGATGAAGCCAAGGTACGAGATTCACTCGCTGTCGATGGACGACGTGGTTGAACCCACCGGCACAGCGAACGGCGACGCGCAGGACCTGGCCGCGCGCGCCCTGTTTTCCGCGACCGAGATGACCAACCCTGCGAAGGTCGACATCGAGTTCGGCCGCAGCTTGCCGCAAAACAAGTTCGAAGACTACCAGCAGCGCTATCGTGCAGCCTTCGAGGACCAGGTCCGCGAGCTGGCCGCCAGGCTCAGCGTAGAGATAGGTGCGAAGCCCAACGGCGCGGACATCGTAAAGATGTTTGCCACCCTTGAGAAGGGTGCGCCGCCGCGCGATGCGTGGAACACGCCCTTGCGCATTGATGGGAGCGGCTGGTTTCGCGGATCGAACCACGTCTACCTTGTGCGCAGTGCCGGCCCCGACCGGCGCTTCGACAGCGCCGACGACCTGGCGGTCTACATCGAAGACCGCTCCGGAACTCTGGTGCACCAGCCCGGTCAGGGCGGCTCGCTCGATCTCCGCATCGAACACGATCGCGGCCCCGTTGGCGACCGCGCGGAGGTCACCGGCATGGTCGAGGATGTGTCTGGCGCGGTGGTTCCGGGAGCCACTATCACTCTCCACCAACTCTCCACTCATGACACGCGCACAGCCCACGGCAATGCCGCGGGACAATTCAGTTTCGCGGGCCTGCCCGCGGGCCGCTACCGCATCGATGTGTCCTCTCAGGGATTCGTCACCGTGTCGCGCGACCTTTCGGTGCAACCACGCGATCGCGCCGTGCTCTCCGCTACCCTCAACGTCGGCGCCGTCACTGAAGCCGTCATGGTCGAAAACGCGGCTGTGATGGTGGAACCGCCCATGGCGATGGCCATTGGCGCGAGCGGCGGCATGGTAGCAGGCATGGACGCGCGATTTGCTCCGGTGCCCATGGCGCTCAAGAAGAATGCCCTTACGGAGAACGAGCCCCTTACAGGCCGAAACTTCATGGCCGTTCGCGACAAAGCCGCTCCAGACGAGCCGCATGTCCGCTCCTACTTTCCCGAGGCTCTCTACATCAACCCGGAAATCCTCACCGACGGCAACGGCAACGCGGAGATCTCCATCCCCGTCGCCGACTCCATCACCACGTGGCGCATGGCAATGCTCGCCTCCACCGAGTCGGGCGCGCTCGGCTCCGCCTCCTCAAGCCTCAAGGTCTTCCAGGACTTCTTTGTGGACCTCGACCTGCCCGTCACGCTCACCCAAGGCGATCGCGTCTCCATTCCCATCGCCGTCTACAACTACTTTGGCAAGTCCGGTGAGGTGAGCCTCAAACTCGAGCCCGGTGACTGGTACACGCTCGACAACGACAACCCGGAAAAGACTGTCTTGGTCGAGTCCGGCCGCGTCGGCGGTTCGCAGTTCACCCTCAACGCCAATCGCATCGGCAAATTCAAGCTCACGCTCTCCGCCCGCATGCTCGACGCCCAGGGGGCGAACGCCCGCGAAGATGTTGTCGTCCGCGAGATTCAAGTCATCCCCAACGGCCGCGAGCAGAACATCGTCTTCAACGGCCGTCTGGAGTCGAGCGCACAACACGATCTCAAGTTTCCCGCCAACGCCATCCCCGACGCCAGCAGCGTTCTCGTCCGCCTCTATCCCGGGCCGCTCAGCCAGATGATCGAAGGCATGGACAGCATTCTGAGTATGCCCGGCGGCTGCTTCGAGCAGACTTCCTCCAGCACCTATCCCAACGTACTCGCGCTCGACTACATGAAGCGCACCAAGAAGCTCACGCCGGAGATTCACGCCAAGGCGGAAGGCTACATCGCCAACGGCTACCAGCGCCTGCTCACATTCGAAGTGCCCGGCGGCGGGTTCTCGTGGTTCGGCCAGGCGCCCGCTAACAAGATTCTTACCGCGTACGGCCTGATGGAATTTAACGACATGTCCAAAGTTTCCGATGTGGACCCGCGGCTCATTGAGCGCACCGGCGCGTGGCTCGCCCGCCAGCAGCAGCCCGACGGCAGTTGGAAGCCTGACACGTACTTCATTAACGAAGGCGCAACCAATCGCTACAACTCCGATCTGCTGCGCATCACCGCGTACATTGCATGGGCTCTCGCGAACACGGGCTACCGGGGCGACGCAACCGAGAAGGCCAAGCACTTCATCGAGTCCTATACCGGCTCCAGACCCGACACGTACACCCTCGCCGTCATCGCCAACTTCGCCGCCGATTACGGCAAGGACCGCGAATTCACGAGGCGCTCCATGCAGGCGCTGATCGACGCGCGCAGCGAACAAGGCGATCAGGTCTCGTGGAATGCCGAAGAGACCGGCGTCTATTCCACCGGCCAGAGCGCCACGATTGAAACCACGGGCCTTGCTGCGCAGGCTTTGCTCAAATGGGGGCAGTCCTCCGAGACGGTCCGCAAGGCTCTCAACTTCATCTCCTCAAAGAAACAGGCCGCCGGCAACTGGGGCACCACGCAGGCCACCATCATGGCCCTGCGCGCTCTGGTGTTGGCCACCGAGCTCAGCGCCTCCGATGTGCGCGGCACTCTCACGGTTGTGCTTAACGGCAAGCCCGTGGAAACTCTCAATCTGAACGCGGAGAACAACGACCTTCTGCATCAATTCGTCTTCAAGGGCACTGACCTCGTCGACCCGCAGAGCCCCGCATCCGTTCAACTGAAATTCGACGGCGCCGGCACCCTGGCCTACCAGGTTGTCGGGCGGTACTTCACTCCCTGGGAAGAGAAGCCGGCCGCGGAGCCGCTCTCCATCGACGTTGCTTACGACCGCACGCATCTCGCGCAGAACGACATCGCCACGGCCACGGCGACCATCCGCAACAATCTGGTTAAGACCGCCAACATGGTGATGGTCGACCTCGGCATTCCTCCGGGATTCGAGCTGCTGAGCGAAGACCTGCAAACCCTTCAGGAGAAGACAGCAGACCAGAAGAGCGGCCGCCTGGAAAAGTTTTCGCTCACGGCCACGCAGGCGATTCTCTACTTCAACGCGCTCGCCGGAAAGCAAACGGTGGCCATCAGCTTCCGCCTGCGCGCCAAGTACCCCATCCGCGCCCGCACGTTTCAGTCGCGCGTCTACGAGTACTACGATCCGGACGTAAGCTCCACTGCGCATCCAATTCAAATGGAGGTCACCGGACATGAGTGACGATGGAATGGACGCCTGAGTCGAGCCTCCGAGAGGCATTGCAACGCTGCCGCCCGGAGGCTCGTGTATTGCCGTTACTCAGATCATTTTGTGAGGCCGACGCGCCGCACCAGATCGTCGAAGCGCGGGTCGGAGCGCAGCGGATCAAGGCAGGGATCGATCTTGAGATATAAGAGCCCCACATCATGCTCGGCATAAGCCTCCTCAAGCCACTTGAACGCTTCCTGCCTCTTGCCAAGGCCGGCATAGACAAGTGCGACTTCGTACCTTCCCACGCCATCTTTTCGCACGTGTTCTTGCAGTTGCGAGATCGTCTTCAGGGCCGCGTCCACCTGCCTCGCGCGGGCGTAAGCATTGCCCAAATGGCCTAAGGAGTATGGGCCATCCCCCGACTTGATGAATTCACGGATGGATTCAGCCTGCATACCCTTCTCTGCGTAGATATCACCCATAAGAAAATCCCAGTCTGGAAGATTGATCTTAAAGCCCTGCACCGTCCGCGTCACCGCGAGCGCCTGGTCGTACTGGCGAGAGAAGTAATAGACGAACCCCTCTGCGTGAAATGTGCTTCCAGAGACGGGATCGAGATCCACACTCCGCTGAATCTCGGCGAGAGCCTCTCGCAGGTTACCGGTTCGAACGAGATAGAACGCATACTTCTCGTGGCTGGTTGCCGAATTTGGATTGAGTTCCAGCGCACGGCGGAACTGCGTCGCCGCAGCCGGCCAGTCCCAGTCCAAAGTCATCGCGGTGTTGGCGAGTTCGGCATGGGCCTCGGATAAGGAGTCATCCAACTGGATCGCCTTGATCGCTTCGGCCTTCTGCCGGGTAAATGCTTCCTCATAAGGCATGCGGCCCGATTCACCCATCCGGCCATAGCAACTGGCCAACGCGGAATGCGCCTGCGCATAGCTGGGGTTCTTTTCGATCGCGCGGTTGAAATACTGGACGGCATTCTTACAATCGTCGGTCTCCCGCAGCAGGATTCCGTGCAGGTACAAATCCTGGGCTTCCGGATCGATGGGTCGATTTCGAGCCAGGCGTGCCTGCTCCTGCGGCGTCATGTGGATGCTGATCTCATCCGCGATTGCCTGCGCCACTTCACCCTGCCAGGCAAGACCGCTGGTAAAGTCCCGCGCGTAAGATTGGGCCCAGATAGGACGATCGCTTCGGGCGTCGATCAATTGCGCGCTGATCTGGACTTGATTGCCCGCGCGTAACACCCCCCCCCTCCACCACCCCGTCCACGGCCAACTCACGCGCGATCTCCGGCAGCTTCTTCTTTGTGCCCTTGTAACTCATGGACGATGTGAGCGAAATGACGCGCAGCGTTGAAACCTGGCCCAGATCGTTGATCAGTTCTTCGGTCATTCCGTCGGCGAAGTACTCCTGGGCAGGATCGCCGGAGAGGTTCTCCAGGGGCAGAACGGCGATGGAGCGAATCTCCGAAGGGGCGTGCGTCTCGCCTAACCATTTTCTGAACCCCAAGTAGCCGGCCGCCGCAAGGACGATGATCGCGAGCGCGATCCCGGCCAGGAGGCGCGGCGAGCGACGGGATCCGTGTCCGGCCAAGGGATTGGACTCTTCCTCCGCCGGCGCGTGGGGGACTGAGTCGTGATGCTCGGCGCCGGACTGGCGCTCATGCCGGGCAGCCGCTCTCTGCCCGGAAGCCTGAACCTCGGCATCGGCGCCAGACGGCGCCGTTCCGTTGGGGGGCCCGAAATGGACCCTCGGCACATAGGAGCCGCTGGGAAGCTCGATGCGGACCGCCGGCTGTTCTTTTGTTTCCGCGTAGTACTGGGCTAGCTTCTTGCGGACGTCGGTGGCCTTGACGCGGACCACCGAATCGCTGCCGGTGTCATAGCTGACCGGACGGCCGAACATCTCGGCCCCGATCATCCGCTCACGAAGCTGGTCGAACTCCCCTTCCAGGGCGTGCGTGACGATCAGCTCAAGAAAATCCTGGGTGCGTTTACTTCCCGCGAAGGCATGGCTCGCCAGCACCTGCTTCAGATGCAGACGAATCAATCCGACCTGCTCCGGGTTGGGAACCGCCGGCTCCCCAGCCAGGGATGGATGGCCTATCGACATATTGCACTCAGATTCCCCGGGCTACTTCCTTTGATCCCTCACTATACCACCGCGCGACTTTCAAGATGGCGGCCAACAAACGTCGGATTTGGCGCGTAACGTCCCTCGGTGATCCCATCGCAAAATCAGGCAAAACAAAGACTTAATCCAACAAACGTCCCATCAAGCCGTTAATAGCGTTGCGCACCTCAAATATAGGTGTTCGAATCGCGGTGCTTCTGAACCGAGCGAAATTTGCGCGGCAGTCCAGCAAACGCTTACTGGATTATAGACGCCGGTTCCTGGTGCTTTGTGCTTGGGGTTCAAACGGGCATTCTCTCAGGGGCAATCGGAACGCCTTGTCGCACAGAGAGGAGGGACGGATGAACAATCTGTTACGCATCGGTCGCTTGCAAGCCTTCCTGCTGCTGGTCGTCCTGGGTGTCCCCGCTCTGGCTCAGTCGGCGCCGAACCAGTCCGTAAGCCAGGCGATGCAGCAAGGCGCAGCGCAGATGAAGGCGGGAAACTTCGCCCAGGCCGCCGCGGCCTACGCGCTGGTAACCCGGATGGAGCCGGGCTTTGCCGAAGGGTATTTCAACCTGGGTCTGGCCGAGGAGCAGGCCGGCCAACTCGATCAGGCGCGCACCGATCTGGAAAAGGCTTTGCGCCTGAAACCCGCTTTGCACGGGGCCAATCTCTTTCTGGGCACCATCGCCTATCGCCAGAATCGGTTCAAGGACGCGGAAGCCAGCCTGCTTCTTGAAACCCGTCTCGATCCACGCAGCGCCAAAGCCTTCATGTGGCTGGGGGTTTGCCGTCTGGCCGAGGACAACGCGCAGGCGGCGATCGCGGCGCTCGACAAGGCCTACGTGCTCGATCCGACCGATGTGGACATCCTCTATCATCGCGGCCGCGCCTATCTTCTGGTGGCCAACGCCTCTTACGACGCCATGTTCAAGCTCGATCGCGACTCCCAGCGCGTGCACCAGGTGCTGGCAGAGGCCTATTCGCAGGCGTATCGCAACCAGGACGCGATCAACGAGTTCGAACTCGCGGTCAAGATGGCGCCCCGGCAGCCGGGACTGCATGAAGAGCTGGGTGACCAGGACTGGATCGTCGGGCAACTCGACAAGGCTGCCGAGGCCTACCGGGAAGAGTTGCGCATCGATCCGAACGCCGTCTCCACGATGTACAAACTGGGCAGTCTGCTGGTGCAGGACCAGAACGCGGCCGAGGGCGTCGAGTTTCTGCGCAGCGCTCTCAACCAGGATTCAGCCCTGAGCGATGCCCATTATTACCTCGGCATCGGGCTGATGGGCACAGCGCAGGACGAGGATGCCATTCACGAGTTTGAGCTGGCGATTGCGGCCGATCCGGCGAACGATCGCGCCATGACCTCCTGGTACAAGCTGGCGCAGGTCTACCGCAAACTCCACAAAACACCAGAGGCGCAAACGGCTCTCCAGAACTTTCAGCGGATGAGGGCAGAAGTCAAAGAGCGCCAGGATCGCAAGAGCGCACAACTGGTCCGCAAGAGGACAGAGCTTCCGGTTGAAGACCAGGAGGCGGCCAGGTTGTCGGCCGATCAATGAGGGATTGAGCTTTCACCTGGCGCGGCAGCCGCCCGGCCAGGGATTGAACCGTTCGGCATTTGGGCGGGGAAACTGAGGAGCGGCAGAGAAAAAGGAAGTTGAATCGAAACTGATCTTTGGAAAGCGTTTGCTCAGGAGGCAGACACATGATTCATCACTCAACATCCACGCCGTTCAAGGCAAGCTGCTTGAACATGCTCGAGTCTGGACTTCCATCTCTTGGAGTGTGTCTGGCGTTGATTGTCATGCTCTTAGGGTTCACGGCATCTGCGCTGGCCCAGCTCGATACCGGCGCCCTCAGCGGCGTTGTTGTTGACCCGGCAGGGAAAGTGGTGCAAGGGGCCGCGGTCACAGCCAACGAAACCACCACTGGCACCACTTACTCCACCACCACCACGAACACCGGCCTCTATGTGTTCCCGTCGGTGCGTCCCGGAACGTATGAATTGAAGGTCAGTGTCACCGGTTTCAAGAATGCGCTCTATACCGGCATCGTTGTGGCCGTCGGCTCCAGCTCCAGGCAGGATGTTTCTCTCGCCGTCGGCTCAGCCACCGAGGTCGTCAGCGTGTCCGGCGGGGCCGTGACGCTGGAAAAGGAGACCTCGGAAGTCGATGCCTCCATTGCGCCTGAGCAGGTGGCGGATCTTCCGCTGGCGGTCTCCGGCAACCTGCGTTCTCTTTCGGCGCTGGAGTTTCTCGTTCCCGGCACCGTGGGCCCCGGCACATCCTCGGGTGGTTCTGGTTTCCAGATGACCAAGATCAACGGCGGTCAGGAAGAGGGGACCGACTACCTGGTGGACGGCATTACCACCAACCGGATGGAAAACGGCTCGGGCTCATTCGATATCGTCGCGCCTTCGGTTGAGGCGGTGAACGAGTTCCACATCAGCCTCTCCGGCCTGCCCGCGGAACTGGGCAGAACCACCGGCGGTCTGGCCAACTTCAACACCAAGAGCGGCGCCAACAACTACCACGGCGCTTTGTTCGACATCTACAAGAACGCTGCGCTGGACGGCAACAACTGGTTCAACAACGGCTATCTTGCCGAGACCCCAGTCACCGACACCGCGACCCGTGCGGCTTTGAAGCGTCCACCTGACACCAAGAACGATTTCGGCGGCAGCCTCGGCGGTCCCATCCGCATCCCCCGCCTCTACAACGGCAAAGACAAGAGCTTCTTCTTCTTTGCCTGGGAGCAGTTGCGCTACTCCACCGGCGCGGCCGTAACCAGCCTGATTCCGACCCCGGCCGAACTGGGCAGCAACGGACAGTATTTCGACTTCTCGTCCACTTTGGGCGGGGCGATTCCCGGCGCCTCCGACGCCTGCAACGCCACGCTCTACTACGGCGAAATCTTCGACCCGAACTACGAATCCAATGAATGCCGCAACACCCCGTTCCCCAACAACCAGATTCCCATCGGGCGCGAGAGCCAGGTGGCCAAGGCCGTGCTGAAGTACATGCCCACGCCAAATCTGACCGGCGCCGGCACCAACAACTACGTCTACGACAGCCACGACTCGCTCAGCCAGACGGTCTACAGCTTCCGGATTGACCAGAACATCGGAGCGAATCACAAAATCTGGGGCTTCTGGAGTTCGAGGGAAAACACCGACCAGGGCAACGGCTTGAATCTGCCGGAGCCGCTGACCAGCGGCGGCGGCGGGCAGGTCAACCAACTGGGGAAACTCTACCGCATGGGTTGGGATTGGATTGCGACTCCGACCCTGGTCAATTCGCTTACCTTCGGCACCAACCGCTCCAACAACTACAACCAGTCGCGCGCCGTGAACATGGGCCAGGATTGGGACAGCACGCTGGGCATCGCCAACGGCTCCGGGCCCGTGTTTCCCGGATTCGTGTTTGTCGGCAGTCCCTTACCCAGCTTTGGGGCGAACGACGATGCCCAGGATGTCGACAATACCATCGCGATCAACGACATCGGACACTGGCAGCACGGCGCGCACAGCATGAAGTTCGGCGGCGAGGCGCAGTATCACCAGTACTCGTTCGTCAGCAAGATCGGCGGCACCTGCAGCGGCACCTCCGGTTGCTTCAGCTTCTGGGACAATCAGACCGCTTCGGATGAAACCTACTGGGGGCGCGACGGCAACTCGTTCGCCGCCTTCCTGATCGGCGAAGCCGGCACCGCGAACGCCATCAAGCAACTGCATGCCCCGCGCTGGATCACGCATTACTACTCCGTGTTCTTCCAGGATGACTGGAAGGTGCGCTCCAACCTGAGCATCAATCTGGGACTGCGCTGGAGCATGGACACTCCGCGTCATGAGTCCGTTGGCGATACGGCGATCATGGATCCGAATCTTCCCAACCCCGGGGCCGGCGGTTATCCCGGCGCGCTGGTCTTTGCCGGCGTCGGCGCGGGCCGCAACGGAAGCAAGAACGAAACCTGGGCCGATGTCTACCGCAAGGACTACGAGCCGCGCGTGGGCTTCGCCTGGGGAATTACGCAAAAAGACGTTCTCCGCGGCAGTGCAGGCTTCTACTACGGCCCGCTGGTCTATGCCGACTTTGGCCAGGGAACGCTTCAGGGATTCACCGCCAATCAGACCCTGTTCACGGGCGACCCCTTGACCGGTCCTTCGGTTGATGCGGGACTTCCCGCGCTGCCTTCGACACCCGACCTCGATCCAACCCAGCTGAATGGCCAGTCGGCGGACCTCGTCGAGAAGGGATTCGGGCGCCCGGCGATGGTCGGCAGCTGGACGCTGGAAAACCAATACCAGATCAGCCCCAACCTGTTCGTTTCGCTCGGCTACCTGGGCATGCGCTCGGTACGCCTGCATGGCCTGATCGGCTATCCCAACGACATTCCGCTGAAGGACCTCAGCATGGGTACCGGCCTTGAATGGTGGGCTGTTGCGCCCCCACCCAACGGCTGGAGCTCACCTCCGCTGCAGCCCTACCCCGGCTTTAGCTGTGCCGCCGGCTGCACCTGGGGCATATCGGAGCCCGTGGAGCAGGCTCTGCGTCCCTTCCCGCAGTACGGCTACGTCAACGAAGACAGCTACCTGCAAAATGTCGGCCAGGCCAGCTACGACGCGTTGGAAGTCAAGCTGGAGCGCCGCTTCCACAACGGCCTCAACGTCCTGGCTTCGTACACGTTCTCCAAGACGCTCACCGATGCCGATGCCATCCAGCCCTACTACAGCACCCTGCAAAACCAGGGCGGAACCCAAAACCCTTACGATCACAAGGCGGAAAAGGCTGTCAGCAACGAGGACATCCCCAACAACCTGGTGGTCAGTTATCTCTACGAGCTGCCCGTGGGGCATGGCAAGCCGTTCCTGGCCAACGGGCCTAAACCGGTCGACGCCGTCATCTCCGGCTGGCGCATCAGCGGCGTGCAGCGCTATCTGGGCGGACAGCCGATCAGCTTCTTTGGAGCCAATGGAATTCCCGGCTTCGACAACGGCATTCGTCCCAACCGTGTCTCCGGCCAGCCTGTAAGAAGAGCTGGTTCCTTCAACCCGTTCAGCTTCAGCAACACGGGCACCATCGGCACCGGCTCCGGGGCTTGCACAACCGGCTACTGGAACTGCAGCGCCTTCGCTGACCCCAACCCCAACCCAGGGCTCTATGTTCCGTTTGTCTTCGGCAACATGCCGCGCAACTCGGCCGACATCCGCGGCTTCGGGTTCTACGACGAGGACTTCGGCATCAACAAGGCCATTCCCATCACGGAAAAGATCAAGATGGATTTCCGTGGCGAACTCTTCAACGCGTTCAACCGGCACTCGTTCAACAAACCCGATTCGGGCATTCAGGACACCGGCTTCGGCCAGGTTTCCAGCACCTTGCTCGGACCCAGAAATGTCCAATTCACGATGAGGATCACTTACTAGACCGCTGTCCTCCGGCCCTGCTTCCATGGGGCCGGAGGACATGCAGAGCACGACGTCCGCGTCCGGGCGCCGCGCTCTGCCTCAGCACTGTGCATCACATGCATTGAGATTTGAGTCGCTTCACAACAAGAGAGAGAGATTCCTCATGCGTTATCCCTGCCTTCTCATCGCCGCACTGGCCGTGATCCTCATTCCACCGCTATCTTCGCAGGAGCCCCAGGCATTGGTCCTGAGTGGCGACTATCCCATCACCCACGATCCCTCCATCGGCCGCGAAGGCGACACCTACTACGTGTTCGCCACAACTTCGAATGCCGGCGAGGGCCAGTTCCCCATTCGCTGCTCTCACGATCTGCTGGCGTGGAAGCTGTGCGGTCATGTCTTCTCAAGCATTCCCGCCTGGATTCACGAGGCAAGCCCGACCACCAAGGATCTGTGGGCGCCCGACATCTCCTTCTTTCAGGGTAAGTATCACCTCTACTACGCCTACTCGGCCTTCGGAGTGAACACCTCCGGCATTGCATTAGCCACCAATGACACGCTCGACCCGCAAAGCCCCAGGTACCACTGGAAGGACGAAGGCCTGGTTCTGAAGTCGGCCAAGGGAGACGACTTCAACGCCATCGATCCCAACATTGTCTTCGATGCGGATGGCCAGCCCTGGCTGAGCTTCGGCAGCTTCTGGAGCGGCATCAAGATGCGCCGCATCGACTCGGCGACCGGCAAGCCATCCGCAGCCGATCCCATTCTCTATTCCCTTGCTGCGCGGGCCATGCCGGCCATGCCGGATCCACCCAACCCCGGTTTGCCTGCGGATTGGCAGGCCATCGAAGCGCCATTCATCGTGCGCCATGGGGATTACTACTACCTGTTCGTCTCCTTCGATCTGTGCTGCCGCGGCACCAGGAGCAACTATCGCACCATGGTTGGCCGGTCGTCCAAGGTCACCGGACCCTATGTGGATGCGGACGGCAAGCCAATGCTCAATGGCGGCGGCACGCAACTGCTGGCACCCAACAGCCGCTGGCTCGGACCCGGCGGAGAGTCGGTCCTGCAACGGCCCGAAGGCGACATTCTCGTCTTCCACGCCTACGACGCCATCACCGGCAAACCGGCCTTGCAAATCTCAACGCTGACCTGGGAGGACGGCTGGCCCCATGCCGCGCTCGGAACCCAGGGAGAATCCAAGTAGTGCGATTTGATTGATCGCTGACAGGACACACGATGATTCAAATTTCAAATCAAGCGCGATCCCATCGCCGGCCCGGTCTGGGAACTCTATTGGTCTTGGTCTCTGTTCTTGCAGGTTGCAGCGGCGGCTCCGGGTCGGGCGGCGGCGGTGGTGGCGGCGGTACGCAGACCCCTGACATGGGCACGTTGACTTCCGTCGGCGACAGCTACCAGTACACTCTTGAAAACGCCGCAAGCTCCATGGTGCTCGGCATCGAAGGCCAGAGCCAGACGGCCGGAACCAGCGTGGCGCAGGAAACCAGCACCGGTTCGACCGATTCGTTGTGGCATTTTCTGCCCATGAACAACAACGAGTACAACATCGATAACATGCTCACCCATCAGGTCATGGGCATCCAGAATGCCTCCACCGAGGCGGGATCCCAGGTGCTGCAGTGGGCCGACAATGGCACCAACGATCACTTGTGGAAGTTCTACCTCCTCACGGATGGCAACTATCTCATCAAAAATGCGAACAGCGGCCTCTATCTTGAAGACGCCGACTCGAACGCCACGTCGTCCGCCACCATCGACCAGGGCGCGCGCGCCACAACCGGCACAGGTTGCAACTGCCAGGAGTGGAAGCTCACCTCGAACAATGCATCGCCCTATCCCGACCCCATCGCCGTCAATGTCTCTTACACAGCGCCCGACTCATCCACCATCGGAATCCACGATCCCTCCATGCTGAAGGCCGGTTCCACTTACTACCTCTTCTCCACGCATGGCCTGCTTCATGCCCACACATCGACTGACCGCGTGAACTTCTCCGACGACGCCTATGCGCTTGCTTCGCTGCCCGCCTGGACCAATGCCTACACCGGCGCAAGCGGCGATCTATGGGCTCCTGACGCTTCGGCCCACAACGGCGTCTACTGGCTCTATTACGCAGCTTCGGGCTTTGGCAACAACTACTCGGCGATCGGCCTGGCCACCAGCCCCAGCGGCGCCCCGGGCACCTTCGTCGACTCCGGCGCACCCGTCTACACCTCAGCCAACTGCGCCGGCTCCAACGCCATCGATCCCGCCTCGGTCGTCGATGGCTCAGGCAATGCCTGGCTGGCCTTCGGTTCCTGGTCCAGCGGCATTCAGATCGTGCCCGTCGACAACACTAACGGCATTCCAACCTCCGCGGCCTGCACCCAGTTGGCCTACCACCCCTCCGGCACCGGCATCGAGGGCTCCTACATCTACCCGCATGGCGGCTACTACTATCTCTTCGCCTCCATCGATAACTGCTGCAATGGAGTCACCAGCACCTACCGCATCATTGTCGGACGTTCCACCTCCGTCAACGGTCCCTACACCGACCGCGGCGGCCTGGCGCTGACCTCCGGTGGAGGAACCATTGTGCTCAGCGCCCACAGCAACATCAACGGCCCCGGCGGCCAAACCCTGTTTCCTGACACCGATGGCGATATCCTCGTCTATCACTACTACGACGGCAACAACAACGGAAGCCCGGCCCTGGGTATGAACGTTCTCAGTTGGACCGCCGACGGCTGGCCCTATCTCCAATGAACTACAACCGCTTCAGTCGTGCCGCAAACAGGGCTGAAAATGATCGAGGGCTTCAGCACTTGTGGGTTGCTTTTGCGGAGCCCTCGACCTAAGGCAGACCTTTTTCAGCAGCCTCTGTAGCCCCAATCCCGCACGGCGCGATGATTCAATCCGGACGGCCAGCACCGTCCATTCTTCTACCATCAGGCCTTGCATCCAGTTATCGGACGCAGCCGTACCTTCCCAGGCACTCGGATTCCGCCCCCGTTCGGCCTACACTGAGATTGCTCTGGATTCTCCGCACTCCCCCGCATGCGCCGAACCGCTCTCATGGTTCTAGTGCAGGTCAGCCTCTTTCTGATGG
>Ga0209517_10003313_pt1 | contig 21967 bp, 20 predicted proteins | sample PeaSoiMetSII2010_FD_187695 | JGI IMG/M metagenome (GOLD analysis project Ga0209517, IMG submission 187695) | Peat soil microbial communities from Weissenstadt, Germany - SII-2010 (SPAdes) (version 2) | ecosystem: Environmental > Terrestrial > Soil > Wetlands > Peat | place: Germany...
CTTTGCGAGCCTTTGCCCGCCCCGTGCGCCGCCAATACCTTGCGTCGCAAATCGTTGTCGTAGGGTCGCGGCATCTTCTCCGCGGAGATCGCTTGAGCTACCTTATAGTAACATTAAAAATGCTCTAACGAGGATGGGGCACAGGACTTTTGTGCAGCCCGGGCGAAGAGACAGATGGAGATGAAAACAGGCGCCTGAGTTGATTCTCCGGCGCCTGTTTTGCTTTCTGTCCGTGGATCGACTGCCCTATTGCGTGACGGGCTGCGGTGGAAGGGGCTTGGGCGTTTTCAGGTGCGGGGCGCCTGGTGCGCCAGGTGCGCCGGAAACTTTGGGCACGGCTGGTGCGGCTGGCGCGGTAGGGGCCGGCGGGAAGGCTGAGCCTTTCTTGATCCGCAGGTCGCCGTTGTCGGTGCTGAGGACGATGCGGGAGCCGCCGGAGCCGATCAGGAAGGTCGCCGTCTTGTCTTCGCCTTCCATGGAAGGCAGCGGAAAGTCGGAGACGATGTCGCCGTTGTGGGTGCGGGCGTTGACAGAGGCCGAGGCGGTGGGCGGGAGGGAAAGCTCGACGTCGCCCTTGCTGTTTTTGGCTTCGACTGCGTAGTTGCCGGCCGGCTCAACGGAGATGCGGCCGTCGCGGTCTTCGACAAACGTGTCGCCGTAGATCTGGCTCAGGTCGACGTCCTTGGAGTGGGTGGTGACACGGACCTGACCCTTGGCTTCAGAGACGCGCAGGTCGTCGGAGTTGAGGGTGAGGTCGCCGGGCAGTTCGGCCACCTGCAGGTCGGTGACCGAGGTGTGCAGATGGATGGGGCCGGCTGTGCTCTCGATGTGCACGTCGCCGAGGATCTCGCCATTCTGGGTGATCTTGCCCTTGATCTCGGAGAGGGTGAGGTCGTTGATGTCGCCGTCGGAGGTGAGGTCGCCATCAACCTGGTGGGCGGAGAAGTCGTGGTGGCCGCTGGGAAAGTGGACCTGGACGGAGCCGGCAATGGCGCTGAGGTGCACATCGCCGTGCGAGGCGGTGAGGTTGAGCCCGGAGCCGAGGCCGGCTGCAGTGATGTCTCCCCGGCCGGCGTCGACGGTTACACGGGCGGATTTGGGAACGGTGATGGCGAGATTGAGCCGGCCGCTGTCGTTGCTCTCGGACTTGACCACCACGGCATTGCCGCTGACGGTGAGGTGCGCGGCTTCGGCGTCGAAGATCTTTTTGGCGTCGGCGTCGGAGTTGGCATAGGCCACTTCGTGGGCGGTGACCTGGACGCTGGGTCCGTCGCCGGCGGTGATGCTGACGTCGCCGCGGGGATTCTGGATCTCGATGGAGCCGTTGGCGCCGATGGTGGCGTTCAGGATCTGCTGATCGATGTCGTGCTCGGGGCGGCCAAAGGAGTTGAAGAAGTCGTCGCCCTGATCGCCGAACTGGGCGCGGAAGGGACCCCACCAGTGATCCCAGCCGGCGGCGCTGAGGCCGATGATGGCGAGCAGGATGAGGAGGCCGACGAAACTGCCGCCGCGGCGGACGGGGGTCTTGCGTTTGGCGTCGATGGCCCACTCGCCGAGCAGGGCAAGGCCTGCGGCGATGAGCAGCAGCGGCCACCAGTGGGCGTACCAGGTCCAGAACTGGCCGGCAGCGATGTGGCCGGTGATGACCAGGAAAGCGACGACGCCGACACCGATGAGGATGATGGGACCGACGATGGAGGGCACACGCGGGGCATAGACGCCGCCGTAGTAGCCGGCCCTGGCGGCGTAGCGTTGGGCGCGCATGGCGTCGCGCTGGGCGCGCCAGGCGGCTTTCTGCTGCTCACGATAGATGCGCCACTGGGTCTTGGGGTCGTAGGGCGCGTACGGGGGCTGGCCGCCGCCCGGAGGCATGTTGGGAGGGACGCTGCTCATGATTGTCCTCCATCGGAATCGTTGCCGAAGTCATGGGAGTGCGCGGGAACGATGGAAGCGGATTCCGGCGCGGGAGACTGCGGCGCGGCGCTGGGCGCGCCAGCGTAGGGCGCGCCGGGATAGGGAGGCGGCGTCATGCCGCCGTCAGCGGCAAGTGCCGCGCGCTCAGCCAGGGCGATAACGCCGGCGAGGATTAGGTAGAAGGGCCAGCTCCTGCCCCAGCCGAGGATGTGTGCCTGGGCCAGCAGGGCGTTGACGCCAACGAGCAGAAGAAAAGCGGGGCCGCGCAGGCGGCGAATCAGGATATAGCGGTTCACTTGGGACCTCCTTGCGATTCTCCGAGACGGCGGACGATGAGCCAGACGCCCAGACCAATGAGAAATACCGGCCACGAATACTCGATCAGGCGGCCGTTGAAGATGTCCAGCTGGCCGAGCAGGAAAAGCACGCCCAGGGCGATGAGGACGACGGCTCCGACGGGCGCGCCACGGCGCCAGAAGGCCGGGTGCCAGTACGCGGATGGGTCCGGTGGGATGGGCTGCGGAGCGTTGGGGTCCACAGCGCTGGCAGCGGGCGGCGCGTACGGAGTCTGCCACTGGCCCTGGTACGGGGCCTGATACGGACCTCCGGTATAGGGCGGCTGATATGCGCCGGCCGCGGGCGGAGGCTGGGCTGGACCGGCAGACCAAGCGCCGGGGCCGGGCTGGGCCGGCGATGGGCTGCCTGGCGGCTGTCCCGGATACTGCGGGTGCTTGCCGAGGTTGAGCCAGTTGCCGACTTCGTTCAGTCCGAGCGGGTCCGGGACGGGCTGGCCGTCGCGCAGGGCCTTGGCGGTGTGGAATGCCTCAAACGACTGGTAGAGAATCCAGGCGGGGATAAAGATGCCGAAGATTCCCGAGATGTGGGCCATGCTGACTAGCACGGCGAAGATCACCACGTGGATGAGGCCCTTGAAGAACTGGCCGTTGTACATGGCGCCCACGCCGGGAATGAGCCCCAGCACGGCAGCGGCAGCGGGGTTGGGCCCACCCGTGTTGATGGGAACAAAAGGCTGTTGATAGGTCTGCCACGCGGTGTGGCAGGGCTCGCAGAGGACCTGGCCCCCGGGGGCGTTGCGCACGCAGCCGGCGCAGAGGGCCTTGCCGCAGCTCTGGCAGAAGGCGGTAGCGCTGGTACCCGTGTGATTTACGCAGTCCATGATGTGCTCCTTTCCCGAACTTCCAATGCGGAGCCGCCGGAATGCGCGGACCGGTCCTGACCTGCTGAAGCAGGAAATGTGAGGGAGGTTTCCAATAAGTCATTGACATCGTTAAAGGTCGGGGTGACCGACTGTTGTGGAGGGTCCACGCGGGAGCCTCCATCCTTGCGGCCGGGATTTTGTTTTGACTCGCCCGGCGCGGCTTCCTTGGGTCGCTGCTGGTTGCTGTCTTCGCCCTCGGTGCGGCGCAACTCGCGCATCCTGGACTCGACCTCGTAGACAAAGCGGAGGTGGTCGTAATAACGGATGATGGGCGTGGAAGCCATGGTGATGCGGCGTTCCATGAATGAGCGGATCGAAGAGGGGCGCAGATCGCTGAGGCGGATGCTGCTCAGCCGGACGTTGGTCAGGTTGAGCGTGAGCGCGATGGAGAAGAAGGCCATGGCGGCGGTCATCAGCAGGCGCGGCTCGGCAAAGCGGCGAATCTGCCCCATGAAGCCGGGACGCTGCCAGGCCGGGGTGGAATGTGGCCGCATGGGAAGGACGTCGTTGCTGCTGGGGACCAAGCCGTAGCCTGCCACCTGCCCGGGGCCGGTCTGGGCCAGAATCCTGTCCAGCAGGCCGGCGGGGACTTCCGGCTCGGGGGAGAGGAATTCGAGCCACTCGCGGCCGCGGCGGGACTCTTCAAACAATGCGGTGCAGGCCGGGCAGACGGCCATGTGTGCGGTGAAGACGGCTTCGTCTTCGGGCTTCAGCAGCCCGTCGAGCGCGTCCGCCAAAAGGGTCTCCCAGTGGCCGCAGGCCGGGGAGCTCGGAATGTTTGTGCGCTCTGCCATGGTTACATCACCTCCCGTTTATTACGTTCCAGCAGGCGCGCCAGTTCCGCGCGGCCCCTGCTGATGCGGGACTTCACGGTCCCTTCGGGTATGCCCAGCACCTGGGCGATCTCTTTGTAGTCAAGGTCTTGCAGGTCCCTTAAGATAACGGCTTCGCGCAGTTCAATGGAGACCCTCGCGAGGGCGTTCTGGACCATTTTGGCGAGTTCCTTCTGGGCTGCCGACTCGTGGGGCGAGGGGCTGTGGGAGGTGAGCCGGTCAATGGGGCTCAGTTCCTCAGAGGATTCCCAGCCGTCATCCAATGATCCAGTCGCCCGCTGGTTGCGGGTCCGCCGGAAGTTGTCGACCAGCAGGTTGCGGGTCATGGTGGTGATCCAGACCTGGAGGCTGCCGCGGGCGGTATCGAAGCTGGCTAGGTTGGAGTAGATCTTGAGGAAGACGTCCTGGGTGAGGTCTTCGGCGTCGGCCGGGTTGCCGGTAAAGCGATAGCACAGGCCGTAGACACGGCGATGGTGGGTGCGGACCAGTTCGGCCCACGCGCCGGAATCGCCGTTCATGCAAAGGCGGACGACTTGGGACCAGTCAATCTCCAGCGGATTTCCCTCCACGCGCGCCATGCGGGCGTCTGGGGCTACCATCTTGCCTCCCGGAATGTCACCGTGGCCGGCAGCAGGCGTCCTGGGAGCGCCAATCTTCGGCGCCTCCATGGTACGCCGGGAGGGACGGGGCGGCGACGCCAACCCGATCACGCTCCAGCTTAATGTACCCACGCATTGCATATTTTGCTAATACGCGGGAATTGTGGAGTTGGTTCCCGGGGGCAAGAGAGAAGTGGTGAACCTCCTCCCGCAGCGAGGGGTTATGTGCCGAAAACGCTGGTTCTGGCGTTGAACGCCGGTAACCTTCCCCACTCGGGCGCATCCTATTGCTGCGGGCCGGAATGGATCGGCCCAGGAGACTTCCATGTTCAAAGACCTTCCCCTTCGCGGCGCGTTCGGCTCGCTGCTAATCGCGTTGACTTTGTGCGGCGGGTGCCGCGCGGCGACGAAGACTCCGGTTCCCCCCGCCGCCACCGACGCCGCTCTGGCACAGACGCCGGGCAAGCAGACCGCGGTGTTCGCGGGAGGGTGCTTCTGGGGGACGCAGTCGGTCTTTGAGCGGGTAAAAGGGGTGCTGGCGACGACGGCGGGGTACGCGGGCGGCTCGGCCGACACGGCCACCTACGACCAGGTGACCACGGAGACCACGGGCCACGCGGAATCGGTGAAGGTGGTCTACGACCCCTCCAAAATCACCTATGGCCAGCTGCTGCGGGTGTTCTTTTCCGTGGCGCATGATCCGACGCAACTGAATCGGCAGGGGCCAGACGTGGGCACGTCGTACCGCTCGGCCATCTTCTACAGCAATGACGAGCAGCGCCGCATCAGCCAGGCGTATATTGCGCAACTCGATGCGGCGCAGGTGTTTGCCCGGCCGATTGTGACTGAGCTGACGCCGCTGAAGGGGTTCTACGCCGCCGAAGACTACCACCAGGATTACGCGCTGCACAATCCCGACAATCCCTACATTCTGGTGTGCGACCGGCCCAAGATCGAGGCGCTCAAGGCGCAGTTTCCAGAGCTGTTTCAGGACTACAAGGGGAAATGAATGCGGTCAGGCGGCTGACAGTGCGTGCTCAAGCCAGCTTCACGAAGCGCATGGCAGCGGAGTTCATGCAATAGCGCAGGCCCGTGGGCGGCGGTCCGTCGTCGAAGACGTGGCCGAGATGGGCGTCGCACAACCTGCAAGACACGACGGTGCGGATCTCCATGAGGCTTCCATCGACGGTTTTGACCACATTCTCTTCCGCGATGGGCTGCCAGAAGCTGGGCCAGCCGGTGCCGGACTCGAATTTTGCGTCGGAGCTGAAAAGCGCCAGGTCGCAGCCGATGCAGCGGAAGAGGCCGCGGCCGTGCTCGTTGAGCAACTCGCCCGTGAAGGGGCGCTCGGTGTCGGCGCGGCGTGTGACCCAATAGGCAGTCTGCGAGAGCTGGCGGCGCCACTCGGCGTCGGTCTTGATGAGACGGGGGACGGTGACCGTGCCAGTCTTTTTGCCGTCGGCTGAGAACTGGACGATGGTGACGGTGGTGGGGCCTTCATCCGGACCCAGTGGCCGCGCGGCTGCGATGGTGCTCCGCCGCAGACCCCAGAAGCCCAGGGCGCTGACGGCTCCGGCGGCCGAGAGGATGAAGGCGCGGCGGCCGAGGCGGCCAGGCTCGGGTTCGGACTGGTTGTTGGTGAGGATTCCCTGGCTCATTTCTGCGTCCACAAGTGAGATGCGCGACGGAGCCGAAGGTTACCGCGCAGCGGATTGCCTTGATTCGCGGTTGCCCTACGGGGACGCCATCGATCTGTGGGCAGCCTCAATTCCCATTTGGCTGGTTACACGAGTGATAGCGGCGTGATAGGCTGCGGTAGCCTGGCTGGAAATGCCCAGGTTATTCCCCGAGACGGTTGACTTCCCCCACCAAATAAATCCCCAACGCAAGGAAAGAGGAGGTTTTATGCACGATGGGAATCACGCTGGAGCTCCGTTGAACCCGGGGCTGGTTTTCGAAATGGTGCAGGCGCATCAGAAGTCTGCAGCGCTCAAGGCGGCAATCGAACTGGACATTTTCCGGGCCGTGGGCGAAGGGCCGGGCGATGTGGCGTCGATCGCGCGCCACGCGTCGGCATCGGAGCGCGGCACTCGCATCCTTTGCGATTTCCTGGTGATCAACGGCGTGCTGGCGAAAGAGGACGGGCACTACCGGCACACGCCGTCGAGCGCGGCGTTCCTCGATCCCGCCTCGCCCGCGTGCATGGCGTCGATCGCGCAGTTCATGAGCGATCCGGCACTGCGCCCGGTTTACGACAACCTGGCCGAGGTTGTGCGTTCCGGCCGCACCGTCCTGCCTGGCGCCGGCACCGTTGAGCCGGAAAACCCGATCTGGGTGCAGTTTGCGGAAAAGATGGCGCCGATGATGGGTCCCATGGCGGGCCCGCTGGGTGCGGTGGTGCTGAATGGGCACACCGGGCCGATGCGCGTGCTGGATATTGCCGCCGGGCATGGGCTGTTCGGGATCGAGATCGCCAAGCAAAACCCTGAAGCGCACGTGACCGGCCTGGATTGGGCGCCGGTGCTGCGCGTAGCTCTCGACAATGCGCGCAAGGCCGGGGTTCAGGAGCGTTACGACATGCTGCCGGGCAGCGCCTTCGAGGTCGATTTCGGCGGGCCGTATGATGCGGTGCTGCTGACCAACTTCCTGCACCACTTCGACAAGCCGACCTGCGTAGCCCTGCTAAAAAAGGTGCACGCCGCGCTCAAGCCGGGCGGTCGGGCGGCGACCCTCGAGTTTGTGCCCAACGAGGACCGGGTCTCCCCGCCCGCGCCGGCGTCGTTCAGCATGACCATGCTGGCGACCACCGCAGCAGGCGACGCCTATACGCTGAGCGAACTGACGGCGATGTATACCGAGGCCGGATTCGGCAGCATTACCGGGCATCCCATTCCCATGAGCCCGCACACGATTGTGATGGGGCGGGCGTGAGAGGTCCATCAGCGTGGCCAACTCAGAAGACGGGCGAAACAGAAGCGGCCGTTTCCGTTGGGAAAAGGCCGCATCCGTCTTGCCCCTGGTTGATTACTTGCCGATGACGAGGATCTGGAAAGAGCCTGGGATCATCGGCGCGCGAGGACCACGCATCCAGGCGGGAGCGCCCGGCGGTGGAGGCGGCGCCTGGGCCGGTGCGGCCGGCACCGGGCCAAACTCGGCAGTGATTGCGAAGATCTGATTGGTCTTTGTATCCAGGGTCAGCGTCTTCGCCCGCGCCGGCGTCGGAACCGTCTGCTCAACGGAGAAGCTGGTGGGTGAATCCTCCTTGACGACCGTGAGAGTGCCGTCGCCCTGGGAACTGAAGGCCTCCATCGTCGCCGGGTTGAAGGTTGCGCCGTCTGACCCGTTGCCGATGGGCAGGTCGGTGATGATGTGCCCGTCCGTTGCCGAGAGGATGATCATGTTCTTGTTGTCGCGGCACGCGGCGAAGAGGATATTGTTCTTCGCGTCCAGCGCCAGGCCGGCGCATCCTCCGCCCTTGCTGGAGACGTCGTACTTGCCGACCATCTTCATCGTGTTCGCGTCGATCACCGCGATGGCGGCCTTGTCTTCGATGTCAACGTAAATCTTGCCCTGGCCGTCGGTTACGGCCTGCTCGGGCGCGCCGCCGATGGAGAAGGTGCCGAGGATGGAGCCGTCCTTGTCGTCGAGGACGGTGATATTCGGCTCGGCGTGGCTGAGGATGTAGAAGTGGTGATTGTAGGCGTCGTTGAGATAGCCGTCAGGATTGCCCTCCACGTCGATCTTCTTCAGAATCGCAAAGGTCTTCGCATCGAACATGGTGACTGGCTTGGAGGTCGCGAATCCGTGCCCCGTCGCGGTATCCACCGCTCCGCCGTGCGCACTTGTGCCGGGAATGTCGCCCACCGGGGCCAGCGTATCGAGGTTAAAGACGCCAATGTGCCCGGCCGGGCCGGAACGGGCGACGTACAGGTTGCGGCCGTCGGGGTCGGCTGTGACGTAATCGAAGCCGCCATCGCCTCCGACCAGCTGGATTTTGAGGACCTTGTAAGGGCCGCTGTCCTGCGCGCGGGCGAGGACGGCGAACGGAACCAGAACGGCCAGTGTGGCGACGGCAAGCGGTTTCAGGGTCATGACGGCATCTCCTGTGCGGGACTTCCTCTTAAATCTGGGCAGTTTGAGGCGGGGGTTCATTTCCATTTCTTCTGCAGAGTCGAGGATACAGGCTGGAAGCTTAAGGCGGGATGAAGGCCGCGGGCGGTCAGGAAAGATCGTTAGTGAGGAGGGGCGAAATGGGGGTCTCCCAGGTCTCATCCGCCGCGGTCCGCCACGGCGGAAGACCTGGGGCGCCCAGATTTTTTTGCGGGTCGGTCCTGAGGGCTCAATACCGCTGCAGGAAGTCCGGATCCACCGGGTTTTCAAACAGCGAGGCGTCGCGGGTGACGATGGTGAGGCCCGACGGCGTGACGAAGTAGCGGCGCTTGTCTTCCACCGGGTCGTAGCCGATGACGGTCCCTTCGGGGATGTGGACGTCGCGGTCGATAATGGCGCGGCGGATGCGGCAGTGGCGTCCTATATTGACATGGGAAAAGATGATGCTGGCGTCGACGTCCGAGTAGGAGTTGACCCGCACATCCTGGGAGAGGACGGAGTTGGAGACCGAGGCGCCGGAGATGATGACGCCGGCGGTGATGACGGAGTTGACGGCGGCGCCGGTGCGGCCTGGTTCGCCGAAAACGAACTTGGCAGGCGGGTACTGGCGGACGCGGGTGCGCATCGGCCAGGTTTTGTCGTAGAGGTTGAACGTTGGCGAAACCGAACAAAGGTCCATGTTGGCGTCGTAGTAGGAATCCAGGGTGCCCACATCCCGCCAGTAGAGAGCCTGCTGTTTGTTCTCATCCACAAAGCTGTAGGCCATCATCTTCTTCTGGCCCAGCATGTTGGGCAGGATGTTGTGTCCGAAGTCGTGCTTCGAGTTGGGATCTTCTGCGTCGGCAATCAGCGCCTTCAGCAGCACCTCGGTGTTGAAAATGTAGATGCCCATGGAGGCGTCCACGGCGTTGGGATTGAAGGGCGATCGAACGCTGGTGGAGGCCGGTTTCTCCTGGAAGCCAAGAATCTCGCCGGTCTTTCCCACCTCGACCACCCCGAATTGCTTGACATCGCTGGGCGGAATGGGAAGCGTGGCAAGAGTGACCTCGGCCTTGGTCTCCTTGTGGTAGGCGAGCATGCGGCTGTAGTCCATCTTGTAGATGTGGTCGCCGCCCAGGATGATCATGTGCTTGGGCTGCTCGCTGCCGATGGAGTAAATGTTCTGGTAAACGGCATCGGCAGTCCCCATGTACCAGGCGGAGCCGGTGCGCTGCATGGGCGGCAAAATCTCAAAGAACTCGCCGAGCTCCTGGGCGACGATGCCGGTCCAGCCTTCGCGGATGTGCCGGTTGAGCGAGAGGGCCTTGTACTGGGTGAGGATGTAGACCTTGCGCAAGCCGGAGTTGATGCAGTTGGAGAGGGTGATGTCGATGATGCGGTAGTGTCCGCCGAAGGGAACAGCCGGTTTGGCGCGATCGCGGGTAAGGGGGAAGAGGCGTTCACCCTGTCCCCCGGCAAGCAGTACTCCAAGAGTGTCTCTCATCGTCTTTCGAACCTGCCTTTTTCTTACGAATCTCCGAAGAGCGCACCACGGGACAGGGGTGCCGCTATCCGGTACATCATCTTCTCCGGCGACACTTTTCCTTGAGGCGTCTCCGAACGGTGGAGAATACCACACGCAGATGAAGTTGGCAGCCTGGCTTTTTTGATGGAGGAATTCCGGTTGACGAAGGTCATCCCAGGCGGCGGGGAAATGACACGGCCGGAGAGATGAGCGGAGAGAAAAACAAAGGCCCCTCAGCTAAAGGTCCTTTGTTCTGCGGGAATCTGAGAACTGCCTTAGCGCTTCTTCTTGAACTTGTACTCGACGCCGACGGAAATGGCGAAGTTGACATCGAACTGGCTGGTCTTAGGCGGGTAGTTGATGCCGTAGTGGGTCATGACGGCATCGGGCGTGATGCGGAAGACCCAGTGCGCCGAGCGGTTCAGGTCCATGTGGCCGCCGATGATGGCGGCGAGAGCGATTTGATTGTTGTAAAAATCGACCGTGGATGGAGAGTTCCCAAGCAGATCCTTCTCAAAATCGCCGTAAGCCCCGCCAACCAGCGCGTGCGCGATGAGGGCGCCATGCTTGTTGTGCGGACCCAGCCATTCAGGACCGCCGACAAACAGGTACTGAGCCACAAACGGCCCTTTGATTGCGCCTCCGCCTGGCTCGTCATGGTTGATTCCAGCGCCGCTGGTTCCCAGATAGGCGCGGCCGCTGCCCTCCACACCCCAGTGTTTCGTGAGCCAGTAGGAACCGCTGAGGTCGAGTCCGCCGAGGTTGGAGCCCTGCAGCAGGGTCGGACCGGCCTTCATGTGGTCGTAGGCCAGGCCAAGCGACACGTCGTAGCGGTTGTTATAGCGCACGCCCGCCAGCGGGTCGACGGAAATGTAGGTGCCATTGCCGGCGGTTTGGGCGGCGGTGCTCTGGGCCAGTGCACGGGTTCCGGCGCACAGGGCCAGGGCGGCAACGATCGGGAGAGAGGCGAAAAATCTTGCTTGGAAACGCATTATTATCCAGCTTACAGGACCGCGCCGACAGGGGACAACGCGAGGAGGGTTCATTTAGAGCCTGTTCATTTGCGCAGGCCCTACGGCTCGCAGTGCTCCCACCAGCGCGCCCAGGTCAGGTAGCGTGCAGTCTTGAGGACTTCGACGGTTGTGAGGGCGGTATCGTAAGCCGGGGACTCCGGCGCGAGCGGCGGGGCGGCGTGGGTGCGCCACTCCAGCGGCAGCGGGCTGAAGATGAGCGCGGCCCGGGGCAGGTGATAGGGACTTGAGATGACCTCAGCCGAGCGCCAGCCGTTGGCTTTCATAATCCGCACCGAGTAGCAGGCGTTCTGGATGGTGTCATCGGCCTGCGGTTCGAGGACGATGGCGGAGGCGGGAATGCCCTGTGCCTCGGCGGAGCGCGCCATAACCTCGGCTTCGACAAAGCGGTTGTGGGCTGAGTGCCCGGTAAGGATGAGGCGCGGGGCAACGCCGCGCTGGTACTCGTGGACGGCTTCGGTGACGCGGGCGAGCTGCGTGGGGGTGGGGTTGCCGTCCGAGTCGGCCGGGCTGCCGAGGACGATGATGGCGTCAAAGCGGGTGAGCGATGTGTTGGAGGCGGGCGCAAGGCTGCGGTCGACGGCTGCCCATGCGAGAGTGGCCAGCACGGCTGCGATGCCAGCCAGGGCAAGGCGCGTCTTCCAGGTGAAGTGTTTACGCCGGGGTTTCCTGCGGGGTGTGGTGCGGGGCAAGGCAAATCTCCTCCAGCCTCAAATGTAACGGAGGCTGGAGGGTGGCTGATGGTGGACGCATCAGATGCTTGCCGGAGTTCCCCAGGAGGAGAAGACGAACTCCTTGAGAGGCTTGCGCTGGCGGGGAGCGACTTCCTGGGCGACAAACTGCTCGTTGGCCAGGGCGGAGGGCTCGCCTTGATAGCCGAGGGCGATGACGGCGCCGAAGAGGTAATCGTCGGGAATTCCAAAGGTCTTGCGGGCGGCGTCCTGATCGAAGCCGGCCATCTGGTGGGTGGCGAGGCCGATGGCGGCGGCCTGGAGCGTCAGGTAAGAGGCAGCTGCGCCCAGGTCATAGAGGGCGACCCGGTTCGGGTTGCCGTTGTGGCTGAATGTGGTTTTGGCTACGCCCAGGATGAGCACCGGCGCGGAGACAGCCCAGAGCTGGTTGAAGGGCATCAGCGAGTCGAATATCTTCTTGTAGGCCGGGGAATTACGCGTGCCGGCGAGGAAGCGCCAGGGCTGCTCGTTAAACGAGGAGGCGGCCCAGCGGGCGGCTTCGAAGACCTTTTCAATGTCGGCTGAGCTGACTTCGCGATCCGAGAAGGAGCGCGGGCTCCAGCGGGAGTGGAAGAGCGGCAACACGCCATCGACACCGGGGGCGTGCTTCAGGCGATTGACTTCATCGATCGACAGGGACATGCGGGAAGGCTCCTTAGAGAGAGGGTGCGATTGTTGGATTCAACGCAAGGGGCAGGGGATTCTTTGGGACGCCGGTCCTGGGGTATTTCGCCGAAGTTCCGGGCACAACCGGCTTGAATTCAGGGCCGAGCGACGACTGAAGGGATGGTGCTCTGCTCCACATCGCCTTCCGGCCCGGCGACAGAAACCCGGTTTCGCCCAGCCCTTTTTGCGGCATACAGGGCGCGGTCCGCTGCAGCAGTCAGAGCTTCCGGGGAACAGAGCGAATCGTGTGTCGCCGTTGCCACGCCAATGCTGATGGTGAGCCAGGGGGCCACCGGCGACGCTGGATTGGGCAATCGCATATCGGCGATTGCCTGGCACACCGAGTCTGCGAACCGCTGTGCATCGGGGGCGGGGGTTGCAACAAGAACCACGGCGAATTCTTCGCCGCCGCAGCGGGCTACCAGGTCCAACTGGCGCCTGCACAGCCGGGTGAACTCAGCGCCCAGCAGGATCAGACACTCATCGCCTCTCTGGTGGCCTTCGGAATCATTCAGGGCCTTGAAGTGATCAACGTCGATACTCAGAAGGGACAGTGCGGAATCGGTTCTCTGGAGGCGGGCGCATTCCCGATCGAGCGTCTGGTCAAAGACTCGCCTGTTGGCAAGTCCGGTGAGAGGATCGGTAAATGACAGCCGGGAGAGTTCTTCATTTGCCCGGCGCAGGTCCGTCGTCTTCTCCTCAACCAGTTTGAGCAAATGTCGTTCCCTTCTTTGCGCGCTCAGAAAACGGAGCCGAAGGGCGCCGGCCGCGACAGAGATCGGTACGAAAAGGCAAAGGGTAGCAAACCACCAGGTTGAATACCAGGGAGTCAAGACGGTGAAAAGGAATCTGGCGCTCTGATCGGTCCAGAGCCCATCGCCCTCCCGCGCCTCAATCTCGAGGGAGTAGGTTCCCGGGGCCAGGTTGGCAAACTGGATCTCGCGTTGTGCCGTTTCAGTCCAGCTTCCGGTTGCGCCCCCCAGGCGGTAGCGGAAGACAACGCCGTTTGCGCGAGGAGCGTTGAGGGCGGAATACCTGGCGACGAGAGAGTTGGAATGAACGCCGAAGGAAGGATTGCGGAGGCTTGAGACATCGGTCTGTCCGATCGCAAGCCGGGTGAAGACCACCGCGAGAGGAACATCGGGCGGCGGATGTGGGAGGGGCTTGAAACGGGAGAGCCCCGCGCTGGTTCCGATCCAGATGGCGCCATCCGGTCCCTGGGCGAATCCGTCGGTGTCGCAGTCGTCCCAGACCAGTCCGTCGTTCATGTCGTAGTGTGTCCAACGGGCGCCGTCCCAGATGTCCACGCCGTGCTGAGTGCCCGCCCACAAGCGTCCCCTGGCGTCGAATTCGAGAAAATAGATCATGCCATCGGTGCCTTTTCTCTGTACGCTTCTCTCGACGGCCACGCCGCCGGCCCGGGGATGGACGCGGTCAATGCCGCCGCCGAAGTCGTAGCCGACCCAGATGTCACCGTCGGGTCCCGCACCCAGGGAGAGGATCTCCCGATTGCTCAGGCCATCGGCAAGGGTGAAGGCCTTCCAATGGCCTGCCTGGAGTGCGAACAGCCCGCTGTCGCCACCTGCCCACACGGTGCCGTCTGTCCCCTGCACAACCCCCCACATGCGCGTAGCGGGCAAATCGGCGATGCGGGAGAATCTCCGGTAAGGGGCTGAAGCCATGAACAGGCCTGCTTCAGTTGCGGCCCACAGTCGATTTTCATGATCGAAGCGCAGGCGGTAAATATTCCTGCCGGAAAGGCCTTCTGCCTCGCCAAACCACGTTGGGGTGTGGGGAGGAGGTTCAATCCGAGCAACGCCTCGGCCCTCGGATCCTACCCAGATGTCTCCGTTGGGCGCGCTCGCTAGGCTATGGACGACGGTGCCGGCGAATCCTGGCACGAGGGTGAACGCCACGCTGGATTTCCGCTGCCGTCTCTGAAACAGCCCCGAACCAGTGCCCACCCAAAGCGACCCGTCGCTCAAAGGAAGAATTCCATAGACGATCTCGGCGGCAAGCCCGCTCTCGGTCGAGTAGCTCTCCCATTCGCGGTAGCCGCGCCAGATGACTAGGCCGCGTCCGCCCGAGCCGATCCAGAGAGTGTGCTGGCGGTCTTCGAAGGCTGCGTTGATCAGGCCGCGCAGACCGAAGGAGTGGTTGATGTTTTGCCACCCATTTTCATCCCGGAGCAGCAACCCCTCCGGAGACGGGAGCAGAATCCGTCCATCGTGATCGAGCACGGGAACTGCGCGGATGATCGCAGGCGGGACCGGCAAACGAGGCCGCTCAAACCTCGCTTTGCCGGCCGGCCAAACGAAGATGCCGTCGCCGCGAACAGTCACGAAGAGGTTTCCGGCAGGATCTTTCAGGATACCCAATACCGGAAGGGCAGGCAGCCCACGGTCTCGCGCAAACACCCTTGTTCCTTGCGCGTCGTTTCGGCACAGTTCCATCCCGCAGCCGTACCAGAGGACATCGCCATCGACGAGGATGCCGTAGGCTTGCGGCCCGGATGTTCCCTGGGGCTGGGGGAAAATGCGGAAGACAAAATCAGCCTTGGCGGGCGAGGAATCCAGTTCCACAAGCCCGGCGTCGGTGCCAACAAATGTGTGACCCTTGCCGTCCGATTGGATGCTCTGCAATCCGGATACGGTCTTGAATGGGGTTGCTACCTTTTCAAAGCGGTTGCCAGCTAGGCGATAGAGTCCAAAGCTTCCACCGGCCAGCAGAGATCCGTCCGGCGCCTCGCCAAATGCGGATTCAAAACTGGACGGAATCCCCTTTGCGGGTCCAAACAGTTCAAAGCGGTCGCCGTCGTAGCGGTAGATGCCATTTTCCGTACTTACCCAGAGGAAGCCGGTGTGGTCCTGGTAGATTTTGCGGATGGTGAGATTGCTGAGGCCCTCAGGGTCGCCAAAACTGCGGAAGCTGTACTCCTGGGCGCAGAGGGGCAAATCTGCGAGGGCAAACAGGGCGAGCGCGAGCGGGATTGCTTTACGGAACACTGGGGAGAAAATCGGCAAAGCCGGCTCAAGTCTTTAGGCAAGGATTCGCCTGGGAACCATTGAATAGTCCGCGTTCGACCGCTCGATTGTAGCGCGTTCCCAGAGGACGATCAATCAGGCTTTTGGCCGCTTGTAGAACGGCGCAGGGACTTGTTTGGCGCGGGCGGTCTGGTTGGGGCGGACCTGGACCAGCACGTCTTCGCCGGATTGGGAGACGGCGGTGGGGACCAGCGCGAAGGCGATGTTGGTCTTGAGGAAAGGCGCCGGAGAGCCGCTGGTGATTGTGCCGATGCAGCCGCCGTCGAGTGAAAGTACGGAGTACCCGTCGCGGGCGATGCCGCGCTCGACCATCTCGAGAGCGATCAGCTTGCGCGCGGGACTGCCCGCTGCCTGGATGTCGACCAAAGCCTGGCGGCCGATGAAGTCGCCCTTGTCGAGCTTGAGCCAGCGGTCCAGTCCGGCTTCGAAGACGTTGATCGCGTCGGAGATCTCGTGGCCGTAGAGGCTCATGCCGGCTTCCAGGCGCAGGGTATTGCGGGCGCCCAGGCCGCAGGGCCGGATGCCGAACTCTTCGCCGGCGGAGAGAAGCTCGTTCCAGACTTTGACGGTGGTCGCCTCGTCGGCGGGCAGATAGGCCTCGAAGCCATCCTCCCCGGAGTAGCCGGTGCGGGCGATCATCGCGTTGGGCACGCCGGCGACGGTGCCCCAGGTGAACCAGTAGTTTTTGATAGCAGCGAGGTCGGTTTTGGTCAGCTTCTGGAGGGTCTGGAGGGCGCGCGGGCCTTGCAGGGCGAGCTGGGAGTAGTAGGGCGAGTAGTCGGAGATGTGGATGGAGGGGAAGCTGCCGGCGTGGCGGCGAATCCAGGCGTAGTCCTTGTCCTTGGTGCCGGCGTTGACCACGAGGAGATAGTCGTTGGGGCTGAGGCGGTGGACCAGGATGTCGTCGACGAATGTGCCCTCGGGCGTGAGCAGGGCGGAGTAGTGGGCCTGGCCGTCCTTGAGCCGCGAGACGTCGTTCATGGTAATGTGCTGGACGGCGGCGAGCGCTCCGGGGCCGCGGAACTGGATCTCGCCCATGTGCGAGACGTCGAAAAGGCCAACGGCGGTGCGTACGGCGAGGTGCTCGGCAATGACGCCGCCGCCAGGGCATGGGTATTCGACCGGCATGTCCCAGCCGCCGAAGTCGACCATCTTGGCTTTGAGAGCCCGATGGGTGGCGTTGAGGGGGGTCTTCTTCAGCTCGGCGGCTGCGGGCGGGGCGATCTGTTCGGCAGGGCTGGTCATGGAGCGGTCCTCTGGTACTGTGCTTACGATAGGGATGGAGCAGGGCTCGGGTCAAACCACCTGCGGCCACCTGCGGTGCGGCAGACGGCGCTTGCGCGCCAGTTGGGATGCGGGAGAGTCGGAACAGGAAAGGACGGTGGATGGGTTGAATCCTGTGCGAGGGATTGTGATGCTGCTGGCGGCGGGGTTTGCCGCGTGGAAGGGCTGGAAGATTCATACGGGGCCGCATGCGTGGATGGCGTATGGGCTGGCGGCTCTGGCGCTGGGGCTGGCGGTGTGGCACTTGACGCGCCCGGCGGATGGACGGCGGGTTTGAAGGGCGCTGCGCGAAGTGGGCAGGCAACGCGTTTTTCGAACGCGGGTCATTACCGATGCGGCAGAAGGACGCTGAGCCCCGGCCCGCGCCGAGGGCCGCTCATTTGCGGCGGGCGCGCCAGAAGGACGAGACGCTGAGGTAGAGGAAGAGCACGACGATTCCGGCGGCGATGAGGAAGGTACGGTGGTCGGGCCCGTGCGCCCAGCTGAAGCGGGCCTTCCAGACGGTGGGGCCGAAGACGACCACGGGCAGGAAGAAGAAGACGCCTGCGACTTCAAGCCAGATAATTCCGCCGACGCGGCGAAAGGGGCGCAGGAAGCCGCCGACCCCGGCGGCGATGCCGCGCGTAGCCTGGCCGGCAACCTGGCCGGCGGCGCGGGTTTGGGCGGGAGTGGGGCCGGCTGGAGCGGCGGGGGCGGCTGGCCGGCTGGCGGCGGCCTGGGCGCTAGCGGCAACGCGCTGGCCGGCGATGCGGCCGGCGACGCGCAGGCCGATGCCGAGAGCGCGGCCTATGGATTGCGGTTTCATTTCGCTTTGATGGTAACAGCGAGGCGTGGGGGTACGGCTGGGCAGATTGTTTGCAAGTTCCGGGTTGCTCTCAGGCGGCGTTGGAAGTAAGGTAGAGGAATCGCAATCAGCCACCGGCGCTTTTTCAACGGGCGCAGGCCGCCGATCCTGGAAGTCCGGAGGTACCCATGAAAGCCCGTCTGCGCGAACTGATTCAGCAACTGGGTGAGGCGATCCACGAGTCGGTGATCGAGAGCGAGCAGATTGCCGGGGTGGTGCAGGACATTCGCAAGCACGGGTTCGACGTGCTGCTGATGCTGGAAGCAACGATCGGGCTGAACGAGGTTTCCGCCAAGGAGACCGAGGAGCCGGAGTCCGGCGCGGACGAGAACGCCGCGGATGGGCCCTTCACGCAGACCGACCTGCATTTTCTCAAGTCGCTCAGGATCTCGGTCGAGGGCGAGGCGGAGAATGCATCCGAGTCGGACACGGAGTAGGGCGGCGACCGCTGAGCCTCTTCCATCTCGAAGGGTTCCAATAAGATAGAAGTATGCTGCGTGTAAAGCTGCTGGACCCGTGCGCCCGCGCCCCCGTTGTCGCCCATCCCGGCGAAGATCTTGGATACGACCTTTTCTCCCTTGAAGCGGCAGTGCTGACGCCGCACTCCACAGTGAGGGTCCGCACCGGCATCGCCGTGGAGGCGCGTCACCCGCTCACCGGCGCTCCGCTCGGCCTGCTGGTGCGCGACCGCTCCTCCATGGCGGCAAAGGGGATAGCTACCACTGCCGGCGTCATCGATGCGGGCTACCGCGGCGAGATCCTCATCCTCATGACGAATCTCGGCAGTGAGACTGTGGAACTGAAGGCGGGGGAAAAGATCGCCCAGATGATCCCCGTGCCCGTGCTCACCGGCGCGGTGGAGACGGTCGAAAGCCTGGAAAACTCTGCCCGCGCCGAAAAGGGATTTGGCAGCTCGGGACGGTAGAGCGCGCCGCAGAACGGCTTCGACCCGGCGGCCGCGGAGCGCCGGAAATACTTTCCGGAACCGCATCGCGAGCCCCTGCGTATCAAAATCAAGGGCAAACGCCCGCGCAGGTGTTCTACCGCAACCACGGAACGCGGCCAGAACGGTGTTTGGCTCGTCAATAGGAATAGCCATCTGGCGACAACCGGCTCCGGACACTGCGTAAACAGGGAGACCTGAAGCGGAAGTCGCGCGTGAGTCAGGGAACGGGCGAAAGATCGCCGCGCCCTGCCATGCTGGGGCAGGAACACCTCATCGGGCAGATAGCCTTCAGCTTGCAGCCGGAAGCTGACTGCTAAAACCTCGGACAACGAAAGCGGGTCCATGCAATTCACTGAGGCCTTCAAACTCGCGCTGCAATCGCTGTGGGCAAACAAGCTCCGCACCATCCTCACGCTGATCGGCGTGGTGATGGGCGTGGCTTCGGTCATCATGGTCATCACGCTGGTCAACGGCGCCAACAAGTACGTCTCGACCAAGCTCTCCGGGTATGGGGCAGACGTGTTTACCGTGACCCGCATGTCCAGCGTCATCTTCTCGGCTGAAGACTACTTCCGCTATCAGAAGCGGAAGATCCTGCGCATCGAGGACTACCAGGCCATTCGCGACAACTGCACCCAGTGCGGCGAGGTCGGCGCCCTGCTCGACAGGTCCACCAACGTCGTTTTTAACGGGCACTCCAGCAACAACACCGAGGCGCGCGGCTACACCTGGACGATGCTGGCTCTCAACAACATCGATATCGCGCTGGGGCGCGGCTTTACCCCGGGCGACGAGGAAAAGGGCACGCACAATACCATTATCGGTTACGACATTGTTGACAACCTGATGCCCGACGGCGACCCCATCGGCAAGGAGATCCGGGTAGACGGCATTCCCTACACCGTGGTGGGCGTGGGCGACCGCCAGGGCAAGACTCTGGGCCAGTCGCAGGACAACTGGGTGGCCGTGCCCATCACCACCTACCAGCAGACCTATGGCTACAACGACTCGGTGGATATCTACGCCCGCGCCAACGGCAACGCCGAGGTCATGGAGCGCGCCAAGGACGAGGTTCGCGTGCTGATGCGCTCGCGGCGTCACAACGCGGTGGGCACGCCCGACGACTTCGAGATCGAAACCAACGACACGTTCCTCGACATCTGGAAGCAGATCAGCGCGCTGTTCACCTGGGTTGTGCTGGGCATCGCATCAATTTCGCTGGTGGTCGGCGGCATCGTCATCATGAACATCATGCTGGTTTCGGTGACTGAGCGCACCCGCGAGATTGGCGTGCGCAAGGCCCTGGGCGCGCGGCAGCGCGATGTGCTGCTGCAGTTTCTCATCGAAAGCGCCACCATGGCTCTCACCGGCGGCGCCATCGGCGTGCTCTGCGGGGTGATCGTCGCGAAACTCATTACCGTCTTCATCGGCTTCCCCACCAACGTTCAGCTTTGGAGTGTTTTCCTGGGCCTGTTTGTGGCCGTCGCAACAGGCATCTTCTTCGGCGTCTACCCGGCCAGCAAAGCCGCCAAGCTGGATCCGGTGGTGGCGCTCAGAGCAGAGATGTAGCAGAGGCAGGGGTTAGGGATCAGGGGTTAGGGGTTAGAGACTGGAGTTGTGCGATGGTGCAATCGCTTCGGGACTTGCAGGTATGGCAGAGATCAATTCAGTTGTCAGTTTCTGTCTATCGACTGACCAAGGACTTTCCGCGCGAAGAGATCTACGGGATGACCAGTCAAATGAGGCGATCTGCAGTCTCCGTGGCGAGCAACATTGCCGAAGGACATGGGCGGATGAGTACCGGCGAGCTTCGGCAGTTTTTGGGCATGGCAAGAGGATCCAACTTCGAGTTGCAAACACAAATTGAAATAGCTCGCGCTCTTGGTTTCAGCGATTCCAAGATGCTTGAGGAAGCAGAAGGCCTTTCGTTCGAAGTTGGAAAGATGATTTCAGGCGTACTCAACTCGATCAAGGATAAAGAGCAGGCCAAAAGGCCCCAATCCCTAACCCCTAATCCCTAATCCCTAATCCCTCGGAGTACCATGGCTCAAGGACAGACACGCGAATCCGTCAAAATGGCGCTCGATACGCTGCGCACAAACAAGCTGCGCTCGGGGCTGACTGTCCTGGGTATCGTCATCGGCGTCACCACGGTGATCACCATTTCGTCGGTCATCAACGGCCTCAACAACCGCGTCTCCGACTTTGTCAGCTCACTCGGCTCCAACGTTTTTTGGGTCTTTCACATGCCGGTTATCGGCGTGAGGCCCACGACGGAGCAGCTGACCCGCAAAAAGCTCACCATCGACGACGTGATGGCGCTGCGGCAGTTGCCGCACGTGGTGGCCGCAGACGGCGGTTATCAGCACGTGAAGCCCATGTTCCGCGTCGGCGATGTGAGCGTGAAGTACAACGGCAAGAAGGTTGCGTCCACCATTCTTCAGGGCTCCACGGCAGAGATCGGCGAAGTGACCGACCTGAGCTTGTCGGCAGGCCGCCTGTTCACCGACGACGAAGATCAGCGCGCCGCGCATGTGGTGGTCATCGGGCACGACACCGCGGATGCGCTGTTCGGCAACGAGCCGCCGCTGGGCAAAGAAGTGAGCGTCGAAAGCGGCCTTTACACCGTGATCGGCGTGCTCAACAAGCGCAAGCAGCCCTTCGGCGGCGGCAAGAACCCAAACGACAACATGATCTACTTCCCACTGGGAACCTTCCATAATCTGCATCCTGAAGACAAGGACATGTGGGTGAGCGTCAAGTACGACGACCCCAAGAACAAGGCGCTGGTCGAAGAGGAGATTCGCGAGCTGCTCCGCATTCGGCGCAAGGTCAAGGTCGAAGCCGACGACAACTTCGAGATCTTCGGCCCCGACTCGCTCACCAAGCTGTGGGGCCAGCTTACCGGCGGCCTGGTCATCTTCATGATCGCCGTTTCCTCGGTGGGCCTCATGGTGGGCGGGGTTGGGGTAATGAACATCATGCTCGTTTCGGTGACGGAGCGGACCCGCGAGATCGGTGTCCGCAAGGCCATCGGCGCCACCAGGCGCACCATTCTGACGCAGTTCACCGTGGAAGCGGTAACGCTGTGCGCCGTAGGCGGCGTTTTTGGCGTCATTGTTGGCGCCGTGCTTACCTGGATTGTCTACTTCCTGCCCATTGGCCTGCCTGCCACGCTCTCCACGGTGTGGGTCTGCATCGGATTTGGCGTCTCCTGCGCCATCGGCCTCATCTTCGGCATC
>Ga0209517_10003316_pt1 | contig 21963 bp, 15 predicted proteins | sample PeaSoiMetSII2010_FD_187695 | JGI IMG/M metagenome (GOLD analysis project Ga0209517, IMG submission 187695) | Peat soil microbial communities from Weissenstadt, Germany - SII-2010 (SPAdes) (version 2) | ecosystem: Environmental > Terrestrial > Soil > Wetlands > Peat | place: Germany...
GTTCGAGCGAGTCGCAGCTGCTTTATTCGCGGCTGCCTTATTCTCGTTCGAGCGAGTTGCCGCGGTTCTATTCGCGGCTGCCTTGTTCTCATTCGAGCCAGTGGCAGCTGGCTTATTCGCGGCTGCCTTGTAAGGCGCTCCCGCCTGCCTGGCCGCTACTACCCCATGACCGCTAAACTCCGCAGGCTTCGCAGTTGCAGCGATTGCCGGCCGCCCGTGGTTCACGGACGCCAGGAGCGCGTGGTTGGTACTGGCAGCGTGCACATGCTGGGTTTGCAGCGCCGATGGCGGCCTGTGTTGCTCGTGTGCCGCGGTCTCTTCCGCCTGGGTCGGGCGGGCGTTAATTCCACCGGTGCCGCCGTTATAGCTGACATGGTTCACCCTGGTTTGGTTGATTACAGTCTCGTTGTAAACATTGTGAATGTTCGAGACGTTCACGTTGTTCACGGAGCGGTTGTAGAAAAAGTGTCCGTTATCCCAACGCCCGCCTCCATAGCCGACACCACCATAGCCGAAGCCGTAGTTGACGCCGCCGTAGAAGCCGACATGCGGACCCCAGTAGCCTTCATTCCAGGCGTAGGCGTTGCCGCCCCAACCCCAATAACCGGGGGTCCAGAGGAAGCCAACCTCGGGAGCCTCCACCCACGTACCCGGCACCCAGAAGTAGCCTTCATCCCCATAGGCCCAGTAGCCGGGCGTCCACAAATAACCGTCGCCGGGGGCCATGGGTTGCTCGTACACAGGGAGCGCGGGCGGAGCGATCGTGATCGACACGCCGAACTGCGCCAACGAGATGGCCGGTATCGCCACTATAAGGAAAGCCAGCAACAGAAAACGGATCTTGCGCATTTTGAACCACCTTGCCAGATCATCCTTCGATTGCCCGGTCCTACCTTGCCGCTGCGGGCTGCGTGGATTGAACGGCGACTGCGTCGATGCAAGGATTCCACGGATGCACCGCCAAATCTGTGCACTACTGCTCACTTTTCGTGAATGTTCCCATCGAATCTGCTAAAAGGAGTTTCCCCGAGATGGCCTTGCGGGCGCCGAAAAGAAAGCGGCGCGAGCCCACGGAGTGGACCCGCGCCGATAGCAGTTACGCCGGTTGCGCCCTCAGGCGACACCGGACGAGCCGGTTATGGTGTGAAGCTGAGTGCAATGTTAACGCCAGGATACATCGGGTTGCACAGGTAATACACGCCGTTAATTTCGACAACAAAAACGTCTTGCGTGTAAAGCCAGTTGCTCGGCCACGCGTCAACGAATCCGAACCAATAGCCGCCGTATTGGAAGCGGTGATTGCTGTAGTCGCCTTGGCTGACATGAAACGTGTGTTCCCGTCCAAAATTGGCCTTGAAACGGTCGTCGGGAATGCGGCCACCAGCGGCGTGCTGCGCCTGCTTTCCAGGCTGAGCCTGCTGTGTGTGTTGCTGCGCGTTTTTCTCTTCGGGCTTAGCGTTCTTCTCTTGCTGCTGTGCGTTCTTCTCTTCCGGCTTGGTGTTTTTCTCCTGCTGCGCCGCGGGTTTTTCCTCTTGCTTTGCGGCTGGTTGGACTTTCTTCTCCTCTTGCTGGGCAGGCTTGGCTTTCTGTTCTTCCTGCTGGTCGCGCTGCTCCTGCTGGGCGTACGCCGGAGCCGCGATTCCGAGGGTCAAAGACAGAACTGCTGTGCTGATAACTCCAACTAGTTTCATGGGTGTCGCCTCCATTATCGATTCATTGCGTAGGCTCGCTCTAGCGCAAGCTTCCTGTTGTCTGGTTGACCGGGCTGCCGATGGCTTCCCCGGACACGAGAAGTTCAACTCTCCGGTTCTGCTGCCGGCCGGAGGAGTTATCGTTGGAGGCTACCGGCAAAGTGTTGCCGAAACCTCTCGCCGAAACCGAATTCGTCAACACCCCTTGTTGCACAAGGTAGTCGCGCACGGATCCAGCACGATTCTCAGACAGGGTTTGATTCATTTCATCGCTGCCCACATTGTCGGTGTAGCCGCCGACTTCAATGTTGAGACTAGGGTAGGCGAGCAGAATACCGGCGACTTTCGCCAGCTTCTCCCGTGCCCCCGGTTTCAACGAGTATTTTCCGGTGTCAAACAAAACATCGGACATGCTGACGATGAGCCCGCGCGCGCTATCGCGAGTCTGGAGAATGGAATTCAACTGCTCGGACAATCGCGTGCGCATGGCCGCTTTGTCGGTTTCCGCCTGTTGCGCGCTCTGCTGTGCTTGCTGTGCAGAGAAACGAGACTGCTCGGCATCAGCCTGGGCTGCGGAGAGTGCATTCGCTGACGAAGCCTGGCTGTCCGCCATATCGGACTTAGCCTGCGCGGTCGCAACTTGCGCAGCAGCAGCGTCGGCCCGGGCCTTTGCTGCGTCGGACTGTGCCTGAGCGTTGGCGGCTTGGGCATTTACCGTGTCGGACTGGGCTTGCTCTTTCTGCCGAATCGCGTCATCAGCTTGCCCCTGCGATCTCGCCTGAGCATCCGCTGAATCCTGACGTTCGTTGGCCAGGCGTATCTCGTCCAGTTTCTTGACTGCGATCGCGCGCGCATCTTCGGAAGTCTGCACTGCCTCGCGGGCGACTGCGATCAGCGGCTTTCTGTCGATGTGCTTTCTGGTGGCATATTCATCTGCATTGTTCATCAATTGGACAGCATGCTGATAGCTGTCGCTGGCATACTGCTCGGCTCCCTCGGATTGCGCGATGCGCAGTGCGTTGCGCGCCTCGAAGAATTCCAACGGCAACCTGGCATTGAGAACCACAGGGTCGAACTTGTAGCCGGTGGGAATGTAGCCGCCGCGCTCCATCAGTTCGTACTTCGCATTTACCGCCTCGCTCGTTCCCTTGGTGTCCTCGCGAACTACATTCTCAAGCACAACCACATTGCTGGGCTGCCGCACGGCGTAATAGGGTTCCGCAGTAACGACTAGAGCGAAAGCCTGAAGATCCGTGGTCACGTTCAGCTTGCTGCGATGGTTTTCGCCTAGCAACACCTCGCCCAGGTTCACTGCCCGGCCCTCGGGCGAAATCGCCCACAAAACGTAGGTCAGATACTCATTGCCGAAAGTCGTTGGTTTTTGCAGGTTGCCAAATTCCGCTTCGATCTCAATGGATCCCCGCTTGCTGTTCACCTTGGCTTCACCGTTCGCTGAAGGCATCAGGTCCGTGCCCACGAAATCCAGCTTGGAGGCTCCGCTGCGATGCCTGTAGTTGACGGCCTGCACGCTGCGGCTGATTACGTGCACCCGGAATATGGGTGTCGGACTAATGGGTTCGACGACGATGGTTGTTCGAGAATTGGTCTGAGCAAACGCGCTCAAACTCAGGGTGATTCCGATTGCTAACAAGAACTTAGTATTCACAGTATCTCCTTCTTTCAGGCAGATGTCTGCCATGTTGCGTTGTGTCGATCTTGTGTTGTTCAGTTCTCTTCGCTCGTCTCCCTTACGTCATCCTTCAGGTTCCGACGTGGATCCGGGAAATCGAACTAAAGAGTCCAAAGACATTGAGCAGCCACAGAACCACGGCAATGACCACGACGCCGTTCAAAATTGATTTGATGGATCCCTGCATGGGAATGAAGCGATTCACCAGCCACAGGAGGACACCCACCACGATGAGAACTTCCAGCAGTTGAATTAACGGCATTTTTGACCTTCCTTCCTTCGCGGGCTAACTCCTCTCATCCGCTGGGAGTTGTTGCCCTGATTTCGATGTGCGAGACCTTTAGGGTCGAATCTGTCCCGCCGCGGGGATTTCGCGGCGTACACACGGATGAAGAATGCCGATGGGCTGGATGTGGTCGCTTCGCCGGGACTTGATCAGGACCCGACCGGCAGCGACCTGAGAATGAGAGCTACGAATCGGCAGTCGCGGCTCCGGCTACACACTCAGGACAACCAAGAGTGACAGGTGCGGACTTTTGCGTCTGAGCAAGATAGCTCACATAGGGAGATTAAGATTGCGAGGAGCCTGGGGCGAGACCGGATCAAATCCCGAGGCAGGAGCGGCGCGAAACGCAAGGCGGTCAATATTGACCGGTTGTTTCCGGATATCTGTGCCATAGTATGAAGGCAGTCACGGGACGCTGCGGTTTGGCGACCCATTCTTTGACGAGGGCTATGCAAAAACGTGTATGTTCGGAGTGCGGTGGTGAGTTGGTTCTGGCGGTGCGTGCGAACCAACTCCAGACGAGTAATGCTGGGCCAAGCCTGCTCACCAGCGCGTTTACAAGCTGGAGATGCGGCACTTGCGGCTGCGCCTTTACAGCAGCGCAACTTCGCGCAGACAAGCGCGGACGGTCAAAAGCACCCGTGAGTATCTAGCTTGACGCACCGCCGCCGCCGCGCCCTTCAAAGCGGGTATCTATGCCCGGATTTGCAAGGCCGGCGACGTCTTACGGATTATCTCCAAAAGTTGTACCCGGTCAGGCATGAGCAGTTCGGCGACGCGTTCCTTGCTGACTTGCGCGACGATGATTTGGCCAATCTCGGTATGCACATCCGAGAAGATCCCCACGCTCTTCATCCTTTGTGTTTGAAACTCGTTGTCCTCGGTCGGGGTGACGTAGTGCACCGAACTAGCATTGTAGCGGTGGATCAGGAACAGTTGGGCGATCGTCATCAGTCGCTTTTTGCGTACCGGCGCGAGGGTGTTCTGGTCGCGAATCGAGAGGATGCTGCGCCCGCGACGATCCTGGATGTAGGCGAAGACCACGTTGGCGAGTTTTTCCCCGCTGGGCTGGTTCAGCACGCTCAGTTCCAACAGCTCGGAACCGGCCGTGTGCGGACGTAGCTGGACGCGAATTTTTCCCGCATAGTCGTTTTTCTTGCTCCACTCCGCGAGCCACTCCTCCAGCAGCTTGGTCGGGACCTCGGTCTGAACCAGGTGCTGAAACTGCGTCGACCCCTTGCCCATCGCCTTGGTCGCCGCGGTGCGTCCCGACGAAGCCATCAGTGCGGCGTCCAGCCGCGGCCCTCCGACCAGGGTCTGCGGTGTCCGATACGGTGACTCCAGCAGTCTGAACTTGCGCTGCAAGCGCGCCAGCGCCAGCATCCCGTCCTGCTTCAACGCGGTCGCGAACTCCTCGGCAGCCAAGCCGTCGATCTGGTGGCCGCCGTAGGTGATGAAGTTGAAGACGAAGCCGAGTTTTCCGAGTTCCTCGGGGAAGCGCTTCATCTGCTCGTCGTTCATCCCCGTGGTGTCCCAGCTGAACGACGGCGAGAGGTTGTACGCCAGCATCTTGTCGGGGAACTGCGCGTGGATAGCCTCTGCGAACTTCTTGGCGTCCTCGAGATCCGCCGTCTTGGTCTCCATCCACAAGACGTCGGCGAAGGGCGCCACAGCCAGCGACTTGGCGATGGCGTAATCGATCCCGGCTTGGATGGGATAGAAGCCTTCGGGAGTCTTGGGCAACTCGCAATCCCAGATCACGTGGACGCCCATCGACTTGGCTCGTTCGCGTGCCTCGTAGAGAGAAGCCCGTTTCGAGAACGCCAGCCATTCCTCGACGGTCATTTCGAAACGCTCGCCTTCGGCCGCGCGGAACTCCAGCACCTCGGCGACCGCCAGCCCATAGGTCTTCAGCCCGGCTTCCGCCTGCCAGATTTCCACATAGCGCGTGTCTATCTTGTCGAGTGCCGCATCGAGCTCGGTTGCTGGCATATCTCTGAGAGCCGGGGCGCGCTCGGCGATGAGGGACAAAAGCCCGACCCGCTGGAGCCAATCGAAGGCCGCCGAGTACTCGGCCTCGGACACGGCAAAAAGCAAATGGCCGCGGACCTCCTCGACGCCCAGTTCGAAGAGCTTCCGCAAGATGGCTAGATAGCCGGCCTTGTAGCCGGGTAGATCGATGTTGGTGGCGCCGAGGATAAAGGGCTGGTCGCGCTCGTCGCTCCGATTCTCGAGGAAGGTCGCGGACTCGGCGTCGGTTCGGGCCACCAGGATGCCCGGGACCCGCATGATGTCGAGCTGCAGGCGGGCAGCGTTGAAACGCTTGATCTGCTCGTCCTCGGCCACCAGCACCTTACCGCCCTGGTGGCCGCACTTCTTGGCTCCCGGCTTCTGGTCTTCGATGTGGTAGCCCGGCACCCCCACCTCGACAAAGCGGCGGATCAGATTGCGTACATGCGCATCCCCGCCGTGGCCGGTGTCGGCGTCGGCGATGATGAAGGGCCGAAAATCGATGACCGGTGTCGTCTTGCGCTGTTCTTCGGTCATCCTCGCGCGCGCGAAGTGTTGGTTCTTGTCGGCCGTGAGAAGTGCCCGCACCAGCCCGGAGGCCTCGTCGGGCACCTGGTTGAGCGGGTAACTGGCCAGGTCCGGACCTGGATCCTCTGCCAGCGATCCCCTGGCGGACGTCGCCCAGCCGCCCAGGTAAATGCCTTCCATCCCAATCCGCTTCATCATCACCGCCTGGCCCGGCGAATAGGGACCGAAGGTAGTGATCTGCCTGCGCTGTTCGAAGAGCTCGCGCAACCGCGCGTAGAACTCCTCCGCTGCGCGTCGCGCTACAGTGTAGTCGCCGGAAAGCGTGCCCTGCTGCTCGGCCACCTGGCGCGGGGAGTAGAGACGGACGATCCCGGAGAATCGGGAGCTCGCGAACCATTCCCTCGCGGCCGCGACCTGTTGGTCGAACATGGTCATAGTGGTTTCCTGGCTCTCAGCGCTGATTAACACTTTCCGCCTCCATGGGTAATCGCGTCCTTCGCTTCATCAGTAATGTTACGCCGTTCCTCATCCTTCAGCACGACCGGGGAAGGCCTTTGTGTAGCCAGCCGTTCTGGCAATCGCAACCGCGCGGCTTCAGGGTCCTGAGGGAGAAATTATTTCTGCCCCGGAATCCCCGTTTTGACTTCAATTGAAATCGTGTTGGGTTCACGGACGCGGGATGCCGCGCCACCGAAGGGCTGGTTTGCCAGTTGCTGGTTTGTCGTTTTGAGAGTAGCGCCGATTCCAAATGATCGGCGCGTTCCGGTACTAATCTCCCGACGGCAGCAGTTCGTCGTCCCAGCAATTGCCTACCAACGACGGATAGTACAGAGCCATCGAAGCGGTAATACCGTGGCTGTGTCCCGCCTCCGCGTTCGTGTCGTCGGTGTTGCTCGCGTGCCGGTTGGAAGTCGAAGTCATCATCATACTTAACCCCACTCAAGAATTTGCTTCCTGATGCAGTAGACCCCAGGTTGCTCTCCGAGACAAACCGTCCGGTCCGCCCGGACCCACTAGGACAAAATGACCTAGTCCGCAGGACTTGCGGCGGCGAATGGTTGAGATGTTCACTTATGAATGCCATGACTTTTCTTCAGAACGATGCTGTTGAGAGCCAGAGTCCCACCCAGGCCGAGATCAGCATTCTTACCGCAGATGCCCGCGCATTCCTGTTGAAGCCGCGGAAATCTGTCGCGCCCAAGTGTGGCAGTGAGTGAAGCACGGCGCGCACCTTAAAGGACGGCAGGCCGGTGACGGAAGGCATGGTGAAGCAGATCATCCATCACAGGGCAGCGGAGCTGGGCGCCGAGTTGGGCGACGACGAAAAGTTGCGGCAGGCGGCCACGGTCCTCGAAGAGTTGACGACGAGCCATGAATTTGCGGAGTTTCTAACGCTTGCCAGTTATGATTTATTGGACTAGAACGTCAATTGATGGGCGCACGCAGAGGCATACCCGCCAGCCTGCCGATTGACGCAGACTTCCTCTCGCAGTTACGGGAACATGTTGCCGCGCGTGAAATTGAGCGCGGGATTGCCTGTCTTCAATCGCACCAGGATCTGATCGCCAAGCTCGACCCCTCCCAGGAAAATGCGGCCCGCCTGCTGGCGCATCTTGCGATCTGGACGGATATCGGATTCAGCGGACCACCCCTCAGAGAGCTTCTGAAACGCTTTGATCACTCAAAACCAGAATTGCGTTCGAAGCTCTCGATCGCTGACTACATCTGCCTGCGCATGGCCGAGGGCATGGCGGCGATGGTGGAAGAGGCGATGGAACCGGCGATTGGTCATTTTGACTTCGTCCTGAGCTTGGGGGAAGAGCTGGACGACCGGTTTCTGCTGGCCATCGTCTATTTCTGGAAGGGCCGCTGCCTGCGGAGAAGAGGCGAGTACGACGAAGCACTGATCTACACCGGCAAAGGAAAAGACCTGGCGCATGCGTTAGGGTATCTGCGAATGGCGGCAGTGATGCAAGTGCTCGAGAGCTGGCTCTTGTTTCAGCAGGGCAAATGGAAAGAAGCCGTGCGCATCTCGCAGGCGGCCGAAAACGCGCTCGGAGAGACCGATGACTATGTGACGCTCGGCAACATTCAATCCTTCTATGGACGAATGGCGCGCCGGGAAGGCCGTTTCGATAAAGCGATCGAGTTTTTCGAGAGCGCCATTCGCCACTATGGCAAGCGGGATCCGCGGCATCCGAACCTGGCACGATCGCTGGCCAACATGGCGCTCGCCAAGCGCGGGATCGCTCTTCAGTTGCAGAAAAGAATCGACCGCGACGCCCAGAGGCGCCGGAAGACCTCGGCCAACCGCCAAGGTAAGCCAAGCGCAACGAGCCCTGAAACTCGCGAACAGGATTCGCGCAAGCGAGACTATCGCGAACGATTGGCCCAGCTTCGCCGCGAGGCGCTGGAGCACCTGGAAGCCGCCCGGGCCATTTACCAGCAACGCCCGAACCATCACGGAGTCGGCACGGTTTACCTGGATGCCGCGTACATCCACCTCGACAGCGGAGACTTTCAGCGCGCCGAGGAAGAAGCGGCCTCGGCGTATGATGTGGCAGAACAGAAGCAGGACTACATTCTGATGGGCCGGGCGCGCATTCTGCAGTGCATGATTGAAAACGCGAAGGTGGAGGAAGAGATCGGTGGGGGCGCCGATCCGGGAAGCCATGCGCGTCGGGCACTCGAGTTCGGTCAAGAGGCGATTGATCTGGCGAAGCATACCCAGCATCATCTGCTGCTCGCGAACGCCCATCTGTGGCAAGGATTGACGCAGTGCAATTCGTTTTTCGACAATCCGGAAGCGGCGCGCGAGTCGTATGACCTGGCGCGGGCGTCCTGCGGGGCGAATCAACCCGACAACAACATGTGGCAGGATCTGCAGACGTTAAGCGCCAAAATTCTTCGCAAGGGAAGCGTGCATCCGGCGCTGAAGGCTTGGTCGCAGGGTGCGGTGGGCGAGAAGACGTTCCGGCAAATCAGCGAAGAATTTGCGGAGATTGTGATCGCTCGGGTCTGGGAGCGCGAAGGCCGCAAAGTGTCTCGAGTGGCGGCGCGGCTCTCGATTTCTCCCAAGAAAGTGCGGCGTGTCCTGGCGCGGGTGGGACGTCGAAAGCCGCGTACGCGCTAGCCAAATGAATTGTCATCCCGAGCGAAGCGAGGGATCTGCAGTCCGCCGCAAACTTGCAGATCCCTCGCTTCGCTCAGGATGACAGGCTGCGCTTTGTATATAGACTAGTAAAGTAGTAAAGTTAGTTGTATTAGGCGGCGACGGGAGGCTGATGCCGGAGCCGCCGATGCAGAAAATCGAAAGAATCGAACCGTCAAATCAGGAATCGAAACTGTATGAAAATCGCAAAGGATGTAACGGAACTGATCGGCCATACGCCGTTGGTACGGCTGAACCGGGTTACGCAGGGCGCGGTTGCCGAAGTCGTGGCGAAGCTGGAAAGCCAGAATCCCCTGGCCAGTGTAAAAGACCGCATCGGGGTGAGCATGATTGCCGATGCCGAGCGTGCCGGCCGGATTCAGCCCGGGAAAACCGTTCTGATCGAGCCGACTAGCGGCAACACCGGAATCGCTCTCGCCTTTGTCGCGGCCGTGAAAGGCTACAAGCTCATCCTCACCATGCCCGAGACCATGAGCCTGGAGCGGCGCGTGCTCCTGCTGGCTTTGGGCGCGGAGATCGTTCTTACGCCGGGTCCACGGGGAATGAAGGGAGCGATTCTGAAAGCCGAGGAATTGCTGGCGAGCACTCCCGACGGCCACATGCTCCAGCAATTTGACAACCCGGCCAATCCGAAGATTCACTTCGAAACCACCGGTCCCGAGATCTGGGAAGACACTGACGGGCGTGTCGATTTTCTGATCTCCGGCGTCGGTACCGGCGGAACCCTCACCGGCGTCTGCGAGTACATCAAGCCCAAGAAACCGTCGTTCAAGGCGGTGGCCGTGGAGCCGGCCGATAGCGCGGTGCTTTCCGGGGGAACGCCGGCGCCACACAAGATTCAGGGCATCGGTGGCGGTTTTATCCCGAGCATCTTGCGCAGGGATTACATTGACGAGGTCATTACCGTAACCAACGACGAGTCCATCGACATGGCGCGGCGGCTCCCGCTCGAAGAAGGTCTGCTGGTCGGGATCTCTTCGGGAGCGGCGGTGGTCGCGGCTTTGAAGGTGGCGCGCCGCCCTGAAAATGGCGGGAAATTGATCGTTGTGGTTCTGCCGTCGTTCGGCGAGCGCTACTTGAGTAGTATCCTCTTCGAAGGACTCCGGAACCAGGCGTTGCAGATTCCCACGTCGCAACTTCCGGCCTGATCTTTAATCTTGGACTCATGCCGCATCTGATGTCGCTAATCCGCGAGGACGTTGCCACCGTGCTGGAGCGCGATCCTGCGGCGAAGTCACGCCTGGAGGTTTATCTCTGCTACTCCGGCCTGCATGCGGTCTGGTTTTATCGCATGAACCACTGGCTGTGGAATCACAGTTTCTTGCTGCTGGCGCGCTGGTTGTCGCAGGTCGCGCGCCTTCTCACCGGCATCGAAATCCATCCCGGAGCGAAGATCGGCCGACGGCTCTTTATCGATCACGGCATGGGCGTGGTCATCGGAGAAACCGCCGTGGTCGGCGAGGACGTCACGCTCTACCAGGGTGTGACGCTCGGTGGAACCGGCAAGGAACACGGTAAGCGACACCCGACGCTTCTCGACAACGTGGTCGTCGGCGGAGGCGCGAAGATTCTGGGCAACATCACGGTGGGGAGCAATTGCCGGATTGGCGCCGGATCGGTCGTGCTTCGCAACGTGCCTGACGATTCCACCGTGGTGGGCGTGCCGGGACACATCATCTTTCGAGAAGGCAAACGAGTGGTCATCACCGACCCCAAGCAGATCAACGATCCCCTTTCCGAGGCCTTGGCCGCAGTCGCGACAGAGGTGAACAAGTTAGGGGAACGAGTGCGTCAACTGGAGGGCACGGGCGGACTTGAGCCGCTTTCCGCGTCCCTGCAACGGATCATCGAAGACATCGACTACCAGATCTAGTGGCGACAAATCTTGTCATCCCGAGCGAAGCGAGGGATCTGCATCTTGCGGCGAACTGCAGATCCCTCGCTTCGCTCGGGATGACAATTCATGAAAGGTAGCTTCTGCAAGCAGCCTCACCAACGTAACTCCCCTTTTGAGCAGACCGAAGTATGATGAACCTTTTCGGGTCGAGACTTCCAGCGGATGAAATACGGCTTCATAGTCGATAACCGCAAGTGCATCGGTTGTCACGCCTGTACGGTGGCGTGCAAAACCGAGAACTACGTGCCGTTGGGCGTGAACCGGACCTGGGTCAAGTACGTCGAGAGAGGCGTTTTCCCCAACACGCGCCGCGTATTTCAGGTCACGCGCTGCAACCATTGCGAGAAGCCTCCCTGCGTCACCATCTGCCCCGTGACGGCGATGTACCAGCGCAAGGACGGGATTGTCGATTTCAATTCCGACCGCTGCATTGGCTGCAAAGCCTGCATGCAAGCCTGTCCGTACGATGCGATTTACATGGATCCGGACGACGGCACCGCTACCAAGTGCCATTTCTGCGCGCATCGTACCGAAGTCGGACTGGAACCCGCTTGCGTGGTCGTGTGCCCGGAACACGCCATCATTGCCGGAGATCTGAGCGATCCTGCGAGTGAAGCGGCGCAGTTGGTGGCGCGGGAACCGGTGCGCGTGCGCAAGCCCGAGCAGGGAACTCAGTCCAAGCTCTACTACATCGATGCCGATGAAAGCGCGATCGTTCCAACGGCGGCGCGGCATGAATCGATTTACATGTGGTCGCAGCGGAATGCGGCGGTGCATGGTGGCGGCGCCGCCTATCCTCTTGATAGTCCCTTGCTGCAAGAGAATGCGCTCGCGGCCTATGACGTTTCCCACGCGCGTCCGTGGGGATGGCAAGTGCCAGCCTACTGCTGGACCAAGTCCATCGCTTCCGGTGTGCTTGCCGTGCCGGCCATCGCCATGGCGCTCGGAAGATTGTCGGGCGACCGGGTCCGCGACATTGCGCTTGCGACCGTTGCGCTCTTGTTCACGGCTCTGACCACCGTGCTGCTGGTTTGGGATCTCGATCACAAAGAACGATTCCTCCGGGTGGTGCTCACGCCACAAAGTAAATCGTGGCTGGCGCGGGGCGCGTTCATTCTGATCGCACACAGCGCGTTGTGTGGCGTGTTCTGGCTGGGCGCGGTTGCGGGACTCTCCGGCGTTACCTCGGTCTTGTTGTGGCCGACGGTGCTCGTAGGATTTTGCGCAGCCGCCTACACCGCATTTCTCTTCGGACAGTGCGAAGGGCGCGACCTGTGGCAAACCCCGCTCCTGCCGGCACATTTGATCGTTCAGGCATTGCTCTGCGGATCCGCGGTACTGGCGCTGCTTCCGAAGGCGATCGGCGGATCGTCGCAGGCCATATCCGTCGCGGTTCCCACACTGGTCGTCAGTTTGGGATTGCACCTGCTCATGCTGCTCGGCGAGGTCGCGATGCCTCACACCACCGACAACGCGCGCTACGGGGCTCGACTGATGACCCACGGACCGTTCGCGGGCCCATTCTGGGGCGGTGGTGTCGCGCTGGGCGGAATTGTTCCGCTGCTACTTCTGCTGATTGGACCGCTGTTGTTCGCGGCGTCCAACTGCATCGCAGCCGGATTGGCCAGCGTGCTGGCGCTGGCTGGACTTCTGATTTTTGAATGGTGTTTCGTGATGGCCGGACAGAGCGTGCCGAACAGCTAGGGTCATGCGTAGGGACAGCCGCCCTCGGCTGTCCAGCGGGGCGGAGCCTCGTTACCCGTCGAGCGCAAGGTTGCGCAAAGGAAACCCAGGCGAGCTGCGCTCGCCACGGACAGCCGAGGGCGGCTGTCCCTACGTGGGATTGGAAGCTTATGGAGATTCAGCAATGACCGAATTCAAGCGCGACCGCAGCCACCTTTCGTATTGCCCGCCGGTCGAGAAGTGGGACGATTGGGTCGAGTACGATGCCGAAGCGTGGCCTCGCCGTGTCGAAAAGCATTACCAGCTCGTTCCCACCATCTGCTTCAACTGCGAATCGGCGTGCGGACTTCTCGCCTACGTCGATAAGGCAACCGGACAAGTCGCGAAGTTTGAAGGCAACCCCAAGCATCCGGCGAGCCGCGGACGCCTTTGTGCGAAAGGCCCAGCCACGATCAATCAGATTCATGATCCCGATCGCATCCTTTATCCGATGAAGCGCTCCGGGCCACGGGGCGGCGGAAAATGGACCAGGACTTCGTGGGACGAAGTGCTGGAAACTTTCGGCGCGCGCATCCGCAAGGCGTTTCAGGAAAATCGCGGCGAAGAAGTGATGTACCACGTGGGCCGGCCGGGATACGACTTCACCATGGAGCGCACCTTGCAGGCGTGGGGCATCGACGGTCATAACTCCCACACGAATATTTGCTCGTCTTCGGCGCGCCTTGGTTATCTGCTCTGGCACTATTCCGACCGGCCCTCTCCCGACCACGCCAACGCGCGCTTCATTCTCCTGCTCTCCGCGCATCTTGAGTCCGGCCATTATTTCAACCCGCATGCCCAGCGCATTATCGAAGGAAAAATGGCCGGAGCCAAGCTCGCCGTCATGGACCCGCGCCTTTCGAATACTGCGAGCATGGCGGATTACTGGATGCCGAGCTACCCGGGTACCGAAGCAGCGGTTCTGCTGGCGATGGCGATGGTCATCCTTAAAGAAAACCGGTTTGACGCCACGTTCGTGAAGAACTGGACCAACTGGGAAGAACTCGAAGTCGATGGATTTCGCGCCCAAGGCCAAAGTTTCGAAGCTCTGATCGAAGCGTTGAAGCGGCACTACGCGCAATTCACGCCGGAGTTTGCGGAAAAGGAAAGTGGAGTGAAGGCGGAAGTCATCGTCAAGACCGCGCGCGAAATCGCGACCGCCGGAAGCCGCTTCGCTTCCCACCTATGGCGGGGCAGCGCGTCCGGCAATCTGGGCGGATGGCAACCGGCGCGCGCCTTGATGCTGCTTCACGCGCTTACGGGTTCGGTTGGAACCCCGGGCGGACACAATTTGAATGCGTGGAACAAGTTTGTGCCGCGTCCGTTCAAGAATCCGCCGCCGCAGAGACGCTGGAACGAATTGCTCTACCCGCTGGAGTGGCCGCTGTGCACGCATGAAATGTCGTTTCTGCTCCCGCACTTCCTCAAAGAAGGCCGCGGCCGCCTCGAGGCCTATTTCACTCGCGTCTTCAACCCCGTCTGGACGTATCCTGACGGATTTTCCTGGATCGAGATGTTGCGCGACGAAGAGAAGGTCGGCTTGCATGCTGCGTTGACGCCGACGTGGAGCGAGACGGCCTGGTTTGCGGATTATGTTTTGCCGATGGGCTTCAGTTCCGAGCGTCACGACCTGATGAGCCAGGAGTCGTACGCGGGAAAGTGGATCGGCTTTCGCCAGCCCGTGCTGCGCGTTCTGCAGGAAAGGGAAGGAAAGAAATTCGACTACACATATCAGGCGAATCCGGGAGAAGTGTGGGAAGAGGATGAGTTCTGGATCAACCTCTCGTGGGCGATCGATCCCGACGGTTCGATGGGAATTCGGCAGTGGTTCGAATCTCCGTATCGTCCCGGACAGAAGCTAACGGTCGACGAATACTACGGTTGGATTTTTGAAAATTCAGTTCCGGGTTTGCGCGAAGCCGCTGCAAAAGAGGGGTTGAAGCCGCTCGAATACATGCGCAAGTATGGCGCGTACGAAGTGACCACCGACGTCTACAAACTGAACGAGAAGCCGGTGGCTGCCGCCGACCTCTCCGGATCGAAAGTCGAAGCGAATGGCGTGGTCACCAAAGAAGGCAAAGCGGTTGGCGTGATGGTCGATGGCGAAGCGGTCGTCGGCTATAACACGCCGTCGCGGAAACTGGAGTTGTTTTCGAAAACGATGGCAGACTGGAAGTGGCCTGAATTCGCGCTTCCGGAGTACTATCGCAGCCACATTCATCGTTCGGCGCAAGCAGCGTCGATGGGAAATTCTGCGGAAGATTTCGATCCGCGCTACATGCCACGGGTGGAATGGCCAAAGGATTCGAACGGCGAGGTGTACACGCTGCTGCCGATTTTCCGTTTGCCGCATCTCATTCACACGCGGTCGGGAAACTCGAAATTTCTTTACGAGATTGCCCACAAAAATCCGCTGTGGGTGAATCCGGTGGACGCCAAGAAGCTCGGCGATATTCGCACCGGCGATTTGCTCAAAGTCCACACCGAAATCGGTTTCTTCGTATTGCATGCGTGGGTCACCGAGGGGCTGGCGCCGGGCGTGGTCGCCTGCTCTCACCATCTCGGACGGTGGCGCATCAATCAGGAGGATCAGATCGAACGTATGTCGAGCGCGTGGGTCGATCTGCAAGAAGTCGGCAAAGGGGGATGGAAAATGCGCCAGATTTCGGGAGTGGAGCCGTATGACACATCCGACCCTGATACGAAGCGAGTCTGGTGGAGCGACGCGGGCGTGCACCAGAACATTACTTTTCCGGTGCATCCCGATCCAATCACAGGCATGCACTGCTGGCACCAGATGGTGCGTGTGGAGCGGGCCAACGCTGGCGATCGCTACGGCGACATCTTCGTCGATACCAATCTTTCCTTTGCGGTTTATCAGCGGTGGAAGGCGCTTGCTCGCCCCGCGCCGGGACCTGGGGGACTGCGACGTCCGCTGTGGATACCGCGGGTAGCGCGCCCCGAGGAAGCAGCGTTTTTTATCTCTACGAAGAAAGCCTGAGCCTGCAGCTCTACGTTGTAGAATGGCGACATGCCGTTACAATCAGGAAGCCCCACGTTTAACAAGAAGCGCACTCCGCCTCCGGACGAGACGTTTGAAGAAGCGGCCTATCTAAAGGCGCTGGGAGAAAAGCAGAAGGTCGTGAGCCTGAAGCTGGCTGACGGCGAGGTGGTCCGCGGCTGGATTGAGTATTACGACAGGAACATGGTGCGAGTGACACGCGAGGATGGTCCGAATCTGTTCATCTTCAAACATGAGATTGTGTACATCGCGGAAGACGGGAAGAAGAAGTAGGCAGCGTTCAGCATTCAGCACTCAGTAACCAATCCTGAAAATGAAAGTCTCCGCATGGTATCCCAACACTGTTTGGACCTGATTTCTCCGATGCAGGCTATGGCTCGTGAAGCGGGCAGCCTGGTGATGGAATATTTTCGGCAGCACGTCGAGATTGAATATAAGGGCGACGTGGATCTGGTCACGGTGGCTGATCGAAAGTCGGAAGCGCTGATTCTGGAAAGGATCCGCCACCAGTTCCCGGCTCATGACGTGATGGGGGAAGAGGGAGCGCGCATCGAAACCGGCGGCGAGTACAAGTGGTACGTCGATCCGCTCGATGGCACCACGAACTTTGCGCACGGCTTTCCCGTGTTTTGCGTTTCGCTGGCGGTGGAGCGCCGGGGCCAACGGATTGCGGGAGTGATTTATGATCCGACCCGCGACGAGATGTTCGCCGCCGAACTGGGCAGCGGCGCGCGGATGAACGACAAAGCGATCCACGTGTCGACCACGGCGAGCCTTGGGGAGTGCCTAGTCGGCACTGGTTTCCCGAGCCACAAGCGGCATAAAAACCCGAATATTTATTTCTATCACCAGCTCACATTGCGCACCCACGGGGTGAGGCGGGCAGGGTCGGCCGCGCTGGATCTGTGCAATGTTGCGTCGGGCCGGTATGATGGCTTCTGGGAATTTAATCTCAATCCCTGGGATACGGCGGCGGGCGTGCTGATCGTCCAAGAAGCCGGCGGGAAGGTTACGGACTTTTCGGGGGGCGAATTCCAGATTGCCAGCCGCGAGACGCTGGCTTCGAATGGACTGGTGCACGACGCGCTCTTGCACGAGTTCCAGGAGATCTTCGCGGGCCGGGGGTTGGAGCCGTTGCCCAGTGCGGCCGCCTACGCGCACGATCGAAGACTTTAGTGGAGAGCCGGGCGTCCTCGCCCGGCCGCTTGGCTGCCCAAGGACGGGCGAGACGCCCGTCGCTCCACCGTCACGTTGCAAGCGATACAATTACTCGCGTGGGTTCGTCTCTCCTTGAACGCCAGACCGAAAAGCGTCCCGACAAGGTGCGGCTGCAGGGGCGCATTCTTTTTCTCACCGAAGACCCGGAGTTGATCAAGAAGCAGCTGACGGGTTGGGATCTGCCGTGGGATACCAGGAACGTTGCCAACAATTTCAAACTCCGCGACGACATTTCGACTGACGAGATCACTCCCGCGCACTGCTGCTTCTACTTTGATCGGACGCTCGGCGAGATCCCCTACGTTGGCTTGCGGTGCGGTGACACGCTGCCGATTGGGCGCGGCGATGTGAAGAAAGGCGGCTTCGTGTGCTCGGTGAGCGGCAAGCGTCGCGGTAAAGGCTCGAGTCGCGAACAGTCGCCTTATGCGGAGATGTGCGCCGGGATTCAAGTCGCGATTGCGGAGAATATTGAGCGCATCTACAAGCAGAACTGCCAGAACCTCGGGTTGCTGACTTCGACCAACTTTTCTTTGATCGACCGGATTCGCGCCGGGGAAGAAATCGCGCTCAGTGAATTCACCGCCGGGGAAGACGAGATCACGAAACAGGTGATTGAGTACGGCGGGCTGTTTCCATTCAATGTGGCTCGGATGCAGGGGAAGGTTTTCTTGCCGCCGATCAAGGCTTTCACTTACCTCGGATTAGCGGGAAAGGTACGCCGATATTCGACCCGTCCGATGACCATAGCGGAGAAGATCTTTGCTCGCCACATGGTCAGACCCGAGGGCAAGGTTGGCATCGAAGGGGTCAAGCCGGGCGACACCGGCTTCACTCGAGTCGATTTGCGCTTCAGTCATGAGTACGTCACGCCGATGGCGTCCATTTTTTACGAGCAATACGTCGGCAAGAATGTCCAGGTGAACGATGCCTCTAGCATCCGCTTCTTCCGTGACCATCTCACCTTTCTCGACGAAGTGATCTCCGAAGAAAAGAAAAAATTGGGGCTGCTCGACTTGGCCACGCAACTCAAGCTGAAGCAGGAAAATTTCGCCAAGCAGCAGGGTATCAAACTGCACGGCGAACTTGCCGACCGGAAGGGCTCGGAAGGCATCTGCCACTCGGTCATGCTGGAGACCTATGCGCTGCCGGGGCAGGTGAACGTTGGCTCCGATTCGCACACCCCGCACGTAGGCGCCATCGGATGCATCGCCTTCGGCATCGGGACGACCGACGTATTCAACTCTTGGATTACGAAAGACGTTCGCGTCAAGGTGCCGGAGTCGGTCAAGATCGTGATTCGGGGCAAGCGGCATCCGAATGTTACGGCGAAAGATTTCATCCTGAAGATTCTTTCTCTCGATTACGTCCGCAGCGGCAAGGCGCTGGCGAAAGTGATGGAGTATGCAGGGGAAGCAGTCGAGGCACTGTCGGTGGACGAGCGCGCGACCATGACGAATATGGCGGCGGAAATCGGAGGCTTTACGGGCATCGTGGCTCCGGATGAAAAGGTAGTCGAGTTTCTGATCGAGCGCCGTGGCCTGAAGCGCACCGAAATCGAGAAGATGATCGCAGGCCTCGAGAGCGATCCGAACGCCGAATACGCCGAGGTGATCGAACTGGACGCGGCTGAGATCACGCCCATGGTCGCTACTCCGGGCGATCCGGGCAACGGCAAGTACATCCGCGAACTCAGCGCTCCCGTGCCGATTGAAATCGCCTATGGCGGAACTTGCACGGCGGGGAAGAACGAAGACATGGATATGTATGCGTCGGTCCTCGCCGATGCGCTGAAACAAGGCCGGCGAGTTTCGAAGAATGTTCAGTTTTGGATCCAATTCGGCTCCCAGGAAACGCGCGAGTACTCAAAGCGCCGAGGCTATCTTGAAATCTTCGAGCGGGCGGGCGCACATGTGATCGAGCCCAGTTGTGGCGCGTGCATCAATGCGGGGCCGGGAGTTTCGACGCGTCCCGACCAAATCGTGATCAGCGCGCAGAACCGAAATTTTCCCGGTCGCAGCGGGCCGGGTCAGATGTACCTGGCGTCGCCGCTGACTGTGGCAGCGAGCGCAGTGGCCGGGTACATTGTCGAGTATGAGCCCTCGAACGCGAACGATCTGGTGTCGGCCTAGCGATCGCGGTGTACAATGCTAGCCTAGGTAATTTTCAAACGAAAACGTCCAATCTAATAAGCGCCGGGGGACCCTGTCGCTCCCGCGTCGTCGATTTCTTCCCTGAGCGAAGCGCTCAGCAAACCCGCGCTTTACCGAATCGCTAAAACCCTATGAAAATTCTGCTCTACAACCCCGACAACGGCGTCACACGCAATTTCATGCCGCATCTGTGGATGTTTCTGCTGCAGGCGCTCACTCCATCTGGCCATGAGGTGCTGTTGGTAGATGGCAACGCGCAATCGATGGATGAAGCGGGGATCGCGCAGTTTGTGCGCGACAACAATATTGGACTGGTCGGGATCGGCGCCATGACCAGAATGATTGCCAAGGCGTATCGCATGGCGGATGCGGTCCGGGCCACGGGAGTTCCGGTGGTGATGGGCGGACCTCACGTGACGGAGATGGCCGACGAGGCACTTGGTCGCGATGGCGGGCCGCGCCACGCCGACGCGGTTGCCCTGGGGGAAGCCGATGCGACCTGGCCGCGGATTGTTGAGGATGCCGCCCGTGGTGAACTTAAGGATTTATATGCGCCGGTGGATGCCTTTGGCCAGGAGAGCAAGCCGTCGCTGAAGGAATACCCGGTGATTCCGTGGCAGTCGATCGATCTCAACCAGTTCAATCTGGTGCCGAAGGCCGCGAAGGCCATGCTCCAGAAGATCGCAGAAGGTTGGGGAACATTTCGCATTATTCCAGTCGAATCCGGGCGGGGCTGCCCTTACGGCTGCGAGTTCTGCACGGTGACCGGATTTTTTGGCGACTCCATTCGTTTCCGTACCAATGAGAGCGTGGTCAATGAACTGCTGTTGTTGAAGGCCCGCGCCCGCAGCGAGAAGGGACAGATGGCGGTTTTCTTCATCGACGATAATTTTGCTATCAACATCAAGCGAACCAAGTCGCTGCTGCGCGCCATCATTGCCGCCGGCGCGCAGGTACATTGGGTGGCGCAGATCAGCGCCAATTTATTGCGCGACGAAGAACTGGTGGACCTGATCGCAGCCTCCGGAGGGAAGTGGATTTTTATCGGCATGGAGTCCATCGACCCCGCCAATCTGAAAGACGTGAACAAAGGATTTAACAAGCCAGGCGAGTATGCGGCGGTGCTGGAGCGGCTTGCGCGACGCAATGTGTACGCTATTACGTCATTTATTTTTGGCATGGACAATGACACGACCGGAGTCGCCGAGCGAACCCTCGAACAAGTTCGGACCTGGCCTCCGGGTCTGCCGATCTTTGGCCTGCTGACTCCTTTGCCGGCAACTCCGCTTTACAAGCGGCTGGAGACCGCCGGGCGGCTGACGCGGCCCAAGCACTGGCAGGAGTTCATCCCGTTTGCGATGGCCCACACGCCGTTGAAGATGACCATCGAAGAAGCTCATGCCGAAGTGAATCACGGCTGGGCCCAGGCTTATAGTCCGGAGGCACTGGCGCATGCGGTCGAGTCGCTGAACGATCAGCCCCTGGGGTATCGCGTCAACATCTTCCTTGCGCGGCTTTGTTTCCGCGGCATCTATTTCCCCATGATGGGGAAGATGGCATGGCTGAAGGTGATTGCGCAAAATCGGCGAACCATCTTCAAGCTCGTAAGGGAGGGGTTCAAGGCTGGCGCCTGGCGCGGTGCGCCGGCGAGGATTCCCACCGTCCCAGAGCCGCAGGTGGAGGCGGGCGAAGCGATCGCACAAGCAGCGGGCGGTGACGGGCGGGCGATTGCGTTTCCCGCCGATTGAGAGTCGCTTATGCCCGTTTCGACCTTGGAAAGCTGCTGCTGATTGGTGCTGCCTGTACCGATAGCTGCGTTCTTGCTAGAATGATGGTTTCATCACACTCCGTGCGCCCGAGGAGCATGAGATTCTATGGCCTACGTAATTGCCGAGCCCTGCATCGGAACCAAAGACACCGCCTGTGTTGACGCCTGCCCGGTGGATTGCATTCATCCCAAGAAGGATTCCGACAAGTACGCGACCGAGGAGATGCTGTATATCGACCCCGTCGAATGCATCGACTGCGGCGCCTGCGTGCCGGTGTGCCCGGTCTCGGCCATCTTCGCGCTCGACGACCTGCCGGAAAAGTGGAAAGAGTACACCGAGCGGAATGCGAAGTACTTCGGGCGGTAGGGCAGCTTTCAGCCATCAGCCGTCAGCCGTCAGTAAAACCAGTTCGGTACTTGGCATCGAATCTAGAGGCGCACGCCCATAACGGCTTGCGCCTTTTGTTTTGAGCTGTTTTTCATCTCTCACGAACACCTGATTCCATCTGGGGACTGACGGCTGACCGCTGCTTCCATTACAATCATTGATTATCAACCTGTTGACCTTCCATGGCGCTGAAGGAGTCGGAAGCGATCGTCCTGCGCACGTACCCGCTGCGCGAGTCCGACCTGCTGGTTACGCTCTTTACCCGCATGGAAGGCAAGGTGAAAGGCGTGGCGCGAGCGGCCATGAAGTCGAGACGCCGCTTCGGAGGCGCTCTTGAGCCGCTCACGTATGTGCGGGCGTTTTACGACGACCGCGAGCGGCAGGAACTGGCGCGGCTTGATTCCTGTGAAGTGATCGAGGC